>Ga0105047_10007062_pt1 | contig 18986 bp, 18 predicted proteins | sample MAT04_FD_78384 | JGI IMG/M metagenome (GOLD analysis project Ga0105047, IMG submission 78384) | Freshwater microbial communities from Lake Fryxell liftoff mats and glacier meltwater in Antarctica - MAT-04 (megahit assembly) | ecosystem: Environmental > Aquatic > Freshwater > Ice > Liftoff... | reverse complement strand
TGCCGTTGCCGTTGCCGTTGCCGTTGCCGTTGTCGCGGCGGTAGGCAAGGGCAGGGATCGCGATCAGCGCCAATACCAGGCCCAGCCAGCGACCTCCGCGCAGTGAGACGCCGCCGATCACGTCGGCCACCAATGGCACGATTGCGGTGGTGAGGGCCGCCAATGGTGCGATCACGCTCATCCGGCCGTCGGCCAACCCACGGAAGAACAGCAGGTACGCGGTGCCGGCGGCAACGCCGGCACCCAACCCCAGCAGTACGTCGCCACCGTGCAGGTGCTCCCATCCGATCAGCACTACGAACACCGGCAGCAGCAGCGCGTTCACCGACTGGGTGAAGAAGCTGACCGTGAGCGCCGAGTGCTGTGTGGAGGCTCGCCCGCCGAGGTAGTCCGCCGTGCCCGACACCGTGGCGGCCAGCAACGCAAGGAAGACGACCATCGGCGTAGTGTAGATTGTTCGGGTCCGAAGCATTTTTCTGATCGCGTGTTGGAGGGTTCGTCCATGGGTGAGATCGTCGGAAGTGCACTCGTTGCACACGTCCCGCCGCTGGTGCTACCGCACGACGTGCGCCTGGAATTGAATCACGGCAAGGATTTCTCCATCGTCGACGGCCTTCATCGGATGCGCCGTGAATGCATCGATCCACTCCTGGCCGACACCATCATCGTGCTCGACACCCATTGGTACACCACGTTCGAATGGGTCGTGTCGGCCCACGAGCGGCGCTCCGGGAAGTTCACCAGCGAAGAGCTGCCCCGCGGCAACCCGCAGATGCCTTACGACATCGTCGGCGACCCAGAACTGGCACGTCTCGTCGCCGAGGTCGCGGGCGAGCGCACCGACACGTGGGTGCACGCCAACGACGACCCATATCTGCCCATCAAGTACGCCACCGTCTACCTCACGCCGTTCCTGCAGCGCACCGAGAAGTGGATGTCGGTCAGCACCTGCCAAACAGCAGAGTTCAACGACATGGTCATTTTCGGTGAGGTGCTGGGCGAAGCAATCCGCCGCTCCGACCGGCGGGTGATCATCCTCGCCAGCGGCGCGCTGTCGCACAAGTTCTGGCCACTCAGCCAGTTGCGTCAGCACGAGGGCGCGGACCCCGACGACGTGTTCAGCCCCGCACACCGCGCCGCCGACGAGCGCGCGATCCAGTGGATGCAGGCAGGCGACCATGCGGCCGTGCTCGCCGACTACCCCGACTTCCGCCAGTACACGCCCGAAGGGCACTTCGCCCATTACGTCATCATGGCCACCGCACAGGGAGGCGTCGCGTGGAACTCGCCCGGCGTGCCCTACAGCGACTATGAAAACGCTGCGGGCACCGGCCAGATCCACCTCTGGTTCCCCGGCGCGGGCAACTGAGCCCGTCCGACAAACCTCACGAACCCCACCACCTCAGGAGCACCACATGCGATTGGCCAACTATGGCGGCCGCGCCACCATCGTCGTCGACGGTCATGCCATCGACGTCGAGCAGGCCAGCGACAGCGAACTGAGCAGCGACCCGATGCTGCTCAGCGATCTCGCCAACCACGACGCACTGCGCGCGATCGCAGCGGCGGCCGTGCCGGTCGAGTGGCCTGAGGTGTCGGAGGAACTGCTCTGCGCCCCGGTGCCGCGCCCACCCAAAGGCTTCGGCGTCGCGCTGAACTACCGCCAACACGCGCTCGAGAGCGGTCGCGACATGCCCACCGAGCCGCACCTCTTCGGCAAGACCGACAACTGCGTGTGCGGCCCGTTCGACGAGATCGTCATTCCCGTCGGTCTCACCGAGATCGACTACGAGGCCGAGCTGGTCATCGTCTTCGGCCGCACGTGCAAGGGCGCCACCCTCGCGGATGCGTGGAGCTACCTCGCCGGTGTCACCGCCGGGCAGGACATCTCGGATCGTGCCGAGCAGTTCCGCCCGCCGGTGAAGCAGTTCACCATCGCCAAGACCTACGACACCTTCGGTCCCATCGGGCCGTACCTCGTCACCGCTGACGAGTTGCCGAACCCCGACGCGCTCGAACTGGAAGGCCGCGTCAGTGGCGAGGTCATGCAGCACAGCAACACCAGCGACCTGATCTTCGATGTGCCCGCGCTCGTCGTGTGGCTCAGCCGATACATCACGTTCCAGCCGGGCGACCTGGTCTGGACCGGCACTCCGGGTGGGGTTGGCGAGGCGCGCGGAAGGTTCCTCCACGACGGCGATGTGGTGGAGACTGAGATCGAAGGCATCGGGTGCATGCGCAACCCGGTGGTCGAACGCTGAGTCAGCGGAAAGGGACACCGCGATGAAGGTCGTGCCCGAGGGCGACAAGAGCATCACCTACGGCGGCCGGTTCACCGGCGCCGTCGAGCTGGAAATGCTGAACGCCACCCCCACCGACGAAGAACCCGACACCGCGCTGGTGCACTTCAAGGATGGTGCTGTCACGTTCTGGCACCGTCACCCCGGCGGGCAGCAGTTGTTCGTCGTGCACGGCGAAGCGCGCGTCGGCACCGTCGCCGATGGCGAAGTACGGCTCGCGCCGGGTGCGCTGGTGGTGTGCCCGGCCAACGAACGTCACTGGCACGGCGCCGCCCCCGGCGCCGACACCACGTTGCTTGCCGTCACATGGGGCACCACGCAGTGGGAGACCGAGTCGCCGTTATGACGCAGTACGACGTTGCCATCGTCGGCCTCGGGCCCACCGGCGCCACCCTGGCCAACCTGTGCGGCCTGCACGGGTTGCGCACCGTCGTCTACGAGCGTTCCACCTCGCCGTACTCGCAGCCGCGTGCCTGCCACCTCGACGCCGAGGTCGCCCGCATCTTCCAGCAATGCGGGTTCGAGACCGAGCTACGTCACCTACTCACCCGTTCCGCCGGCATGGAGTATGTCGACCGGCGCGGCCATCCACTGTTCAACTTCGAGGGCTTCGAACGCAAGCCGCTGCTCGGCTGGCAAGAGGACTACGTCTTCCTCCAACCGCAGCTCGAGCTGATGCTGCGCCGTGGGCTCGCGGATTATCGCCATGTCGACGTCCGCCTGTCGTGGGAGGTCAGCTCCGTGGATTTGTTGCTCGACGACGCCACGTTCGTGGTCGCATGTGACGGTGGTGGCAGTCGTGTCCGCGACGCGCTGGGCGTCGGCCTCACCGACCTTGGGTACGACGAGCAGTGGCTGGTCGTCGATCTGATGCTGGAGCGCGAACCGGTGCCGCCGTTGCCCACCATCATCCAGCAGGTATGCGATCCGGCCCGCCTGGCCACGTTCGTGCCGGGGCACTCCACGCACCGCCGTTGGGAGTTCCAGCTGGCAGCTGATGAAGCGCCCGAACCTTGGTCGCTGCTGCTGCCGTGGGGCGTCAGCCGTGGCCACGGCCAGTTGATGCGTTCGGTCCCGTACCGCTTCCACGCGCTCGTCGCCGATGCGTGGCGCACAGGCCGCGACGGCCGCGTCTTCCTGGCCGGCGACGCTGCGCACATGATGCCGCCGTTCATGGGGCAGGGCCTGTGTAGCGGTGTGCGCGATGCCGCCAACCTGGCTTGGAAGCTGGCCGAGGTGGTGCACGGCCAGGCGCCCGGCGAACTGCTGGACACGTACGAAGCCGAGCGTCGGCCGCACGTCGAAGCCGTGACCGCGCTGTCCATCGAAGCCGGCCGAACGCTGGCCCGCTTGGCCGCCGACCCCACCGATCTGCCGGCGCCCGACGAACCAGATCAGCGCCGGTGGTCGCGTTTGCCCGGCCTCGAACTGGGCGGCGAATTCCCTGTCGGGCATCAGTTGCCGCAACCGAACCAACTCGACCGGCGTCTGCCGCTGGGCTGGGTCTGGGTGACTGCTGACGCCTCGTTCGTCTCACCCGACGGCCGCCGGGTCGTAGTCGAACCGGACGCTACCTACGGCGAACGCGCGGTCCTCGTCCGCCCCGACCGCTACATCGCCGCCACCGCCCCCTAACCCGCGTCACCCGCCCCGCCCTGCGTCCCATTTTCGCGACCATGTCATGGTCGGACTGCGTGGGACCCGTGTGGAGGATGACGTGGTGGGGAATTCGGGGGCGAGCGGGTCGGTTGGGCGTCGCATGGAACTGACCGCCGCCCTTGATTTCGCTCGACCCCGGAAGAACGGCGTGCTCGTCGCGCTCAAGAGCGATGGGCGGCCGCAGCTATCCAACATCAGCTACGCGGTCGGCGGCGACGACGTCGTGCGCATCTCGATCACTGCCGGTCGGGCGAAGTACGCGAACCTGCGCCGCGACAACCGTGCGTCGCTGTACGTGAGCCGGGAGGACTTCTGGGGCTACGTCGTCATCGACGCCGAAGCCGAACTGTCCCCGATGGCCGCCGAACCGAACGACGCGACCGTGGAGGAACTGGTCGCCCTCTATCGGGCCGTAGCCGGCGAGCATTCGAACTGGGACGAGTACCGCGCTGCGATGGTCGCTGACCGCCGGCTGGTGGTGCGGCTGCGCCCGGTGCACGCGTATGGCATGGGCGCCTGACTCAGCGCGGCACGAACGCCAGCGGTAGCGATTTCAGGCCGTTGATGAAGTTGCTGCGTACCCGGCGCGGCTGGCCCGCCAACTCGACGCGCTCGACCCGTTGCGCCATAGCGGCGAGGAAGGTGCGCACCTCGAGCCGGGCCATCCACTGACCCAGGCACAGGTGCGGGCCGCCTCCGCCGAAGGTGACGTGCGGGTTGGGGGTGCGTGCGATGTCGAACACGTGCGGGTCGGTGAACACCAGCGGGTCGAAGTTCGCTGCCAGGTACCAGGTGACGAGCTTGTCGCCGGCGGCGATGGGCACGCCGCCCAGGGTGGTGCCAGCCGTGGCGGTGCGGCGGAAATGCAACTGCGGGCAGGTCCAGCGCAGCACCTCCTCGGTGGCGCTGTCGAGCAGTGACGGGTCGGCGCGCAGGCGGGGCAGTACCTCGGGGTGCTCGGCAAGCGCGAGCAAGCCCTGGGCGAGCGCGTGTCGGGTGGTCTCGTTACCGGCGATCAGCAGCAGCAGGAAGAACGTGCCCTGCTCGCGCTCGGTGAGCGGTTCGCCGTCGACGAGCGCATTGGTGAGCACGCTCAACACGTCGCCGGTGTCGGTGCCCTGTCGTGCAGCAGCCAATCGCTTCACGTAGTCGAAGACCTTCAGCGACACCGGGCTACGGAACGGCAGCAGGCGGTACGGGTCGGTGTCGGTTTGGTCGCTGACGGCGGGTGAGTAGTCGGGGTCGGCGTTGTAGACGATCTGGTCGGCCCAGTGGAACAGTTGCGGGGCGTCGTCGTCGGGCACGCCGAGCAGCCCGGTGATCAACCGGATTGGCAGCTCGCGGGCCACGGCGTACACGCCGTCGACCACGCCCGTGGCGGTGCTGGTCGCGATCGCGTCGTCGAGCACCTCGTTGATGAGCACCTCCGCGTGTGCGGCGTACGTCTGCACTGCGAGGCGGCTGAAGGTGGGGTTGACCAGCTGACGCAGGCGTGTGTGGCGCGGCGGGTCGGTCTCCAGCATCGTGCGGCGAGCAGCGAGTGCTTCCGGATCGTGCTGAAGTTCTTCGATCTCGGTGCCGCCGACCTCGCTGGAGAACGTGCGCCAATCCTTGTGTACTGCGACGATGTGCTCGTGCGCAGTCAGCGACCAGAACCCACCGCCGTGGTGACCGTTGGCCTCCGTCTCGTTGACCCAGGCAACGGGTGCCAGCGAGCGGAACTCGTCGTACGCGGCGTGCGGCACGCAGCGTTCGTACACGTCGTGGCCGAGGATGTCGAGGTAGGGCAACGAGTCAGGGCGGTGCTCAGCCGGCGACATCATCGAGGAACCAATCGAACAAGTCGGTGGCATGCCGCGCCGCTGCTTCGCCGTTTGTGTCGAACCCGTCGAGCAGTTGCGCAACGGTGGTACCGCGTTCGCGGAAGTAATCCGAAGGGCAGTTGTCCAGCCAACCGGCGACAGCCTGACGCGTGACCTCCGGGTGGAACTGCACTCCGGCGCTACGGCCGTCGCAGAAGATCTGCGTGCAGTCCGCGGTGCGGGCCAGTTCGGTGGCACCAGGTGGCAGCACACATCGGTCGCCGTGCCACGTGAACCATGGGCCGGCAGCGATGCGCGGGTGCTGCAGCTCGTAGGTGTACCAGCCGATCTCGTAGCTGGGCGAGGGCTCGACGTGGCCGCCGAGCGCCATCGTCAAGGCTTGCGCGCCGAAGCAAATCCCGAAGACGGGCACGCCCTCATCGAGCGCCAATTGCAGCATCGCGATCTCGCGGTGGACCCACGTGCCGATCAGGTCGTGGTCGTAGACCCCGGCAACTGCGCCCATCGGCGCAACCAGGTCGTAGGTGCGTGGGTCCGGGTAGGGCACCGCGCTGTGGGTGGAGCCGGGCTGCATGATCTGCAGCACATCGACGGTGTACCCGCGCCGGGCCAGGTGCTGGCCCAGCAGGCCGGGCGGGTCATCGGGTTCGTGCTGGATGATGAGCGCACGCATGGCAATCAGGCCGACGAACCGAGGTAGGCCTCGGCGACCGCAGGGTTGGCGCGGACTGTCTCGGGGGTACCTTCGGCGAGCACGCGGCCCTCGTTGAGCACCACGATGTGGTCGCTGATGCGGGTGATGAACCCGAGGTCGTGGTCGATCACCAGCACGCCGGCACCGATACGAGCGGCCACCGAGCGCACCGAGTCCACCATCGCCTGGCTCTCCTGGTCACTCATGCCCGAGGTCGGTTCGTCGAGCAGCAGGAACTCGGGGGCCAGTGCCGCCGCACGTGCCAGCTCCAGTCGGCGCTGATTGCCGTAGTCGAGGTTGCCGGCACTGCGGTCGGCCCAGTCGGTGAGGCCGGCGTCGGCAAGCAACGTGTCCGCATCCGGGCGCGGGCGGTGGCGTCGGTGGCGGGCCGCGACCAGCGCAGTGAGCGCCACGTTTTCGCGCACGGTGAGGTTCTTGAACAGACGCAGGTTCTGAAACGTGCGAGCCAGGCCAGCGCGGGCGACGTCGACCGGTGCAGCGTTGGTGAGTTCGCGGTCGCCGAGCATGACGCGACCGCCCTGCTCGTGAACGATGCCGGTGATCACGTTGAACAGCGTCGTCTTGCCGGCGCCGTTGGGGCCGATCAGGCCGACCACCTCACCGGGCCGGACCGTGAGACCGGCACCGTCGAGCGCCACGAACCCACCAAAACGCACCTCGATCTCCGAGGCGACGAGCGCATTGGTGGCGCGCTGCGGTGTCTCGCCCGACGGGGGCGGGCGACGGTACATGCGTCGGCGCATCCAACCCGCCAGGTCGCGGTCGCCCAGCAGGCCACCGGGGCGCAACAACATCGCGAGCAGCATTGCGCCGCCCAGGAAGAGGTCGGGGAAGCGTTCGATGTCCAGCCGTTGCGGATCGCCGAGTTGGCGGAACAGTTCGTTGCCGGCGGTGATGAGGACGGTGCCCAGCACCGCGCCGCTGACCGTGCGCATGCCACCGACGACGAGCATGACGAGGATGAGGATGCCCGAGTCGAGCGTGAACTGCTTCGGGTTCACGCTGCCCAGCGATTGTGCCCGCAACGAGCCACCGAGCGCGATGAGTCCCATGCTGACCACCCAGGCCGCGTAGCGCGAACTGAACAGCCGAATACCTAGCGCCGGTGCCGCCAGTTCGTCTTCGCGAGTAGCGATCGCGAACCGGCCGATGCGGGTCTCCTGGAACAGGTGGGCGACGACGAGCGCGATGAACGCCCCGACCCACAGCCACACGTCGCTCTCCAGGCGGGGAATGCCCGAGAGCCCGCCAGCGCCGCGGGTGAGCTCCTTCCAGTTCTTCACCAGTTGCTCGACAACGAACAGCGCCGCGAGCGTGATCATCGTTGGGGCCAGGCCACTTGCGCGGCAAACGGCCACTCCGAACAAGCCGCCGATGATCATCGTCACCACGACCGCAGCAACCGTGGCACCGAGCGGGCCGAAGTGGACGGTCTCCAGGCCGAACGGGATGTCGGGTAGCGACTTCGCCTTGGCCACTAGTGGGATGCCGACAACCGCCGTGGTGTACGCCGCGATCTGCGCGAATGCCATGTGGCCGAAACTGAGCACACCCGTGTTGCCGATGAACACCTGCATGCCGAGCACGAGGATGAAGTTGCTGAGCATCTCGGCGATCAGCGATTCACGGCTGGCGCCGCCGCCGCTGGTGTACGCCGCTGCCAACGCCGCCACGATGGCGATCAGCGCTGCGCTGGCGAGCGTGCTGCGGGTTACACGCAACAGTCCTGCGGTCGTGCCGGTCATCACACACGCTCCGCGTGTGAGACCTTGAAGATGCCGTCGGGGCGGATCACGAAGAAGACGGCGATGAGCACGAACACGACTGCGGTGGAGAACTTGTCCCAGCCGACGGCGACCTCGGGCAGGTAGGCCCGAGTCAGCGTCTCGAGCAGCCCCAGGACCAGGCCGCCGACGACAGCGCCGGAGAAGCTGCCCAGGCCGCCGATGACCGCGGCGATGACCGCCTTCAGCAGCCAGTCGGAGCCCATGCTGGGTTCGGCGGCGGGTGTGCGCATCAGGATCAGGCAGGCGGCGACACCGGCGAGGAAACCGGCGAAGGCGAACGCGCCGGAGATGACGCGGTTCGCACGCACGCCCATCAGGCGAGCCGCATCGAAGTCTTCTGCCGCGCCACGCACGCTCACCCCGAACAACGTTCGCTTGAACACCACTGCGGTGAGCGCCAACGTGATGGCGGTGACTGCAATGGTGACGAGGTCCATCACCTCGAAACTGACGCCGGCGACCTTGAACTGGTTGAACACCCACGCGGGCTTCGGGAACGGCCGCTGCTTGGGCGACACGAAGATCTGCCAGAACGCGTGTGACAACCGCTCAAGAGCGAACGAGGTGAGCAGCAGCGTGAACGGGCTGGAGTTGCGAACCCACCGGAACGCCACCAGTTCGGTGGCCACGGAAGCGAGCATCGCGCTGGCGATGATGACGATTGGCATCCACCACCAGCTGCCACCGTGGAGGAAGAAGAAGTACGAGACGTACGCGCCGACAGTGATCAGTTCACCGTGCGCAAAGTTGACGAGATGCATCACGCCGAAGATCAGAGAGATGCCCAACGCGAGCAAGGCGTAGGTGCTGCCCACGCCGAGCCCATCAACGATGGTCTGGATGAGCTTGGTCACGAGTCGCCCCCGTGGGTCGCAGCGCCGATGTCAGTGGCGCCGTGGGTCGTGGTGCCGATGAAGGAGTCGAACAGGCTGGTGTCAGCAGCCAGTTCGGCGCCGGTGCCGGTGGCGATGACCAGGCCGGTGCGCAGCAGGTAGCCGCGGTCGGCGAGGTGCAGTACACGTGTGGCGTTCTGTTCCACGACCAGCATGGTGCGGCCCTGTTCGCGCAGGCGTTGCAGCAATTCGAAGACGACATCGACCATCGTCGGGGCCAGGCCCAGCGTCGGCTCATCGAGCAGTAGCAGCCGCGGGTTGCTCATCAGCGCACGGGCGACCGCGAGTTGTTGCGCTTCGCCGCCCGATAGGTAGCCGGCCGAGGTCGACCATTTGAGGCGCAGTACCGGGAACAGATCGGCAGCTTCTTCCAGCCGGTGCTTGCGGTCGTGCTTGGAGGCGGTGCTGCCGCCCAGCCGCAGGTTCTCCTCGACGGTGAGGTCCTTGAAGATGCGGCGGTGTTCGGGTACCAGCGCCAGGCCGGCGCGCACCAGGCGCGCCGGCTCGGCGCCGGTGATGTCGGTGCCTTCGAAACGCACGCTGCCGGTGGCGGGGCGCAGGAGCCCCGCCACCGTGTTGAGCAGCGTGGTCTTGCCGGCTCCGTTGGGCCCCACGAGAGCCACCAGTTCGCCGGCACGTACCTCGAGCGAGGCCTCGTGCAGGGCGGTGATGGCGCCGTAGCGCGTGGTGATCTTGTCAACCTCGAGCATGGCGTAGTCGTGTGGCCCTGTGGATCAGCTGGGGATGTTCTCGGGGCGCACGGCCTCGACGAACACGGGCTCGCCGCCCTCGACAGTGAGGATGACCACGTCCTTTTCGGGCACGCCGCCGGTGCCCTTGTAGCTGACGGTTCCGGTGGTGACGGGAACGTTGACCAGGTTGTCGATGGTGCTGATCAATGCAGCGCCATCGACCGAGCAGGCTTCGGTGGCGGCGGCGGCGATGATCTGCACGGCGTCGGCGGCCAGTGCACCGAAGCTGATGGTCTCGATGTTGGCGCCCGCAGCGGTGGCATCGGCCAGGAACTGCTCCACGCCGTTGTCGTCCTGCGGGAATGTGTGGGCAGCGAAGACCACGCCGTTGGCCACGTCGCCTGCGCTCCAGACCACCGAGGCATCGAAACCGTCGACGCCGAGGACCACGATGTCGCCGAGACCGGCGTTCTTGAGCTGTTCGAGCAGGACCTGGGTCTGGGGCATCACCATCGCGGTGAACAGCACGGCCGGCGGCTCGGCGAGGCTGGCGATGTCGTTGACCTGAGTGGAGAAGTCGGCGTCGGCGAGGCTGAACGCGTAGTCGCCCAGCATCTCACCACCGGCGGCTTCGAACACCTCGGTGAAGTACTCCGGGTTGCCCGAGAAGTACACGTCGTCAGTGCTGCTGAGCGTGACGGCGGTCATGTCGCCCTGGGCGATGGCGTACTCGGCCATGGCGGCGGACTGCACCTGGTCGCTGAACGAGGCCAGGAATGCGCCGCGTGCCGGGTCGGCTAGGGCCGGGTCGGTGGAGGCCATGTACACGATCGGGGCGGCACCGTCGACGGCGTCGAGCAGCGGTGCACCGGTGCTGGCGAACGGCGGACCGATGATTGCGTTGACGCCGTCGTCGAGCAGTTCCTGGGCGGCTCGTTGGGTGGCTGCTGGGTCGCCCTGGATGTCCTTGATGACGTACTCGACGGGCAGGCCGCCGACGCCGCCGGCCGCGTTGATCGTGTCGACCATCACCTGCGCGGCTTCGGAGCCGGGCTGGTCGGAGAATGCGCCGAGTTCGCCGAGGTCTGCGGCGAAGCCGATCTTCAACGGGGCGTCCAGCACGCACTCGGTGCCGTCGGCGATGGTGGTCTCCGCGCCGGGGGCTGCGGTCGTGTCGACCGCCGAGTCGCCGGGCACCGTGGTGTCGGGCGGCGCCACGGTGGTCGTGCTCTCGTCGTCGCCGCCACATGCAGCGGCGACGAGGCTCAAGGACATGAGCACGGCCGGGATGATTCGCTTCCTCATTGATTCCCCCTGGAATGTGCCGTCAGTTGCGACGGTGAGTGAAGTCCGGATGTTAGTAGAGAAAGTAGTTAGGCAACGAACGATCATGTTGCTGCTCTGTGCGCGCCCACGGCGAGATGCTTCGTGACCTAACGATCGGGTCGTGTTCGTTTGATAACGTCGCCGTCACTATGGGGAACCGACGAGTACGAGTCATGTGGAGCGATCTCAACGGCCTGTCGCACGGCCGGTACGTGCCAGCGCGCCGGCTGCACGAGCACGGTCACCACGCCGTGACCACGCTGACGATGAACATCAACCGCGACATCCTGCCGATCGAGGGGTACGCCGCCGACGTCGGCTTCCCCGATCTGTCCACCGTGCCGCTGGTCGAAACCCGCCGCACCGGGTGGGAGGTGGACACCGACGTGGTCATCGCCGATCTCGAGTTCAACGGCGAACCGCTGGCCATCGGCCCGCGCAACGCACTGCAACGCGCCGTCGACGCGTGGCGATCGCTGGGCTACGAGCCGATGCTCGGGTTCGAGATGGAGTTCTATGTGCTGCAGCCGGAACCCGATGCGCCGGGCGGTTTCGGCCCATTGCACATCCCGTCGCACCGCGTGTACGGCGTCGGAACCGGCGGCGACAACACCGGCCTGATGTTCGACCTGTTCGATGCCGCCGAGGAGATGGAGCTCGACCTGGAAGGCATCATGGGCGAGTTCCACCCCGGCCAGATGGAACTGAACATGAAGTACGGCCCGGCGATGGACGCGACCGACCGTGCGTTCCTGTGCAAGGAGATGACCCGTGAACTGGCCAGCCGCAAGGGCTATTGCATCACGTACATGGGCCGCCCCAACGCAATGTTGGTCGGCAGCGGCCTGCACATCAACTTCTCGCTCACGCCCGTCGGTGGCGGAACCAACGCATTCGCCGATCCCAACGTCGAACACGGTCTATCCTCACTGGCCCGCCAGTGCCTCGGCGGCCTCATCGCCCATCACGAGGGCCTGGCCGTGATGTCGGCGCCCACGATCAACAGCTACAAGCGGCTGATCCCCGGCATCATCGCCGGCTACTGGGCCAACTGGGGTCTCGATAACCGCAGCAGCACGTACCGAGTGCCCTGTGAGCGTGGCTCCGCTACCCGCATCGAGAACCGCATGCCCTGCGGCAGCGCCAACCCGTACCTCGCGGCGGCGGTCATGCTCAACGCCGCGTTGCTCGGGGTGGTCGATGGTCTCGACTGCGGCGCGCCGCAGTCGGGTGACGGCGACGAGGCACCCAACACCGACCGCCACACCCCGCACACGCTCGCCGACGCTGTCGCAGCGTACGAAGCCGACCTCGTACTGTGCGAGGCGATGGGCGCGGATCTGACTCGGGCCTACCTCGCCATCCGCAAGGACGAGCTCGCCCGGTGGGCCGACACGGGCAACGCCTACTCGGTGGAGGAAGTCACCGACTGGGAACTCACCGAGTACCTCCCCTTCTACTGACGCTCGGCCCGCATCGCGGCCGGCCTGCTCAGGTGGCGTCCAGCCCGAGCTGTTCGCGTGCCGCGGGCAGGCCATGCATCTCGATGTCGTCGCGCTGCAGGTGGGTGGTGAAGTCGGCCCTGGCCATCTCGTAGAGGTGCATCTCCGAGGGAAGATCCTGGCGGACCGAGCGGCGGCGACCGGTCGGCGTGTAGCCGAGGCTTTTCGTGACGCCCAGCGACGGGCCGTTGTCCAGCCAGGCGCTGGTGGTGGCGAACTGAGCGTCCAGGCCCAGGAACCCGAGGTGTAAGGAGGCCGCCCGCATCTCCTTGCCGATGCCCTTGCCCTGGTACTCGCGGCCGAGCCACGAGCCGGTCTCGAACACACGCAATGTAGGGAAGTCGTCGGCCATCAGTCCAGTGGTGCCAACGACCACACCGTCGACGAGCGTGGCCAGGTTGAGGCTCCAATGCGCGGGCGTCGTCTCAGCACGGCACCGCCAGTAGAACTGCATCGTGTTGCGCTCCAGAGCTGGCGATGACTCCTGTGACCACGGCATCGAGAACGGCATGAAGCCGGGGTCGTGGATGCCGTTCGTCGCGAGCACCGAAAGTTCGGTCGCCAGTTCGTCGTCGATGTAGCGCAGTTCCAGACGCGGTGTCCGGACGCGAAGGTCGAACAGGGGCCAGGTGGGGTGCGACATGCGGCAAGTGTTGTCGACGGCCCGGTCCGGTCGCCACCGATTTCGTCAATACGCGCTGGCGTACTGGGCCCGTTGCTGCTGGGCCATCGCAGCGATCTCGTCGATCTCGCCGGTGTCGAAGCCGGCCATCTCGCGGAACTTGCGGGCCAGGTGAATGGCCGCATCGCGGTCCTCGCCGCGCAGGCCTCGGAAGTTGAACAAGCCGTCGACGGTGCGCTGGAACTCGAGCGCCTGGTGCTGGCGATCCGTGTCGTCCTTGGTCAATTCTCGTAACCAGGTGCTGCCCATCTTCACGTGGGTGACCTCGTCGGCGAGCATCCAGTCCTCGCAGAACCGCAGAACCGGGTCGTTCATCTCGTCGGCAAAGTCGCGCATGGTCGTGAACACGTCGATGGCCAGGCCCTCGAGCGCGCGGTTGACGCCGGCCAACCGGAAGACGGGGTCCGGGTGGCAGGCCGCCTCGAACAGCGTGACGGCTTCGCTGTACTCGCCGATCTCGGTGCCCATGTGGTCGCCCAACAGCAGGCTGATCTCGACGTGGCGGGCTTCGTCCCAGCATTGACGGGCCATGTCCAGCTTGAGCGCGAACGGGGTCTCAGCGGTGGAGTAGTCGAACGCGGTCCGCCCGGCCCCTTCCATGGCCTGGATCTCGCCGACGAAGATGCCGTGCATCTGGCGTCGCGCCCGACTGGCGACGTCGTGCGAAGTGGGGTCCATGCGGCGTTCCTCGCCAGCACCGTTGACGCGTTCATCGGCGAAACGTTCGGCGGTGGTGATGCGATGGAAGCGGGCGTCGCGAGCGAGGCCCTCGGGAGGCAACTGTGTACGCATGTGAAAAACGGTAGCCCACCCTTCCAGCCCTCTGTGTCAAATTCCCGGACTCACAGCCCCAGCCCACGGCCCGACAGCCTTTACGTAAAGCCGGGGGTGGGTTAGGAGGGGGCGCGCTCGGCGTCTTCGCGGTTGGCGAGGTACCAGTCGATGGTGCGGCGCAGACCGTCCTCGAAGGGCATGCGTGCGCGCCAGCCGAACAGCGCTTCGGCGCGGGCCGGATCTACGCGGCGCCGGGGCTGGCCGTCGGGCTTGGTGGGGTCCCACGCCAGTTCGCCGTCGTAGCCGACCATCGCCGCAATCATCTCGACGGTCTCGCGGATGGTGATCTCGCGATTGGTACCCAGGTTGACCGGCTCGGGGCCGTCCCAGTGCTCGGCGGCGATCACGATGGCCTCGGCCGCGTCGTCGACGTAGAGGTACTCGCGACTGGCCGTGCCCGTGCCCCACACGTCCATCTTCTGCTCGCCCTGTTCCTTGGCCTCGACGCAGCGCTTGATGCGGGCCGGGATGACGTGGCTGACCGAGGGGTGGAACTTGTCGCCCGGGCCATACAGGTTGGTGGGGATCAGGTACGCGAACCGCTGCCCGTACTGCTGGTTGTTGACCTGGGCATGGATGAGGTGCGCCTTCTTGGCGATGCCGTACGGCGCGTTGGTCTCCTCCGGGTAGCCGTCCCAAAGGCTTTCCTCGCGGAACGGCACCGGTGTGAACTTGGGGTACGAGCACACGGTGCCCAGCAGCACCGTCTTTTCGACCGACTGCGCAGTGCGAGCAGCCTCGATGATGTGGGTGCCCATCAGCAGGTTGTCGAGGTACAGCGGAGCGGGAGCGACCTGGTTGTAGCCGATGCCACCGACACGGGCCGCGAGGTGCACGATGTGCGTGGGCGTGGTGTCTGCCAGCAACCGCTCTGCCACGCCAGGCTTGGTGAGGTCGTAGTCCGCGCTGCGCGGCACGGCGACCTCGGCACCCGCGGCCTGCAACCGTTCGACCACCACCCGTCCGAGGAAGCCGGCACCGCCGGTGACGACTACGCGACGGCCACTCCAAAACCCGGTCATGGCGACGATGCTACGACCCACCGGGCCATGATGGGGTGCGTGCGAGTCGCGTACACCCTGGAGCAGTGTTGGCACCGTGTGCCTGGTGGTACCGGTGTTGCCGCGCTGCGCGTCGCCGAAGCACTGGCTCCGCACAACGACATCCGCTTGGTCGGGGTGGCGGGCCGGCACCGACATCTTCCCCCCGAGCCGTGGGTGCCCAGCATCCCTGTGGCGCACCTGCCCATCTCGGCTCCGTGGCTGTACGAGGGGTGGCTGCGCCTGGGATGGCCGAAGGTCGAGGTCGCTACCGGCAAGGTCGACATCGCTCACGCCACCACGCTGATCCCGTGCCCCACCGATGCCAAACTGGTCGTCACCTTGCACGACCTTGCGTTCTTGCACGACCCCAGCCAGTTCACCCCCCACGGCGTGAGAGTGTTCCGTCGAAGCCTCAAGGAGATCAAGTGCCGGGCCGATCTGGTGCTGTGCTGCAGCCAGGCCACGATGGACGACTGCGTCGCCGCAGGCATCGACGCCCACCGGCTACGCCTGGTGCCGCTGGGGGTGGAGACCGAACGTGCCTCCGCCGACGAGATCGCCCGTGTTCGCGCCCTGTACCGACTGCCCGACGAGTACCTGCTGTTCGTCGGCACGGTCGAGCCGCGCAAGAACCTCAGGGGTCTGGTGGCAGCGCTGGCTCACCTCCCCGATGCCCCGCCGCTGGTCGTCGCTGGCGCGGCCGGTTGGGGTGACAGCGGTGTCGCCGACGCCGACGACGTGCACTTCCTCGGTTTCGTCGCCAGCGAGGATCTGTCCGGCCTTTACGGCGGGGCGTCCGTGTTCTGCTACCCCAGCGAGCGTGAGGGCTACGGGCTGCCGGTGCTGGAAGCGATGGCGCAGGGAACCCCGGTGGTCACCAGCCGCGGCACCGCCACCGAGGAGACTGCCGGTAACGCCGCCGTGCTCGTCGAGCCGATGGACCCGGCAGACATTGCCCGCGGCATCGAGGAAGCCGGCCAGCGCCGCAAGGAGCTGTCCGCGAAGGGGTTGGCCCGCGCCCAGCGCCGCAGCTGGGCCACCACCGCTGCGCTGACGGCTGCCGCGTACCGGGAGCTGGCCGATTGAGCGTGCCGTCCGTGCTCGTCAACATGCTGTGGTGCGTGCCGGGCCGCGTCGGTGGCTCCGAGGAATACCTCGTGCGGCAACTGCTCGGCCCCTCCGAACTGCCCGAACCCCGCTGGCGCCCGACGGTGGCCGTTGCCCGCGGGTTCGCTGCTGCGCACCCTGAACTGGTAGCAGTCGCCGATGTGGTCGAGCCGTCGTTCGACACCGGCCGACGGGTCCGGCGCATCGTCGGCGAGTCCACCTGGCTACGTCAGCACAGCAAGGGCGTCGCACTCGTGCATCACGGTGGCGGCACCGCGCCCGTGAGCGCGCACCGCCCGTACGTGCTGACCATTCACGACCTGCAGTTCCGCACCTACCCGCAGTACTTCTCGCGACTCAAGCGGGCATACCTCGGTACGGTCATCGCACCGTCGGCGCGCCACGCCACCGTGGTGGCCGTACCCAGCGAGTACGTGCGCGACTCGGTCGTCCGCGCGTACGGTGTGGACGCCGACCGGGTGATGATCGTTCCCCATGGCATCGAGCCGGCGGTCGCTACCGAGGTCACTCCGGCCGACGAACTGCGGCAGCGGTATGCGCTGGGGGAGGGGCCAATTCTCGTGTACCCGGCCGTCACCCATCCGCACAAGCAACACCAGTTCCTTCTGGAGATGATGCGCGACCACTGGTGCGATCCGGAACTACGACTGGTACTGACCGGTGGCGAGGGCCTGGCGCACGCCGCTGTCGCAGCATGCACCGACCCGCGCGTGTTGCGGCTGGGGCGGGTGCCGGCAGCGGACCGCAACGGCCTCCTCGCGATGGCCGAGGCGATGGTGTTCCCCAGCCAGTACGAGGGCTTCGGCGCGCCGCTGATCGAGGCGATGACGCTCGGCGCGCCTGTCGTGTGCAGCGATGCCACCTGCATGCCGCAGATCGTCGGCGATGCCGGGTTGGTGCGGCCACTGCTCCCCGAGGCATGGGCAGGGGTGTTGGCCGAGGTCAGGTCGCGACGCAAGGAACTTGTAACTGCCGGCCATCGACGTGCGGCCGACTTCACCTCGCGTGCAAGTGGGGCCGCACTCGCGGCGGTCTATGCGCGAGCCTTGGGGCTGTCATGACCGAGTCTGTCGCTGCCGTCGCTCCGATTGCCGTGCCTCCGATTGCCGTGCCTGCACCCCTGCCGCCGCTGCGCATCGCGGTGCTGTGCCCGCACTTCGCCCCCGACACCGCGCCCACCGGCGAAGTGATCACCCGCATCGTGACCGAACTCGCTGCTCTCGGTCACGAACTGCATGTCGTCACCGCGCTGCCCTGGTACCGCGAGCACCACATCGAACCCGGTTGGGAGGGCAGGACCGTGCGCAGCGAGCGCACCCCGTGGGGCTCCATCACCAGAGTCCACCCGTTCCCGGGTAACGACAAGACCAACCTGTTGCGTCGCGCTGCCGGGTTCGTCGGGTTCAGCGCACTTGCCGGTCTCTCGTCGCTGCGCGGCGGACGGGTCGACGCGGTCGTCGCCATGTCGCCGCCGCTGACCATGGGCCTCACCGGCTGGGTCACCCACCTGGTGCGGCGCGGCCCGCTCGTGTTCAACATCCAAGACGTGTTCCCCGACGCCGCTGTCGAGACCGGCGCCATCACCGATCGGCGCATCATCGCGGTCGCCCGTTGGTTGGAACGCGTCAGCTACCACCGCGCCGCAGCCATCACGGTGCTCAGCGACGATCTCCGCGACAACGTGGCGGCGAAGGTGAAGCCGGCGCGACGGTCACGAGTGCATGTCATCCCCAACTTCGTCGACACCGAGTTCATCCAGCCCGCCCACCGGCTGACGCCGTTGCGCCGCGAACTGGGCATCGGCGACGAACCGGTCGTGCTCTACGCGGGCAACGTCGGCTTCTCGCAGTCGCTGGAAATGGTGGTGGACGCTGCCGCAGATTTCCCGGCCGTGACGTTCCTCATCAATGGCGACGGTGCCGCCCGCAAGGCGCTCGAGGCGCGAGCGGCGCACCTGCCCAACGTGCGCTTCAGCGACTATCAGCCCAAGGAACGAGTGCCGGAAGTGCTCGCCAGCGGCGACGTACACCTGGTGCCGTTGAAGACCGGCCTGGGCCGGGTGAGCGTGCCGTCCAAGACCTACTCGATCCTCGCTGCCGGCCGCCCGGTGCTGGCAGCGATCGACCCGGGCACCGAGGTGCCGCGCATGCTTGCAGCCAGCGGTGGCGGCATCGCGGTGGCGCCCGACGACCCTGCCGCGTTCGCCGACGGCCTGCGCATCCTGCTCGCGGACCCGGCCGCCGCGGCAGCCATGGGCGCAGCCGGTCGAGCCTGGGTGCTGGGGGCGGCCTCGCCCCGTGCGGTCGCCGTCTCGTACGAGCGACTGATCAGATCCCTCGGTTCGCGGGGCAGCGGCGCAGCTTTTGTCCCCGTGGCCAGATAGCGTCGCACCCTCGTGGCTACGTCATCGTCCGCTCGCAAAGTCGCCAAGCTCGCCTCTCGTGGCAAGGGCAAGAAGGTCCGCTTCTCCAGCGGTACTACTTTCCCTGCCATCGTGACGGCCGCCATCGTGGCCATGGTCGCCCTGGTGGCCTATGCCAAGGTCACCGTCCCTGGAGCGGAGACCGGCGCCCCGCAGCCCGACGACGCCTGGTCCGTCGCG
>Ga0105047_10007060_pt1 | contig 18987 bp, 15 predicted proteins | sample MAT04_FD_78384 | JGI IMG/M metagenome (GOLD analysis project Ga0105047, IMG submission 78384) | Freshwater microbial communities from Lake Fryxell liftoff mats and glacier meltwater in Antarctica - MAT-04 (megahit assembly) | ecosystem: Environmental > Aquatic > Freshwater > Ice > Liftoff... | reverse complement strand
CAGCACGTCATCGGAAAATTCCGGCTCTCGATCACCGATTCGCCCAAGGTGTTGCTCCGCGCGATCCCGAGTGAGGTGAAGGCCGCGCTCGCTGTTGAGGGCGGTCAGCGCTCGGAGGCGCAGAAGAAGACGGTGACCGAATTCTATCTCGCCAGCGAGCCGCGCCTCATCGCCGTGAAAAAAAAGGCCGACGACACCAAGGCCGCCCGCGACAAGGCCGAACGCGAAGCTCCGCGCACGATGGTGATGCGTGAGCGCGCGCAACCGCGCGACACCTTCATCCTCGTCAAAGGAGCTTACGACAAATACGCGGACAAGGTCGCGCATGGCACGCCGGAGGTGCTGCCCGCGCTGCCGGCCGACGCGCCTCGGAGCCGGCTCGCGCTGGCGCAGTGGCTCGTGTCGCCTGGGCATCCGCTCACGGCCCGCGTCACCGCAAATCGCGCATGGCAGATCTTCTTCGGCAATGGCCTGGTGAAAACAACGGAAGACTTCGGCGTGCAGGGCGAGAAGCCGACGCATCCTGAATTGCTCGACTGGCTGGCGCGCGAGTTCATCGAGAGCGGCTGGGATGTGAAGCGATTGCATCGCCTGATCGTCACGAGTGCGACGTATCGCCAGTCCTCGCGCATTCCCACCGGCATGGCCGAGCGCGACCCGGAGAACAAGCTGCTGGCCCGCGGCGCGCGGTTCCGTCTGCCGAGTTGGATGCTGCGCGATCAGGCACTCGCGGCCTCCGGCCTGTTCGTCGAAAAGCTCGGCGGTCCTCCGGTGAAAGCCTATCAGCCGGCCGGCGTGTGGGAGGACGCGACGTTCGGTCAAATCAAGTTCACGCAGGATCACGGCGAAGCGCTCTATCGCCGCAGCCTCTACATCTTCTGGCGGCGCATCGCCGGTCCCACCGTCTTCTTCGACGTGGCGAACCGCCAGCAATGTGCGGTGAAAACCGGACGCACGAACACCCCGCTGCACGCGCTGGTGACGCTGAATGACGTGACCTACGTCGAAGCCGCGCGCGCTCTCGCCGAACGCATGTTGAAGCAGGGTGGAATGACCGATGCGGAGCGGCTGTCGTACGGCTTCCTCCTGTGTACGGCGCGCGTCCCGAGTGACCGGGAATCCGGCGTGCTCGCGAGTGCGCTGGCTCGCTTCCGAGAGCAGTACGCCGCGGATGCGGAAGCGGCCAGCAAGCTGATCGCCGCGGGTGAATCGAAACCCGATGCCAATCTGCCCGCGTCCGAACTTGCCGCGCAAACCAGCCTCGCGCTGCTGTTGCTCAATCTCGATGAAACGCTGACCAAGGAGTAACGCATGAATCCGCAAATCCAGCGCGCCGCTTATCTCACCCGACGCCAGTTCTTCGCCAAATCCGCCACCGGGCTCGGGACAGCAGCGCTGGCTTCGCTGCTCGCGCAGGATGGATTTGCCGCGCTCACCGGCGGCACAGGATTGAAACGAATCGGTGGCCTCGATGATCTGCCGCACTTTGCGCCGAAGGCGAAGCACGTCATCTACCTCCTGCAAAATGGCGGGCCGCCGCATCTCGATACCTTCGATTACAAGCCGGGCATGGAGAAGTTCCGCGGACAGGAGATCCCTCCCTCGATCCTCGGGGACAAGCGCTTTTCGACGATGACGCAGAACGTGAAGCAGAAGCTGGTGCTGCCGCCGTTCACCGGCTTCAAGCAGCATGGCAAGTCGGGAATGTGGGTCGGTGACTTCATGCCGCACACGGCAGGGATCGTGGACGATCTGTGCTTCATCAAATCGATGCACACCGAGGCGGTGAATCACGCCCCGGCGATCAATTTTTTCCTGACCGGTGGTGAGCAGCCGGGGCGGCCGAGCATGGGCGCGTGGGCGACTTACGGGCTCGGCACGGAGTCGCAGGAGCTGCCCGGCTTTGTCGTCATGACTTCGCGCGACAAGGAGGCGTCGTGCGGGCAGATCTTCTACGACTTCTATTGGGGCGCGGGCTTTTTGCCGTCGAAGTTCCAAGGCGTGCGTTTCCGCGGCAGCGGTGATCCGGTGCTCTATCTTTCCAATCCCGACGGCATGTCGCGCGAAGTGCGTCGTGGGTTGCTCGACGATCTCGCCAAACTGAACGAGGAGCACTACGCGGAATTCGCCGATCCGGAAATCGCGACGCGCATCTCGCAATACGAGATGGCTTACAAGATGCAGGCGTCGGTGCCGGAGTTGATCGACTTTGCCCAGGAGTCGCCGGAGACGCTGGAGATGTATGGGCCGGACGTGAAGCGCCAGGGCTCCTTTGCCTACAACTGCCTCATGGCCCGCCGGCTCGTGGAGCGTGGGGTGCGTTTCGTGCAGTGTCTGCACGCTGGCTGGGATCATCACAACAACCTCTCCACGCAGTTTCAGATTCAGTGCCGCGACACCGATCAGCCGAGCGCCGCGCTGGTCAAAGACCTCAAGCAACGTGGGCTGCTCGACGACACGCTCGTCATTTGGGGCGGGGAATTTGGACGCACGCCGTTCATTCAGGGCGACATCAACGACACCAAGCGCTGGGGGCGCGATCATCATCCGTATGCGTTCACGCTTTGGATGGCGGGAGGTGGGGTGAAGCCGGGCATCAGCTACGGCGAGTCGGATGAGTTCGCGTTCAACGTCGCCAAGGACCCAGTGCATGTGCATGACTTCCAAGCCACCGTCCTGCACTTGCTCGGCATCGACCACGAGCGGCTCACTTTCCGGTTCCAAGGCCGCCAGTTCCGCCTGACCGATGTGCATGGACATGTCGTGAAGCCGATTCTTGCTTAGCCTAAATCCGGCGATTGGGGTCCACGAAACAGACGAAAAGACACGAAAGAAGAGGGGATCCGGTCCTTGGGCGACTCACCCAGGGGGGAAGGCGGCCTTCACCGCAACTCCTGCCTTTCGTGTCTTTTCGGTCGTTCGTGGACATTCCATTCGCGTTTTTCGGCTTCGCGGCGCTTTCCATTGCGCGCATCGGATACGTCGGGTTCGATGTGCTCCCCGTGAACAAAGCCGCCCTCGTCCAAAAGATCATCGCCCAGCTCGCTGCCGAGCTGGAGGGTTATGCCCAGTCCGCCCGCTCCGCCCATGCCGAGGCGACCGACGAGCAAAGCAAGGCCGAGAACAAGTATGACACCCGCGGACTGGAGGCGTCCTATCTTGCGCGGGGCCAGTCCCGCCAGGCGGCTGAAACCGCGGAAGCGCTGGAACAATTCGCGGCGCTCCCGCTGCGCGACTTCGGTCCCGGAGAACCGATCGATCTCGGCGCGCTGGTCGAATTGGAAACGAAAGCAGGAACCGCCTGCTACTTCATCGGGCCGCGCGCCGGCGGCATGGAGGTCGCGCAAGGTCGGCGCGAAGTTCTGGTCATCACTCCACAATCTCCGCTCGGGCAGCAGCTCGTCGGCAAGCAGCAGGGGGAGCAATGGGACATGCAGCTTGCCGGCAGGCGGAACGCGTGTCGCGTGGTGAGCGTGGCTTAGAGACGGTCTGAAAACTCCATTCGCGTGTCATTCTGAGCGGAGTTTCGTGCGGCCGCAGGTGGGGACGGAACGGAGTCGAAGAATCCCGGCGCTTTCCAGGGCGATGACCTTTGGGTGATTCCACGGGATGCTTCGACTGCGCTCCAGTCGCCAAGCTCCCTGCGCTCCGCTCAGCTTGACACCCTCATGGTTTTAGACCGCCTCCTGAAGGCGTGGCCGATGCCGTCAGATGGACTTCCGACCTTGAAACTTGCCGAGCAGGTTCTGGACAGTCCGCTCCTGGAGCCGCTCGGCGGTGCGCCGATCGGATTGGGCTTGCAGGTCCTGGGGACTGGCGGCTTTCGCCGGGGCGACGGCTTTTTTTCGACTCGGGCGCTTGGGCATGCCGCAAAATGTCATGCGCGCGACGAATCGCGAGTGCGAACTTCGCGTGCGATTCCCGTTGCTCCCGGCCCCCATTGCCGCCACGGTGCGTCACGTCGTGCCTTGCGACCGATTTCCTGAGGCACGCCTTTTTCGTTTTTATGCTCAACCTCATCTTGTGGTCTGCCCTCGGCTTTGTCGCCTGGCTCGTCGTCGCGTCCTTTTTCGAATGGGTGCTGCATCGCTACGTCATGCATCGTCCGCTCGGAGCCTTCACCTACCCGTTTCGCGCGCATGCGATCGTGCATCACGGGACGTTCAAGGCCGACCACACCTATCACCTGCAAAACGAAGCGGACAAAGAGACGATCCCGATGGCCTGGTGGAATGGTGCGGTCTTGATCATCATCGCGATGGTCCCCGCCACGTTGCTGGCCTGGGCGGTCGGGCACTGGGCGCTGCTGGTCGGCGCGTTTGGCGGCATGACCACCTACTACTGCGTGTACGAATACCTGCACTGGTGCATGCATTTGCCGAAGCAGCGCATCGTCGAGCGCTCGGGGCTTTTCTTCCGGCTCAATGGGCACCACCTGCTCCACCACCGCTACATGCACAAGAACTTCAACGTCATTTTGCCGCTCGCCGATCTCTGCCTCGGCACGCTGCTGCTCCGCTCGAAGGTGAGCTTCGCGCAGACGCGCGGGCCGGCCGTGCCGGATGTTCAGCCGCTGGTGGCGACTTCGCCTTCCAGTGAAAATTCGGGCGAAGGAAAATCGCGGGCGTCGGGCAGATCGGCGGCCTCACCGCACGCCTCAGCGCCACGCGCAGAGCGACTCGACGTAAGCCGCTGAGCCATCGCGCAGCCAGCCGTCGAGCTGGGCCTGATCCTTGAGCTGCTGGCCGCGGCGGCGTGGCACGACCAGAAAACGGGAATCGATCTCCGGGAGTGCGCTCATGTCGCCCCAGAGTTTCTCAAATTGCGTGACTGGGAAGATATCTTCCTGCCCGTGGCCCCAGCGTTTCTTCACGTCCTTGAGCGTGATGTAGGTCGGCATTTTCGCGGCAAGATTGCGGATGGCCGCGGTGATCTTTTCTTCGGCGTTCACTCCCGGGGCGAAGTCGGCGCGCGTCAGACCAAAGGCCTCGAGCAAGCGGTCGAGGTCGATCCACGTTGTGAGGGTATTGTAGTAGGTGAGCGCAAACTCCGCCTCTTCGCGCGGCATGGCGAGGCCCTCGACGAGGCGCGGACGACCATTGACTCGGGCCAGTCCGCCGCCGCGGTCTTCGAGGCGGCGAGTGATGACTTCGAAGCTCAAGCACGCTCCGCTTTCCAAGTGCTGGCCGAGGAGCGCGGCATCCACGTCGGCACCGAGCGTGTCGATGTTGTGGAGCAGCAGCGTCTTGAGCTGTGGGCGCTCGGCGAGGAGGGCGGCGAGCGTGCCGTTGCGGAGCAGATTCGGCAGCTCGAACCAATGGCCGACGGGATGCAAACATTGCAGTGGCAGGTTGTCGGTGTAATCGCCGGCTTCGCCCGCGCCGCGCGCCCAGCCGATCAGCGCCGTGCGCAGGCTATCGCGGACTTTTTGCTGCTGCTCATCGAGCATCTGCTGCGGCATTTCCTCCCACGCAAAGCGCAGATCGCGCTCGGTCGGCACCATGCGCAAGCCGACGCTCTGGCCGCGCGAGAGCAGGAGCGGCCCCTCGTAACCGTAGTCGCGATGCTCGGCGAGGAACGACTTGGTGGGTTCGTGCGTGAGGTAGCTGGTGGTGAAGACGTGCGGAATCGGCGCACCCGCGAGGCGGGAGATGCGGCGTGATTTCGCGAGATGGGTCTCGAGAAAGGTGCGATGGCGTCCGGCGAGTTTGGCGAAAGGATGGAGCGCCTTGACCACGCCCGCGCCTTGCGTCCAGCGCGAGCCCGCGCCGGCGGCGAGCGAAACCACGGCGACTTCGCCGTTCCGCAAAGCGGCAAGCCCGCGTGCTTCAAGCGCCGGGTCTTTGAGGGAAGACAGGTCGGCGACATCTTCCGCGCGCACATCTTCGATCACGGCGTTCGCGGGAAGGCGGTTTTGGGCGAGGCCGATACGCCCTTCGCGGAGATGGGTGCGGATGTGCTCGTGCTGTTTGGCGTCGAAGCCGTTGGCTTCCAGCAGCGCGCCCAGGGATTGGTCGCTGGCATCGCCTTTTTCCCGAGGGAACATCGCATCGAAGAGCGTTTGCACCATGCCGCGAAGCTCCGGCTTCGTCCGGCAAGCCGTCCCAAATTTATCAATCTCCGTGCGGCGCAGCGCCGGGAGCGCCCGGCGGTCCTGCCGGATCAATTCCGGGACGGTGAGCGTGTAATAGCTGGCCGGCATGAGCGCATCGACCCCGGAGAGCAAATCGGCGAAGGAGCCGTTTTCGTTGATCGCAAAATCATAAACGACGGGCTCCATCGCGAACGGGAGCGCGTGCTGCAGTTCCCGTTTTGTCGCGCTCATGATCGCCTGAAGACGTTGTTGCGCCTCCGCTTTGCGTGCGGGGGTGAAGATAAAACCCATGCCGCCCCCGCTCATGCCGCCGAGCATCCAGAAGCCCCAGAAGTCGGTGCCGAATTCCGCGCGGACCTGTTCGATGAGGCGTTCGGTGTAATAGGTCGAAGCCCACGGAATGATGGTCTGAATCGGGCCTTGAAAATTTCGCGTGGTCACTTCGCCGACGCGGGCGATATCGCCGTCGCGCAGGGCGTCGAGGATTTGGGCGAGAATGCCGAGCGCTTCCTGCCGGCCGGTCCATTCCGCCGCGGAACGCAGCAAGTATTTCTCCGTCACCATCTCGAGGATCGGCCCGACGTTTTGCGCCATGCCGCCGTGGACGAGGACGAGTGAATCCTGCAAGCGCTGGCGGGCGTCGGCGGAGATTTCATCGCGGCCGAAGACATGATGCGCCGGCATGAGCCGTCCCCGCGAGATCCCATGCTCGGGGTCCCCCGGCTGGGCGACCACGCCCTGGATGAGCTTGATCCCCGGCCAGACGCCGCCCGAGTCCTGCCACCCGCCGCCGCTGCCGCCGATCCACTCGCCGAGCAAAGCGCGGGCGAGGACGAGCCGGCGTTCGCTTTCGCGCAGGGGGCCGACGAGCGACTCGGCCTGGCCCGTGGCCCGCATCAGCACGCCGATCAAGGCCGCGAGCAGATTTGTGGAAACGGCGAGGCGCGAGCCTTTGGGGATATCGTTGACCGACGACACCAGCTCCAGCCCGCGCCCCGGTCCGAGCATTTCGGCGAGTAGATCCGCGAGGCTTTGCCCGGAACCTTCGATGCCCGGCGGCACCACTCCCGAAGCGATGACGGCCGCTTTCAGCAGACCGAGGTAGTCCTTCGCAAAGTCGAAGACCTCCGCGAGATTCGAGATGTCCGCACGGGCATTGAGATCCACGCTGACCAGCCGCAACACCGGTTCTTCGATCACGCGCAGCCACGCGCTGACCGGCGGCTGCGTCGCAGTGTCGCGGCCATGCACGCCGAGATCGACCGAGACGTTCAGCACCCGCGCGCCCTCGGGGAAATCCATGCCGAGAAAGAAGATGTCGCTCCACGCGGAGTGCGTGAGATCCATGCGCACCGGCGTCCGCTCGCGCAGGATCGGATACGAACCATCCGCCGCGGGGGTGAGCATCTCGCGCCGGACGCGCAGGGGCTGGTCCTTCGGGTGGCCCATGCGAAACATCCATTGGTTCCCGCGCACCGTGCGGACGCTGCGCCGGACCTGATCCGCGAGCGTCTGGAAGGCGAGTCGATGATAGGCCGCGGCGAGCGCGCTGCTCAGGGCGTCGCTCGGGCCGTCGGTCTTTTGCGCGGAGGAGAAGATCTTGATGGCCTCGCCAAAGCGCCGCTGGAGCAACTGCTCGTAGCCGTGAAACGGTATCTGCCCGCCCGCTTTCAGCTCCGGGCGCGTGGGCAGGTGGAAGCGATGGATCGCGTAGAGGAAAAAGAGCGCGCGAACTCTTTCGTAGAGATTGTCGCTACGATGGCGGAAGGATTCGAGCGCCGCGCATTCCGCAAGGAGCGCGACGAAGTCGGCCGCGGTGCAGAGTTCGTCGAGCGAGCGATTGCGCTGGGTGTCGTCGGACGACGTGATGAGGTCGATGAGGCCGGGCGACATGAGGCGTTATTTCGTCGCGAGAAGCTCGACCAGATTGCGCAGCACTTCGTCCCGATCCTTGCCCGAGATCGCGAGCGCGAGCTGCGCGGTGAGGAGGCCGTATTTCACGCCGAAGTCGTAGCGGCGCCCGTCGAGTTCACACGCGAGATAGCGCTCATTCTCGGCGAGTTGGGCGAGCGCGGCGCGGAAGTTCACGGACGACTCCCGACCTCGGGCGGCGCCGAGCAATTCCCCAAGGATCCGCTGCACTGCGGGGGTGAGCACATGCATGCCGAAGAAGCACAGATAGTAGCCGGCGCGCAGGCCCGGCACGTCGAGCATTTGCTCGGCTTCGGTGGGCGTCGGCTTTTCGAGCACGGCTTCGACTTGATAGAGCCGCTGCGCGGCGTTCACGAGCTGGCCGCCGACGGCTCCGTAGTAGGGCAGCTTGCTTTCGTGCGTCGATTGCACGGCGGAGACGGCGCAGTTCTCCGCGCGGGCGATTTCCACGAGCTGCTGGGCGCAGCCTTTTTCCGTGGCGCTAAGATAGAGGTGATCGCCGACGAGCAGGAGGAAGGCGTCGTTCTCGCAGAAGGCCGCGGCGCTGTGGATGGCGTGCGCGTAGCCGAGCGGCGCGGTCTGCACGATGAAGGTCAGGCGTCCGGCATGCGGGCCGGCGGCGCTGCGGTAGGCGGCTTCGTCGCCGGGGCTGATGACGACGCCGATCTTTTCGATACCGGCGCGTTGAATCTCCTCAATGATGATGGCGAGAGCGGTTTTGGTCACGCCGTCGCGATCGACGAGCGACTGGAGCGGAAGCATGCGCTGGTTTTTGCCAGCGGCGGTGATGAGGGCCTTGCGGATTTCCATGAGCGGATGGGCGGGAGAGTTTCCAAAAAGAAGGTCAGCGTCAATCGGCGCGGCGGGATTGCCGGTGCGCAGTCGGGCTCGTAGAGTGTGAGCATGACTGATGTCCGCGTCGCCGAGTATTTGCACTTTCTGAGTTTCCCGAGCGTTTCGACCGATCCGGAAAGGGCGGGGGACGTGGCGCGGTGCGCGACCTGGCTGGCGGAGAAGTTGCGCGCCATCGGTCTTAGCGCGGAGCTTCACCCGACCGCACGACACCCCATCGTCCTGGCCCGCAACGAGCACCGACCGGGCCGGCGGACGGTGATGATCTACGGCCACTACGATGTGCAGCCGGTCGATCCGCTGGAACTTTGGGAGTCGCCGCCTTTCGAGCCGCGGATCAAGGACGGGATCGTCTTTGCCCGCGGTTCGACGGACAATAAGGGACAGATCTTCGCCCACATCCTCGGGCTGGAAGAAACGCTCCGCGAGAAGGGCGAACTTCCGGTGAACTTGATCGTCCTCGTGGAAGGGGAGGAGGAAATCGGCAGCGCGCATCTCGAAGAATTCCTGGAATCGCACCGCGAGGAGCTGCGCTGCGAAGTGATCGCCATCTCGGATACCGGCATGATCGCGCCGGGGGTGCCGACCTTGACGTATGGCCTGCGCGGCATCGGGGCGCTGGAGATCAAAGTCACCGGCCCGGCGACTGACTTGCACTCCGGCATCTACGGCGGGGCGGTCGCAAACCCTGCGGCGGCCGTGGCGCGGCTCGTCGCCAGTCTCCATGAGGCGGACGGGCGGGTGGCGGTGCCGGGGTTTTACGACGACGTCGCGCCGCTGGAGACGTGGGAGCGCGAGGCGTGGGCGAAGCTGCCCTTTGGCGACGCGGACATTCTCCAGGTCACCGGCTCTCCCGCGCTTTTCGGCGAAGCCGGCTACACCAGCCTGGAGCGGGTGTGGGCGCGCCCGACCGCCGAGGTGAATGGGATCGGCGGCGGCTTCCAGGGAGTCGGGACAAAAACCGTCCTGCCCCGTGAAGCCTTTGCCAAGCTCACTTTCCGGCTCGTTCCGCACCAGCGACCGGACGACGTGATGGAAAAGGTGAAAGCGCACTTGCGCGCCCACTGCCCGCCCGGAGTGCAGATGGAGATCACCGGTGGCCACGCGGGCGAGCCCTACGTCACCAGTCCGTTGTCGTCCGATGGCCTCGCGGCGCAGCGCGCCTTGCGCCGTTCTTTTCCCGGTAAAGAGGTGGCGCTGATCCGCGAGGGTGGGAGTATTCCCATCGTGAACACCTTCCAGCGCGTGCTCGGCGTCGAGACTCTGCTCCTCGGCCTGGCGCTCCCCGATTGCCGCGCTCACGCGCCCAACGAAAACTTTCCCCTCGAAAATTTCTTCGCCGGCATCCGCCTCAACCGAGCCCTGCTCGAAGAACTCGCCGGCGGAGCTGACATCCGCTGAGCAGCCAGCCTTGGTCCACTCCACCGATCCACGACTATGCGCCGACTCCCGACGATCACCGCGACCTGCCTTTTTGTGCTGCTGGCCTTCTTTTCTCCACTTCAGCCGGTGATGGCGGCGACGAAAAAGAAATCGACGAAGAAAAGTTCGGCGACGGCCAAGAAAGCTCCCACGAAGTCGAAGAAAGCTTCAACGACTTCAAAGAAAGCTCCGACGACCGCGAAGAAAGAGCCGGTGACTAGTATCCAGAAAAAGACGACGCCTCCCGCGGAGAGCAAAGATGCCACTACCGCGACTGCGGGTGAAAAACCCGGGTCCCTGGCTTCCCTCGATCTGCCTCTGCCCGCGAAAGTGTCGGCGGCGGGTGAGACGGGCACCGCTGCGGAAAAAAAGACCGCCGAAAATCCCGCCCCCAGCGCCAGGCTGGAGAAATCCGACGCTGATTCCGCGACCAAACGCGAGTACGCGCCGAATGCGACGGTCGAGCCCGATACCATTGCGGAATTTTCCGCCCAATCCCCCCGCGTCCAGCAATTCCTACGGGACGCCATCGACCTGACCCGCTTGAACCTCACCTACACGTTTGGCAGTGCGGATCCGGATAACGGCGGGATGGATTGTTCCGGCGCGATCTACTATTTGCTCCGCGCGCACGGCTATAATGACTTAGCGCGCGATTCCCGCGGGCAATATCTGTGGGCGCGGAAGGGTGGGGCTTTTTTCCCGGTGGTCAGCAAGAGCGCGGATAGCCCGGAGTTCTCCGATTTGCAGCCCGGCGACCTGATGTTTTGGACCGGCACCTACGACTCGCAGCGCGACGTGCCCATCTCCCACGTCATGATTTACCTCGGGCGCGAGAAAGGCAGCGGCAAACGCATCATGTTCGGCGCCAGCGATGGGCGTAGCTACAACGGCGTTCGGCGCTGGGGCGTAAGCGTGTTTGATTTCACGATGCCCCAAACCGACCCGGAGAATCCCGAGAAGGCCAGGATCGATTTCGTCGGCTACGCCCGCATTCCTGGTCTGCGCAGCGCTGGAACGCCGCCCCCGGAACCGAAGCCCGAAGTGCTCGAGAAAAAGGTCTCGCCAAAGCCGCAGTCCAAACCCAAGAGCACGAGTTCCCGCAAGAAAAAGGGGACTTCGAAAAAGTCCAGATAACGGGGATCGGGGCGCGTGTTTGGCAGCGGGGCTGGAGAATTCTTGTTCCCGGCGGTTGCCGTCGAAGCGGCTACGAGGCCGACTCTTCCGCCTTGCCCTTGTTCGCAATGAGTGTGAGTTCGTCCGTATGGCGCACGGTGAGCGCGCCCGCCGCGCCGCAGAGCCTTCCGGCATCGGTCTCGCGCTCCCGGATTGCCGCGCCCACGCGCCCAACGAAAACTTCCTCGTGGAGAATTTCTTCGCCGGCATCCGCCTCAACCGCGCCATCGAGAAGCGCGAGCCCGCCCTGGGGCGCCGGCGAGGCTCGGGAGCCTCCGAAAACCGCGGCCCAACCAACGCGGCACCAAAGCCAAAACCGCGCAACACTGAGGCAAAGAAAAAGAAGAAAGCTTAAGCCGCCGCGGATGCGCGCGGGAAGGGGGGCGCGAGTCTATTTCATTAGACACGGACAATTCACTTGGTCGTTTCCAATCCGCCACAAACGCCACGCTTCCGCCGTATTCGCAACCGTAAAATCACACGCAGGATCTTGGAAGAGGCGGCACGAAAGTTCATAACCGGATAGGTCCAAACACCTAATACCATACCATGAAAAATACCGCTCCCTTGCTCGCCCTCGCGGTGAGTATCACCCTCGCCGGCATGGCCCGTGCCCAAGTCGCCGGCCCCAGTTCCTCGCAAACCTCCTACCTTCTGCCCAGCGGGCCGTCGGCGGGCAACATCACAGCCACCTCCTTGCTTACCGTGGGTGACATCATCGGCGGTTACAAGATGGTCGGCATTCCTGACGGCCTCGGCGCGATCGACAACAACCCCGGCACCCCCGGCGTCGGGACGTTTACCGTATTCATGAACCATGAACTCGGCAGCACGCTCGGGGCTGTGCGCGCCCATGGTTCGGTCGGTTCCTTCGTTTCGAAGTGGACGATCGACAAGAGCACGCTGCAGGTGCTCGCCGGCACTGACTTGATCCAGCAGGTCGCCACTTGGAACACCGGTACTGACACCTTCAACGCCGCTGCGACCGGGATTGCTATCGGTCGTCTTTGCTCGGGCGACCTTGCGCAAGTCAGCGCTTACAGCTTTGGCGGCGTCGGCACGACCGAACGCATCTTTCTCTCCGGCGAGGAAACCGGTGCGGAAGGGCGGCTCTTCGCGCACGTCGCGACCGGCACGGATGCCGGCAAGAGCTATGAACTCGCCGATCATGGCAAGTATTCGTGGGAAAACGCGGTGGCCAACTGGGGTTCCGGCGCGACGACGGCGGTGCTCGGCACCGATGACAGCACGCCGGGTCAGGTCTATCTCTACCTCGGCACCAAGCAGGCCACGGGCAATACCGTAGAGCGCTCGGGGCTGGTGGGCGGCAACCTCTACGGCATCCGGGTGCCGTCGGTGGCGCTGGAACTACGCACCAACGGCGTCAACGGCACCCCGGGCGGCTTCGACAGCGTGGCCTTCTCGCTGGCGAGTCTCGGCGATGTCTCGAGCAAGACCGGCGCTACGCTTCAGAGCGAAAGCGTCACCGCTGGCGTAACCGAATTCCTGCGCCCCGAAGACATCGTGTGGGACTTGAACGACGCCTCGATCGCTTACTTCGTGACCACCGATCGCTTTAGCCAGGTGGAAGCCGGCACCGGCGCGCAAGAAGGCAAGAGCCGGCTCTGGAAGCTCGACTTCACCAGCGAGGGCGACTTCACCCTCGGCGGCCAGCTCACCATGCTCCTCAATGGCGATGACGCCGGGCAGATGTTCGATAACATGACCGTGACCCTCGATGGCACGATCGTTCTCCAAGAAGATCCGGGCGGTGGAGCAACGCCGGGGAATTACCTCGCCAAGGTCTGGGAATACGACATCGCCACTGGCACGCTGAAGGAGATACTCCAGCATGACGGCAGCCGGTTCGCGAGCAACAACGCGACCTTCAACAACACCAACGACGAAGAGTCCTCCGGCGTCATCGACGTCACGTCGTTCTTCACCAGCACGCCGCTCCCCGGCGAGCACTACTACCTCATGGATGTGCAGGCGCACCATAACGCCGGCTACCAGATTGACGCCACCACCGTCGAAGGCGGGCAGCTGAATCTCGTTCATGTCGTCCCCGAGCCGAGCACGGCCGTCGCACTTCTCGGCGGTGTCGGCATGCTGCTCGGTCTCCGTCGTCGTCGGTCGGCCTAGCCCGATCCCGGCGTAATCTTCCATCACCAATGAAAATGCGCGGCTCTCGTCCCGGCGAGGGCCGCGCTTTTCTTTTCCTGCTCTCCCTTATGCTGAAACGCCTTTCCTTAAGCATTCTTCTGGCCTGTGGTGCGGCCCTTCCGACGCACGGCCTGAACTACACCGAATCGACCGATGGTGATCTCACCGCGACGATAGTTTCAAATATCGCCACGGCCCCCACGCCCATCGTTTTCGACCTCGGCGTTAACACCATCGCTGGCACCATGGGTGGTGATCCCGGCGACGGAATACCCCTCGACCGCGATTTCTTTACCTTCACGCTCGCTCCCGGTCAGACGCTGACCTCCATCAATTTCCTTGGCTACACCAACGGTGGCCAATCCTTTTACGCCATCGCACCTGGCACCTCCATCGCCATCGATAGCGCCGCGAACCATCTCTCCAACATGCTGGTGACGCAGACCGGGCAGGTTCTTCCGACCCTTGCCCTCGGCGCCTACAATGGCGGCACCGGTCTCAGCAATCCGGTCGGTCCAGGCACGTACACGATTTGGTTTCAGGAGGTTTCGTCGGTAGTCACCTACTCCACGGCCTACACGGTCGTGCCCGAACCCGGCTCAGTAACTGTGCTAATCAGCGGCTTGGCTCTACTCCTCCAACTGCGACGCCGCGCCAAGTCCCCCGCCTAACGGCATTGAATCGGCCCGGCTTTCCAAGTTCAGCGTTTCCTCGTGATCTGACTAACGCGCCTCTGCTGCTTTTACGGTCGTTGCTGGAGAGCGATTGATTCGAGTAAATTACGGAGCGGATTCGTCGGCCGCATCCTCTTCCTCATCGCGGACGACGGGGGCGATGCCGGAGAGCATTTCACCTTCACGCATATTGATCAGGATGACTCCCTGGGCGTTGCGGCCGCAAATGCGAATGCCGGCGACTTTGGTGCGGACCATTTTGCCTTTGTTCGTAATGAGCATGAGTTCGTCGGTGTCGCGCACGGTCAATGCGCCCGCAACGCCACCGGTCTTCTCGTTGGTCTTCATGGTGATGACGCCTTTGCCGCCGCGCGATTGGAGGCGATAGACGGGACCGTCTTCGTCATCGAACGGCGTGCGTTTGCCGAGGCCATTCTCGCCAGCGACGAGGAGTTTTGCATTCGGATCGACGAGCGCGGTGCCGACGACGTAATCGCCCTTGTCCGGACGGATACCCCAGACGCCGACGGTGTCGCGGCCCTGGTCGCGCATTTCCTCCTCGCTGAAACGAATGCTCATGCCCTCGTGGGTGATGAGCACGATCTCCTGATGACCGACGGTCAGCTTGCAGTCGATGAGCCGGTCGCCGTCTTCGATCTTGATCGCGATGAGGCCGCCTTTGCGGATGTTTTTGAAGTCGCTGAGGTTCGATTTTTTTACGATGCCGCTGCGCGTGGCGAAGACGATGTGCAGCTTGTCGGTCCAGGTGTCCTCGTCCTTTTTCTGGCCTTGGATGCGGATGGTGGCGGCGATTTTTTCTTCGCTGCGGAGTTCGAGGATGTTCGCGATGGAGCGGCCTTTCGAGGTGCGCGAGCCTTCGGGGATTTCAAACACGCGCTCGACGTAGCAGCGCCCGTCCTGGGTGAAGAAGACGAGGTAGTCGTGCGTGGTCGCGGTAAAGAGATGCTCGACGAAATCGTCCGCGTCCTCATCGCTCGCACCTTCGCGGGCGGTCATGCCGATGACGCCCTTTCCGCCGCGGCGCTGGGCGCGGTAGGCGGAAACAGCGGTGCGTTTGATGAAGCCGTTGTGCGTAATCGTAATGATGCAACCTTCGTCCGCGATGAGGTCTTCGATGCTGATCTCGCCTTCCGCCGGAACGATCTGCGTGCGCCGTTCGTTGCCATATTTCTTCTGCAGTTCGCGCAACTCGCCGGTGATGATGGTCAGCACGCGCTTTTCCTTCGCGAGAATGTCCATCAGGTCCTTGATCGTCTCGATGAGCGCATCGTATTCGTTCTTGATGCTATCGCGTTCCAGGCCGGTGAGTTGATACAGGCGCAGGTCGAGGATGTGGCCGACCTGCTTTTCGGTGAACTTGTAGTCGCCATTCGCGGTGAGCCGGGCGTCGGAGCGAATGAGGATGCCGAGCCCTTCGACGGTCGCCCGCGTCCACGAAAGGGCGAGCAGCTTGATCTTCGCGTCGTCGCGGTCGCGGGAGTCGCGGATGATGCGGATGAAGTCATCCAGATTCGCCAGGGCGATGAGGTAACCTTCGAGCTTCTCGGCTTCGACTTCCGCGGCATTGAGCAGGAAGCGCGTGCGGCGCAGCACGACCTCGCGGCGATGCTCGATATAGCAGGCAATGGCGTCCTTCAGCGAAAGGAGACGTGGCCGGCCGTGGTCGATGGCGAGCGCGTTGACGCTGAACGAAGATTCGAGCGCGGTGTGCTTGTAGAGATTGTTGATGATGACCTTCGGGTTGCCATCGCGCTTCAAGTCGATGACCACCCGCGTGTCTTCCGCGCTTTCGTCGCGCACGTCACTGATGCCGGTGAGGACTTTCTCATTGGTGAGGTCCGCGATGCGTTTCACCAATTCGGCGCGGTTCACGTTATACGGAATCTCGGTGATGATGATCTGCTCGCGCCCGCCTTTCACCTCCACCACGCCGACGCGCCCGCGCACCCGCACCTGGCCACGCCCGGTCTCGAAGTACTGCCGGATCCCCGCCGTGCCCTGGAGAATACACCCCGTCGGAAAGTCCGGCCCTTTGATATGCGCCATCAGGCCATCGATGGTGATGTCCGGGTCTTCGATTTGCGCGCAGATGCCGTTGATGCACTCGCTCAGATTGTGCGGCGGCATATTCGTCGCCATGCCGACGGCGATGCCGGTGCCGCCGTTGACGAGCAGGTTGGGGAACGCCGCTGGAAATACCGTCGGCTCCTCGCGCGTCTCATCGTAGTTCGGCACAAAATCGACCGTGCCCTTGTCCATGTCCTCCATCAGCGCCGCGCCGAGATGTTGCAACCGCGCCTCAGTGTACCGCATCGACGCCGGAGGATCGCCTTCGACCGAGCCGAAGTTTCCCTGCCCATCCACGAGCATCTCGCGCATCGCCCACGGCTGCGCCATGTGGACGAGCGTCGGGTAGATCGCCTGATCGCCGTGCGGGTGATAGTTACCCATCGTCTCGCCGACGATCTTCGCGCACTTGAGATGTTTGCGATTCGGCTGCACGCCGAGTTCGTTCATCGCAAACAGGATGCGGCGCTGCGAAGGCTTCAGCCCATCGCGGGCATCCGGCAGAGCGCGGGAGATGATGACCGACATGGAGTAGTCGAGGAAGGACTTCGACATCTCCTCGGCCACGTTCACTTTTTCGACTTTTTCGTTTTGGTTATACATCGGGCGGATTGGGGAAAGCTTTGGGGTTTAGCTGGGATCGTTGGCGGGAAAAACGGGAATGCCGAGCACGCTGGCGGCATCGCGCATTCGGCGGTCAGTGGTGCAAAGCGGGAAGTCCTGCGAGAGGTCGCAAGCCGCCGTGTGGATGGCGTCGAGGGTGCGCAAGGGCACCTTCGGGTAACACCGCCCGAGAATGTGGTTGGCCTTTCGCAGTACCAACCCGTTTAGCGGATGCAGATCGATATCCCGCGCTTGCACGCGATCAGTAAAGACCTGCCAGGCGGCGTCGCGCTGTTTGGCGGAGATCAGTTTGTTCCGCTCTTTGGTTAGTAGTGCTGCCCTCACTTCCGTGAACGCGATCTCCGAGGATGAAAGCAACGTTCCAGCCAGCGCATTCTGAAAGAAATCCGTGTCCTGCTCATCCACGAGCAACTTCACGATGATGGCAGCGTCGAGATACATCACTAGCCCCGTCCGTCGCGGTCCGCGCGGATAATTTCGTCTGCTGTCAGGTCTCCCTTTTTCCACTTCGGCATCGTCTTGAGATGCTCGCGAGTGCCTGAGAATGGCTTTCGCTGGGTGCCGCCCGTCAGCGGCACGAGCCGCGCCTTCGGCACGCCGTCGCTGGTGATCACGACTTCGCGTCCGGCGGCCACTTCGTCCAGCAGCCCGGACAGATGCGCCTTCGCCGCCCGCACGCTGATGGTGTGTCCCACACCGGGCATTTCGCTGAATTCACGCACGACCGAAGTCATGGTTTCGTCGTCGTTTCCGCGGAGGATCGTCGCTTCTGAAGCTTTCATGCCGCCAATGTAGTCACTCGTAGTCACACCCCGCAAGCTCTTTTTCCCATCTTTCACCGCCGGCTTCTTTTTCATGCGGGCGTTTCGTTGACGGAAAAAGCCGACCGCTCGTATTTCGCGATCTCCGCCGTGAGTTCGGCGATGCGGTTGCGGGCCCTGGTCATCTCGGGAAGCAGTTCATCGACAGGCAGACCGACCACTTTTCCTTCGCGGCGAACGATCACCGGTAGCCCCTCGCGTCGATGACGTTCGACGACATCGAGAAACGATTCATTGAGCCCGCGTTCGGTGAGTAGATGCATCGGGATTCCAGGAACCAGAGGGAATTCGTCTTTCATACGTTTAGGTTAAAGTCATCGATGACCTTCTCAAAGGCGTTCTTCGCTACGACGGTGTGTGTCTTGGCATCACCAAACGCCAGGAGCACCGCCGCGTGCTGGCCGTTGTCGTAGATGGACCAGCGATCGATCACCGGACGGTAGATATTGAAGAGGTTTTGCACGCTGACCTTGAAACGTCGGCGCAGATCGTCGAGCGGCACGTTGTGTCCGCCCTGCTCCACGCGATCCGCGACGCGACGGATCGAATCTTCCAAGTCGGGCAGCAAAAGGAAATCGAGCCGGACGTGATAGCCCGCGGCGCGCGCGGCTTCGAAATGCTTACGGTAGCCGCGCCCGCTGAGGGTCGTCTCCAGCACGAAGTCTCGCCGGTCCTCAATAAACTGTCGGAAGCGCTTGAGCACCAACCGCCCCGCTTCGATCTGCGCCCGCTCCGGTGCGAGTGGCGAAAGCCCACGGGCGATTTCATCGGCATTGATGAAGTCGAGCAGCGCGAGTTCGCGTGGCGCGAAGCGCTTGATGAAAGTCGTTTTCCCCGCGCCGTTCGGGCCAGCGATGACGTAGAGCGATGGCATGTCCTACTCCTCATCGATCTCGCAGGTTTCAGACAGCTCTTCCAGGAATTCCGGCTTGAGGTATTTCAAGACCGACGCGACTTCGGCGATCCGCTTTTGCAGGGTGCTGAAGGCGATATACCGGCAAATGTTAGCAAGCGGTGGTGATAGCCGTGAGAACGTTGGACGGTTCACTTCAGTGATCACCTTCGCTCGCCGGTCTTCGGGGGCGACTAGATAGAGTGGGATGTTGATGTTGGGCTGCATCGCAACGAGATCCGCCAT
>Ga0105047_10007058_pt1 | contig 18988 bp, 12 predicted proteins | sample MAT04_FD_78384 | JGI IMG/M metagenome (GOLD analysis project Ga0105047, IMG submission 78384) | Freshwater microbial communities from Lake Fryxell liftoff mats and glacier meltwater in Antarctica - MAT-04 (megahit assembly) | ecosystem: Environmental > Aquatic > Freshwater > Ice > Liftoff... | reverse complement strand
GGAAACAAGACCATCTGGTCGCGAACTTCCGGTGCCTTCGCCCAATCCATGCTGTTGAACTCCCTTCGTGCCGCCCTTATATCAATTCAAACGTTTACCTCCAGGCCAATCCATGAATTTCTCGCGTCCAACCCAATTAAATCAACACGCCGTCACGTCACCGGCTGACGATGTGCCGGGCTTCCAGCCCTAATGAAACGCGCAACTTCAAAACTCACGCTTCGCCTTGCAGCGAAAGTCCAGCCCGGCAGGCTGGACCTAATGAAATCGCAAACACCGCGCGTGGCTCGGTGATGTCCTGCGACTCACTGAAAACCGAAAACTGAACACTTCCGCCATCTGGCGGAAGTGCTTTTCCCATGCGCCACCGGGCGTCGTTTGACGACCGGGCTTCTTGAACAAATGCTGTGATCCAAAGATCGACGAGCTTCGGCTCGAATGGCCCTCATCACCATTGAGCAACACTCCGCTCAACTATCAATCATCCGCCACGCTATTCGTACGCACTCGCGAAGTCAAAGCTGACAAGTTATCTCGAAATCAAGTCAGCGAGGTAAAAGCCTGGCGTAACGGCAGCGAGCTTGCCACCGGTACTGTCGGAGATCGTACCGTGCATAATACCGTAGCAGACTGTCTGCTCTTTCGTTGTACACATTGTACCAACGATCATGTACGCTAAGTCAAAGACGGGGCAGCCACTTTACCCGCCAATACTTGGATTTTCGAGCAAGAAGAAGTCAGAGGGGGTTCCTGTATCGAAGCGACTGAGCGTTATCAGGGCCGACGACGCATAGGAGCGATATGAGAGCGGGCTGCATAGTCCGGTGGCGCCTAGGCCATTAGGAAAGCCAACCGAGGTCAATTCGACATCTCTTGAAACAGTTGTTCGGTCCGTGTGGAAATGATCGACTGGAAAACATCGATTCGCGAGATGCGGCTGAATAGCGACAGACAGTTCTACTGGGAGGACCGATATGTCCGCAACAGGGTGGTGCTGCCAAGACATATTTCTGTTGAAGTCAATAAGCCGAAGCGATGTCGGATTTCCTTGCTGATCACTAATAATGACTGTCGAGCTAGCGGTGCAGGAAGTCGCAACATGGGTGGCAGTGACAAGGTATACATCTTCGGACGGAGTGACGACGATAATGCCACTACCAACGGTTTCCGTGGAGGTTGAAACCGGCGTGCGAATATTGAATACAACGCGAAATGTATCGTCTCGTTTAAGGATCATTGCGTATTCGATTCCGCGATGTAGGCGAACAATATAGTTCTCGTGGAACTGCCGTTGATGAACGATTTATCGTGCATTTCATCACCATGTGCGGAAACTCTATCAACGTCTCAAATCGCTCGCAACAAGTCCCTGTATCTGCCAGTGATAAAAAGCAATACGTCTGGATGGGACTTGAACGGAATCGTTACGGTTTGATCAACTCGCGGAGATTCGAAACGTCAGTCACGTCCAGCAGGCCGAAGCAAAAGAGTTCAGGTGTCTGTTCGAAAGAATAATCGTCTTTAATGACTCGCTTGAGGCTTTCCAGGGTGCCGTGTTCTTCGACGATCGGCAGTAACCTGGGTTCCAGTGCGGCGGCGACAAGGCCGATGACGCCCGTTCGAGATCCGATGGTTACCAGTCGCAACTCTCTCGATTCCGTGCGATGCTGTATCCAGCGAGCGACGGACATTACCTGTCCGGCCTGAACTCCGAGCGGTCGTTCACCGACCGTCGAAATCATCAAGGCCCAAAGATACGCACGCTCTTTGATCGACAATTCGCCAAAGTAGAATGGATCGAAGGCGAAGACGCGAAAGCCATCGCGAGTCAGACGCTGGACGTGTTCGGATGTCGCCTGTCGCCCTTCATCACAGATAACCAAAGCGGATTTTTGAGGATCTCCCTGCGATACTTCAACCATGGGCAATGTCCAATCGTCGCCGATCTGCAGTTTCCACTGAACAATATGCAGATCACCGATCGACGACCGCGAAACTTCTTCGGCGGTGACGGCTCCTTCAACTGGATGCACATTCGCAGCAAGTTCTTTCCGTCTTGCAACACGCCAAAGATTCAACTCTTCACCAGCCTCGGGACGCGACACTGTTTTTGGCAATGATTCGGCCAGTGATCGTGCCAACGTCTGAAAGTCGCTGTTGAGCAGTGGTAACGGAACGTTGAGTTCGTTAATGGTCTTGATTTCTAACTCAACGGACAATTCATTCGCCGAGAACTTGCTCTCTTCACCGGCAAACCACTGATCTCGGATCATGCGATACAAGGCGCTGCGATTGTCCAGCAGAAAGTTGTGGGTGCCGGGATCGCTGTTGACATGAGTGCGAAGTCGTGAATCCTGATCATACAGGCGAAAGACCGGTGCAGCGGCCTCAAGCAGTGGATCGAGGGCATGACCGGAGGCAAAACAACAATTGTCTTTTTCGTTATACGTCAGCAACGCGGCACGAGGTGCCAACATCGCTGTCAATTGAGCGTAATCGGCCGTGATACCCAGATCGACGGGAGTCTGTTCTGAATCGCCGAGGTCCGAAGAATTCTCGATGCGAGTTTGAAAACTGGAGTACCCGGCCACAGGGTTACACAACGTGACGCGAGTATCCAGCGAGCTGATCAGAATCGTCTGCCAGCCACCTCCAGAAAGACCCGCAACGCCCACACGTTCCACATCGGCATTCTCCAGCGAGACCAGAAAATCGATCGCTCGTGACATGGCCAGATAAAACGGTGCCATGCCGCTGGTGCCGCAGAGATCGAGTTGATTCAGGCGTCCGTGGGCAAAGCCGAGTGTTGCCAGTTGTCCCATTCCAAACCATTCGAGATTCAGGGCGATCACGCCGTTCCGCGCCATGTGGATACATCGGGCTTGTTTGTAGTCGGCCGCTTTACCGTTTCGGTCGTGGCCATTCACGTTCAAAAATACAGGAACTTTTCCGGAGGTATTCTCCGGCACGTATAACAGAGCGGGAATCCACAGATCCGGCAACACTTCCAGTCGCAGTTTCTGTATGGTGTAGCCTGGCCCGCCTTCGATCGTGTCCAGTCGTTCCACTTTTGTCCAGGCCTGACGCCATTCGGCGGCTTTGCCACGAAAGACAACTTCCTTCAGTGCGGCGGACCGTGTTGAATCTGCGTACGCTTTCCATTCTTCGAGCGAGTGAATCTCTGGAACGCGTGCGATCCGGGATTTGGCGAAGCGTTGCACATCACTCAGTGCCTGCTGATCTGCCACGATAGGTTTTGACAACAGTGCAGTGAGTTCTGCGTGCGGCTCGTCGGCGTGGCATACAGCCGATGAGATGCACAATACGACGAGCGTTAGAACGAATGACATTGCAACTTCAAACAAATACGGATGTTTCAATGCCATAATTCAGTTTCACTTGTGTCAGAAATTCGGGCTGCTCGCAACGCCACGTGGCGGAAAGAATTCTATTGTTTGTTTTTGCAACGGTTAAGCATCCCGACCTGAGGACAGGTCGGGCTACGTGTATCTTATTCAAGATCATACAGCTCGTCACGTTTCAGAGGATCCTGCAGGTTTCCGGCAGAAATGAAACCAAGGCGTTTCTTTTCCATCAGTTGTGCCTGTTCGACAGAAAGATAGTTGCTGCCGGGAACCTCGACGTGGGTTGCAAATGAGACACTTTCAACGTGACCGTCCATGAATGCGACATTGGCAGAATCCAGGTGGCGGAAATGGACTGTCGGGAAGTTCTGGCTGGGAGGATCCAACAACCAGTTTTCTTCAAAACTGTATGTTGCCGGAGAGAATCCAACCAGCTTCACGGCGGCACTGTCGGAAAACACAACCGTCCTGCCTGTTTCGCGCACGTCGCGGAATCTGCGGCACAAGGGTTGCGGACTGAACTGGGCCGCGTACGTTGGCGGCAGCCATTCGATCCCTGCCGGTCGCGAAAGAAAATGCCCGTTGTAACCGAATCCGGTTGCCGGTCGCCCAAACCGGACGACGTCCATTTGAGATGCTCCAAAATTCGGACATTGAAATGACGGATAATTCGTTTCCATGAATGGACTCAATGGTCCTTTTGCAAAATCCAGTTGCTTCGCCGGATCAGATTCATTGTAGTTGACTGTCCCGAACCAGAACTGTGCCGTCCCCTGACCGCCGGAGAATGTCTGCAGATAATTCAGCCGTTCCCGATCTTCGACGACATACGGCACGAACTGTTCCTGATAAACGTCGGCGTAGTTGTGCATAGCGAGCACGAGTTGCTTGAGACTGTTTTTGCACTGCGTGCGGCGAGCGGCTTCGCGAGCTTGTTGCACTGCCGGTAGCAAAAGTGCGACAAGGACCGCGATGATTGCGATCACTACCAACAGTTCGATCAGGGTAAAACCGCGCAGGCGGCGAAGTGTGTGTGTTGCCACGAATAAAGACTCCTGAAGTTGCAAGGAATGCAGTCGGAGTTAGCGGCTGAAATGGGCGCAGATCTGAGTTCAACATGATGCGGCCTGGGTTGGATTTCCCTGACACATACCGATGATTCACCAGGCAACGCTGTTCATGCCGACAACGCCTTTCCGCGAAGGGTACGTCTGCAATCTGTTCGGGCAGGTCTTCTGGCTTTCGGATCGCCCCGAACCTGCTCCTTCCCGCAGAGCCGGAAAAAGGGGTCAGGAACCAATAGTGCACAGCACCCTGCGGGCGATTTTGGCTATTGGTTCCTGACCCCTTTTTCCTGCGTTTCCCACAGTGGATATTGCAGGATCGGTCCCCGATTACAGCGGCGGGACCGCGACGGAATTCCGATGTCAATGCATCGGTCACCGTCTTCCCTTTTCACTCGCACTGTGTTCCCCGGCGTCTGTACATGAAACCGAATAACACCCACGAGTACCTGAACAGTGTCGAATTCACCTTTGTGAGTTTGACCGTAGGCGATCGGCAGGTGATGATCAACTGGGAAAGGATGCAGATCTGCCTACGTAGCCCGACCTGTCCTCAGGACGGGATCCCTTCCCGCGATCAACAATTCAATAATATTACTTCTACATCTCGCCCAAGGCACTCTAATCACCGGCAATCTGAATGCAACACACGTCCAGCGCGTTGCTTCACTTTCCCACATTCGTAGAATTCCCCGTCCGTCTCCATCACAGATTACCGATCACAAACTCACGGAACACTCATGGACGAAGCGATTCGCAAGGCTAAGGTACTCATCGAAGCGCTGAGCTGGATTCAGCAGTTTCGTGGACGTTACGTCGTCGTGAAACTCGGCGGCAGTACACTCGACGACGTCGCAGCCGTTGATAGTTTGCTCACGGACGTCGTTTTTATGGCGACAGTGGGTATGAAACCCGTAATCGTGCATGGCGGTGGCAAAGCAATCAGTTTGGCCATGAAGGCGGCAGGGATTGAAGCGAAGTTTGTGGCAGGCCGACGCTTCACGGATTCACAGACACTCCAGATTGCATCCCGCGTGCTTGTCGATGACATTTGCCAGTCCATCGTGGATCGGATTAATGACAATGGCGGTAAGTCAACGGGATTGAACTACAAGTCAGCAAACGTTCTGACGGCAGAAAAACTGACATTGTCGGACGAACACGGGAATCCTGTTGACTTGGGACACGTGGGGCACGTCACGGAAGTCGATACAGACACGCTGATCGGCGTTTGTTCGACCGGAGCAATTCCAGTCATTCCCAGTATTGCCTTAAGTCGTGTCGGACATCGACTGAACGTGAATGCTGATACCGCCGCCGCCGCCGTCGCTCGCGCGTTGTCGGCGGAGAAGCTGATCTTTTTGAGCGACATACCCGGGATTTTGACCAACACTAAAGATCCAGCGTCGCGACTTTCGCACGTTACTGCGGCTCAGGTTCGGGCGCTCATTGCGAACGGTACGATTGCTGGCGGAATGGTCCCGAAAGTCGAAGCCGCCCTGGAATCGCTCGACGCCGGCGTTCGCAAAGTTCACATTGTCGATGCCTCAATGCTGCATTCTGTCCTGCTGGAAATCTATTCGGATACCGGTGTTGGGACGGAAATCGTGCCGTAAAGGAATTCAGAACGGCTGAACTTCGCACAATTCACTGTGTCTACTAAACTTCTGCCTGGAACTATTTTGTGGCACCTTGGCACGTTGGCGAGCGGTGGGTGTCAGCCCACCGAGTTGTACGCAATGGACCACAGAAGGCTTATGCCCAAAGGTACGGCATATGGTCAGAGCATTTGTAATCCGGAAGGGCGAAGCTCCTGCTGAGCTGCGTAAACATTGAACATCGAATCACACAGCGGCTCGGCAGGAGCCTCGCCCTTCCGATGAGTTCTGAGATCTGGATCTCGGCTATCCCCTTATTTCCCCTCTCCTCAATTCTTAACATCCCCGGAGATTTATTTGATGTCACAGGTTGCCATCTCAAAGAGCCAAGCCATCATCGACCTGTTTGATAAATACGTCATTCCAAATTATCGTCGCTATCCGGTAGCGCTGGTGCGAGGTGAAGGTTCACACGTTTGGGACGCGGACGGCCGACGCTATCTCGATTTGTTCCCTGGCTGGGGCTGTAACATCCTGGGCTATTCTCCGCCTGCCGTTGTGAAAGCGATTCAGGAACAGGCCGCAAAGCTGATCCACGTTCCGAACACATGGTATATCGAGGAACAGGGACGGTTTGCCGAGTTTTTGTGTACTCGCAGCTTCGGCAAAGCCTTCTTCTGTAATAGCGGGGCAGAAGCGAACGAAGCCGCGATCAAACTTGCCAGACTGCATGGTTCCGTTCAGGGACGATATCGAATTATTACCTTCGAACACGGGTTTCACGGCCGCACATTCGGCGCGCTCACCGCGACAGCGCAGCCCAAGTACCACGAAGGCCTGGGACCGATGCTGGCCGGTTTTCGTTATTCGAAAATGAATGACATCGAAGGCGTTCGAAGTCTGGTCGACAGCGAAACCTGTGGGATCATGATTGAACCCGTCCAGGGAGAAGGTGGCGTGCGAATTCCTGAACCGGGATTTCTGCAGGCTCTGCGAGATCTGTGTGACGAACACGGCCTGCTGCTGATCTTTGATGAAGTTCAGACAGGTATGGGACGCACTGGAACCTGGTTCGGGTATCAACAGACAGGTATTCAGCCCGATGTGATCACGATGGCCAAAGGCATCGCGGCCGGCGTGGCATGTGGTGCGATGATTTGTCGCGATGAATTTGCCGCAGACCTGCGACCGGGAATGCATGCCAGTACATTTGGAGGCAACTCACTCGCAATGGCTGCTGGTCTCGCAACCGGCTTAACGATTGAACGTGAAGGCCTTCTGGATCATGTGGAAGAACTTTCTGCTGACGTGCAAACTCAATTGGAGGCACTCCAGCAGAAACTTTCCATCATTCGCGAAATCCGCGTCTGCGGGATGATGATCGGAATTGATTTGAGTATTCCGTCGGCACCTGCGGTCGCGAAGTGCATGGAACGCGGTGTCCTGATCAACGCAACGAACGAAACGGTTGTGCGCCTGTTGCCTGCACTCAATGTGAAAAAGCCGGACCTGACAGAAGGCTTGCAGGTGATCGCCGAAGTACTGGAAGAAATGGCGAATGAGGCGTAAATTCATTCAAGAAACCCTGCATTTCGGAAGTTTGCAGTGGGTCAGATTGACTTCAAAAATAACGGGTCTACCATTCCGAGTATGAAAACTCGCATCCTTACAGCATTGCCGGTCTACAACGAGGTCTCTCACGTCGCGGCCGTACTGAACGAATTGCGTCAGCACGTGGAAGATATCCTCGTCGTCGATGACGGCTCGAATGACGGCACCAGTGATGTCTTGAAGGATTTTCCTGGAATTCAGGTGAAGCAGCATTCTCCGAATCTTGGCTATGGTGCAGCTCTGCGGACGGCGTTTGACTACGCTTTGGAAAACAGCTTTGATGTGCTGGTCACGATGGACTGCGACGGACAGCATCAGCCGCAGTATGTTCGCCAGATCGCTGGCTTGATCGACGCCACGGCAGATGCACCGGTCGATATGGTTTCCGGGTCACGTTATCTGAAGGAATTTGAAAGCGACAATGCGGCACCGGAAGAACGTCGTTTGATCAACGCCAGAATCACTGCCTGTCTTCATGAACAGCTTGGCCTGTCGATTACCGACGCATTCTGTGGTTTCAAAGCCTATCGAGTGTCATCGTTGGCGAATCTGGATATCACTGACAACGGTTATGCAATGCCGTTGCAACTTTGGGTGCAGGCGGCTGACCTTGGCTGGAACATTCGAGAGTTTGCTGTTCCTCGAATCTATCTCGACGAAGCGCGCTCGTTTGGTGGTTCCCTGGACGATGCAAGTGTTCGTCTGGCGCATTATCGTTCGGTCCTCAACGCGGAACTGGAACGGCGGGGGATGAATCAACGCTTCACCTCCGACTGCGGCGCTGCGGCGGCTCGGTAGACACCATGACGTCTCCCGTCGATCCGCAGGCCTTGATGCAACTCGCCCTGCAGCACGCGCACCATGGCGAAGGATATGTTGAGCCAAATCCTATGGTTGGAGCTGTCGTTGCTTCGCCGGACGGCCACGTCATTTCCACGGGATATCACCAGCGATTTGGTGAAGTTCACGCGGAGATCAACGCGATTCAGACGGCAGGCTCGGCCACCGTCGGAGCGGACCTGTATGTCACGCTGGAACCATGCTGCCATTTTGGGAAAACTCCACCGTGCGCGGATGCAGTCATCGCGGCGGGATTTCGTCGCGTATTCGTCGGCTGCCAGGATCCGGCACCACATGTGTCTGGCCAGGGAATTCAGCGACTTCGTGACGCCGGACTGCAGGTCACTGTCGGTGTCTGCGAATCGGAAGCTCGACGGCTGATCACTCCTTTTGAAATGCTGATGCTGCAACGTCGGCCGTGGGTCCATGCCAAATGGGCCATGACCCTCGACGGTCGCATCGCTTCGCGGACCGGACATTCAAAATGGATCAGCAGCGAAGCCTCTCGCACGCTCGTCCATCAAATGCGAGGCAGGATGGATGCCATCATCACCGGAGCTGGCACTGTGCGGTCTGATGACCCACTTCTGACCGCCAGACCGGCCGGGGCTCGCACTCCGCTGCGTGTTGTTATTGATGCCAAAGGCAAATCGCTGCACGCTGAGTCAAGCCTGGTGAAGTCGCTTTCCGATAGCCCGATTCTAATCTGCGTCGCAGAAGACATGGGGATTGACGAATTCCGACGGCTCGAGTCGCTGGGTGTTGAACCTGCGCGGTGTCCCGGTACTGAACCTGGCCGAATCGATCTGACTGCGGTGATGGCGGAGTTGGGACGTCGCGGTTGCACGAATGTGCTGACGGAAGCCGGTCCAGGAATTCTCGGAAGTCTGTTTGACTCGTCATTGATCGATGAAGTTCATATCTTCATTGCGCCTCGGCTAGTCGGAGGAGCATTGGCTCGCGCCGCGATTGGCGGTCAAGGGCTGAAATCCATTCCCGGCATTCCAAACGTACAGCGAATGCGACACACTTCGGTTGGCGATGACTTGCTGATCCAGGGTGATGTTGTAAGAAGTAGTGCAGAATCCCGAGAACCACCGGAATGAATCCGGTGGCGGCTAAATCGATGAATTCACCACGAAAAATGGACTCCGATGAACTTACAGGATTCTTTGCAAGCAAGTGTCACGGACAACTCGATCACATTGCGCTACGAAGTGCAGGAATCGGATCTGGCGACAGTTCGAGATATTGTGGAATCGACGGGTTTCTTTTACCCGGCGGAAGTCGATGTTGCTGTGGAACTTGTCGAGGAACGACTTCGCCGAGGCGATGCATCCGGGTACTTCTTTGCCTTTGTGGAACACAACGGACGCACGGTTGGCTATTCGTGTTACGGCCCGATCGCCTGCACCACCAGTAGTTTTGATATCTTCTGGATCGCCATTCACAGCGACGCTCAACGGCACGGGATGGGGAAATGGCTGATGTCGGTCACGGAAGAACTCATCTTTGATCAAGGCGGCGAACGAATCTATGTCGAGACATCCGGGCGTGATCATTATCTTCCGACTCGAAAATTCTATGACCGCTGCGGATATCAGAAAGCGGCCGAGCTTCCGGAGTTTTACGGAAAGGGCGATTCCAAAGTCATCTACCTGAAGACAAAATCAGTCGCGGCATCTGCCGTAACCGCGACGCTCGCAGACACGTCGGGTGGCCGAGGCTGGACTGAGCGCAGCGAAGGAAGCCCCGGGTGTTCGAGCTATCGCTCTCCAACCCCGGCCACCCATGAATCCATGATTGACAGCGCACCAGGAACGCCGCCGAAATTTGATGCGCTCCTCCCGGAATTCCAGCGACTATGCGAAGTCGTCGCCCGCCTGCGAGCACCGGGAGGATGTCCATGGGATCGCCAACAAACATTGAAGACGATCAAGCCTTACACATTGGAAGAAACTTACGAATTGCTCGAAGCGATCGATTCGGACGATAACAGTGCCATTTGCGAAGAATTGGGCGACGTGTTGCTGCAGGTGATTCTGGACTCACAGATCGCTGCCGATGAACAACGTTTTTTATTAACGGACGTAGTACGGCAAATCGCCGACAAAATGGTCCGCCGTCATCCGCATGTGTTCGGCAATGCGGACGCTCAGACGACAGACGATGTCAAACGCAACTGGCACGCCATCAAGCGGCAGGAAAAGCCAGGCCGCGAATCGCAACTGGAAGGCATTCCGCTGGCCTTACCCGAGTTAGCCCGTGCGGCCCGGATTACCGCCCGTGCTGCTGCTGTCGGCTACGATTTTCCTGATCGGCGAATGTTATTTGACAAGCTGAATGAGGAATTGCAGGAATTGGCGGTGGAACTTTTTGGTAGTGCCTCGATTCCAAACGTGTCGGCGACCGTGGATGCAGATGTACTTCCCGACGAACCAATGGCTGCGGCTTTGAAGGACAAAGCAGAATCCGAACTGGGTGATGTCTTGTTTGTGCTGGCGAATATTGGCCGTCGCTGGGGGATCAATCCGGAAGAAGCCCTCCGCCGCAGCAACGCCAAGTTCTCGCGACGATTTCAGGCGATCGAAGAGGCCATGAAGCAAAACGGTTGCAGTATGCACGACGCCACGCTCCGCAAGATGGAAGATGCCTATCAGGCGGCAAAACGTCGCGAACCGGGCACGACGAAAAATGAAATGGTCGAATCATGAAACTGCGGTTCATCACTGTTGGCGGCACGATCGACAAGATTTATTTTGATCAATTGAGTGAATATCAGGTCGGTGCTCCCGGCGTCGAACGGATGCTTAAGGATCTGCCGATAGCGTTTGAGTACACAATTGAATCGGTGCTGCGAAAGGACAGTCTCGACATGACACCGGAGGACAGGCAACTGGTACGACGGGCGGTCGAGCGATGTCCGGAGCAGTTCATCGTCATCACACACGGCACCGACACGATGATCGAAACAGCCAGATTGCTGATCGGCATCCCCGACAAGCGGATTGTCCTGACCGGAGCGATGCAACCAGCCGACTTCCGCCACAGCGACGCCACCTTCAACGTCGGGATGGCGATTGGAGTTGCAGTCACTCAGCAATCACCAGGCGTCTGGATCACAATGAGCGGCCAGGTTTTCGACCCATTGAAAGTCCGCAAAAACCGCGAACGCGGCGTGTTTGAAGCTACAACAACATGACCAGACCATCCATGCCTGACAATCGGCTGTAGATCGCCAGCACCTGTTTTGATGATTCACACATGGGCTCAAGCGTAATCGCAACATGACGGCCATGTTCGGTGTTGCGAATCGAAAACGGCGGGTCGGTTTCTGTGCGCAATTCATCTCGAACACAGGCCACGACGCGGGCTGTAAAATTGTCTGCGGCAGAACCGATGACTTTGAAAGTATAATGACACGGAAATGCGTGCCGGCTTTCGAGTAATTCCACAGCGGGCAGTTGGATCACGTCTTTGGACTCGCAGCGAATCTGGATCAGGGAGAGAAGAATGGCCTGTATTGTACGCATCGCAGGTGGCACAGGAAATAGATCGATTGTGAGACTGGCTGGAAGCCCGCCTCGCAATCGATCAAACTGCGGCCAGTGGCGAATCGTGGAAATCAACAGGCGAAATTGTGGCGACTGGACATTTTATTGAACTCGAAGGGGTTCGAGTCAACAATCTGCGGAATATCAATCTCAGAATCCGCCACAACGCGCTGACTGTTATTTGCGGTGTGAGTGGTTCAGGTAAGAGCAGCCTGGCATTTGATACACTTTATGCGGAAGGTCAGCGACGGTACGTCGAAACGTTTTCACCCTCCGCCCGGCAATTTCTGGACCGCATCGAACGCCCCGATGCAGATCGGATCAGTGGCTTGCCGCCAGCGATCGCAATTCGTCAGCAGATGCGATTCGACGGCCCGAGAAGTACGTTGGGAACCCGAACGGAGATTATTGAATCGCTGCGAGTTCTGTTTGCTCGTGCCGGGCAACTGGTTTGTCCGGACTGTCAGACGCCCGTTCAATCCATGTCGGCCGAATCCGTCGCGTCTGCAATTCTTGAGCAAACGCCTGCAGACCGCATGATGATCGGCTCTGCGTTGGTTATCGATCCCAGTTCCTACCCCGAGGTGCGTGCGGATCTGTTGAAGAGCGGTTTTACTCGAATTATTGTTGATGGCTGCGTCACTCGGTTGGAGCAACTCGAATCACTGCAGGATACGGTTGCGGCTCCGCGCAAAAAGAAGACTGCGAATCTCAAAGCGGCAATGACGGTGATCGTTGATCGTTTTAAACCCGATGGAGTCAAGCCTGATCGACTGACAGAATCGATTGGCACCGCGATGAAAATCGGGGAAGGCCATTGTCTTGTCTTCACAGAAATCACCACGAATACCTGCGACCGCCGTGGAGTCGGCGTCCAGGAACAGATCATCGACGGAATCTCATGGGCAGTGCAGCAATTCTCCGGCAAACGAACGTGTCCCGGATGCGCGCGGGAGTTTCCTGAACCTTCACCCGAACTGCTAAGCTTTACGTCGCCGCTGGGTGCCTGTTCTGAGTGCGGAGGGACCGGCGTCACGAAAGACAGCTCAGACACCAAAAAAGGAGTCAAGCAACGCGAACAAAGATTTAGGCAACAGCCCGACATTGTTTGCGACCTCTGCCATGGCACGCGACTCAATCGTGATGCCGCCGCGATTCAGCTTCATGGAACAACATTGTCCGCCGTCACGGCGATGGAGATCGGCGATCTGTCGGAATGGCTTGCAGAAACACGATCCACACTGTCGCCCGACCTTCAGAAAGCATTGAAGCCAGCGTTCGATCACGTCAATCGGCGACTTGCTTTTCTGGCTGGCTGTGGCATGAACTATTTGTCACTTGATCGAAGCATGCGGACACTGTCAGGTGGCGAATCTCAGCGGGCTTCGCTCACAACAGCTTTGGGAGCTGGACTTACCAACACGTTGTATGTTCTCGACGAACCGACTGCCGGGCTTCATCCGTCTGACACACAACAGATCATTGCGGCTGTGCGTAAACTTCAGCAAAGTGGCAATACGGTCGTTGTGGTTGAACACGATCCGGAGTTTATTCTTGTGGCGGATGAAGTGATCGAAATCGGTCCGGGGGCCGGAGACGCTGGCGGAAGAATTGTCTTTCAGGGTTCTCCTGAGAAATTGTATGCTTCGGATACAGCGACCGGCACGCAACTGCAGTTGGCTGCAACGTCACTTTCGCCGGCTGGCCATGCCTCTGCAAGAATAAGAAGTGAGAACTCTGGCATCGCAAGCGTCAAAGAAGAAAAGCAATCCAGAGAAACAGAGCAATGGCTGACGCTGACGGGCGTTCGATGTCACAACATTGATGATCTTTCAGTCAGAATTCCGCTGAGTGTGCTGTGTGCAGTGACTGGCGTAAGCGGCAGTGGGAAGAGTTCTCTGATAGTCGATACTCTCTACCCCGAACTCTGTCGCCAGTTGCAGATCCCGACAGCACCAACTGGCGATGGAACTGTGGAACGGATCGAAGGCGTTGAGTTTATCGACAACGTGGTGTTACTTGATCAAAGTCCGGTGCAACGATCTCGACGCAGTATTCCGGCCACGTGGATTGGCGTTTTCGACGATATTCGCGGGCTGCTGGCTGAAACTCATGAAGCAAAAAAAAGAAACTTCGGACGCGGAATGTTCAGCTTCAATTCGGCAAAGGGCGGACGCTGCCCGGTTTGCGAAGGTCGTGGCGTTGTGACTGTCGCGATGCAGTTTTTGGCAGACATTCAAACAACGTGTGAAGAATGCAGCGGACGACAGTTTCGTCCGGAAGTTCTGGAGATTCGCTATCGAGACCGCACTGTCCATGAAATCCTGTGCATGACCGGCGACGAAAGTTTTGTATTCTTCAACGGTCATCACAAAATTCAGCAGCGACTCAATGCCATGCGGCAAGCGGGACTCGGTTACCTTCGACTCGGACAGCCGCTCAGCACAATTTCGGGCGGCGAAGCGCAACGACTACGCATTGCCGCAATGCTTGCCGGGATCCCATTGGAAGATGGCGAAGTCGCGGCGAAAAATCGGAAAGCGGCGGCACTCACAGGATTGGGTCGTACACTGTTTCTGCTCGACGAACCGTGCAACGGATTGCATCCGCAGGACATTGAACGACTAAGGACGTGTCTGGATTTCCTACTGCAGACCGGGCATTCCGTGATTGTGATCGAACACGACCCTGCTCTCATCTCTCGTGCCAGCCATGTGATTCAGCTTGGCCCCGGTCCCGGTCGCCACGGTGGTCGAATAGTCAGTTCATTGAGCAGTGCCACTTGACTATACTCCGAACGGTGAGACTCATCAGAGGACTGACGTCCCACCGCTCGCCGAACATTTGACGTTACCATTTGACTTACTACGGCACGCGATATACCAACCAGTTCAAAATTTCCGGAGACACATCGATGATGAGTTCGCACGTTTTAGATTTCCTGTTACCGGTACTTTTCGCTGGTATGGTTTCTGTTGCGTCTGCGGTGGAACCTGCGGGCACTATAGAAAGTGATCTCGTTGACGTCTGGCTGGGAACCAGCAGTAGTAAACCGAGCAAAGGGATTTATCACTGTACCCTGAATACGGCCAATGGAAAACTGTCTGAGCCGACTCTTGTCGCTGAGATATCCGGCCCTGGGTTTCTGGCGATCCACCCAAAACTGCCACGCCTCTATGCGGTTGGAAGTCTGGACGGAAAGCCGTGTATCGCCGCCTACGCGATCAGTGGCAAGCTGGAGACAGCGTCGCTCGAATTCCTCAATCAGGTCGAAATTGGCGATGGTGGGGCCACGCATTTATCTGTCGATCCAACCGGGCACACAATTCTCACGGCTCAATATGGTGGTGGTTCCACAGGAGTGTTCTCACTGAACGCTGACGGATCGCTGAAAGAGCGGACGCAGTTGATTAAACACGTAGATGGCTCCGACCCGTCGATCCCTGCCGACGTGAAGTCTCACGCACACTGGGCTGGATTCTCGCCCGACAACCGATTTGCGTTTGTACCGGATCTGGGGCTGAACAAAGTGGTGATCTACAAGCTTGATCCGGCTGCTTCAAACATTACGCCACACGGTTTTGGACCTATCGCTCCTGGCGGTGGTCCAAGGCACATGAAGTTCCATTCGAACGGAAAATGGATCTACGTGTTGCACGAACTGGATCTGAAAGTCACTGTCTTTGACTATGACGCGCAAGCCGGAAAAATGACGGCGAAGCAGACAATCGAAACAGTTCCTCGGGCTGACCTCGCTAAGGAAAAAGCGAAGAGTTGTTCTGAGATCCGAGTTCACCCGTCGGGAAATTTTGTGTACGCCGCCAACCGAGGCCATGATACGATCACGGCTTTTCGAGTGAATCCAGAGACGGGCGAACTGTCATTCATTGAACGAGAAAACGTGCGCGGTGCGACGCCGCGAAACTTCAATCTCGACCCGACTGGAAAGTGGCTGTTGGCGGCAGGTCAGGATTCGCACACGCTTGCCAGTTTTGAAGTCGATCAGGGTACGGGCGAATTGACCTACAACAGCAGCATCGTGCATGCTCCGTCATGCATCTGCGTACTGTTTGGGCCGGAGTAGAGGTGCCTATTTCGGAAGTGGTTGAGCCTTGTTCATGATTTCCGTCATTTCATCAATCTGAATACGAAGCACTTCTACGGACTGCTTGCCGCCAGCGAATGCGACAAACAAATGGCCATCGTGTTCCATCACGTGAGGATAATCAACGTGTCGGCCACCGACGAGATACCCCATTTGCCTGAATGTCACACCGTCGCTGCTGATGGAAAGCACCAACGGATCGCGTTTCTTGGGATTCGCATTCGAGACCAATACGTATCGTCCGTCGCGAAGCTGTAAGCCGTGCAGTTTGGACGTGGCGTCTGGAAAATTCGTGCGTTCCGGCAGTGTCCACGTTCGACCTTGATCCGCTGAAAACGACCGGAAGATAAAACCGCTGCGGCGATTGTCGCGGAACAATCCAAGCAGCCGGCTATCCGGCAGAGTCCACCACAGTGGCTCTTCGGCAGCCAGTTCACTGCCGGATCCCAGGACAGGAAACGATTCCCAGGTACTCATGGATTCAATACCGCCAATCAGGAAATGGACTCCTGTCTTCTTATAGTCGTACGTCCTTCGTGACATCATCCACTGTCCGTTGGGCAATCGTTCCGGCGGGAAATTGTTAATCGTGTTGTCAGCAATCACATCCACGTCTTCCCATGTGTTGCCTGTCGCCTGCAGTCGAAATGCTTTCAATTTCAGACTGGGGCCAAAGAACCCTGCCGCTTCATCAAGTGATGCCAGAGCAAGCAATTCGTTATCACGTTTCCAGAATCCTCGCGCGATCCAGCGAAAGCCTTTATCGGTCCGAGTTCCGTAAAACTCAGATCCCGGACCAGATTCAGGAGGCTCGGGGGTCAGGAATTCGGGGCTTGACCAAGTCCGTCCATCTTGACTTGTCGCAAACTTCACGCGTTGCCCAACACGGTCTTCGACACCCGGCCCGTCGCTCCACATGATCCAGAACTGACCTTCATGGTGAATCAAATAGTTGTGCTGATTGACTCCGCCCTGTTGCTTGTTAACTTTGGCGGAATCGTGACCTTTCGCAGAAACATCGCTCACAACGACGTGTTCTGATGGAATCCGAGGCAGGTTTTCGAAATCAATCGTTCTCGAATCTTCCGGAACCCAGTTGCCGGCAAGCATCGGTGGCGACGTGGAAGGTTTCTGATGTCGAATCACCTGCCCCTGCTCAATCAGCGTCTCTTGAAGTCTGCCGATCTGCACTGCACGAGGTGATCCGTTGTCACGAATTGCCAGATCAGCCGCGATCCCAGCCGCCTGTCCGAGTGCCATCCAGGTGGGCTCCATCCGGATGCTGGAATAGGCCACATGAGTCGTGCTGGCAGCGACCGGCACAATCAGCCCGTCCACTTCCTCCGGGATCATGATCCGATACGGGATTTCATATGGACGAGTAATATAGTCCAGCATGCCGAGGTATCCCTCCAGCACGATCGTATCGTCCGGCTGTCGCTTTCGGCACGGAAAACTGTCCATGGGAAACTCGCCGACCGCAATGCTGTCCGCATGATGATGCGGCGTTCGGTCCTCGCCCGTTCCCGTGATGTCATTTTCATTCAACGTGTAGACGCCTTTAAGTCGCCGTCCTTCGCGCACATACAGTTGAAACGGGAAATGATCCGTGTCCAAAAACTCATCTTTTGGAAGGTGCAGTTCGCGAGCGAGCAGGCGATGAGCCTCCGGAATCGCTTCGTCGTTCTGCAAAAACCAGAGCAATCCCAAAGTGACCTCACGATGTTTCGCGATGATCACCTGCCGAGTCGACTCATCTGCTTCCAGATATCCGCGATTCATTTCGACAAATGGAAAACCCAGCGGGCGGGGATTGATGTTGACGTCAGTCTTGTGATTCGGCAGCGGAGTGACCGACAGAGCACGAACCAGAGTGTCGAAATGAGCGGGATTGTAACCTCGCCCCGGCTTGAATGTCTTTGGTCCAGCCAGACGTCCAGCATGCAGATCATCGAAGTAGCCAAGATAGTGATTCCGGTCGTAGCCAGTGGGAGCTGAAGTCAGTGGCACCGAGTTTCCTGGAGCTGTCGTCAGGCAAAGCCGATACGTATACGCGGGCAGTCGATCATCTCCGGCACCGGTTGTTCCAGGCAGAAACTGATGAGCCTGATAGTCAAAATACACGACGCCGGCATGAGGTTCGTGAAACTCATCGCGGGATTCACGTCCCATTCGAAATTCGGCTCCAGCGGCAGCGTAGAGATCTCCTTCATAAGTTGCGTCGAGAAAGATTCGACCGGAAACGACTTTAGTGGCGTCGCTGTTTCGGTCAGCAATGTGGATACTCGTCAACCTGTGATCCTGTGTCGTCGCATCCGTAAGTCGCCAGCCACGCAGGACCGTGATCTTCGGTTGCTCGGCGAGCATCGCGTCGAGAACATTCTCGGCGACTGATGGCTCATAGTAATATCCGTCCTGACATAGCTTCACATTCTCGTGGTTCTGGCCGTACGTTGTGACATAGTGGTTCAGAACACGTTGCGTGAATTCCAGAAAGATGCCGCCGATTTTTTCTTTATGCTCGATGTCGCTCTTTCCCAGTCCACTTGCCATCATCCCGCCCAGATGATTGTGAGATTCGATCAGAAAAACGCTTCGTCCGCTGCGAGCAGCGGCCAGTGCGGCTGCAATTCCGCCCGGCGTTCCACCTAACACGACAACATCGGCAGCCGAACGCTGCGCTGAGGCTGCTTCAGAATCGATCGGCGAATGCGTTGCAACAAACTGATTGATCGCCTCCGCGATACCTTCCGGTTTTTCGATCAGCAGCGAGTGCGAGACTCCGGCGAACCACGTCAACTGAATATTGTCGCGTTCGGGCAGACCAAGAAGGCCGCGATCCGGGCGAGGT
>Ga0105047_10007056_pt1 | contig 18989 bp, 20 predicted proteins | sample MAT04_FD_78384 | JGI IMG/M metagenome (GOLD analysis project Ga0105047, IMG submission 78384) | Freshwater microbial communities from Lake Fryxell liftoff mats and glacier meltwater in Antarctica - MAT-04 (megahit assembly) | ecosystem: Environmental > Aquatic > Freshwater > Ice > Liftoff... | reverse complement strand
TTTGCAGAGAGCACGTTTCGGCCTGGCCGAGACGCGGTCAGGGCACCCTCTCGGGTGCCCTGACCTGCGGTTTCTTCTGTCGGGCTGAGAGGATTCGAACCTCCGGCCTTTGGTCCCCCAGACCAACGCGCTAACCAAACTGCGCCACAGCCCGTGAAGGGGCGCCACCTTAACCGACACGCCGCGGAGAGCGAACTCGATAGGGCGATCAGCGGCGTGCCAGGCGTGACCGCACGACGCCCCACTAGGAGCGACGGGAGCGGACCCACCTCGAAACCACCCAGGCAACAAGCGAGATGGTGCCAACACTCACGAGCACCGCCACCCAGGCGAGATCGTTGGCTGCCAACCATCCGATCCCCTGGAGATAGCGATACCCGAGGTAGGCCACCGACACCGACATCAGGATCCAGAAATGCCACGGAATGCTGGTGTCGGGCGGGTCGCCGATCACGGCGCCGCAGGTGGGACAGCTCCCGTCCGGCGGGAGGGATGGCGGGTTCCAGAACTTCTCGCAGTCCTCACACCAGGGCATCGACAGGTTCTCGCAGACCGTGGCCGAGTCAGCCGTCGTCAGACCGGGGGGACGCCGTGGTGGCGATCGCTGAAGTGGCGGAGTTTGCCGGCGGCGTAGCGGAAACGCTGTTGGATCTCTTGCCGCAAGTCCTCGAAGTCGACGACGGCATCGACGACGAGTTCGGAGGCCAGCCGCAACAGGTCGACGTCGTCCTCATAGATGCGGCGCTGTTCGTCGATGAACCTCTCCCGTTCAGCCGGATCTTCGATCGCGGCGATCTTGTTGGCGAACACCGCATTCACGGCCGCCTCGGGACCCATGACGGCGATCTTGGCGGTAGGCAGCGCCAGGGTGGCTTCGGGGGCGAACGCCGGACCCGACATGGCGTAGAGCCCCGCTCCATAGGCCTTTCGTACGATCACCGAAACCTTTGGCACCGTGGCTTCGGACACCGCCGTGATCATCTTGGCGCCGTGCCGGATGATCCCCTGTCGCTCCACCTGCGTACCCACCATGAAGCCGGGGACATCGGCGAGGAAGATCAGTGGGATGTTGAAGGCGTCGCAAAGCCAGATGAACCGAGCGGCTTTGTCGGCAGAGTCGACGAACAGCACCCCGCCCTTCTGGAACGGGTTGTTCGCGACGAGGCCGACTGGTGCGCCATCGAGCAGGCCGAACCCGCAGATCAGCTCCGGGGCGAAGAGTGGCTTCACCTCGAAGAAGCTCTCGGCATCGATGATTCCGTCGATCACCGTGTGCATGTCGTAGCCCTGCGCTTCTTCATCCGGAAGGGCGGCACGGGTGAGGGGACGACTGGGCTCCGTTGCCTCGTAGGTGGGTGGTGATTCGCGGAAGCTTTGGGGAAAGTACGAGAACCAGGCTCGGGCCTGATCAATCGCATCTTCGTCGTCGGTGGCGAGGTTGTCGGCGCAGCCCGAAACGCTCGTGTGCATGCGGGCGCCGCCCATCTCCTCCAGCGTCGCGATCTCGCCGATCACCATCTCCGCCATCCGGGGAGAGCCGAGATACATCGAGGCGTTGCCCTCCACCATGAACACCACGTCGCAAAAGCTCGGGATGTAGGCACCGCCGGCAGCTGACGGTCCGAACAGGCAACAGATCTGTGGGACCTTGCCCGATAGCCGTACCTGGTTGTAGAAGATCCTGCCGGCGCCACGACGACCGGGGAAAAGCTCCACCTGGTCGGTGATGCGGGCACCGGCTGAGTCGACCAGCCAGAAAACCGGCAACTCGTAGGCAAGCGCGTGCTCCGTGAGTCGGACGATCTTTTCCACCGTGCGTGCCCCCCATGATCCAGCCTTCACGGTGGGATCGTTGGCCATCACGCACACGGGGCGGCCTTCGATGGTGCCCACGCCGGTGATCACGCCATCGGCGGGGAGGTCCTTCGCCGAGGCGTTGGCGAGAAGCGCATCCTCACGAAAGGAATCTTTGTCGAGTAGGAGGGCGATGCGGTCGCGCACGAACAGCTTGTTCTGTTTCGCCAGCTTCTCACCTCCGGCGGCCAGATTTCCTTCGACTGCCCGCGCGGCGGCAGTAGCCAATGCTGCTTCGGTGTTGGTCTTCGCCTCGTCGCTCGCCATAGGTGCCATTCTCCCCGGTAGCGGGTGGCAGACGCGAACCGAACCGCCGTCAGACGCGACGGACGGCGAGGATTGCGACGTCATCGGTGATCGGCCCGCTGGCGAAGTCGATCGCCGATTCGAGCAGCACCTTGCAGAGCACATCGGGCGCCGCTCCGGGATCGCGTTTGATGGCGTTCGCGATCCGTTCCTCACCGTAGATCTCGTTGCCCTTTCGGGCTTCGGAGAGTCCGTCGGTGTAGAGCAGGCAGAGATCGTTCGGCTCGAGGGGGATTTCCTTGCTGTAATAGGTGCCCTTCGGATCGAGCATCAACAACGGTCCGGTGGCCCGCAACGGCGCCAACTCACGGTCGTGCCACAGCCAGGCCGGGGGATGGCCGGCCGACGCCACCCGCAGTGTGCTGGCTTGGGTGTCGAAAACCACGACACACAACGAGACGAACTCCTCTGAAGGTGCGGTGGCAGACATCTGGACGTTGAGCTCTTCGAGGGCCTGGGCTGGATCGCGGTACTGCCGAAGAAAGACTCGCAGGAGGTACTTGGCTTGGAACGCGGTGATCGCCGGTTCGATGCCGTGGCCCGCAACATCACCGATCACCGCGGCGACTCGATTCGGACCCACGCGGAAGACGTCGTAGAAGTCGCCGGCCATCAGCCCGGCGCCGGCTTGATACACCCGTCCGACCTCGAAACCGGCGATGTCGGGGAGTTCCTCCGGTGCCAGCCGGGCCGCCCACTTCTTGGGTGCGAGCTCGTCTTGCACCAGCACCTCCTGGGCGCGGCGCTCGAGTTCTGAACGGGAAAGCTCGGTGCGTGCGTCCCGTACGAAGTTGCGTCCGAAGGCGAACGACACGCCCACTGGCACGAGCACCAGCAGGTAGGCGAACCAACGGAGGTCGCTCGACACGAACGCCACCACGAGCGAGCACGCCGCGAGGATGGCGTAGAGCAGCGACGTGTGGAGTTCTTTCTGGAAGTCGCTGAGGGCGAGGGCTTTGAAGTCGGCATCGCCCGACTCTTGCCGGAGTCGGCGGAGGCGCTTTTGGCGGTATCGGGCCGACCTCCCCCAGATTGCCGCAGCGGCGGCGCAGGCCAACGCGATGACGGCCAGAACGGGCTGTTGCATGGTGCCCCGATGCTAACGAACGATTTCGGACGGCAACATTGCCGAACGGTTACGAGTTGCCGACGAACCGAGACGGTCAGTCGGCACGATGCCGTACGCGGAGCTTGAGAGGCGTGCTTCCGAACTTGAGGTCGTCGCGAATCTTGCGTTCGAGATACCGGAGGTACGCCGGAGGCACGGGACGGTTCACGAACAACGTGAAGGTCGGGGGGTCGACGGCGCCCTGGAGGGCATACAGCACCCGTGCGCCGTGCGGTGCTGGCTGGGCCTGTTGTGCGGCGCGCAGGACCTCGTTGACCTTCGAGGTGGGCACCCGCTTGTGGTAATCGTCGATCGTGCCGGTGAGGATCGGCATCAGCTTGTGAATCCCCTTGCCGGTGAGGGCGCTGATCTTGAGCACCGGTGAGTCCCCCACGAAGTGGAGCTTGCGGCCCACCTGGTACATCACTTCGATTCGTTGCTCGGCGTCGAGCAATTCCCACTTGTTGAGCAGTACCACCACTGGGCACCCGGCGACATCGATCCGTTCGGCGAGTCGCTGATCCTGGTGGGTGACGCTGGCGGTGGCATCGATCACCAACATGGCGATGTCGGCCTCGTTGATCGACTCGAGCGCCCTGACCATCGAGTAGTACTCGGTGTTCTCGTCGATGCGGCTCTTGCGGCGCATGCCGGCCGTGTCGACGAACCGGATCGGGCCATCGGGCGTCTCGACCACGGTGTCGACGGAGTCTCTGGTGGTGCCGGGCATGTCGTGCACGATGGCGCGGTCCTCACCGATGAGCCGGTTGAACAAGGTGGACTTGCCCACGTTGGGTCGGCCAACGATCGCCACGCTGAAAACCTTGTCGGCATCGCTGAACCGGCGCATCGAGGGTTCGATCTCCCCCGCCGAACCATCCAGGTCGTCCTCTTCATCGTCAGAATCGTGGTCACCGAGCTCGTCGTCTCCGGACGGGTGATCGACGCTGCCGCTGGTCGGATCGGTTGCGGCCGTGCGAGCGGCGCGTTTCTCGGCGCCGCTTCTTGCGTCGTCGTCGATGGTGGCCGGGAGAAGTTCCACGATTCGATCGAGCAGATCGCCGGTGCCTTTGCCGTGCAGCGCGCTCACCGGAAAAGGTGTGCCGAGACCGAGGGAGACGAAGTCCCAGATGGCGGCTTCCCGTTTGGCATCGTCGACCTTGTTGGCGACCACGAGGACCGGGCGCCCCGATCGCCGAAGCCACTCGGCGACGCGGCTGTCCTCCTCGACCACGCCGATGGTGGCATCCACAACCAGCAGCACCACCGCGCTCTCCTCCACCGCCCGTTCCGCTTGACGGCTGACCTTCTCATCGAGGGCGTTGCCACCGGGAAGCCATCCGCCGGTGTCGATGATGGCAAAGGTGTCGCCCTGCCACTCGGCCTCGACCTCTTTGCGATCGCGCGTGACGCCGGGCCGCTCCTCCACGATTGCTTCTCGGCGGCCGACGATTCGGTTGAGCAGCGTGGACTTGCCCACATTGGGACGCCCGACGATGGCGACGGCGCGTCGCACGGGAATCGGGGGCTTCTTGGTCTTGGCCATGGCAGGGGATCCTCAGGCGACAGCGGTGGTCAGGGCGGAGCGCAAGGCGGCTCCGTCGGTGGGGATGATCTCGACCGGACGCGGCAGATCGAATGGCGACGTGCCGTCGAGGAACTGGCCGCGGGAAAGGCAGACATCGGGCAACAGATACCGGTGGCCCTCGGGTTCGCCGGCCAGCACTCGGGCGAGATCGGCTCCCACCATCAGGCCCGCGACGCCGATGTTGCCCCCGAAGAACTGGTTTTCGACGGCGACGATCCGCACGTCGTCGCGTCCGAGGTCGGCGATCAGTGGCGCCAGAACGGTGGCACCGTAGGCACCGGTGAGCACGCCCACCGGTGCGGTTGGCCGGGGCCGGAGCTGCACGGCGACGCCGTCGGTACGCGGGGCTCGATAGCCATCGGCGGGGGCGCCGTCGACCCAGGAGAAGAAGCCGGGTTGTGCGGGGGTGAGGTCGGACGAGGCACCGGTGAACTCCTGCTCGAACGTGCGTGCCATGCCCACGCCGTCCTCGTGCATCCCGAACCCTTCGTAGGTCGCCGGTGGCGGAAACGGTACGTCGGCGAGGAGGTAGTACTCGTCGGCGGCATGTACCAACCGCCGCCCGAGCACCCGGAGGAACACGTCCTGCCAGTCGTGCACGGCGGCAACGACGGCTTGCGCCTCGTTCGTGGAGTGAGGCCGCATGCGCGCTTCACGGTTGTGACGACTGACCCCGAGCGGCACCACGCACACACTCGCCAACTCCGGGAACTCGTCGAGTACGCCCGCGAGCGTGTCGTCGAGCATCTCGCCGTCGTTGACGCCGGGACACACCACCACCTGTCCGTGCACCTGCACGCCGTGGTCGAGCAAGGCCCGGAGCCAACGAAGGCTCATGCCGCCACGTCGATTGCGAAGAAGGTCGACACGCGCCGCCCGATCGGTGGCGTGGATGCTCACATTCAAGGGCGACAATCCTTCATCGAGTACCCGTTCGAGGTCGGCCTCGGTGAAGCGGGTGAGCGTGGTGAAGTTCCCATAGAGGAACGAGAGGCGGTAGTCGTCGTCCTTGAGATAGAGGCTGGATCGGAGGTCAGGAGGAAGCTGGTAGATGAAGCAGAACTCGCAGTGGTTGTCGCAGGTGACCACCTGATCGAAGACGGAGGAATGCACCTCCGCCCCGAAGGCTTCGCCCGGCACCTTCTCAATGTCGAGCTGGATCTCGATGCCGTCACGCCGCACATCGATCTGCACGTCGCCCTCGTCGACGAGCCATCGATATTCGAGAATGTCGCGAGGGGTGACGCCGTTGATCGACGTGAACTCGTCGCCCACGAGCACACCTGCCTGCTCGGCGGGGGACGCTGGGGCCACCGCGACAACTCGGGGGGCGGACATGAGCCGAAAACGCTAGCGGTTCCACCTGGTAGCGACGCACTCCGCTGTCCGGCCGTTGCGGTTAACGTTGCCAGTGTGACTGTCGACAACGTGCTGCTGTGCTCGCCGCGAGGGTTCTGCGCCGGGGTGGAGATGGCGATCAAGGCGCTGGCCTGGCTGGTGCGTAGCTGCGAGCCGCCCGTCTACTGCTACCACGAGATCGTGCACAATCGAACAGTGGTCGACCGTTTCGTGGCCCAGGGTGTGGTGTTCGTCAACGACATCAGTGAGGTGCCACCAGGCCGGCCGATCATGTTGAGCGCCCACGGCTCGGCCCCCGACGTGGTGGCCGCGGCCCGAGCGTCCGGCGGCTACGTGGTCGACGCGGTGTGTCCATTGGTCACCAAGGTGCACCACGAGGTGAAGGTGCGAAGCGGCAAGGGCTACCGGATCATCTACGTCGGTCATGAGGGCCACGAGGAGGCGATGGGCACGATGGCGGTGGCACCCGATGCGATCTCGCGGGTGGAGACCGCCGCCGACGTTGCGGCGCTCCCAGATTTTGACCAACCGGTGGCGTTGCTGGCACAGACCACGTTGTCCCACCGCGACTGGGCGGGCGTGCTGGAGGCGACCGAGACGCGTTTCCCAGACATGTTCAAGCCCGGCCGAAGCGATCTCTGTTTTGCCACCACCAACCGCCAGTCGGCGCTGATGCATATCGCCGACCGATGCGACGCCATCGTGGTGATCGGTTCCGTGAACTCCTCGAATACGGTCGCTCTGGAGCGCCTCGCGCGGGAGGCGGGCTGCCCGGTGGTGGTACGGGTGAACTCGGCCGACGAACTTCCGGAAGATCTCCACGGCACCGTGGGAGTGACGGCGGGAGCATCCGCGCCCGACGATCTCGTGGACGCGGTGATCGCCCGGTTGGCGCCGGTGCACGGTGTGGAGGAGGTGCAGGTGACCGAAGAGGACGAGTACTTCCCTCCCCCGCGCAATCTGCGCGAACTCATCGACGCCCTGGCGGTGGCGTCGTCGATCGGATTTGGTGGTGCCGCGGATGGCGGGCCACCGGCCAATGATCGGGTCGTCGCCGCGTCGGCGGTGTTGGCCGCGCTCCCCCACGGGTGAGCCGCTCCCCGCGCTGCTGCCGCTCCCCCGCCGCGCTCACGTTTCGCTACGGGCACCACGAGAATCGGGCTGCGACCGTCGTCCCGCGGGGAGAAGCTCTATCATGTGGGGCATGGCTGCAACCTTTACCCGTATGGACGAGTCGACCGCCGAACAGTGGACCGTGATCGGTACCGAGACGTTGAACAATCAGCCGCGTGTGGCGGAGGAGTTCTTGTCGATGCTCCGCCGGCTCGAGTCCATCACCGACGGCTTTGCGTGCGACCAGCTGGTGCACGCGCTGCAGACGGCGACGAAGGCGGAGAAGGCCGGAGCCGACGAGGAGATGATCTTCGCCTCGCTCTGCCACGACCTCGGGAAACTCATCAGCGTGTTCAACCATCCTGGTATCGCCGCCGAGATGATCCGCCCGTACGTGCGCGACGACGTCTATCACGCCATCCGAGTTCACCAGGACTTTCAAGGGCGCCACTACTACCACCACTTCGGCAAGAGCCAGAACGAGCGCGACAAGTACGAAGGCGAACCGTGGTACGACCTGGCCGCCCAGTTTGCCGACGAATGGGATCAGCAGGCGTTCGATCCCGACGGTGAGACGTACCCGTTGGAACATTTCGAACCGCTGGTGCGCAAGCTCACGGCAATGCCCACCTTCATGTAGTCGCTAAGGGCGTCAGGGAGGATTGGGGTCGCCGGCGAGGTCTTGGGCCTCGTCGAAGAGCCGCTGAATCTCCACCCCAAGTCGTTCCGTGAGTGCCTTGATATCGGATCGCCGGGCTCGTCCACCGTCGGACGCCGCTGGCGGATAGATCGGCTCGCCCACCAGGATCACGCACCTCTTGGGTTTCGGGATCTTGACCCCCTTTCCCATCGCCCGCTCCGTACCACCGAAGCCGACGGGAATGATCGGCGCCCCGGACTTGATGGCGAGGTACGCCGGCCCGTCGAACATCTCGGTGATCTTGGGTCCGGTCTGACGGGTGCCCTCGGGAAACATCACGAGCGGCTCGCCACGTTGCAGCACTTCCATGCAGGCCCGGAGTGCGGTGCGGTCGGCGGTGGCCCGCTCGACCGGAAACCCTCCCGCCGTCGTGAAGAGCCAGGCGCCGAAACGGGTCTTCCAGAGTGACTCTTTGCCCATGTAGCGCAAGCGGCGTTTGGTGACCTGGCTGATCATTGGGGTCTCGAGATTCGACCGATGTATCGGGGAGATGATGCACGCACCTTCGCGGGGAACGTTCTCCAGACCACGGAGATCGAGCCGGAAGTAGCTCCTTCCGATCGTGAACGAGGTCCACCACAACATTCGGTAGAGCACCCGTTGGCTGAGGGTCATCACCTCGCCGTATTCGTGACCCTCGAGGTGGATCACCTCTCGATCGGTCTTGACCTTTTCGATTACCGGACGATGGGTGCCCGGACCGGTGCCCTCGTCCTCGTTCGTCATGATGCCGTGGACCCCGCTTCAAGTGCGTTCGCGACATGTTCGATGATCTGTTCCACCGTGAGCCCAGTGGTGTCGATCACCAACGCGCCGTCGGCGACCACGAGGGGCGAATCGGACCGGCCTTGGTCGAGCGCATCGCGGCGGGCCAAATCGGCGGCCACGGTCTCGTACGACAGGTCGGTGACCTCCTTGGAACGTCGGGCGGCCCGCACGTCGGGGGCGGCGTCGAGGTACACCTTGAGTTCGGCATCCGGAAACACGACCGTGCCGATGTCGCGTCCCTCCATCACGGCCCCGTGATGTTTGGCCGCGAATCGCCGCTGCCGCTCCCGCATCTCCTCTCGGACGATGGAGTTCGCCGCCACGGTGGAAACAGCCCGGGTGACTTCGGGGCCTCGAATCTCGATCGTGGCGTCGACGGTGTCGACAAAAACGGTGCCGTCGGTATGCAACGAGAGTTCGAAGGTGCGGGCAATCTCCGCCACGAGGGGTTCGTCGGCGGGATCGACACCGCGGCGGAGCGCCGCAAACGCGACTGCCCGGTACATCGCCCCAGTGTCGAGATAACGAAGACCGATCCGTTCGGCGAGGGCTCGGGCGACGGTGGACTTCCCGGAGCCAGCGGGGCCGTCGATGGCGATCACTCTCATCGAGAGGGAGACCTTAGCGACTCGAGCAACGAGAAGTAATCGGGGAAGGTTTTGGCGACACAGCCGGGATCGGCGATCTCGATGCCAGGGCTGCGGAGGCCGAGAAGGGCGAAGCTCATTGCCATGCGATGGTCGTGATACGTGCGCACGACAGATGGCCGCGGTGGTCCCGGGTGCACACGAATTCCGTCGGGAAGCTCGTCGGCTCGGATGCCACAACGGGTGAGTTCGGTGATCGTGTCGCCGATCCGATCGGATTCCTTGCCGCGGATGAACCCGATTCCGGTGATGGTGGTGGGCGTGTCGGCGAAGACCGCGACAGCGGCGAGGGTTTGGGCCACGTCCGAGCAGTCGGCCATATCCACCTCGATGCCACGAAGTGTGGTGGTACCCGTGACCGAGGTGGTGGTGGTGGTCTGCTCGACGGTGGCGCCCATGTCGCCGAGCAACGCCGCCAGTCGGAGGTCTCCCTGTCGTGAGGTAGAGCCGAGCCCGTCCACCCGACACGTCCCCCTGCAGATCGCCGCCGCCGCGAAGGCATACGACGCTGCGCTGGCATCGGGTTCCACTGCATAGGTGGTGGCGGAGTAGCCCGACGGCGGAACGGTGATCGTGTGGCCATCGGCCCAGTGGGGGTCAGCGCCGAACGCCCGCATCACATCGAGGGTCATGTCGATGTAGGGGCGGGACACGAGTGGCCCGTCGATCGTGAGCGTGAGCCCGCCCGGCCAGCACGGCGCCATCATCAAAAGTCCCGATAGGAACTGACTGGAGACATCGCCACGGACGGGAACCGTGGTGCGTTGGGCCGTGGCTTCTCGGTCGACGCCAACGCGCTCCCCCGTCCCGTGGATGGTGAGGGGCAGGTGGCCGGGGTGCCGGGGTTCATCCACGGCAACGCCGAGCGATCGGAGGGCGCGCACGCCTTCGTGCATCGGCCGCTCACGAAGTGGGGCGCCGCCGTCGATGGTGATCGGCGCAGCGCAACGTGCGGCCGCGGCCATCATGAATCGGGCCGTGGTGCCCGACAAGTGTGCATCGATGGTTGCGGCCACCGGCCCCGGTCGGCCGTTGGTGCCGTGGATCGTGACCGACGTCGGGGATCGGGCCGTTCGGGCGACGGCACCGAGCGCGGGAAGGGCGGCGATCATGGCCTCGGTATCGTCGGCCTTGAGCAGACCGGTGATCGTGGATTCTCCGTCCGCCAGGGCGGCGACGAGTAGCGCCCGGTTCGTGTAGCTCTTGGACCCCGGAATCCGTACGGTGCGGTCGAACGGATTCGTGATCGGCACCACGGGGAAGGGGTCGGCGAGATCCGACGGGGTGGTCATCCGAGCTTGCGGACCGTCGAGGGATAGCCGAGCTTTTGCAGGCCAGCACGGAGCACGTCGGCGACCGCAAGCTCCACGGTCATGATCAATACGCCGTCCTCCCCTTCGGCGGAGTGAGCGATCTCGAGGTCGAGCAGGCTTACCCCGATCTCACTTGCCGCAGTGGTGATGCGGGCCACTTCGCCCAGACGGTCGAGGATCCTCACACGAAGCTCGGCAAGGTCCTCGGGGCGAGCGAACCGCGCCGGCAGGTTGAGTCGGGCCGACCGCGCACCTTCGAGAAGCTCGGTGAGGCGTTTCCGGTCGCCTCGGCTCACGATCGCTCGCATGTCGCGCAGGTCGTCGATGAGGGCATCGAGGGTGTCGACGATGGCATCCCGGTTCTCGGCGCAGATATCGGGCCAGATTCCGGGATGGCCGGCAGCGATTCGGGTCATGTCACGAAATCCGCCGGCGGCGAGACGCAGGAGGGCACGGTGTTCGTCTGATCTGGTGTCGGCCAACCGCATGAGCGTCGCGGCCGTGAGGTGGGGCACATGCGACACCACCGCCACCATGCGATCGTGGGCTGCGGGGTCGAGGGCCACCACGTCGGCGCCGAAGCCAGACACGACGCTCTGGACTTTGGTATAGGCATCGCCATCGGTGGTGTCGATGGGTGTGAGCACCCAGGTCTGTCCCTCGAACAGGTCGGCCCGGGCACCGGCCACCCCTTCGAGCTCGCTTCCGGCCATCGGGTGCCCGCCTACATAGCGGGGCTCCGCCATGAGTTGGCGCATCGGCGACTTCACGCTGCCGGCATCGGTGACCACGCCGGCGGTGGTGGCGATGGCTTCAGCGACGGCCTGAGGGACGATCCCCACCGGCGTGGCAACAAAGGTGAGCTCGACCAAAGGATCGAAGCCGGTGGCGTCGAGGGCGCCAAGCTGAACGCCTGCTTCCGCGTTGGCTTCGTTGAGGTCGTAGCCGGTGACGTGCCAACCGTGGGCGCGCAGCGCCAACGCGATCGAACCACCGATGAGACCGACACCCACGACCTGGGCACGAGCGGGCATGGGGGTACTTCAGCCGGGAAGGTCGTCTCGAAGGCCCGCGGCGCCTTCGAGATAGACATGGCGGAGGTCGGCTCTCGGCGTTTCGGTGTAGACGTGGGCGAGGATGCGAATGCATCGCGGCGCGGCGCCTTCGATATCGAGCTCCTGGGCACAGAGCAGCGGCACATCGCCGAGGCCGAACGAGCGGGCGGCCGCCGCCGGAAAAACCGAGTGAATGTCGTTGGTGGCGGTGAGGAAGATGTCGATGATGTCGTCGTGGTGCAGCGCGTTTCGCTCAAACATCTGTGCCAGCAGTGCTTCTACGCGTTCGTAGACTTGCTCGGCGGTATCTGCGTCGATGGTGGTGGCCCCCCGGAGGGCCTGAACCCGTTCTGGCACGGCGAGCACACTACCGGTCGGCTGGCGGTGCGACGACCGCTCGTTCCAGGTTCCGCACCTCGTCCTGGGTGAGCTCTCGCCATGATCCCGGCTTCAGGGTGCGGTCGCGCAACGGTCCGATCCGCTGCCGTACGAGTCGTTCCACCGGGTGACCGATGGCCTCGCACATGCGACGGATCTGGCGATTGCGCCCCTCGTGAATCGTGATGCGAAGCAGATCCCCGGCCAGGATGGAAGCTTGCGCCGGGGCCGTGAGCCCGTCGTCGAGCTCGATGCCTTCCCGTAGTTGGCGTACGGCGGCCCTGCTCGGGTTCCCCGCTACCTTCACGAGGTACTCCTTCTCCACACCGAAACTTGGATGAGTGAGCCGGTGCGTGAGATCGCCGTCGTTGGTGAGCAGGATGAGGCCCTCCGTGTCGGCATCGAGCCGCCCAACGGGGAAGACCCGGGGCTCCTCGGGCACCAACGACACCACGGTGGTCCGGCCATCGGGATCGGCGGCGGTGGACACCACACCGATCGGCTTGTTCAGCAAGTAGTAGATCTGGCCAGCGCGTGTGCCGATCGGGACACGGTCGACCTCGATGGCATCGGTGTCGGCATCGACCCGGCGTCCGAGTTGGGCGCGTTCGCCGTTCACCCGCACCCGACCGCTTTCGATCATGTCCTCGCACACGCGCCGGCTGGCGATACCCGCGCGGGCCAACACCTTCTGCAGTTTCTCGTCGTGGCCGGTCTCTGCGTCCATGACCACGATCAGGTTGCGGCGGGTGGCTGATCGTCCGACGGGGGGTCAGTTGCCGCTGCCGGTGCCGTCGGTTCGGTTTCGGGTGAATCGGCTTCGGGCGTGTCGGGCGTGTCGGGCGTGTCGGGCGTGTCGGGCTCGGCGCGAAGGCCATGTTCGAGCGCTTCAACGATCTCTGGACCGGGCATGAACGTGGTGATCGGCGCCAAGTCGTGGATGGAGCCGAGGCCCATACGTTCGAGGAAAAGATCGGTGGTGCCGAACAGGATGGGATTTCCGGGACCGGGATCGCGGCCCACCTCGCCGACGTAACCCCGCTGTTCCAGGGTCCGCATCACGCCATCGACGTTCACGCCTCGAATGGCCGCCACCTGCGCCCTCGAAAGCGGCTGTTTGTAGGCCACGATGGCCAAGGTCTCGAGGGCCGCCGACGACAATCGTGCCGTCTGACCTTCGAGCACGAACCGTTCCACATACGGCGCAAGGTCGGGGTGACTCTGGTAGCGGTACCCGCCGGCAACGTTGGTCAGGATGAACCCCCGCCCGTCGACCTCGTAACTCGCCACCAGTTCCTGTAACACGGCCTCAATGATGTCAGGAGACGTTTCGGTGACCTGGGCGAGGAGATGCGCTTCAACCGGACGATCGGCCACCATCAAGATGGCCTCGATGGCCCGGACCGTCTCGCTTGGCAACCGGCTTGGCAGCTGTTCATTGCCTGGTGCGGCGTCCGAAGGGTCGTCGTTGGTGGGCATCGCGGCGAAGCGTAGAGGCGTGATCAGCCCTCGTACGCATCGATGAGCGCAAGGTCATCGGCGGGGCGGCCATCAAGGGTGCCGCTCCCCAACCACAGGATCGAGATGTCGCCGAACGCCGTGGGTTGGTCGATGTCGACGAGGCCCTGCTTGAACATCTCGAGCAGCGCCAAGAAACGCACCACCACATCGAGCCGTTCCACGAGACCGTCAGTGAGCTGACGGAACGAGGCGCGACCAAGGCGAGGAAGTTCGTCGAGCAGTTCTTCGAAGGCGTCGGTGACGCTGGCCCGCACGCTCGACACATGGAAGAGGTCGAGCACCGGCTTGGGTTTCGGTGTGAGCGCTCGGATAAAAGCCTTCTGGAGATCATCGATGTCGACCCCCTCGAGGAGATCTGGAGCGAGGTCGAGAAAGGTGTCTTCGAGACCAGCAACACGCGGGTACGACAACGACGCGTGGGCAAACTGGGCTTGCAGGTGTCTTGCCGCATCCTTGAAGGTCTTGCATTCGAGCAGCCGGGCGAGGAGGAGATCTCGTTCTTCCCAGAGGGCGAGCTCGTCGTCGAGATCGAGGTCACTGTCGTCGGGAAGAAGGCGTCGCACCTTGAGTTCGATCAAGGTGGAGGCGATCAGAAGAAACTCGGTGGCGACATCCAGATCGAGTTGCTCCAGCCGTTCGAGCTCCACCAGGTAGGCGTCGACGATGGCAGACAACGACACCTCGTAGATGTCGACCTGTTCTTTCAGGATCAGATGGAGCAAGAGGTCGAATGGCCCTGCGAACACCGGTGTCTGCACTTCGTACGGCATTTCGATGAGCCTAGGTTTGGGCGGTGGACAGGTGGTGGATGGTCGGGGATCAGCCGAAGATCTCTTGGTTTGGAGGCATACGAAACCCGACCGGGCCGCCACGACACCGGCCGTGATGTGGTGCGTCGGGGCGACGTTGCTACGATTCCGGGCTTGCTGATGCCCCGCGGGGCGCTGGGCCACCGCCATCAGCTCTGGAGGAAAACGATGAAACGCATGATGGGCGCGCTCGCCCTGAGCACGATCCTGGTGGCCGGTGCCGGCGCCTGTTCGAAGAAGGAAGAGCCGGCGGCAACGCCTACCACTGTCGCCGCTGGTGCCACCACAACGGCTGCGGCTGCCGGCACCACCACCACGAAGAAGGATGCCGGCACCAGCACGACGAAGAAGGAGTCCACCGGCACGACGAAGGCCAAAGAGTCGAAGGCGCCGAAGGCAAAGAACATCGACCTCACCGACGAGGAGAGCGAGTGCATCGGCACGATTCTCGTGTCTGCGGCGATCGACGATCCGAGCGTGGTTGCCAACGACGCCACCACCGCCGGCGCGGTCGGGGCCGCAGTGGTCGGGTGTGTTTCGAAGCCGCGCATCGGCGATGCGATCCGGGCCTACTGGGCAAAGAACACGGGCGCTACCCCCACCGAGCTTGATTGCATCCGCGACGAAACCATCGCGGCCGACGATGCCTCGCTCGCCATCTTCGTCGGCGTCGTGTTCTACGCCGAGGATTCAGGCGATTCCACCCTCATCGAGCCGTTCGACGACGCCTTGAAGACTGCGTGTAAAGGCAAGTGAGTCTTTCTCGCTGAATGTTCGCGAAACGGTGCCGGCCTTCGGGCCGGCACCGTACGTTTTCGTGGGATGCCGGATGGCCCGATCGTCGCGGCGGTCGAGGGAACGAGGCTCGCCTCTAAACTGGGTTGGTGCATGGCATCTCCCTCCCCCGGTCACCGTTCCGTTTCCGCCAGTCCCCGTTGTCGGTTCTGGCTCGATCCGCGGTGTTTGCCGCGGTGGTCCTCGGGTGGTCGGCGTGTGGTGGTGTGGCACCGGCGCCAGAGTCGACACCCAACAAGGCCGCCGCCGACTTGGCTGCGATCCTGCTGGTCGACCCGCCCACCCAAACGTGTCTCACGACCAAACTCAACGAGCAGCCAAACGTGGCCGCGGCACTCAACCGTGAACCGACCAACAAGCCCACAGGTGCGCAGATCGACGCGCTCAAGGTGGTGCTTCGGTCGTGTATCAGTGCCGAGGCGGAGGCCGACCTCTATGCCAAGATCTCGCGCGAGACGTTCCCGCGTGCCCCGCAGTCGGCCATCGATTGTCTCCGGGGAAAGGTGCTTGCACTGTCAGACGCCGAGCAGGACACGCTTCTCATGGGCGCAGTGAATCCCGAACGGGAAGGACTCGCGTACGCCACCTTGATGAGCGGATCGCTGCTGCAGCCGTGTGAGCTCGATCGGTATCTCGATTCGCCCGGCGGCGAGCAGGTGGGCCCGAAGGGCACGGCCACCGGACCGGTGCGTGATGCCGAGGGCAGTGGCACCGTGGTCACCCGATGACCGGCGCCCGCTGTCGGGGTGAGGCTCGCATCAAGGAATGGTTGCAAACCGGCTGACCCGCTCTCGGTAGCATCCGCGGCCATGACTCGTGTTCTCTCGGGCATTCAGCCCACCGGATCGGTTCAGCTCGGAAACTTGCTTGGTGCCCTCCGCTTCTGGGTGGCGGGGCAGCACACCGCCGACTCGTTGTATGCCGTGGTCGATCTCCACGCGCTCACCGCGCAGCAAGATCCCGCCGAATTGCGGAGGCGCACGATGCAGATGGCCCAGCTCTTGCTGGCGATCGGCATCGATCCTGAGGTCTCCACCCTCTTCATTCAGAGCCATGTCCCGGAACACACGGAACTGGCATGGATGATGGAGTGCACGGCGTCGTTCGGCGAGTTGAGCCGCATGACCCAGTTCAAGGACAAGAGCGACGATGCGTCGTTCGTGAGTGCGGGCCTCTTCACGTACCCGGCGTTGATGGCCGCCGACATCTTGCTCTACGACACCGATCGGGTTCCGGTGGGCGACGATCAACGTCAGCATCTTGAACTCACCCGCGACCTCGCCCTTCGGTTCAACCACCGTTACGGCGCCACCTTCGTCGTGCCGGAGGCGGCGATCCCGCCGGTCGGGGCGCGCGTGATGGATCTGCAACACCCCACCAAGAAGATGTCGAAATCGGCCGATTCCCCGCTCGGCACCATCGAGCTCCTCGACGACCTCGCTGTCGTTGCCAAGAAGGTGAAGAAGGCGGTCACCGACACCGAGAACGAGGTTCGTTTCGACCCCGCCGCCAAACCCGGGGTGTCGAACCTCCTCTCGATCCTGGCGGCGTGCTCCGGGGAGAATCCGTCCGAGATTGCCGAACGGTACTCGCAATACGGGCCACTCAAGGCCGACGCCGCCGAGGCTGTTGTCGAACTCCTTCGTCCGATCCAAGCCCGTTTCGGCGAGCTCTCGAACGACCCGGGCACCACGGCCCAGATCTTCGCCGATGGTGCGGCCAAGGCCCGGGAAGTTGCCTCCGCCACGCTGGACCGCGCCCGTGAGGCACTCGGACTGGTAGCCCGCTCGTGAAGGGGTCGTGTTCAGTCGTCGTCGGCGTCCTTGAGGGCTCGGGCGATCGCTGGCTCCACCGTCCACTCGGCCTCGGGAAGATGGTGCTCCCTTGCCCATGATTCGGTGAGCGTGTGGGCGCCGGCCAAGGCCAGCATGTCCCCACCGAGTCGTGGGTGCTGGAGGTAGAGCCCCACTCGCCGGGTCATGCCGGTGGTCTTGGTCCAGGCCTTGATCACCGCCGGGTCGTGGCGAATCGCCATGGCCGACAGCGTGGCGATCACGCGTCCGTACGTGCCGAGCCCCGCGTCGACCTTGCCCACATCATGGAGCAATGCGGCGGCGAGCACGGGCCGGGTGGCGTCGGCCTGCAGGGTTTCTTGGACACGACGGGCGACACCGGCGGCGTGGCGCCGATCGGCACGGCTCATCCGCAGCCAGAGTTCGACCTCGCCTGGGAGCAGTTGTTCGACCGCCCACGCCGCGTTGGCGGCGGAAGGGCCGCGCGGGATGACGGCGCCAAAGAACCGCTTGGCAAGATGGACGGGATTGGCCATGAACGAACGAGGCTCAGCTCGCGCAGACCATGCACAGCCGCGCGGCTGGCATTGCTTCGAGCCGCTCGTCGGAAATCGGTGCGCCGCACGTGACACAGGTGCCGTAGGAGCCTTCGTCGAGGCGTCGGAGGGCGAACTCCACATCGTCGAGTTGTACGCGCAGCTGAGCGGCGAGTTGTCGGTTTTCGCTCTGTTCGGCGGCTACTTGCCCCCGATTGCTGAAGCTGTCGTCGACCTGCTGCGCCACGCCGTCGATCGGGTCGGCGTCGGCGACGTGGATCTCCAGGTGTTCGCGTTCGCCCTCCAACGCGTCGCGGATGGACCTGAAGGGGTCGGCATCAGTGGGGTCGGCGTCAGTGTCGCTCACGTGCGAAGGGTAGCCCGCGGGTGCGCCGCCTGATACGCCGCCCGAAGCCGTTCGGTGGACACCATCGTGTAGATCTGCGTGGTGCTGATCGAGGCGTGACCGAGCAGTTCCTGCACCGATCGAACGTCGGCGCCATGATCAAGCATGTGGGTGGCACACGAATGGCGGAGCACATGAGGGGAAAGGCGGTCGGCGAGACCGGTGCGGAGGCCGTACTTCCGGACGACTTCCCACGCCCCTTGCCGGCTGAGCCGTCCGAGTCGGCGATGGAGGAACACCGCGTCCTGAGCATCGCGAGAGAGGTTCCTGTCGTACACCACCAACGGGCGCCCGTCGGGCCCGAGCCAGGTCGACAACGCGATCCGGGCCATCCGTCCGAGCGGCACCACACGTTCCTTGGCACCTTTGCCGAACACCCGGAGCAGCCCCCCTTCGAGATCGAGGTCGTGCAGTGAGAGTCCCACGACCTCGCTGATGCGGGCACCGGTGCCATAGAGCACTTCGAGCAACGCCCGATCACGGTGCGACCATGGTTCGGCGCCCGTCACCGCGGCCAGCAATCGGTTGATGTCGTCCTCACGCAATGCCTTGGGGAGCCCCCGAGGCACGGCGGGCGTTTCCACCCCGTCGGTGGGGTCCGTGGTGGCAACGCCTTCCTGTACGAGGAAGCGGAACACCGAACGAACCGCCACTGTCGCCCGTGCCACCGACGATGGGGCCCGACCGATCGCGCGCAGGTGCGCGATGTAGGTGAGCAACTCCGTTTCGCCGGCATCGGTGAATGCAACTGACGGTCGACGGTCGGTGAGCCACGAGTGGTACTGCCGAAGGTCGCGGCGGTACGCGGCCACCGTGTTGGCAGAGCGCCCGCGTTCGGTGGCGAGGAAGGTGAGGAAGTCCTCTACCTGCAGGGGCAGTTGCGACTCGACGCCGCGGCCAACCAGGTGATTCGGGGGCGACATGGTTGGGCTAGGAGGTT
>Ga0105047_10007055_pt1 | contig 18990 bp, 18 predicted proteins | sample MAT04_FD_78384 | JGI IMG/M metagenome (GOLD analysis project Ga0105047, IMG submission 78384) | Freshwater microbial communities from Lake Fryxell liftoff mats and glacier meltwater in Antarctica - MAT-04 (megahit assembly) | ecosystem: Environmental > Aquatic > Freshwater > Ice > Liftoff... | reverse complement strand
GCCGCCGATCGCGCCGCCGATCGCGGCCCCGCCCGCGCGCGATCCGGACCCCGCGTCCGTCGAGATCGACGTCGAGGATCCGGGCGCCGATCCGCTACCGTCGCAAGCCACGCGACCGAGCGCGATGCCGCCCCCGCGCCGTCGTTGGTGAGGTAGTCTCGACCGCGCGTGTCTCGCCTCTCTTCGTTGACGCCCATCGGACGCGTCGGTCGCTACGAGGTCCTGGGTCGCCTGGCCGAGGGCGGCATGGCCAAGATCTTCCTGGCGCGGGTGCGCGGCGCGGCGGGGGTCGAGCGGCTGGTGGTGCTCAAGCATCTCTTGGCCGACGCACAGAAGCGCGAGGACGCGACCCGCACCTTGGTGCTCGAAGCGCGTCTCTTGTCGCGCCTCTCGCACCCCAACGTCGTCGCCATCGAGGAGCTCGGCGAGTCGGGCGGGACCCATTTCTTGGCGATGGAGTGGGTGCGCGGGGTGTCGCTGCGTCAGCTCTTCGATCGCAGTAACGAGCGCGGTGGGATGCCATGGCCCATCGCCGCGCGCCTCTTCGCGTCGCTGGCCGCGGGCCTTCACTACGTCCACATCGCCAAAGACGAGAAGGGCCGCGCGCTCAACATCGTTCATCGCGACGTGACCCCCGAGAACGTGATCGTCACCTTCGGCGGCACGCCCAAGCTGCTGGATTTCGGGATCGCCAAGAGCTCGATCGATCCCCACAAGACCCAAGCGGGCCTCTTGAAGGGGAAGTTTCAGTACATCGCGCCCGAGCAGTACGAGGGCAAAGTACCCGACGCGCGCAGCGACGTGTTCGCGCTCGCCGTCACCCTGTACGAAGCCCTCGCGGGCGAGTCGCTCTATGAGCGCGCGAACGAGTACGAGACGGTCGCTGCGATCGTGCTCGACCCCAGTATTCCTAGCGTCCGCACGGCGCACCCCGAGATCCCCGAGGCCCTCGATCGGGTGGTGCAAGCGGGGCTCACCAAAGATCGCGAGGCGCGCACTTCCAGCGCAGATGAACTCTCCCTCGCGCTCGACGATCTACTCGCCGAGCAGAAGCAGCGGGTGCGCGACAGCGACGTCGCGGCATACGTCGCCGAGCTCTTCCCGGGCGAAGCCCAGCGCGATCCTGAACTCGACAGAGACACGCCGTTCTCGAACCACCGCCGAAGCGCTCGCCCGCCCCGCGATCCCATGGAGAAGCTGCTGCTCGACGCGGAGGCCGACGGAGACGCCGACGCGTACCTGCTCGGCGCGCGCCGCAAGCAGCGCACCGCGCACCTCGGCCTGCTCTTTCTGGTCTTGGTCGCGGGCTCGTTCCTCGCGTGGGCCGTAGTCCGCGCAGCCGATGCGCCGCTGCCCTCCACTCCGAGCGAGGCTCCGCCCGAAGCAACACCGACTGAGGCTCCTCCCTCGTAGACGCGAAGCTCAGCTCAGCGCGCCCGTCGCCGCAGCGCGAGCGCGACGCCGAGGAGCACCAGGACTGCCGACGGTGCTTCGGTCTGTGCGCCAGCGCGGCAGCCGCAGCCGCCTTCGGTCGGCTCCGTGCCTGCGTCGCTCCGCGCACCGCCATCAAAGTTCGGGCCACCATCGAAGTCGGGGCCACCATCGAAGCCGGGGCCCGCGTCGCCCGTCACGACTTCCTCGGTGCAAGTCGCGCTGCAGCCGTCGCCCGCCGTGATGTTGCCGTCGTCACACTGCTCACCGACCTCACGCGCCCCGTTGCCGCAGACCGGCGCGCCGGTGCGCGGTCCGTAGAGCACAACGCCGCTGCCGAGCTCGTAGGCGCCGAGATCGGGTCCCGCGCCCGCGTAACCGTCGTTGATGTTCGGCAAGACCTCGCCCCGATCGATCGCAGCGCCGCTCGCAGCCAGCCGCAGATCGACGGGCTCGCGTGCAGGGAAGGGCGTCAGGGGGAACGCAAACGTCGCGCTGAAGACGCTCACGTCGATCTCGGTCGCGTGCACTTCGCTCCCGCTCAGGGTGAGCTCGGCCAAGCTATCGAATCGGGTCGCGCCGACCCGCCCGGTGAAGGTCCCCGTCTCGTGCGAGCCGAGCCCGTCGTAGTCGAAGTCGCACGAGCCGTCCGCGTCGGCGACCGAGAGCACCGCGCCGTCACCGATGGCGTAGCCCCCGATGTCGACGCCGCCGGGTCCGCCCAGAAACAGGTTGTTGCGAAAGATAGCGCGCGACCAAACGCGCCCCGCGTACACCCCCATCGCGTCCCCCGCCTTCACCACGGTGTTGTGAAAGAGCAAGTCGCCTACCGATCCGCGGTTGGGCTTGAAGCCCTGAAAGATGTTGTTGAACGACACGTTGCGGATGAAGTAGGTCGGCCCGCCCAGGCCAGGCTGCGAGCTCAGCGCGATGAAGCTGTTGGTCATGCGGTTGCCGATCACCCGCACGTTGCCCATCGAGAAGTCGGCCTCGATCGCGTCGTCCGCGCAGAGGCTGAGGTCGTTCCGCAGGATGTCGATCGAACGCTGGTCGTTGGCCACGTCGTCCTCCAGCAAGGAGATGCAGTCGCGAAAGCCCGCGACGCGGTTGTGCTCGATCACGTTGCCCGGGCCCGTCATCACGATGCCTTCGCCGACGTTGTCTCCGTCGACCCCGAGGCTGGTCGCGGCCCACGTCGTTCGCCCCGTCACCACGTTGTCCGCGAAGTAGCCGTCGGTGCTCCCAGTCCCGAAGCTCACGATGCCATCGCCCGTCGTACCCATCCCCGCGTCGATGCGGCAGCCGCGGACCACGAGGTGATCGGCGTCGTTGAACTTCACCTGACCCCGTACGGTGACCGACTCGAGGTGAACGTAGCTTCGTCCATCCATCCGCACGTCGCCGTCGATGATGACCGTCCCTACCTCCGCGCCGCGCAGCACGATCGGGCGCGCCGCGGTCCCGTCCTCGGTGATGGTGATCGCGGGGTAGGTGCCCGGAGCGAGGATCAAGAGATCCCCGGCCATCAGATCACCGAGCGCGGCGCTCAAGCTCGCTGGGGTTACGGCGACCTCGCGCGCGTCACTCGCAGGGGCGGGCACGGGCCGGGTGCGGGCGCTCAACGTCGTGGTGACCGAGCCTCCGTCGGGATCGGTCAGCGTGAGCTCGATCTCGTATGCGGTGTCGGGACGCAGACCGAAGATCGATCCCGCGTGGTGATGGGACCAGCTGAAGCCCTCGTTGCTCGCCGCGGGTACGTGCAAGAGCGGCAGCGCGGCGCGGTAGGTGCCGCCCGACTCGCGGAAGCGCACCGTGACCTCGCCGTCGAGATCGGCATCGCCGCTCACCGGCCACTCGATCGAGAGGTGCTCGAGCGTGGGATGCGGGCTCGTCGCGGTGCCCGGGCTGGAGGCGTCCTGTGCGCGGGTCGGCGCGGCGATCATCAGGAGTGCGGAGAGGGTCCAAAGCGTGCGCATCCCTGCCTTGTCGCGCATCGGACGGTGCTCTATCAAGTCCCGCGCGCTGCGCGCTCGAAAGGCCCCGATGCTGAAGTGGAACGACGTGTTGAAACAGGCCGATGCCGGCAATCTTCCGCCCCCCCATCGCGTCGAGAAGTCCGAGGCCGAGTGGCGGGCCCAGCTCACGCCCGAGGCCTTCCACGTCACTCGCCAGCACGGCACGGAGCGCGCGTTCAGCTCGGATCTGTGCAGCAAGTTCGAGCCGGGCAAGTACGCCTGCGGGTGCTGCGACACATTGCTCTTCGACGCCGCGGAGAAGTTCGAGTCGGGCACCGGATGGCCCTCGTTCACCCAGCCGGTGCAGCCCGAAGTCGTCGCGTACAACGTCGATCGCAGCTACGGGATGGAGCGCGTCGAGACCCTTTGCGGCGTGTGCGACGCGCACCTGGGCCATGTCTTCCCCGACGGCCCCGCGCCGAGTGGTCTTCGGTACTGCATGAACGCAGTCGCGCTCAGTAAGGTCTGATCACTCGCCCGAGTGCTGGCCTGCCAGGGCGACGCCGCCGTCGACCAAGATCTCGTGGCCGGTGACGAAGGGCGCGTTCGCTAGGTAGAGCACCGCCTGCGCGATGTCTTCGGGGCGCCCGAGTCGCTGCACCAGGGTCTTGTCTGCGAGCACCTGAAGCTGGGCGTCGTCGTAGTGCTCGGGCGCCATCACGGTGCCGGGCGCGACGGCGTTCACCCGCACCTCGGGCGCGAGCTCGAGCGACAGCGTGCGCATGAGCTGCTTGGCCGCGCCCTTGCTGACGACGTACGAGAGAAAGCCCGGGTAGGGGAGCGTCGCGCTGGTGCAGGTGAGGATCACCACGCTGCCGCCGCGCGCCTTCAGGGCGTTGCGCGCGCGCTGCACCAAGAGCAGCGGGGCGCGGACGTTGAGGGCCATGGTTCGATCGAAGTCGGCCGCCTCCAGATCTTCGAGCGACGACGGCCCGAACGAGGCGGCGCTCGAGACCAACAGATCGAGGTGTCCCATGGCGGCCAACGTCTGATCGACCACGCTGGCGCACGCGTCGGGAGAGCTGAGATCGCCCGGCACCAAGGCGGCCCGCCCCCCTGACGCTTCGATCTGCTTGGCCACTTCTTCGGCGCCCTCACGGGATCCTCGGAAGTGGAGCGCCACGTCCCAGCCCGCCTGCCCCAGGGCCAGGGCGATGCTCGCGCCCACCCGCTTTCCGGCCCCGGTGACGAGGGCAACCTTGCGTGCTCGAGGGGTGGGCTCCAGATCCGTGGGCGCTTGCGTCATGTCGGCCTATACTGGCCCGCGATTGCCGCAGCGGCTCGGGCCTCGACGCCCGAAAAAGGACGAAGACAGATGATCACGCTTACCGAGAAGGCTGTTGGCAAGGTGAAGGAGATCCGCGAGGCCGAAGGGCTGGGCGAGCAAGGTCTCCGGGTTCGGGTGATAGGCGGTGGCTGTTCGGGGTTCAGCTACGACCTCTTCTTCGAGGACGAAGTGAGCGACGTCGATCAGATGTTCGAGTCGCAGGGCATCAAGCTCTACGTCGACATGATGAGCTTCCAGTACCTCGAGGGCGTGGAGATCGACTACGTCGAGGGCCTGCACGGCGCCGGCTTCAAGTTCCTGAACCCGCAAGCCAAGAGCACCTGCGGCTGCGGATCGTCCTTCAGCGCCTAGCGCTCTGGGACTCGGCTCCAGACCCGGCCGCATCGCGTACCGGCCTTCGGCCTGCGATGCGCTGCGCGCAGCCCCCGCTTGCTCGTCGTGCGCTCTCGAATCTCGAGACCAGCGCACGACATCGGCGAACTAAATGAGCGCGCCGCGCATCGTGAAGGTCCAGGTCTTCTCGTCGGTGGTGTCGACCTCGACCTCACCGCCGAGGAACTGCTTCAGCGTCGCTATCTGCGTCGTCGTGTGGCTGCTGGGTTCGGTGGTGGTGAACACCCCGCCGCGGCCCATCGCCATCGGCAAGAGCAGCTGATCGCAGAGGTGCTCTTCCACCGCCGCTTTGGTCTCGAGGTAGCGCAGGACGGGACCGATGGCGCGCTCGGCGACGTCGTCGGGGCGGGTCTGGCGCTCGCCGAAGCCGGTGCACACCACCGACACGTTGGCGTACTTGCAGATCACGTTCACTGCGTTGCCCGGACCAAACGCCTCGTCCCAGTCCATCCGCACCAGATCGTCGCGGCTCAGCGAGAGGCGCTCGCGACACACCCGGAGCTCGCGCTCGGCGACCGCGGGCGGAAGGCCAGCGCTGTGGGCGATGGCCTTGCGCGAGATGAGCGCGCCACGCTCCTCGAGCTCGAGGGGGCCCAGGTCCGCGGGCTCGATCTTCACGATCAGCTTGCCGCCGCCCTTGGGATAGAAGCCCGGACGCACCAGGGTCGCCTCGATCTTGGCGCCCATCTTCCGAAGCACCGGCAGGAAGCACTCCGAGAGGAACTCGAACGGCGGCGCGGCCGAGTTGTGGGTGCCGCCCTCGAGGGTGAGGGTCGAGGGCTCGCGGGCTCGGAGCAGCGCGGGGAGCACCGTCTGGAGCACCAACGTCGCACTCCCTGCGGTGCCGACCGAGAAGCTGCGATCGCCGCCCTGCACGGTGCGGGGGCGGAAGGTGAGTTCGCGGCTCCCCACCTCGGCGCCCGTCACGTCGGCGGCCGAGACCTCCTTGGCCGCCTGCACCGACGTGAGGTGCTGGGGTCTGAGGCCCGGCTGGTCTCTACCGGCGCGGATGCGCTCCATCTTGAACGGGGTCCGTGTGAGGATGGAGAGCGCGAGCGCGCTCCGAAGCACCTGACCCCCGCCTTCACCTTCACTGCCATCGATGACGATCACGCGGCCGAGCGTAGCTGGTGCGGATCCAGTGCGGAAGGGTGATGCGCGCGTTGAGCGTACAATCCCCGCCATGCGGTCACGCTTTGGACTCTCGGTGCTCGTGTTGCTCTCGCTCGCGGCGTGCGACGCGCCTGCGCCCGCGGACACGTTGATCTTCGTCGCGCCGGAGAACGAGGCGGTCATCCGGGCCTACGTCGAGCGGTTGCCCGAGGAGATCGACGCGGGCGTTCGGGTCACGGGGGATCCTGTCGCCGCGATGGCGCGTCGAGCGAGGGCATGCGCCGCATCGCGCTGACGACGGACGCAGCGGCCTGCGCGGGTTGCTACACGCTAGCGGCCACCGAAGGCGGCGTGAGCGCGTCGGGCGATGCGCCGCTCGGGATCCAGTACGGCCTGTCGCACTGGCTCGAGGCGATGGGGGTTCGCTTCTTTCATCCGTCGCGCACGTTTTTGCCCGCGGTGCTCGGCAGCGTCTCCCCGGACGCATTCGGCCCCCACGCGCCCGAGATCGCCGAGCGCGGTCTGCAGCTCCACACCCTGCATCCGATCGAGTCCTACTTCGATCTCTGGGAGCCGGGTGAGGACAACCTCGCGGACGCCGAGCGCACGCTGCATTGGCTGGTCTGCAACCGAGGCAACTTCCTCACGTACCCGGCGCTGAACGACATCGCGCTCAACGAGACCTCGCGCGTCGCGTGGCGCGAGCACACCGCCGCGATCCTCGACGCAGCGCACCTGCGCGGGGTGCGGGTGGGCATCGGAATCCAGCTCTTCGGTCGCTCGAGCTTGCAGCGCGCGCTGGTGCTGGTGCCCGAGGAGGGCAGCGACGTGAGCGAGCAGATAGGCGCCCGCCTCGCGCTGCTCGAAGGCCTCCCCTACGATTCGTTCAACCTCGCGTTCGGCGAGTTCTTCGGCGCCGAGCCCGATCGCTTCGTGAACACGGTCGAGGCTGCGTACGACGGCATCCACGCGCGTTGGCCCGATGCCGAGGTCACGGCGACGGTGCACGTCGGCGCGTTCCCCGACACCCGCGTCACCTACATGGGGCAGGAGCAGCTCTACTACTTTTTGGTCCGCTACGTGGAGCGTCCCATCGTGCCGTGGCTCCACACGGTCATGTACTACACGCTCTTCGAGCCCGCGGGCGGCGCCTACAACCACCAGGACTTCTTCGAACACCGCGACTACTTGCTGGAGGAGATGCGCGCTGGTTCGACGATCTGTTGATGATGGATGCCGCCGCGCTCGATGCGTTCGAGACCGAGGTGGTGCAGCCACTCGCCACGCTGCGCGACGCGCTGCGGGCCCTGCGCGACGGCATGGCCGACGTAGGCGACGAACCCTTCGCCCGCGAGCTCAGCGATGGCGTCGAGATCGACGTGGCGCGCGCGGAGTTCGCGGCCGCGATCTGGTCCGGGGCGCTCGCTGCGGCGCGGGGCGGCTCGCCAGACGCTGCGCTCGCCGAGGCCCGCACTGCGCGCGCCGCGGCCGAGGTGATCGTGACCCGCCGCCACGCCGCGCTCTTCGACCGCGATGGCGCGACGCTGATTCGCAACCGGGTGACCACCTCGGGCCTCTACCAGTATGGGTACTTGCGCGAGGCCAACCGGCTCTGCTTCTACGACCGCGAGCTCGCACAGCTCGAGAACGCGGCGCTCGGCATGAGCCTCGTGGTGCCCGGCTGCGTGCTGTGAGTCGGGCGCTGGGCGAGTGCGCCCTCGGGCTCGGTGTACCCTCGGCCGGTGACTCGACGTTTCGCTCCGCTCTTGATGCTCCTCTTGGTCCTCGGCTCGCTGGGATGTGGTCCGCCTTGGCGGGTGATCCGGGCCTCGGGCCCGCCCTCGGCCTTGCACGGGATGACCTCGCTCGCCGTGGTCTTCGACTACTCCGCGCTGATGATGGGAGGGATGTTCGAGGCCCAGTGGCTCGCGACCCAGCCGCCGGACGAGCAGGCCAGTTACCTCGCGGTGCGGACTTCGATGGAGGAGCACTTCCTCCTGGAGCTCGCAGCGCAGCTCGGCCGTGACGGGATCGCCGTGCGTCGCGCGACAGGCGCCGAGTCCCATCAGGTCGTGGTGCGCCCCACCCGGATCGAGATGGGCTTCTATCGATTCATGGTCACCATGGACTCCACCCTCGACGCACGCTTGGTCTACGGCACGGGCGGCGCCGAGACCGACGAGATCGACGTGCACCTCACCCGCGCCGCGAGCCTCCGGAATGCGTCGATAGCCGAGCGGATGGACTGGTGTGCTTCCCGCGCCGCACAGCTCGCCGCCGACTACGTGAGGCAGGCGCGATGAGCGCGCTTCGGACGTTGCTCGGTTTCTCGATCGTCATGGCCTCGGCCTGCTATGCGGCGCACGACCCCTACGGCGACAGCGGCGTCATCAGCAGTATGGTGAGGGATCCCTGCGTGACCCCGGGCGGCGGATCGCGCCGCGACTGCGACTTTCGGGTCGAGCGGGTGGTGAGCTGCCGAAGCGGCGTGGCGCAGGTGGTCGCCTGCGGCTGTGACGGCCTCGGCAGCTGCAGCGGCGATCCGGTGGTGCGGATCTGCGACGGCGCCCGCGCCTGTCGGGTGGACGAGGCGATCGACAACGTCGACGACACCTGCGGCCTATGTCCCCGTGTCGACTTCGAGTGTCCCCCGAGCGGGCAATACACCTCGCTCGCGTCAGCCGATCTGCTTCTCGAGGAGCTCGCTCGCAATCCCCATGAAGTCTTCCTCGGTGACGATCGCGACCAAGTGGCCGTCCTGGATCACCGGGAGACAACCAATGCGCAGCGTGCGCATCAAGCGGATCGCGTCGAGTGTCGGGGTGTCCGGGGTGATGGTCTGTACGTCGGTGCGCATGATGTCCGACACCGGGGTCGACCCCGCATCGGCGGGCTTGCCACCCTTGCTTCGATCCGCGAAGTAGCGGAGCAGCGCCCGGTAGCTCACCAGACCCACCAAGTGGCCCCGCCCATCTTCGACGGGCACGTGCCGAATGCGCTCCCAGCCCATCAGGTCGGCGACCAGCTCCACCGCGTCATCCGGCTGCACCGTGAAGATGTCGGTGGTCATGTACTGGCTGACCTTGTGGTAGCTGGTCTTGCTACTCACCACCTCATCCAGGCGCGCGCGCTCCCACTCGTGCACTGCGCGACCGGTCTTCTGCCGAGCGACCGTCGCGGCGACGAGCGCGTTGAGCTTCTCGCCCGGACTCGCGCGCTCCTTCATGTCGTTGAGCGACTGGAGCATCCAGCGCGCGCCGGTTCGCATGGTGCGCACCCGCTGCTCGATGATGCCGAGGTACTTGGCGGAGTCGACGGCGTCGATACCTGCGCGCGCAAGGCCGCTCTCGGCCGCGGGCAGGAGCTTGTCTAGCACGAAGGGCTGCGCGAGCACCTCCTCGTCGTCCAGCCAAGTGAAGCGCGCGCCGAGTCCTTCACGCGCTGCCGCGTAGAGGTTGGCCTGCGCATGCGCGAACTCGAGGCGCTGGCTCACGTCCCCCGCGGTGGCGCCGAACTCGCTCATCAGGCCGAGCCAGAACGCCGCGTTGGCGATCTCGTCGACGACCGTGGGACCGCTGGGCAACACCCGCAGCTCGATGCGCAGATGAGGCTTGCCCTCATGGATGCCGTAGCAGGCGCGGTTCCACCGGTAGACCGTCCCGTTGTGGAGACGGAGCGCCTTGAGCTGGGGGATCGCCCCACGCGCCAGCGTCTCGATCGCGTTCTCGTCCAGATCCGTTCCCACCAACGTGCGGAAGCGGGCGACGTCCTCCTTGAAGATCTCGAGCACGCTCTTCTGGGTCCAGCGCTTACCGAACGAGACCCGCGCCGAGGTGTCGCGCAGATGCATTCCGGGCGAGCGGGTATCGACCGCCTGCTCGAAGAGGGCTATCCGGGTCTCGTTCCACAGCCGCTTGCCGAAGAGCACGGGCGAGTTGGTGCCCACCGACAGCACCGGTGCCGCGATCAGCTGCGCCACGTTGTAGAGGTGGGCGAACTTGTCCGGGTCGACCTGGAGGTGGACCTGAAAGCTCGCGTTGCACGCCTCGACCATCACCGAGTCGTGCTTGACGTTGAGTTCGTCGATGCCCTTGATCGAGAAGTCGTAGGCCTCGCCGCGCGCCGCGGTCATCGCACGGTTCAGCGCCATGTAGCGAGGCGAGGGCACCATGTGCTCGAGACCGAGATCGGTCTTTCGGATGGTGGGCAGGATCCCCACCAACACCGGCTCCATGTCGAGCTCGTTGCAGACGGTGCGGGTCTTCTCGAGGAGCCCTTGTAGCTGGCTCTCCATGATGGAGAGGCCTTTGCCGGAGAAGGGCTGGGGATCGAGGTTGATCTCGAGGTTGAACTGGCCGAGTTCGGTGGTGAAGTGCGGGTCGTTGACCTTCTCCAGCACCTTGAGCGCTCCGTCGGTCGGGCCATACGAGCGGTCGATCAGGAAGATCTCCTGCTCGGCGCCGATGCGGGGCGTCCCCGTCTCGAACAGACCGTTCTCGATCATCTGCTCCATGGCGCGCAGATCGCCGAGCAGCGCGCGAGTGAACTGACGGCGGACCTCGCCCTCGAGCTCGCCTTCGACCTTCTTGTGATCGCGGGTGTCTTCCATCCGCTTCAGCCTTTCCTCGGGTCGGCGCCCGGTTCGGTCCATTCACCGAGGTACTTGGGCAGCATCGCCCGCCAAGTCATCCAGTCGTGATGCACGTCGGCCCCCCACGGATCGACTCGGTTGGGGATACCCTGCTTGCCGAGCACGTTCGCCATGGCCCACGTCTCGCCCATGTTCTCGGCGCGGCCGGCGCCCGAGGCCAAGAGGATGAAGTTCTGCCGCAGGCGCTCGAGATGCGGCCCAGAGAGCGTCGGCACGAACTGCAGCGGCGAGCTGACGAAATAGTCCTCGGTGTACTTGTCGACTTCGATGAACCGCATGATGTCGTAGGTCCCGCTCATCCCGATCGCGCGGGTGAAGAGGTTGGGGAAGCGGCAAGTCACCGCGACCGCGTGGAAGGCGCCGATGGAGGCGCCGGTGGTCCAGATGGGGAGCTCGGCGCCGCAGTCGCGATGGATGGCGGGCGCCACCTCGTGCTTGATGTACTGGTGAAACTGGTTCTGCATCCACATCCGGTGGGCGGGGGTGCCCTCCTTGCTGAACCAGGCCTGTCCGGCGACCGAGTCGCACGAGTAGATCTTGATCCGGCCCGCTTGGAGCAGGGGATCGAGGACCTGCATCATCTGCCAGCGCTCGATCTCCTCGGCGTCACCGCCTGCGGTAGGAAAGACGAGCACCGGCTGTCCGAACTTGCCCCAGCGACAGAGCGTCGCCTCTTTACCCATCCGTTCCGAGCGCCACCGCGACTTGACGAACATGTGCCTCCTTCAGGCGGAGCCATCATCGCACAAGCGAGGCGCCCGCGAATAGCGCGCTGATGGTGCGTCGCTCCGAAATCCTGCGCCGGAGGGGATGGGTCAGGCTGTGTGAGGGGTGCCCATGCGGTGAGGCGTCGGCGCGGTGCTCGCTGGATCCTGCTCTCGCTCTCCGGATCGACGCGCGCCCCCATGGATGCCCTTGCTCGCTCTGGACAGTGCCCGGCCGGTGAACGACTCTCGCGTTGCCAGTGGTCGAGAAGGGCAAGCGCAGCAAGGTCGGGTTCTTGGGTGCGGCGCACCAAGCGCTCCTGCGCTCGTTCGTGGGGCGTGCCCCCGCGCTGAAGCTGCTGGAAGGCGCATTGGCCGAGGCGACCGCTCAGAACGAGCCTCGCTTGGTGACCTGCCTGGGCCCCGGCGGCATGGGCAAGACCACCCTGCTCCAGGTCTTCGCCGAGCGGGCGCGCAGCGCGGGGAGCCGGATCGTGTGGCTCAGCGCGGGCGAGCTGGAGAAGGACGAGGCCAGCCTCGAGCGCGCGCTCTTCGACGCGCCGCTCGAGGGCCTCGGCCGCGAAGCGCGCGCCGATCTGGTGGTGGTCGATGGGCTGGACCGCGATCCCGCGCTGCTGTCGTGGCTCTTCTACGAGGTGCTGCCGCGCGCAGGCGCCCGTCTGCTGGTGGTGACCACCAGCCGTGATCCCGTCGCGCTCGGCGGCCAGGCCTCGGCGCTCAGCGCGATCTCCCGTGAGCTTCGTCTGCGGCCGCTCACCGACGAGGAGACCGTCGATGCCCTCGCTCGCCGGGGCGTGCCCGCCGCACAACGCGACGAGCTCGCGGTGCTGGCCGCCGGGCTGCCGCGCGCGGTGGCGGAGCTGGCCCAGCGGAGCCGCATCGATCGACCGACGCCCCTGGCTGACCGCCCGCCCCACGAGCTGGTGGACGCGGTCGCAGCGGGCATCGTCCGGGATCTCCCGAGCCTGCTGCACCGTCATGCGGTCGAGGCCATGGCGGTCGCCTGCGCGCTGGATGAGCCCCTGCTCGCGGCGATGCTCGCGGGGGTCCTCACCCCCAGCTCCGACGTCCACGGTCTCTATGCATGGCTCGGTGCGCTGACCTTCGTGGTGCGCGACGTGCGCGGCCTCATCCCTCACCCTCGGGTGCGTGACGCCCTTCAGCGAGAGTTGGAGGTCCGCGATCCGGTGCGGCTGCGCGAGCTCGGAGAGAGCGCAGCGAGCGAGCTCTTGCGTCGGGTCGATGGCGCGGGCCTGCCCACCCGACACCACCACGTGCTCGAGGCGCTCTTCGCGCAGCGGAGCGAGCTCGGGCTGACCGGATCCATCCTGGAGGGCGCAGGTCAGGAGCGGCTCCGGCGCGCCTCGGGCGCGGATCTCGAGCTGGCGGGCCTCCTCATCGAGCGCACCGAGCCAGCGGCCTCGACGTTATTCTCCGAGCTGGTCGCCCATCACCCTGAGCGGGTCGTGATCCTCGCGCGCCCTCAGGCTGCGCCGTCGATGGTCGCGCTCCTGCTCCTTCTCGACGAAGCCGCGCTCGACGAAGACGCGCTCGACGAAGCCGCGCTCGATGAAGACGGCGCGCCCTCGGACGAGCTGTCGCGACAGGCCGCGGGCGGCGCGCCTCCCCGGGTGCTGGCCCGGACCTTCTCGACCCAGAAGCGTGACGCGCTGATCTCGGCGCACCTGGCAGCGCACGTCGCACTCTCGATGCTGGCGATCGAGACGTTCGACGCGAACACCTACTACGGGGTGCTGCCGGCCGAGCTCATCCCGCATGCTCCGCTGCTCGGCGCGGTGCGGGTGGCAGGGAGCGAGCTCTTCGCGACGGATCTCCGCGCGCTCGCGGGAGGGGCTGTCGGCGCGGTGGGCGTCGAGCGTTTGGCCCACACGATAGGACTCCCCCTGCGCCGCGGCGGCATCGCCATGTCCGAACCCCGGCCGATCGCGAAGGTGGGCGCGAGCGCCCATCCGGTGGCGTTCGACGAGGCGATGCTGGCGACCTGGGTGCGCAGCGCGCTCGCCGCCCGACACCGCCCCCACGAGCTGAAGAAGAGCGCGATGCTCGGTCTCGCTTGTGTCGATCGGCTGGTCCGGGGTGGAGTCTCCCCGGAGCAGGCGCTGGGGCAGCTCCTGGACGAGAGCTGTCACGCGCTGGCGAGCGCGCCTGCCTACGAGTCGTCCTCCCGCCTCCTCGAGGTGACCTACCTCGATCCCAGCATCGTGAAGCAAGAGGCCGCGGCGGCCGAGCTGCGCCTGCCCTTTGGGACCTACCGCTATCAGCTCCGCCGCGCGCTGGAGCTCTTGACCGTCGAGATCGCCACCCGCGAGGACGAGGCACGACGCTCGGACCCGTAGCGTCTTCGCCCGGAACCTTTCGCATGGCGTCACCTGTCGAAACGGCGTCGAAAGGCCGCTCACCGAGGACTTGGAGGGGGCCGAGGCTGGTAGGGTCCGCGCGATGACTGGGCCGCGCATCGAGGGACAGCGAACGGACGTGGACGCTGCGGGGACGCTGCGCGACTACCTCGATCGGCGCGGACGTCTCGCGCCTGAAGAGGCGCTGGCGATCTTCGTCCCCGTGATGCGGATCCTCGCCGATGCACACGAGCTCGGGCTGGTGCATGGCGCCCTCTGCCCCGAAGAGCTGCTGGCCCTGCCGGGCAGTGAGTCGAGCTTCGGCCTCGCCGCGTTCGGCCCCGAAGATAGAGAAGCTCGCTCGCTCGCGTATCTCGCGCCCGAGCAGGCCGAGTCGAGCGTCGTCAGCACACCGCAGCTCGATGTGTGGGCGGTCGGGGTGATGCTCTTCGAGGCGCTCGCGGCCGAGCGGCCTTTCGCTGGAGACTCGCCGCCGCTCGTGCTCGTCCGGGTGCTCACCGAGGTCGCGCCACCGCTGCGCCAGGTCTGGCCGAACGCACCTCGGGCCCTGTCTCAAGTGATCGATCGTGCGCTCCGCCCCGATCCCTCGGGACGCCCATCGTCGATGCGCAGCTTCGTCACCCTCCTGACCGAGGCGGGGGCTGAAGACGGGATCGCGAGCCCGTAGCCCATTTCGCCCATTGCCAGCAGCGCGCTCGTAGCCGACGATCCTTCGATGACCGTCTCTCGCGAGGATCTCGAGGCGATGATCGGCGCGCTCCGCAGTGAGGTCCCCGATCCGCGTGCGGGGATGTACGGGCCAGGTTCCGTGAGCTGGCGGGTGAACCGCGAGGCGGTGATCTTGCTCGGCGGTGGCCGCGCCGCGCTCCTTCAGCTCGCCCACCCGTTCGTGGCGCACGCGATAGGTCAGCACTCGGCGACCCAGAGCGATCCGATCGGGCGCTTCCGCCGGACGTTTCAGAACGTCTTTGCGATGGTCTTCGGCGACCTCGATCACGCGATCGACTCCGCGCGCCGAGTACACACGGTCCATCAGAAGATCCGCGGCGCCATTGATCAGCACGTCGGGCCGTTCGCGCGAGGCGATCGCTACCAGGCCAACGACGAGGACGCGCTCTTCTGGGTGCACGCGACGCTGGTCGACACCGCGCTTCAGGTCTTCGAGCTGGTGCTCGGGCCGCTCGGGGTGGGTGAGAAGGAGCGCTACTACCAGGAGTCGCGCCGCTTCGCGCGCCTCTTCGGGATCCCCTCCCGGGTCATGCCCGACGACCACCGAGGCTTCACTCGCTACATGGAGCGGATGCTCTCGAGCGGAACCATCGCCGTGAGCCAGCCCGCGCTGGCGATGCGGCACTTTCTCTTTCAGCCGCCGCGTCGGCTGCACACGCCGCTCGCAGCCTGGTACCGCACCTTCACCGCGGGGCTCATGCCGCCATCGCTGCGCGCGCCCTTCGAGCTGCCCTTCGGTCCGCTGGAACGCGCAGTGTTCGCGGCGTCGATTCCCAGCGTGCGCTTGGCCCATCGGGCCCTGCCTCGGCGGCTCCGCTATTTTCCTGACTACGTGGAGGCCCAGCGGAGGGTCCGCGGTCAGGAGCCTCACGACCGCATCGGACGAGCGCTCGAGCACTTCGCGCTCGAGGCGATCCGGCCCTCTCCCGATCTGCTCGAACGTCGTCGCTGACGAACCCATAGAGGGTGGCGATCCCGTGCGCGCGTCGTGTTATCGTTCGCGCCGCTCAGTAGCGAAAGGACGCGCGGATGCAGGACTATCAAGAAGCGATGCTCAAGTCCCTGGTGGCGGTGGCGTGGGCCGACGGCCGCGTCGAGGCCGAGGAGACCGAAGTGATCGAGGCCCTCGTCAGCGCGTTCGACGTCGCGTCCGAGGACGCCGACAAGATCCGCGAATTCGCCAAGACCAAGCGCAGCCTCGAAGACATCCCGATCACCGATCTGTCGGCCGCCGATCGCCGGGTCCTGCTCCAGCACGCGGTGATCCTCACGTACATCGACGGCAACCAGAGCGACGACGAGAAGGCGTTCCTCGTCGAGCTCACCAAGAAGCTCCGGGTGCCCGAGGACGAGGCGACCGAGATCCTCAAGGCCGCAGACGAGCGCGCCCAGCGGCTCCTCGCGTTCCTCTGAGCCGCGCGCGCTGACTCCAGGTGATCCCGCTTCCGTCGCCGCACGCGCTCGAGGCGTTGTTGCTCGATGCGGGCAACACGCTGGTGTTCCTCGATCACCTCGCGGTCGCCGACGTGGTCACCAGCCACGGCGCGCCGGTCGATGGACGAACCCTTCGCGAGGTCGAGGGCCAGGCCAAGCGTCGCTACGAGGCGCTCATGGCGAGCGGCGTCTCGCACGAGGAGGGTTGGGGTCGTTACCTGCGAGCGCTCTTGGTGGCGGCTGGTGTCGCCGAGGCCGTCGCGGTCGACATGATTGGACCCCTGCGTCGCGCTCACGACGCCTTCAACCTCTGGCGTCGAGTGCCGGAGGGATTGATCGACGTCCTCGGGCGAGCTCGCTCCGCAGGGCTCCGCGTCGGGGTCGTCTCCAACAGCGAGGGCAGGCTGCCCGAGCTCTTCGAGCGGGTGGGCCTGGCTCCGCACATCGAAGTGGTGATCGACTCGCACCACGAGGGGGTGTCCAAGCCCGACCCCGAGCTCTTTCGGCGTGCGTTGCTCCGCATGTCGCTGGCTCCGGAGCGGTGCGTCTACCTAGGCGACATCCCGGGCGTGGACGTGGTGGGGGCGCACGCGGCGAACATTGCGGCGGTGTTGGTGGACCCCTTGGGTTTTTATCGCGATCATCGCGCGAGCCCCCGGACTCCGAGCGCGACATCCTGGATCGAACAGATGCTTGTCGAGCGATCGTCACCTTGAGTACCGAGGAGCCCAGAGGCCCCAAGAACGTCGCGCCCAGCGCGGGGCCGCCGACCGCAGACAACGCGGGTCCAGACAAGCAAGCGTTCGAATCGGTGCGGTGGTCTCCCCGGGCGCCAGGAGAGCTGAGCTCCAAGACGCTGCTCGTGCTCGCGGCGCTCGTGGTGGTGGTGGTAGGGCTCCAGCGCATCGGGCCGGTGGTGCTTCCCATCATGACTGCTGCGTTCATCGCCGCGGTCTCGGCGCCGGTGATGGGCGCGCTGATGCGCGTGAAAGTTCCTGCGCCGTTGGCGGTCGGGCTGACGTGTCTCTTGGACATCGGGATCGTGGTGGGCGTCGGGGCGCTCGTCGCCACCTCACTCACCGGGCTGAGCGAGGCCATCCCTCGCTATCAGGCGGCGCTCACGGGGCTGCATCACGAGGCGGTCACCGCGCTTCATCACCGGGGGATCCCCGTGGACTCCGGCGATCTGACGCTCTTCGCGGACACCCAGGCGGTGATCTCGTTCTTCACCCAGATGGCGGGGGAGCTGACGTCGCTCGCTTCGAACGCATTCTTGGTTCTCATGTTGGTGGTGTTCCTCCTGCTCGAGGTCGCGCCCTTCAAGCGCAAGCTTGCGATGCTCTTGGGCGCCAGCTCGCGCCTGGAACGCTTCACTCGCGCCGCGGAGATGGTGCAGCGCTACCTCTTCGTGAAGACGGGGATCTCGCTTCTGGTCGCGACCATGGTGGGTCTGCTCCTCTACTTCGCGGGGGTCGACTTCGCGTTCCTCTGGGCGCTCGCGACCTTCCTCCTCAACTACGTGCCCAGCATCGGGCCGGCCATCGCCACCATCCCCAGCACCACCATCGCCGTGCTCACGCTCTCTCCCGGCGCCGCGATCGCAGTGGGTGCAGGTCAGCTCACCATCCACTTGATCGTCGGGAACGCGATCGAGCCCCGGCTCATGGGTGGCGCGCTGGGGATCTCCGCCTTGATGGTCTTCGTTTCGATGCTCTTCTGGGGCTGGCTCTGGGGGCCGCTCGGCGCGCTCTTCGCGGTGCCGCTCACGTTGCTCTTGATCTCGCTCTTCGAGCTCGCGCCCGAGACCCGGTGGATCTCGGTGCTGCTGGCGTCGAAGGAGTGGGCCGAGGCCAAGCGGATCGAGTGGGGATGGCCACCGCCCGACGAGCGCAAGGCGCAGAGCTCCAGCGGCTCGCTCTCCGCGCCGCTGCTCTCGATCGCCCCACCCAAGACAGGCATGCCAGTCATCGTGCCCAGCGACCCGACGAAAAAATAGAACATTACCGGCTCCTAGCGGCGTCAGTCGAGGATGCGGCCCGGCGTCTTGACACTGTTCGAGTGTTCAGTCACTCGATCCAGTCCTCATGCCACCTCTCCACGCGCTGCCTGCTCTCGAGTCGCCTGCTCTCGAGTCGCGAGCTCTCTCTTCGGAGCGAGCCTCGAAGGACGAGGCGCTCGCACTGCTCGCGCTGGCGCCGCCTGGGAGGATCCTCGAGCTCTCCGGGCAGGCCCGCACCACGCTCGCCGCGCGGTTGCTCGCGCAGGTGCAGGCCTCGGGCGATCCCGTCGCCTGGGTGACCACCCGGGATGCGGGCCTCTATCCCCCCGATCTGGTGGAGGCGGGGATCGATCTGCGCACGCTGGTGATAGTGCAGCTCGACGCGCACGTGCTCCATCGAGGTCCTCAGGCTGCGGAGCTGCTCTTGCGTACTGGCGCGTTCGGCGCGGTGGTCCTCGACAGCTGGAAGCTCGCCTCATCCCCCAGCCAGCGCAGCACGGCTTGGCAGGGGCGCCTCTCGGGGATCCTTCGGACCCACGAGGCGCGGCTGATCTTGCTGAGCCATCCCGATCCCGAGCGAGAAGAAACGGGTCCATCGATGGGGCCGCTGGTCTCGGTGCGTCTCGGTCTCTACCGCGAGCGCCAGCCCGATGGAGAGCTCGTGGTCCGCACCCGCGTGCTCAAGGACAAGAGCGGCGTGCTCGCCCATCGGGTCCTGCCCGCAGAGCCACATCGAGGTCCGGCCGGAAGTCGCCTGCCACGCGTGTTGCGCTCGGAGCGCGAGCCGCCGCGGCTCCGTCGGGTCCCGTGATGAGGTCGGGTTCCGTGATGAGG
>Ga0105047_10007054_pt1 | contig 18991 bp, 20 predicted proteins | sample MAT04_FD_78384 | JGI IMG/M metagenome (GOLD analysis project Ga0105047, IMG submission 78384) | Freshwater microbial communities from Lake Fryxell liftoff mats and glacier meltwater in Antarctica - MAT-04 (megahit assembly) | ecosystem: Environmental > Aquatic > Freshwater > Ice > Liftoff... | reverse complement strand
GGCGCTCTTGAGCGCGGCGTTGGTGGCGCTGTCCTTCGCGCAACCGGCGCCTCCGACAAGGAGGGCAGCGGTGAGGCCGAAGGATGCGATGAGTGAACGAGTGAGCGTCATGATTGTTTCCCTTGTTGTTGGCGTTGCTTGCGTAGTGATGAAGCTAAGGAATTGCGGTTCCGCTTCCCTGAGCAACGGATGCTCAACGTGGTGGGTGGCCGCGACGCCTTCTACGAGGGTCCGGTCGGCAGGGCCCTCATCGAGATCGGTGCCAGCGAGTACACCCCCGGCGATCTGGTCGGGTCGAACACCCGCTAGGTCGACCCTCTCGAGGCCCATGCCCCCGAAGGGTGGGCCGATGGACTGCGGGAGCGGGGCCACCAGGCGGAGATCGCCGAGTTCGACCCGGCCGGGTTCGGTCATGCCCAGCTCATCGAGGTGCGCAACGACAAGATGCGAGCGGGTGCCGCCGAACCCCGGTCGATGGCGGGGCGACGATCGCCGCACCCTGATCCGTTTCGCATTTCATCGCACCGGGTACGGGACTACATGCCGACCGCCAGCCAAGCCACCGCCAACGTCAAACAGGCGGCCAACGGTCGCTCCGTCGAACTCCTTGGCCGCCTCGGCCTCGCCTCCCGAGGGATGCTCTACCTGGTGATGGCGATCCTCGTCGTGAAGCTGGCCCTCGAGGGTGGCGGTTCCGATGAGGAGGCCAGCAAGAGCGGCGCACTGCGGACCGTCGCCGAGCAACCCTTCGGGAAGGTGCTCCTCGTGGTCATGGCGGTGGGCTTCGCCGGATACACCGTGTGGCGCCTGAGCCAAGCGATCACCGCCGATGAGGACGATGCCGCCAAGACGTGGGTGAAGCGGATCGGCTACATCGCTCGCGCTGCGGTCTATGTGACCATCCTCATCACGACGATCAAGTTGCTCACGGGCGGTGACGACGGCGGCCAGGGCGGCCAGCGCGAGGAAACCAGCCGGGCGTTCGGCCTCCCCTTCGGTCGCTGGTTGGTTCTGGCGGCGGGCCTCGGGTTCCTCATCGCTGCCGGCTACAACGGGTACCGGGCCTACTCCAAGAGCTATGAGAAGAAGTGGGATCAGTCCGACATGTCGGGGTCGGAACGAAAGGCTGCGGTACGGGTCGCTTCGGTCGGCTTGGCCGGCCACATGGTGGTCTTCGCCCTCGTCGGGTTCTTCCTCGCTAAGTCCGCTCTGCAGTTCGACCAGTCCGAACCGGTGGGCCTCGACGAGTCGTTGCACCGCATCGCCGGGGAGTCGTGGGGCACCCTGGCGCTGCTGATACTGGCGGTCGGGCTCGCCGGCTACGCCGTGTTCTGCTTCCTCGAGGCGAAGCTACGCCGCATGCTCGACGACTGACACCCACGCGACTCAGGCACCACCACCACCACCACCACCACCACTCACTCCACGCCACCCCTCAGTTTTGCCCCGTGAGACATCCGGCTACCCGAACGTCTCGCGGGGCAAAACCCTTGCGGTTGAGCGCTTCTCTCGACTCTCGCACTGGTGCTAATTACCCACGCCCGATGCTTGCTTTGAGCAACAGTGCCCTGTGAGCCTCGTAGCCAGCAGCGACAAGGGGATGACCGTGAACGTTTCGAGACCTGAATACAGAGCGTCGGTGCGCCGACTGTGGCGACGCCGGACGGCCCTGGTCGCCAGCGTCGTCATCGCAGCCAGCTGCGCACCGCCGGTGGCGCCGGAGACTCCGACAACCACGACCACGACCACATCCACTTCGACCACTACCACAACCACCACCACGATTCCGCCGCAGACCTCTGCGATCTACATGACCGACAACATCGATCTGTCCAATGTCGCGGCCGGCACCATCGAGGCGTCCGTGGGGATGCGAGTAGCTACGCGGGGGTGCTCCGACTTCGACTCGTGTCTGAACGGCGTACGCCGGTCGACTGGGTACGTCTGGTTCTCGGCATTCGGCGTGAACTTCGCCGACACGCCGACATCGTCGGTGTACTACGGCATGCATGGTGGGTTGGCTTTCGGCGGCAGCGGAAAGAAGTCGCAGATGTACCTCGATTGGAGTGGCTACTGCCCCGATGCCTACGGCGGCGGACCGCTGCGGCACGGCGGCACCGCTTGCAGCTCGCCGAGCAACAATCCCACTCAGAAGCCCCACACCGTGGTGAACCTTTCGGAGAACCGCTGGTACACGATCGCCGTACGAAAAGTCGCCTGCTCGGTGAGCGAGGTGACCGACATCCCCGGTCCGCTGACGGGATGGGAGATCATCCTCACCGACGATTCGACGGCCATTTCGCAGTCGGGCGGCACGTGGTGTCTGCCGAACGCTCCGTTCATCGCGCACACCTCGCTGTTCAACGAGATCATTGAATACCGCGGACCCTGCGTGACCGACTTCGGCTCCGTGGAGTTCCGGGACCCGAAGTTCCGCACGGTCTTCGGATGGACCGGTCACACCACCGCAACAGGTCACTACAACGGCGGCAACACCCCGTTGGATGCGGCGTGTGGGAATACGAACCTGCGCAAGTCCGGGCCGCAGCGAATCACCGACGAGCGCATGGTGCCCCGTGGCTCGAACGGGGGGCTCGCTGGGGACGGCGCCTTCCTCTGGCCCTGACCAGCCCAGAGGGCACTGCCACGACTTTTGCCCCGTGAGACGTCCGGCTACCCGGGCGTCTCACGGGGCAAAACCCTAGGGGTTGGGTGCTAGGCCGCGGTGGCCGGCAGTGGTCAGCGCCGCGGCCGCACGCTCGAGATCGGCGGCTTTCACCAGCAGGTAGTCGGTGTTGTAGGTGGACACGGCAAAGATACCGACGCCGGCGTCGGCCAGCGGGTTGAGCACGCTGGCAAGGACACCAGTCAGCGAGAACTCGAACGGGCCCTCGAACCGGATCATCCGCCACCCCGACTCGCACGTCAGTCCGTCCGCCGCAGCACCCTCCGCCGCCGCAGCACCCTCCGCCGGCAGTGCGCTGGTGGGGCAAACGATCGACAGCTCACTCAGCGTGCGGGTGACGCTGACGAAGCCCTCCGCTGGAAGCCACGAGGGAAACGGCGCGTCAGCACCGAGCTGGACCACGGCGAAGTCGCCGTCGAGCAGCGTGAGATCGAGCTGAGGCGACACCGCTGAGCCCTAGGCGTCGAGCACGCCGTCGCCGATGTGCACCGAGCGGTCGGCATAGGACGTGATGCGGTCGTCGTGGGTGACGATCACCGCGGCGGTGCCCCGATCTTTCATCTCGGCCCGGATCAGCTCCATGACCTGATCGCCCAGCTTCGAGTCGAGCGCGGACGTGGGCTCGTCGAACAGCACCAGCTTGGGCTCGTTCATCAGCGCCCGGCCGATGGCGACTCGTTGGCGCTGCCCGCCCGACAGCTGACTCGGCATGTTCTTGGCGCGATCGGCGATGCCGAGCTCCTCGAGCAGTTGATCGGCACGATCGCGAGCGGCCTTGCCCGTGCGGTGACCGAGTTCGTCGACCACCAGCAGATTCTCACGGGCGGTCAGAAACGGCACCAGGTTCACGGCCTGGAACACGAAACCCACGGTGTCGCGGCGGAAGTCGGCGAGTTGGCGGGGGTTGTAATCGCTGATGTCCTGACCGGCAACGGTCAACGTGCCCGACGTGGGCGACAGCAGTCCGCCGGCGATCGAGCAAAGGGTCGTCTTGCCCGAGCCCGAAGGACCGACGAGGGCCACCATCTCATGAGCGGCGACGGTGAGGTTGGCGCAGTCGACTGCGACCACCTCCTCGCCGCCCACCTGGTAGGTCTTGCGCACGTCCACCATGTGCAGGGCGTCCGGTGTGGGCTTCGAACCGGAGTTCATGTGTTGCTCCCGATAGCTGAGGCGGGGTCGATGCGTAGCACCGACCGCAAGGAGAACGCGCAGCCGATGAGGGCGGCGACGAGCAGGAAGACGACGCTGCTGATGACTCTCGACACCTGCAAGGTGTACGGCAGCGAGCCCGAAGGGATCGCCAGGTCGAGTCCGAAGGCGAGCACGCTGCCGATGACCGACGCCACCAGGGTCACCAGCACCGCTTGCAACATGACGCCGGCGAAGATCGTCCGCGACGTGGCCCCGAGGGCCTTGAGCACGCCATACAGGGAGGTGCGTTCGATGGTGAGCAGGGCGAAGAAGAGCGCGACCACCACAATGGCGATGAAGACGGTGACACCGATGATCTGGTTGAACGTGCTGGCTTGTTGTTTGACGCCGCCGATGGCGTTGGCGCCGTCGGTAACCGAGAGGGTGGAGGTGGCATCGTCGAGGGCGGCATCGATGGCGCTGGCGACGCCGGCCGCATTCGCGCCGCCGTCGGTCTGCACGACCAGCGACTGAAACACGCCATCGCCCACCCCGCTGCCGGGACGATTGGCGTTGAGGGTGTCCCGCCAGGTGTCGCCGTCGACCCACAATGTTCCCTGACCCGAGTACTGCAGTCCGTCGACGAAACCGGCGATCTCCACAGGTGTTCGGGCCTGGCCGACCTCGATGGTCATGCCCTCCTCGATGCCCTCGCTCCGCAACGTTTCGTCGGCATAGGCCGAGCCTGTGGCCGGCGGGTCGGGAACCCCGTTGGGAGCGATCTCGTACCCGATGACCACCACGTCGACGAGGTCGCGGGGAGCATTGCCCTCGATCCGGGCACCAGCCTGCACAACGCCGATTCCGCCCACCCGTTCGACGCCGTCGACGTCTTCGATTGCCTGACGCTGATCGGGCGTGATGCGGCTGCGGGCGAACGAGTTCTCGGCGGTCGACGAGTAGACGATGAGGTCGGCCTTCTGGGCGAGCACCGCCGAGGTGGCGCCGCTTGTCAGCCCGTCGAGCAGTCCGCCCAACAGCATCAACAGGGTCGACAACAAGGTCAGGATGACGGTCGCGGTGACGAAGCGTCCCGGTCGACGGCGGAGCTCACGCAGGGCCAACTTCATGTCCCCACCCCCGAGCCGGTGGTGGCTTCGATGGGGTCGATGGCCAGCACGCGTCGCGCCGCGAACAGCGAGCTCAGCACGCCGAGCACCATCAACAGCACCGACCAGAACACGACGGCCCCGGTCTGAAATGTCAACGGGATCGACCCGAGCTCGCGCTGGGACAAGGGCGTATACAGCCCGATTCCGATGGCCAGCCCAGCGATCAGCACGATGAGCACCTGAGCGGTGAGCGAGCGCACGAGGCGGCCGCCGCTCACGCCGAGGGCCCGCAAGAGTGTGAGGGACTTGGCCTTCTGCAGGGTGAGGATGAGGAAGAAGAGCCCCGTGACGAGGGGCACGACGAGGCCGTACAGCAAGAAGATGATGAGGAAGGACTGCTGCACCTGCGCGACCCCAGGGGTCTGGGCCTCGGCATCGGCACGCGTCAGCGCCTCCGCGTCGGGGACCTGATCGTTGATGGCGGCCACGACCTCCTCGGCGGTGAACCCGTCGGCGGGCTGGACGGTGATCACGGCGGGCGGGGCCCCGGTGGCGTCAGGATTCGCGCTCGTGACCGCTGCTTCGAATGTGGGATAGGTCGTGAACATCGTCGTCGTCGCCTGCAGCCCGATCTGCGATGCGTGGCCCACGACGGTGAGCTCGTAGCCGCCCGGGGTGACCGTGACGATGTCCCCGGTGCCGAATCCGTCGCCCGACGCCGAGTCGAGTGCGACCGCCTCGCCCTCGGCCTGGGGCAAGCGGCCGTCGGTCAGCTTCGTCGGCGATCCGAGGCCTTCGGTGTCGTAGCCGATGATGGCGATGCTGTCAGTCGCACCGCCGGCTTGCACGCTGAAGGTGCCCTGGCCGAGCTGTCCGGCGTTCCCGACCCCCTCGACCGCGCTGATCTGTTGGGCCAGATCGGGCGGGATGACGCTGCCCTGGAGGTTCTTGCGGCCATCGACGCTGTAGACGAGCACGGGCGCCGACTGATTGCGGATCGCACCGATGAACGACGTGATCAGGCCGTTCTGCAGCGTCTGCTGGAACAGGATGAGAAACACCAGCAGACCGATCGAACTGGTCAACAGCAGGAACCGTCCCTTGGCACGACGGATCTCCTTCAACGCCAGGAACATTGCGGTCCTTCGGGTCGGAACGGGGCGGGAGCGCTCAGCAAGACGCTATGTCTAGCGCGCTTCGCTAGGCCCCGGAGCACCGAGGGAGCCGGAGCGCGGTGACAGCCGGTAGGGTCCCGTGGTGACCGAACCAGCCGACGACTCCGCGAACCGATACCGCCTCGATGTGTGGCTCTACGGCACCCGCACCGCCGAGCTCACCCAGGTCCGCGGCGGCAAAGTCGTGCTGCAGTTCACCGACGCTGCCATCGGGCGTTGGGGCGAGGGTTCGCCGGTGCTCTCGGTTTCGCTGCCGGTGCGGACCGAGCGCTACTCCAATGCCCAGGCCATGCCGTGGGTGGCCGCCCTGCTGCCCGAGGGCGATGCCCGCTCGGCCGCCGAGCAGCGATTCGCCACCCCGGCCGGCAACACCTTCGCGCTCCTCAAGGCGCTCGGCTCCGAGTTCGCCGGGGCCGCCTACTTCGTCGCCGCCGGCACCGAACCGGTCACCGCCGGACCTGCCGCCACCCACACACTGCGACCAGAGGGCCCCGCGTTGGGTGGCAGCGTGTTGAACGAGGCGTTGTGTCTCACCGCAGCCCGCCTCCTGGGCCTGACGACGCTGGCGGCCGAGGTCGACACGATCGACGGCGTGGCGGTTCTGAACGTGGCCCGCAGCGACCGTCAGCTCGAGGCCGACTGCCGGGTCACACGCATCCACCAGGAACACCTGTGCCAAGCCCTGGGGCTCGACGCCGCCGCCCGTTACGAGGCCGGCGGTGGACCCACATTGCGGGCGGTCGCCACGCTGCTCGACGACCATGCTGACGACGGCCTGGAGCAGCTCCAGCGGTTGATGGGCCTCGCTGTTTTCAACGCCGCCATCGGCAACACCGAAGCGCACGGGACCGCCATGGCCTTGTTGCACGACGACACCGGGGCCACCGTGTTGGCCCCGGTGGACAGCCTGATGTCGACCACCCAACCGAGCACCACAGCGCCGCCCTCGGGTGACCGTCCGGTGAGCCGGGTGATGGCCATGTCGGTCAACCGGGAGACCTCGATCGACGCCGTGACCCTCGACGACTTCGAGGCCGAAGCTCGGGCCTGGCCCTTCGACGACGCCTCGCTCGACCAGGCCATGACGGCGGCCACCGAGGTTCTCGATGGCCTCACCGCCGCGCTGACGACCGCCGCGGCGCAGGTCGGAGCGCCGGAGGATCTCGTGGAGCGCCTCATCGGACGGGGCGAGGCGCTCGGGCGTGGGGAGCGGGCCGGCGACGGCGACCCGCTCGTCAACATGCGACGACTCCCCCGTCGGCGCACCCACCGCCAGAAGGGCTGAGGCGCCGGTCATCCGCCCCCAGTTGCGGGACTCGCCGGGTGTCAGCCGTTGCGCAGCAGGAGCAGCGACCGATCCTCCAAGGTGATGGTTCGCTGCGGTGTCATCTGTGGGGTGTCATCGGGACCGGCGCTGGTGAGCACCGCCTGCCACTTCGAGCGCCCCGCCGGCAGCGTGAACTCCACCGGCTCGTGGTGAGCGTTGAGGAGCAGCAGGAACCGCTCGTGGCTCGTCTCACCGTCTTCGTCCTCGATCTGGCGTCCGTCGAGGGCCACCAGCAGTGTGTTGGTGGCGGCGTTGGCCCAATCGTCCTCGCTCATCTGCTCGCCGTCGGGTCGGTAGAGCACCATCTGAGCGGGGCCGCCCTCGGGGCCCCGTAGGTACTCGCGGGGTCGCAGCGCCGGGCTGTCGCGCCGGAGGGCGATCACCGTCTTGGTGAAGGCCAGCATGTGTTCGTCCGCGTTCTGCCAGTCGTACCACGACAGTTCGTCGTCGTGGCAGTAGGCGTTGTTGTTACCGGCCTGGGTGCGGGCGATCTCGTCGCCACCCAGCATCATGGGCACGCCGGCTGACAACATGAGGGTCCCCAGCAGGTTGCGCCGCTGGCGAGCCCGCAACTCGTTGATGGCATCGTCGTCGGTCGGGCCTTCGGCACCGCAGTTCCACGAGCTGTTGTGGGACTCGCCGTCGTTGTTCTCCTCGCCGTTCGCCTCGTTGTGCTTGTCGTTGTACGCAGTGAGATCGGCGAGAGTGAAGCCGTCGTGGGCCGTCACGAAGTTCACGCTGGCGGTGGGCGTGCGGCGATCCGATGAGTAGATGTCACCGCTACCAGTGAGACGAAGGGCCAGATCGCCGAGCGTGCCCGGTTCGGCCCGCCAGAAGTCGCGCACGGTGTCTCGGTACTTGCCGTTCCACTCCGACCACCGCGCCGGGAACCCGCCCACCTGATAGCCCGCGGTGTCCCATGGTTCGGCGATCATCTTGACCGGCGCCAACACCGGGTCCTGATGGACGAGCGCGAGGAAGGCGCTGTGGATGTCCTGCTCGCCGGTCTGGCGCGTGAGCGTCGTCGCCAGGTCGAATCGGAACCCATCGACGTGCATCTCGGTGACCCAGTAGCGCAACGAGTCCAGAATCACTCGGAGCGCCGCCCGGTGGCCAACATTGAGGCTGTTACCCGTGCCGGTGGTATCGAAATAGCTGGCCTGATCTTCATCGACGAGTCGGTAGTACGAGGGGTTGTCAATGCCTTTGAACGACAGGGTCGGACCCAGGTGGTTTCCCTCGGCGGTGTGGTTGTAGACGACATCGAGGATCACCTCGAGCCCCGCGGCATGCAGCGCCTTGACCATTGACTTGAATTCGTTGACCTGACCACCACCGGAGCCCACCGAGCTGTAGTCGCCGTGAGGAGCGAAGAACCCAATGCTGTTGTAGCCCCAGTAGTTGCGGAGATCGCGTTCGAGCAGATGGGAATCCTGGACGAACTGGTGGATGGGGAGGAGTTCGACGGCGGTCACCCCTAGGTCGGTGAGATACCCGGTAGCGGCTGGGTGGCCGAGACCGGCATAGGTTCCCCGGATCTCCTCGGGCACGTCGGGGTGCAGCTTGGTGAGCCCCTTCACGTGGGTCTCGTAGATGACCGTCTCGCTGAGGGCGATCCCGGGCGCCGAATCGTCGCCCCAGTCGAAGTGGCGGTCGGTGACGACACATTTGGGCATCGCCGACGCTGAATCGTCGTCGTTGCGCTCGTGGGGGTCGGCGAACCGGTGCCCGAACACCGCTTCGGACCACGCCACCTCGCCCTCGATCGCAGTGGCGTGGGGGTCGAGCAGCAGTTTGGCAGGGTTGCAGCGCAAGCCGTTCGTCGGGTCCCACGGTCCGTGAACCCGAAGCCCGTACCGCTGCCCAACGCCCACATCGGCGAGGAAACCGTGCCAGATGTGGGCAGTGTGGTCGGGAAGTTCGATGCGTTGTTCGTTGCCGTCGTCGTCGAAGAGACACACCTCGACACAGTCGGCGATCTCGGAGGAGATGGCGAAGTTGGTTCCCCCGTCGAGCGGCGTGGCGCCGAGCGGGTAGGGCTGAGACTGGGGAGAGGGCATCTGTGCAGCTACCCGAACCGGACTCGACTCACACGGCCGATTCGAGGTTTCGCGCCAGCGGCTGCGTCTCTTTCACGCGTATCGCGTTCGTCGATAGACCTATGATTCAACTCATCATGGACTCTGATTGGCGGACCGATTCCGAAGAATGGGCGCAGCGTCTCTCCGAGTATGACCGAGTGGCATTCCTTGGCCGTGGTGGCACCGCAACCGTGTACAGCGCCACCACCATCGAGGGCGGGACGCCGGTGGCGATCAAGGTTTTCGACGAGGCCGAGGGCGACGCGTTCAGCAGGCAATTGCGCGCTGCCGAGCGCCTCGACGCGGTCGGCGGTGTGGTACCACTGCTGCGCCACGCGACGCTGGTGGACGGCCGTGCATACATGGTGTTCCCCTACATCTCGGGTGGGTCGATGGCCGACCGGATGGAGCGGTCCGGCGCAGCATCGGCAGCCGAGGTGTCCGCGTTGGGCGCCGCAGTCGCGTCGAGCCTGCACGACGCCCATCTCGCCGGGGTGCTGCACCGCGACCTCAAGCCATCGAACGTCCTCATCGACACCGACGCCCGCCCCTTGTTGGCCGACTTCGGGGCGTCCAGCTCACTCGAAACCGAGACTGCCAGCGCAACGATCGCGCTCACCATCGCCTACGCGGCGCCGGAGGTGCTCGAGGGTGCCACGGCGGACGAACGCTCCGACGTCTACTCACTGGGGCTCACCCTGCTCGCCCTGGCGACCGGCAAACACCCGTTCGGCGGTTTCAACAATCCCGGTCTGGCGAAGGTCATCAACCAGATCTGCGGCGAGGGCGTGCCCGACCCTGAGGGTTTCGGTGTGCCTGAAGGCCTCGCCGCGGTGCTCCGCCGGGCTACGGCTCTCGATCCCGACGACCGGTACCGCGACGCTGCCGCGTTCACCGAGGCTCTCGCTGCGGTTCGCGACCGGCCCAATGTCATCCCCGACGGATCGATGCAACGGCATCGGGTCGCTGCGACATCGGCAACGACATCGACACCGTCCCGAGGCCGTCGAGCGCGCTGGGTCGCCATGACCGCGGCGGTCGTCGTGGCCGCCGTCGTCGGCGGCGCGGGCCTCGCCCTCCACGACGATGCGGGCGACAGCGCTGCGCAGACAACCGAAGATCGTGCCGAGAGCAGCACGAAGGCCAGCACCCCGCAGATCACCATGACGATCTCGACGCTGGGGGAACCCGTCACCGAGGCCAACGGCATCCTCGGGGCGCTCTACGCCCAGGACGACTTCGCCTACGCCGGCCTCCTCGGTGAGGAATGCGGCCAGGACGATCGCCGAGTGGCGATCGCGATCCACGCCGATCAGAACGATCGCATCGCTGGAATCGCCGAGCCGTGGACCGCCCTCGCCGGGACCGAGGTAGGCGTGCTCATGGCCTACCTGCCGTGCGAGGCCGGTGGCGGCCCGGTGCGCTACGTGCTGCGGGCCCCCGGGCGCTGGTTCGTCACGATCGCCCAGTTTCCCGAGGACCAGTACGACCTGATGGTCGGATGGATGCGGGAGAACGAGACCAGCCCGGCCCCCGACTACACCGTCGACGAAGCGATCCTCGCGACCCTGAGCGATCCCGGCGTCTACGAGGGTTGGGCGATCATCGACCGCGCCAAATAGCGGGCGGTCACGGCACCGAAGGTGCCAGTTGTTCACCAAGCGACCTCGGGCGGTCGTCTCACGAACAACTGAACCCTGGTCGGGGGCGCCCGGCCGCAGCGGCCCCGAGTTGGCATCCATCGGCTCACGCTGGGCCGGGCGCCTACGATTCTGCGGTGACCAACCAGACCGACGACGCTTTCGAGCCACCCACCACCGCCGAGGCGCTCGGTCGACTCGACATTGCCATGGCCGAGGCGATGCGCACTCAGCGCGCGGTGCGCCGCCTGCACCCGAACCCGGTGCCGCACGATCTCCTCCTGCCGCTCCTCGAGTTGTCCCTCAAGGCACCCACCAGCTCGAACACCCAGGACTGGTCCTACCTGGTGATCGAGGACCGCGAGCAGAAGGCCCGGCTCGCGGCGCTCTACCGAAAGCTCTACCGGGTGTTCAACCCGATCGTCGAGCGCATGGCCCGAGGCGACGAGCAGGCGCTGCGCAACATGGCGCCGGGCCAGTGGCAGGCCGAGCACTTCGAGGACATCCCCGTCTTCGTCATCCCCTGTTACCGCCGCGGCCTCAAGCACCACGCCACGGCCCGCCCCCAGATCGCCGTGTCGTCGTTCTACGGCTCGGTCTACCCCGCCGTGCAGAACCTGCTGCTCGAATGCCGCGCCGTTGGGCTCGGCGCATCCATCCAGACGCTGCCCATCTGGAATGTCCCCGCCGCCCGCAAGATCCTTGGGCTTCCCCGCAACATCAACCCGGTGTGCATCATCCCGATCGGCTGGGCGAAGGGTCGCTACGGGCCCACCACCCGCCGTCCGATCGGCGAGGTGGTCCACCTCGACCGCTACGGCAACCAGCCGTTCCGCGACTGAGTTCCCCGATCAACGCCCCGGCGGAGTCGACAAGCGGGCACTCAGCGTGACGGGGGTGGCGGCGAATCGGAAGTCGGCACCGGTGCTGAATCGCGTGAGACCCACCTCGCTCGACTCCTTGGCGGGCTCGTCGCCGATGGTGACCGACCACGAGGCCACCGACCCCTCGGCGGGTTGCTCCCGGAGAACCCGGGCGCACGGATTGATGGCCTGCACCGTGGCCTGCAGCGCGGCGTCATGGCCGTCGGCGAGGATGGTGATCCACGAATCGCGACCGACCTCGGCCAGGGCCACACAATCGCCGAGCCTGAGGGTGAGCGTGTCGCCACCGGCATCGCCCTCTTCACCGGCGGCGAGGTTGAGCGAGAAGTCGACGTAGTTGCGGGGCCGAAAGGCCGGGTGTAGCTCGAGCACCTGGGCAATGTCGGCGAGCGTCGTGCCCAGCCCGAAGGCGGCCCGGAGTCGCTCGGCAGTGAGCCCGGCGATCCCGGTGAACTGTTTGGCACCGACCTCGACAGCGTCTTCGGTCGAATAGCGGCGCTCGATCGCCAACAGGAACGACATCACCAAGAGGTGCTGCTGCACGCAGATCTCATCGGCCAGCGCTCGCAGGGTGGCGGCCGAGAACTGCTCGAGCTGCAGGTCGGGGTCGAGCGTGGCCGTGTAGTCGTTCCAGCCGTCATCGCCCGTGCCGGTAGCGAGGTCGGGGATCGCCAAGGCGGCGAGCAGCGTCGCTGCGATGTGCTCGGCCGGTTCGGGCGTCGGCAGCCGCTCGAACTCCTCGTTGATCTCGACGGTCCAGTGGCAGTGGGGGTCGCGGCCCGCCGGCACGCGGGGCGGTCGGTGCAGCGGTCGCATGCGGGCGTAGTGGCTGGTGGCGGTGGCCGTGGCGTCAAAGGTGGGGTCCTCGATGGCGTGGCACATGGTGGTGACGTACTCGTCGCCCATGGGCTCGACGTCCATGAGCGCACCGCAGTGGTCGAGCCAGAACTCGCCGTGGTTGGCATCGATGACGTCGTAACGGAAGTCCATGAACTCGGGCGGGGCGCCGATGTCGAACTGCATGCCCTTGAAGATGGTCTCGACGTCACCGTTGGCGAACCGCAGCAGCTGCTGCATACGGCGGGTATAGACGGGGCTGGCCCCCATCCACTCGTCGATGGCGATGGCGCCCATCACGTCGCGCCCATAGGCGGCGATGAGGTGCGGCATCCCGGCCCGATCCATGAGTTGGCCGGCGAGCAGGTACTCGCGGCCGAGCACGGCCAGCTCGTCGTGGGTCAGGTCGTCGAGAGTGCGGATGGCAACGGGTTCGACGGTCGGTTCGGCCACTGGTTCTCCAGTCATGTTCGGAGCGGCACCCTACCTATGTAGGGTGCCGATCGAGTCGATTCGAGGAGCAGCATGACCATCACGTTCGGGTACACGATTGTCTACGTCGACGATGTAGCGGCAACGCTCCGCTTTTTCACCACCGGATTCGGACTCTCGCAACGTTTCATCACCCCCGAGGGCGACTACGGCGAACTCGACACCGGGGGCACAACGCTCGCGTTCGCCTCCACCACCTTGGCCGGTTCCAACCTCGATCTCGCGGGAGGGTTCACCCGCCTTGCCCCAGATGCATCCCCACCGGCGGTTTCGATCACCCTCGTCACCGACGACGTCGCCGCAACCGTCGGCACCGCCATCGCAGCCGGCGCGCTCCAGTACGTCGAGCCCATCGACAAGCCGTGGGGGCAGACGGTTGCCTACGTGCTCGACCCGAACGGAATGCTGATCGAGATCGCCACCCCGGTCCAGCCATGACCGCAGTTGCGCCACTGCCCCCGAAACCGCTGCTACGGGGCTGGTCTCACGTCATCGCGTTCGCAGCAGCCGCAGTGTTGGGTGCCGTCCAGATCGCGGCGGCCCCCACCAGCGGGTCCCGCGCCGCACTCATCATCTACGTGGCCGGGCTGTGCACCATGCTCGGCGTGTCAGCGCTCTACCACCGGCTCCGCTGGACTCCGCGGGGCCTCGAGATCATGCGCAAGCTCGACCACTCGACGATCTTCTTGGCCATTGCGGGAACCTATACCCCGATAGCGGCGCTAGAACTCGGCGACTGGCATCGCCCGGCCATGCTGGGGATCGTGTGGGGCGGAACGGCGCTGGGCATTGCGCTGCAATGGCTGCCGGTGCACGCTCCCCGATGGGCCTTCACCGCGGTGTATGCCGTGGTGGGCTGGTCGGCGCTCATCGCGTTCCCTCAGCTCTATGACGGGCTCGGACCCGGCGGTTTCCTGCTGCTGCTCGGCGGCGGCCTCGCCTACACCCTGGGCGCCGTGGTCTACGCGCTCAAGAGGCCCGACCCCTGGCCCCGGGTGTTCGGCTACCACGAGGTGTTTCATGCGCTCACCATCGTCGGCGCAGCCCTGCACATGGCAACGATTGGCCTCGTGGTGCTGCCCAACGTGGCCAGTTGAAGGCCCGTCGTTACGCCGGGGCGTCGGCCAACAACCGGATCGTTGTGAGCGATGTTGGTTCGACCAGGGGGGCGTCAACAACGGTGGCGTCATGTGGTCCGGCTTGGCCCAACGCCGCCTTCGCCTGGTTGGCGAGCGAAACGAAGGTGCCCGGAGCGTATTTCCGCTCGAGGAACACGACGATGCCGCTGACCCAAAGCAGTCCGGGCAACTTCGCCTTGTGGCGACCGGCGGCCCGGATCAGGTTGAACGGAGGGATGTGGCTGAGGAGCTTGATCGCGATCATGCATCCACCTACCCGAACGGTGCGGTCGGCAACCAGTAGTGGCGCACAGAATCTGCGATCAGGTCGAGGTGCCCTTGCGCAGGAACCCCGAGACGATTCCGGCGAGGAACAGCACCACGCCCACGATCAGGGCCCACTTCAAGGCGGTCACCAGCAGGCCGATACCGAAGAAGATGAGCGCCAGCACGATGAGAACAACTGCAATACCCACAAGGGACTCCGTTTGAACGATGAACAGAGCCCCTACCCGAACTGGCGCCGTGGCAACCCAACACCGCGGCAACCATTCAATCGGGCACGCGACCCTCAATCGGGCACGCGACCGAAGGTGTCCGGATCTGGTCCCAGGCGCTCGTCGCGGTTCAAGGCGCTGATGGCCGCCACCTGGTCAGTGCTCAGTTCGAAATCGAAGAGGGCAAAATTCTCCTCGACCCGTGAGCGGGTGACCGATTTGGGGAACACGATCTCGCCACGCTGAATATGCCAGCGCAGCACCACCTGGGCGGGCGTGCGCCCGACCTCGGTGGCGATGGCGGCGATGGCCAGGTCACCCAACACCTTGCCCTGGGCGATCGGCGACCACGCTTCGGTGGCGATGCCGTGCGCACCGTCGAACTCCCGCAGCGGGTCCTGGGTGAGGTATGGGTGAAGCTCGATCTGGTTCGCGGCGGGCACCACCGTCGCTTCATCGAGAATCCGTTGCAGGTGCGGGACCTGAAAGTTCGACACGCCGATGGCGCGTACCTTGCCTCCCCCGAGCAGCCCCTCCATGGCCTTCCACGTGTCGAGGTAGTCGACGTCGCTGGTCGGCATCGGCCAATGGATGAGAAACAGGTCGACGTAGTCGATGTCGAGAGCGTCGAGAGTGCCCTGAAAGGCGGCGGCAACGCGGTCGGGATCGTGGAAGCCGTTCTTGAGCTTGCTGGTGACGAAGATCTCGCTGCGATCGATGCCCGAGGCCCGCACGGCGTCGCCCACCTCGGCTTCGTTGCCGTACAACTCGGCGGTATCGATGTGGCGGTACCCCGCCTCGAAGGCGGCGAGCACGGCGGCCTTCGTGTCCGGCGGATCGATTTGGTAGACGCCGAAGCCGAGCTGGGGGATCTCCACGCCGTTGTTGAGCGTCACGGTGGGAACGGTGTTGGTCGAATCTGCCATGGCCGCACCGTACCCAACGCACCTCCGACGAAAACGCCGCCTCAGCCCGGGGCGAAGACGGGGACTCCGTTCGACCGTGCGGCTTCGGCCAACCGCTCGTCGTAGGTCACGAGCCCCTCCAGCTCATCGCCGAGATCGAGCGCGCTGGCGAGATGCACGGCGTCCAGCGTCCGAAGCCCTACTGGGTCGAGGCGAGCCGCTGCATCGAAAACTGCCGGGGTCACCTGGAGCAACGTCACCGCATCGAGGACCGTCCTCGCTCGAAGAACATGCTCGGGAGCTGCTCTACGAACCGCCCGTGCCAGCTCGGTGCGAACCAGATCGCACGCCACCGCCTGGCGAGCTTCGTCGGTGAGCCAGATCTGCAGCGCATCGGACTGGGGCTCGCTCACCACAAGCTTCACCAACGCCGAGGTGTCGAGGTAGAAGGACAACTCAGTACCGTTCGTCGTCGCGCATTGCCGCCAGGACCGCAGAGATGGGGGGCCCATCGGATGGACGCCCCAGATCACCCATGCGTATTCGCGGTGGCCGAGCTCGCCCGGACTCGATCAGAATCTGCAGTCTTGGCGTCTGCAGACCGACCAGCTGAGCGACCGGTCGCCCGCGTTCGGTGATCGTGACGGTCTCGCCCGCAACCGCTTCGGCCACAACGGCTGAGGCGTTCTGTTTGAGTGCTCGGATTCCCACTTCGGACATGTGCTACATGGTAGCACATGGGCTTCTCGCCGCTGCAGACCCGTTCGAGGTGGAAGACTCAAGAGATGGGTTGTGGATGCTTGGTCGTCATGCTCGGGGCGGCGTTCCCACGGTTCGCCCTCTTCATCACGTGGTTGTTCACCGGTCGCATCTCAGCGGCGTTCGACGGCGGCTGGGCCTTGCCACTCGTGGGATTCTTCTTGCTGCCGTTCACCACGTTCTTCTACGTGGTGGCGAACTCCGACGGCCAGGGCCCGTCGACCATCGGCTGGCTGTTCGTGGGGTTCGGCGTGCTGCTCGACCTGGGCATCCTGGGCGGCGGGGGCCAACAGGCCACCGAACGCCGCCGGGTGCGCAACGCCTGACGGCGCTCAGGCCACCGCCACCACGGTGCGGCCGATCGAGCGGCGCTGCTCGTGGTCGTCGAGCGCCGCGCCGGCCTCCTCCATCGAGACGACCCGTCCCACGTAGGGCGTCACGGCTCCGCCGGCGATGAGTGCCAGCAACGCCTCGTGCACCTCGTCGCCATCGGCGCGGGTGAACGGGTTGAACCCGAACCGCCGCATGCCGGGGTCGAGGTCGTCGACCCAGGCACCGAGCACGCCGACCACCGAGAAGTTTCCGATGCTCGTCATGCGCAGTGGTCGACCGGTCATGCCGTTCTCGTCGTCATCGGTGAACCCGACCGCCAGGTAGCGACCCTCGCGGGCAACGCACTGCCACGACTTGGCGACGAACGAGCCGCCGGCCAGATCGCAGATGACGTCGGCACCCACATCACCGGTGGCTCCCAGCACCGCCTCCACGAAGTCCTCTGCGGTGTGGTCGATGACCAGCTCGGCGCCGAGCTGGCGACACAACTCGGCCTTCTCGCGGCTCGACACGGTGGCGATCACCGTCGCTCCCGCGGCGACTCCCAACTGGATGGCGGCGGTGCCGAGCGCGCTCGCTCCCGAATGCACCAACAGCGTCTCCCCCGCCTTCAGCTGGCCTCGCCGGAACAGCGCCAGCTGGGTGGTGTGGAACGGGATCAGGAACGCGGCAGCCTGATGGTCATCGAGGGATTCAGGTGCGCTGAACACCCCTGCCGCCGGTGCAACGGCATACTCCGCAATGCCGCCGAGCGCGTCCTTCGAGATGGCGACCACCCGTTGTCCGACCCATTGCTCGGCACCGGCACCGGCGGCCTCGACGGTGCCGCACAGGTCCATGCCCAGGGTGAAGGGTGGCAGCCTCGTGACCGACACCAGGTTGCCCCGGCAGCGGTCGATGTCGTTGTAGTTGAGCGCAGCCGCACTCACCGTGATGAGCACCTCGCCGGGGCCCGGTTCGGGGACCTCTACCTCGTGGACGGCCAGCACCTCGCGAGGGGTGCCATGACTGGTGACCTGAAGAGCACGCATCGACGAACGATACTCCGTATCATTTGTTGCGATGGGTGAAAGTGGGAAGGAGGGACTGCGGGAACGCAAGCGGGTGGAGACCCGGCGTCGCATCGCCGATGCCGCGGTCCGACTGGCCACCGAGCACGGCATCTCCGCGACGACCATCGACGAGATCGCCACCAAAGCCGACGTGGGGCGAGCCACCTTCTTCCGTTACTTCGAGTCCAAGGAGCTGGCGATCGCGACCGGGTTGTCCGACGTTGCGATCTACGTCCTGTCGTCCGCGCTCACCGAGCTTCCCGATTCACTCGGCCCGCTCGAGGCAATCCGGGCCGCGCAGGCGGTGCTCGGTGTCGACTTCGAGTCCAACCGCCAGATGTTCCTCGATCAGTCGTTGCTCACCAGGTCCTCACCGGCGATGGTCGCCTGGACCCTGCGGTTGTACGTCGACTGGGAGGTGGCCATCGCCGCAGCGGTGACCCCACGATTCACCGACCTCGAAGCGGGCGATCCGCGCCCATTGATGTTGGGGGCAATGACCATGGCGGCCACCCGGCTCGCCTGTGACGAGTGGGTCGCCGGTGGGGGCAGCGGCGACCTACCCGAGCTGATCCAAAAGTACCTGTCTGCGCTCTAGCGCCGACCTTATCAAGGGGGCAATACATGCAAACTCGTGAGCAACTCGTCGAGGCCGCCATCGAGAGCGCCGGCTCCGACGACTTCGGAGCGGACGGCTGGCAGGAGGGACTCGATCGACTGTTGGAGTCCCTCGTCGCCACCGCCGAACTCAACGACGTCGGGGTGGCGGTCGCAGAGGGGGGCATCGTGACCGACCTCACCAACCGGCTGGGCATCGAGGCGTGGCGCAAGGACCATCCGGCCGTTGCCGACCAGAAGGTCGAGCGCCCGATCATCATCGTGGGCCAACCCCGAACCGGCACCACCATCCTCTTCGACCTGATGGCCCAGGACCCCGCCAACCGGGCGCCGCTCAGCTG
>Ga0105047_10007051_pt1 | contig 18994 bp, 16 predicted proteins | sample MAT04_FD_78384 | JGI IMG/M metagenome (GOLD analysis project Ga0105047, IMG submission 78384) | Freshwater microbial communities from Lake Fryxell liftoff mats and glacier meltwater in Antarctica - MAT-04 (megahit assembly) | ecosystem: Environmental > Aquatic > Freshwater > Ice > Liftoff... | reverse complement strand
GGGTAGAAGCCGCGCATGCGCATCGCTTCTTCGATGCGTTCGATGGAGATGATGTAAGCGGCCGTGCGCATTTCGCATTTGCGCCGCGTCGTCATGCCGATGACCGCTTCCAGGTTGTCGAGCAGCGTGCGCTCCATCTGGCGGCGCACCTCGCCCTCGTCCCAGAAGAAGGACTGCAGCCCCTGCACCCATTCGAAGTAGGAGACGACCACGCCGCCGGCGTTGCAGATGATGTCCGGGATCACCAGGATGCCTTTGTCGTTGAGGATTTCGTCTGCCTCAGGGGTCGTCGGGCCATTGGCGCCTTCGGCCACGATGCCCGCGCGGATCTTGTTGGCATTGTGCTTGGTGATCTGGCCTTCCAATGCCGCCGGCACCAGCACATCCACATCGAGCGTCAATAACTCCTCGTTCGTGACTTGCTCCGACCCATTGTAGCCGACAACCGAACCAGTTTCGCTGAGATGGCGTTGCAGCATGCGCAAGTCAAGCCCGCGCTTGTTATAGATGCCGCCGAATTTGTCGCTGACGGCGACGATGCGTGCGCCGCGCTCATGCATGGTGCGCGCCGTCCAACTGCCGACGTTGCCAAAACCCTGGACCGCTACGGTGGTGTCGTCCAGCCCGCGGCCAAGGCGCTGCTTCATCACGGCACGCGTGATATAGGTGATGCCCAGGCCCGTCGCCGACTCACGGCCGACCGTGCCGCCAATCGAGACCGGTTTGCCGGTGACGCAGGCGGGGATGGAGTAGCCGCGGTGCATGGAAAGGGTGTCCATGATCCACGCCATCACCTGCGCGTTGGTGCCCACGTCCGGCGCCGGAATGTCGCGTTCGGGTCCCAGCAGCGGGCTAATCTCGGTGATGTAGCGGCGCGTCATTTTCTCCAGTTCGCGCTTGCTCAACGCTGTCGGCTCCACAATGACGCCGCCCTTGGCGCCGCCGTAGGGCAGGTTCATCAGCGCGCATTTCCACGTCATCCACATGGCCAGCGCGCGGCACTCGTCGAGCGTCACGGCGGGGTGATAGCGGATGCCACCCTTGGTCGGCCCTTTGGTGGCGTTGTGATGCACACGGAAGCCGGTGAACATCTGCACCTTGCCGTCGTCCATCTGCACGGGGAAGTGGACGATCAGCTCGCGCTGGCACGTGCGCAGGTAGACGCGCATATCGTCGTCCAGGTGCATGAAGTCGGCCACGCGCTCGAGTTGTCCCAGCGCAACGGCATAGGCGCTGTCGTGGCGATGGACCGGTGGGTCGTAGGGCGTGTCGCCTAAGGGATTATTTTCGTCGTCAGAGATGGGTGCGTCGGGGGGGGGCTGTAAAACCGTGGGGAAATCAGTGATTGCGCCGGTTGCGCCGTTGTGACCAAGTTCGACGGCAGCGTCGTCCGGCAGTTGCTTGTTTTTCGCCATTGAAAAACTCCTTTATGCTTTTTTTGTTTCTGCTTTGCCTTGCGAAGTCCGGCAAAGGATCTTGTCTACTATTCTACCTGATTGTGAAGGGAAAGGGAAGATGACGGACGTCCTGTTTTTGCGCGGACTGCCGTCCGTCATTCCGCGCGGTTGGCGCCGGCGATGACGACAATATATTCGCCTTTGAGACTCGCTTCGCCTTTTACGCGTTCGATCAGGTGCGACAAAGGTGCGCGCTCGACCTTTTCGAAGAACTTGGTCAGGTCGTTGGCCAGGGCGGCGCGCCGGTCGCCGTAGACCGCCAGTGCATCCTCCAGGAATGCGGCCAGCCGGTAGGGGCTTTCGTAGAAGATGAGGGTGTGGGGACTCTCCTTGTCGACCTCCATAAAGCGCTGTCGCGCCCCTGTTTTGCGCGGCGGAAAACCGCGAAAGGTGAAGCTATGCAAGGGCAGCCCCGACAGCACCACCGCCATGATCAGCGCCGCCGGGCCAGGAATCATGGTGACCGGCAGTTCGGCCTCCAGGGCGCGGCGGACGAGCGAGTAGCCGGGGTCGGAAATGCCCGGTGTGCCCGCATCCGTCACCAGGGCCACCGTTCGCCCATCGCGCAGGAGGCCGATGATGCGCTCCCCGGCCTTGTCTTCGTTGTGCTCGTGGAAGGCAATCTGTGGTTTGCTGATCTCGAAGTGTTTCAGCAGATGGCCGGTCGTGCGCGTGTCCTCGCTGGCGACATAATCGACGCTGCGCAGGGTTTCCAGCGCACGCAGGGTGATGTCGCCGAGGTTGCCGATGGGTGTTGCCACCAAATAGAGCATATGTATCTAGATCATCCCCGCTGCCCAGCCTGGTCCCAACTCCTGTAGCCGTTCCGCCGTCAACCGGCTGCGTCCAATCGTCGCCTAGTATGCCACACGTTACATAGGGCGGCGAACAGGGCGGGGGTCATGCTGAGGTTGGGGTAGTTGCGCAACTCCACAGGAGCTTGCTTACCCCCTTGACTTCCCGCGCATTTCACGCTAGAATCTAGACAACCGGTTGCGTAACCGGTTACGCAACCGGTTACGCAAAGGTGGTACAAAAGTTGCGCTTCCATTCGTCACACCAAAACGCTATACCTGTTTGAGAGGAACCTGGGATGGGGAAGATCGCGCCTACGATCAGCGATGTCGCCTACCGTGCCTTTGTCTCCAAAACGACGGTTTCGCATGTCGTCAACGGCACGCGTTACGTCGAAGAGGGCACGAAGCAGCGGGTGCTGGAGGCCATCGCCGAACTTGGCTATCGTCCCAACCGGGTGGCGCGCAGCTTGACGACCAAGCGCACGGGGGCGATCGGCATGATCGTGTCGGACGCTTCCAACCAGTTCTTTGGGGACATGCTGCGGGGCGTCGAGGAAGCGTTGCGGCCGGCCAACTACGCGCTGATCGTCTGCAACACCGATGAGGCGTTGGAGCGGGAAGATCACTATTTGAACCTCTTGCTTGGCCAACGCGTGGAAGGAATCATCGCCGCCGCCACGAGCCAGAAGTGGGCCGTGTTGGCCCAAGCCGAGGCGAGTCACACGCCGATCGTCTTTGTGGACCGGCGCTTCGAAGGGTTGGATGGCCCTTACGTGGGCGCCGATAATGTGGGCGGCGCTTATCAAGGTGTATGCCACCTGATCCGGTGCGGCTATCGGGAGATCGGCATCCTGGCCGGCTTTCAGCGGCTCTCCGCAATGCGTGAGCGCCTGCAAGGGTATCAAGGCGCGCTCGGTGACGCCGGCATCGAACTGAACGACGAATGGCTGATCACTAGTGAATTGAGTATCGAGGCCGGCCGCGCGGCCACACAACGAATATTGAGTCTGCCCCATCGCCCGCGTGCGCTGTTTGTCAACAATAACTTGCTGTCGCTCGGCGCGCTGCTGGAGATCAAGGCGATGGGGTTGCGTTGCCCGCAAGAGATCGCACTGGTCGGCTTTGACGACCATCCCTGGGCCGCCGTGTGCGACCCGCCGCTGACTGTCGTGCGCCAACCGTCGCGCGCGATTGGCAGCAAGGCCGCCGAAATGCTCTGTACCTTGATCGGCGGTGAAGCGGTCGAGCCGCCGTCGGTCGAAATGGCTTGTGAGCTGGTCGTACGCCAGTCGTGTTGCGTGCAAGCAAGATGGTAATCGGCCGCTTGCTCTATCTTATTGTGCTCCCCCACATCGATATCCGTGTAGTCTCGACCTGTCTCGTCGAGGGTGGTTGACCGTGGCAGCGTCGTGCGTTTGTGGTGCGTTATTACTTTTTCACGATTTCGTTTTTGTCTAAAAAACAGGAGAATCCAATGCGTGAGCAAAACAACCCCAGTCGTCGTGACTTCCTGAGGACAGCCGCGGCCGTCGGCGCCGGCAGCATTGCGCTAGCCGGTTGCACGGCAGTGGCGCCACAGGCCGGCGCCGGCGCGGCAGCACCGGCTGCGGCGGCACAACTGTATGGCATGGTCGTCTTCTTGAAGGGTTCGGAGTTCTTCAACTGGTGCTACCAGGGCATGGTGGACGCGGCGGCGCGCATCGGGCCGCATGTCAAGACCGAGTTGCAGGGGCCGGCCGAGTGGGACGCCTCGCTGGAAGCACGGGCGATTGAGGAATTGACCGCCAAGGGCGCCATCGGCATCCTGACCACGGCGGGCGACGCCGCCCCCATGGTGCCGTCCATCGATGCCGCCATCGCGGCCAAGATCCCGGTGATTACCTTTGATTCGGACGCCCCCGACAGCAAGCGGTTGACCTTCGTCGGTACGCAGAACTATGCGGCCGGCTACTCGGCGGGCGTGGCGATGGCGGAATGGTTGGGCGGCGCGGGCAAGATCGCCATCTCATCCTTCCCCGGCCCCGACCATCTGGCCAAGCGCGTGCAGGGCTTCAAGGATGCGCTGGCGGCCAAGGGGCCGGACATCGTGACCGTGGACGTCAACGATGAAGGGAAAGTGGATGTGGCCGAAACGCAGTTGACGGCGGCGTTGCAGGCTGACCCGACGATCACCGGCATCTTCGGTGCGCATGGCAACCCCGGCCCCGGCGCTGCCGCCGCCGTACGCACCACCGGCATGCAGGGCAAGGTCCAGATCATGGCCTTTGACTTCGGCATGCCCGTGATCGAACTGATCGACAAGGGCGAGATCAAGGCCACCGTCGGTCAGAACCCCTATCTGATGGGCTATACCGCCATGCTGCTGGCCTACGGCGCTGCGGTTACCACCAGCGTGCCCTTCCCCAGCGGTCTCGGGCCATGCGTCGCTGCGCCGGTAGACACGGGCGTCGGCATCCTTTACAAGGAAGACGTCCAGATGTACAAGTCGGCGCCGAAATTCTAACCGGCTGTTAGATTCTGCGTGCGCTTCACCAGATATTCTCCCCATTTCTCAAGTGTCAGCATGACGCCCGCTTGAGAAATGGGGAGAACAGGAGGCATCACCTGCATGTCATCGAATTCAATCACCTCGACGGGCGGTCAGCCCGAGCTGCGCGGTGCGGTCAGTCGTTTCTTCAAGGCGCGCACGACCACGTTACTCTTGATCAACCTGGCCGTAGCCGCGATCCTGGCCGTGTTGCAGCCCCGTTTTCTGGACCCACAGAATCTCTCTTCGCTCTTTATGGGGATGACCTATGATCTGCTGATGGCGATGGGCATGACGTTGGTCTTGATCTTGGGCGGCATCGATCTGTCCGTTGGCTCGGTGCTCGGCCTGACGGGTGTGGTCGTCACCATGCTTTTGAGCAATCACATCATGAGCACGGCGATTCCGGTGCCGGTCGCGATCTTGGCTGGACTGCTCGTTGCCGCCACCTGCGGCGCGCTCAATGGCATCGGGGTTGCCAAACTGAAAATCGCCCCCTTTATCGTTACGCTGGGCATGTTTGCGATCGCGCGCGGGTTGGCGACCGTGCTCACCTCAGGGTGGTACATCTCCGGGCTGCCGGATGCCTATCTCACGATTGGTCAAGGCACCGTGTTCGGTCTTCCCTTCCCAATTATCGTCACGCTACTGATCTTGCTCGGCTTCAACTACCTGCTCAAACACTGGAAGCCGCTTAACCAAGCCTTTTACATCGGTCAAAACCCGGATGCCGCCGCACTTTCCGGCATCCGCGTCACGCTGGTGACCTTCTTTGGATACGTAATCAGCAGCTTGCTGGCCGGCGTGGCCGCCGTCTTTATGACCTCGCGCCTGGCCATGGGCTTTTTCCAGTTTGGTCTGGGGTCGGAGTTGAACGCCATTGCCGGCGCCGTGATCGGCGGCGCCAGCTTCGCCGGTGGGTCGGGCGATCTATTGGGCACCTTCTTGGGGGTGCTGCTGCTGGCGTTGATCCGGAACGGCTTTGTGTTGCTCAATGGCTCGCCCAACTGGCAAGGGATTGTCAGCGGCGCCATCGTCTTTTTGGCGATTGCCGTCGACGCCTACCGGCGCAGAAATGAGACCAGGGACTAGACTATGGCGCCCATTCTAGAAGTCAAGAATATCAGCAAGAGCTTCGCAGGGAATCACGTCCTCGAAGAGGTCAGTTTCAGCGTCGAAGCCGGTAAGGTGCACGCCCTGGTGGGCGAGAACGGCGCCGGCAAATCGACCCTGATGAACATCATCGGCGGCATCCATCAACCCAACGCCGGCCAAATCTTCCTCGACGGCCAACCGGTCGCGTTTGCCAGCCCACTGGACGCCATGAAGAGCGGCATCAGTCTCGTTCACCAGGAATTGAGCCTGGCGCCCAACATGAACCTGGCGCAGAATATCTTTTTGCGCCGCGAGCCGGCCAATGCACTGGGCTTGATCGACTGGAAGAAACTGTACGCCGGCACCTGGGCGATCTTTGACCGCCTGGGCCTCGACCTTGACCCCAAGACGCTGGCGAGCAAGTTGAGCGTCAGTGTGCAGCAGGTCGTCGAAATCGCCAAGGCGCTCTCCTTCGATGCACGTGTCATTATCATGGACGAGCCAACTTCGGCGTTGTCTGAAAAGGAGATCGAACGGCTGTACGGCATCGTCGACGATCTCACGTCTAGGGGTATTGCGATCGTTTTCATCTCACACAAACTGGACGAAGTCTTTCACGTTGCCGATCAGATCTCCGTGTTGCGCGACGGCCACATGGTTGGCACGGTGAACACGCCCGAAACCACGCGGGACGCCATCATTCAGATGATGGTCGGTCGCGAACTCGACGCCATGTACCCGCCCAAAAGCTCGGCGGTCGGCGACACCCTGTTTGCCGTCGAAGGGCTGACCCGGTCACCCTATTTCGAGGATGTCAGCTTTGCACTGCGCAAAGGCGAGATTCTGGGGTTTGCCGGTCTCGTCGGCGCCGGTCGCACCGAAGTGGCGCGCGCGATCTTTGGCGCCGACAAAATCGACGCCGGCAACCTCACGCTGGACGGCAAGACGGTTACGTTCAGTTCCCCCCGCACGGCGATTGCCCAAGGTGTATGCTACTTGACGGAAGACCGCAAAACACTGGGTCTCTTCCTGAAAATGCCGTTGCGTGCCAACATCACCTCGGCGTCGTTGTGGCGCTTTGTGAGCGGGCTGGGGGTGCTGCGCGAGCGCAAAATCAAAGCCGAAACGCGACGTTACGTCGCCGAAATGGAAATCCGCCCGCCGAATGACGAATTGCTGGCGATCAACCTCAGCGGCGGCAACCAACAAAAAACGCTGCTCGCCAAATGGTTGTGCGCGCAGCCCAAAGTGCTGATCGTGGACGAACCGACACGCGGGGTGGATGTCGGCGCCAAGGCCAAGATCCACGCCGATTTGCGCAAGATGGCGGAGGCGGGGATCGGCGTGATCGTCATTTCGTCGGAATTGCCCGAGGTGCTCGGCCTTAGCGACCGCATCGCGGTCTTCCGTGAGGGCCGGCTCACGGCGGTGTTGGATGGAGAGCAGGCCAGCCAGGAAGAGGTCATGCATTATGCAACAAGATAAGAACGTTCCTCAGGGATCGGCTACGGCGACCATCGCCGGCAACGCACCGGGGAAACCGCGTGGCTGGTTCCGCAGCCTGGACGTAGGCAGTATGCAACAGGTCGCTCTCGTCGCGGTATGTTTGCTGCTGGGTATTCTGATGCAACTCTACTTCCCGCGTTATCTCAGCGGCCCCAATGTCGAAGTCATGTTGACCAACTTCGTCACGGAAGGCATCATGGCGCTGGGCATGACGATCGTCATGATCACGGGCGGCATCGACATCTCGGTGGCGGCCACGCTGCAGTTCAGCGCCATCGTCGTGGCCATGTTTCTGAAGGCGGGCATGCCGGTGCCGGCGGCGATTGCACTGGCGCTGTTGCTGGCGGCGGGGGTCGGTCTTCTCAATGCCACCCTGATCAACCTGTTCAAGGTACACCCGTTTATCGTCACCTTGGCGACTCTGCTCACGCTGCGCGGCATTGACCTGGTCATCACGGGGGGAACCTCCATCAGCGGCTTACCCAAGTCGTTTACGACAATTGGCCAGGATAGGCTCTTCGGTATCCGCATCTCGTTGATCCTGTTCGCCGTGTTGGCGCTGGTCATCGGCTATGCGCTCAAGAATCATCGCTATCTACAACAGGCCTATTTTATCGGCGGCAACCGGCGTGCGGCGCGCATGTCAGGCGTCAAGATCGAGCGCTTTGTGGTCTTTGCCTTCGTGCTCAATGCACTGCTGGCGGGCATCGCCGGCATCGTGGTGTGTGCACAGTACGGCGCGGCCAGCGTCAGCTACGGCCAGAACGCCGAATTGCGCGTGATTGCGGCGACCGCGATCGGCGGTACGAGCTTCAGCGGCGGTTCCGGCACCATTGGCGGCACCGTGCTCGGTGTGCTTTTCCTGGCCATGGTTTACAACGCGTTTAATATGACCGGCATCAACACCTACTGGCAGGATGTGGCCATCGGCGTGATGCTACTGGCCGCGGTCTTCCTGGGCGAGGTTCTCAAGCGCAGACGCATCACCCGGTAAACGTCTCAATCGCCAAAAATAGTAAGATTCAAGCCCCACAAAGGAGGGCACATGGAACCTTTTGCTTATTTTCAACCGACGGAGATTCGTTTTGGCTGCGGCCGCCTGGCCGAAGTCGGTGAGGTCGTCGCCCGCTATGGGTCGCGCTGTCTCGTGGTCACTGTGCCGATGACCGACTATGTACGGCCCCTGATGGAGCGGATCACGGCCCACCTCACCACCGCCGGCGTTGCCGTAGCGCACTTTGACGGCGTCGTCCCCAATCCCACCACGGACTGTGTTACCGCCGGTGCGACCCTGGCCAAGGCCTTCAAGGCCGATGTGATTCTGGGTGTGGGCGGCGGTTCGAGCATGGACACCGCCAAGGCGATTGCCGTCGAAGCGACGCACCCCGGCACCTGCTGGGATTATCTCTTCTTCAAGACGCCGCCCACCACGAAGACACTGCCGGTCATCGCCGTTTCTACGACCTCCGGCACCGGTTCGCAGGTGACGCAGGTTGCCGTGGTGACGGAGACGGCGACCAAAACCAAGTCGGCGCTGTACAACTCGCTCTTGTACCCGCGCGTCGCCATTGTCGATCCCGAATTGGTGGTCAGCCTGCCGCCGCACGTGACCGCATCGACCGGCTTCGATGTCTTCACCCATGCGTTCGAAAGCTATTTGCATGTAGGTGGTTCGCCCTATACAGACCTACTGGCATTGGCGGCCATTCGTCTCGTCGTCGACTATTTGCCGCGCGCGGTCGACAACGGCGCCGATCTGGATGCACGGGAGCATATGGCCTGGGCCGACACCCTGGCCGGGCTGTGCATCGCCAACGCCGGCGTCACGCTGCCGCACGGGATCGGCATGACCATCGGCGGCCAATGCCCGCAAATCATGCATGGTGAGTCGCTGGCCGTCACCTATCCCGAGTTTACGCGCTATACCTTCCCCTGTGCCGTCGAGCGCTTTGCTGCGGTCGGTCGCATCTTCAATCCGGCGTTGGCGAAGCTCTCCGACGAGAAAGCTGCGGAAGGATCCTGCCAAGAGGTCGACAAGTTCCTGCAGCGCATCGGCATGTGGTTGAGTCTGAAGGGACTGGGTGCTTCGGAGGAAGATGTCGTCGCCATTGCCGACCACAGCCAGGTGTTACCTGACTACAAGAACAACCCGCGCGTGGCCACGCGCGACGAAATCTTTGCGATGCTGACACGCAGCTACGCACGCGTGTAAAGGAAGCCTGAATCATGCAAGAAATCGGATTGCTCAACAGCGACATCGCCGACGTGATTTCGCGGCTCGGTCATATGGACGAGGTGATCGTCTGTGACGCTGGTTTTCCTATTCCGCTGGGCGTGCGCACGGTCGACATCGCGCTGGCCGCCAACAAGCCCACGGTGGCCGAAGTGCTGGTCGAGATCCTCAAATACTTCTCTGTGGAGAAGATCATCCTGGCCAGTGAAACCGGCGAGCACAGCCCAAGCATGTTCAAACGCATCGTTGAACTATGCGGCGAAGGGGTGGTTGTGGAGACCCTGCCGCATCACGACTTCAAGCTGCACAGCCGGGAGGTGAAAGCCATCATCCGCACGGGAGACTTCACGGCCTACAGCAATGTGTTGCTCGTCTCCGCCGGCGGCCCGCGCTGGTTCGTCGAGCGCTAGCACGACTGAGGCGCCTGGGAGCGCCGCCATCCCTGGCGGCGCTCCCAGGCGAATTCGCTGCTATTGCCCCGGTGGCTTGAACTGTTTCAAGATCGTGGAAACGCTGTCGTTCAAGGCGATCGAGGCCTTCTCGGTCACGTCGACGCGCGTCTTATCGAGCGCCTCGGCTTGTTCGCGTGCGCGTTGGCGTAGCTCAGTCACCGACTTGCGTACGTCCTCTTCGGCAATTTCTCCGCGTTCGGTGGCTTGCTGAAACAGCACGCGCGTTTCGTCTGCCCCCAAGGCGGCCATGCCCAAGCCAGTCCGAAACGCCTGTTGGCCAGCCATGAACAGCGTGGCCGCCTGCACGATGACTTCATTACGCACGTTGACGATGATTTCGTCGACTCGCTGGCGCAGATCGCGCGCCTCTTCTTCTGCCATGAGACGGTGTTCTCCTGTTGCGTTTGCCTAAGACGTGCCTGATCCTGTACGGATCATCAATTGTTGTGCTTGTTGGATCCAACTCAAGTAGTCTGGTTCGAGCGGTTTGCGTGCCTGACAAATGTCGGCGAGTTGCGCGGGGGCGGCGGCGGCCAACGCGCGGTAGGTACGGATGCCGGCCTGGTAGAGGCGCTGCTCAAAGACCTTGCCGATGCCCTGGATCGGCTCAAAATCATCCGGCGTCTCGCCATGCCAAATCCGGCCAATGGTCGCCGAGTTTTCGGCCAGACGGCGAGCATCGGCGCGGACGGCGTCAAAATCGACGGTCAGCTTTTGCAAGTCGGTCAGTTTCAGGATGCGCGCGAGGTCGCTGTCGCTCACGTGCGCCAGTTCCCAGAAAGTGCCCACACCGGCGCGGTAGAGCCGCTGTTCGTAGACGGTGCCAATGTGCACGACGTCGGCCAGATCTTGCAGCGTGGCGGTCGTCTGGCTGGCCACGCCCAGGTCGGCAGCGCTGGCCGTGGCCGCGACTTGAAAAAGGTGCAGGGGCGGGTGTACAACCGGTGGTGTGGCCGGGGCCGCCGCGTGGCTGTGCTCCTCAAGTTCGTTGATCAGCGCCGTGCGCTCCGCCAGTGCACTGTCTAGTTTCAGGCCAAGCGCTGCCAATTGCTCTTTTACTTCATCCAACTCATCGACTGGCATGAGAACGCTGGGCGAGGATGCCTTCTGTTGATTGAACTGGCTCTCGACCAAGGCATTCACGGCTGCGTTGGCGGAGAGTGCGCTGTCCAACTTCTCATTGAGTGCCGCCAATTGGTCTTCCACGTTGCCTTGGCGCACCGGTTGCCTTGGCACGGCGACTGGCGTCACCGCCGGCTGGTTGATCTGCTCCTCGACCATATCTTTGCTCGCGGCGCGATCGGCTACGACGCTGTCCAGTTGCTGCTTCAGCCGCGCGACATCGTCTTTGAGGTCACTCAGTTCACTGGGCGGCGCGGCGGGGCTGGGCGCGTCCGGCTGGCCGGCCTGCGGTGACAGGGTGGGCGCTACGGCCGCCGTGCTATGGCCGTTGGCATTGGAAGTTGTTGTCGTGGGCTGGGGCGCGAGGCCACTGGGCGCCGCACCGCTGTCGACGGCGCTGACCGGCAGCGGCGTACTGGCTGCCGTGCTGCTTACCGTTGTCCGTGTGGCTGCTTCCACTGGTCGTGCGGCGAGGGAGACCGGCTTGTTCGCCGCAACGGCTGTCCGCTGGGTGGCCGCCGCTTTGGCCGGCAAGGGTGAACTGCCGAGGTCATGCCGGCGGATAAGCGCCGGCATCGCCCGCGCCACCAGCTTGGTCAATTCGTCTGCCCATTGCTCCTCGAGCACGACGGCCACCACAAAACTATCATTCGGGACGTCCTCCAGAATGTGCTTCAGTTCATACTCAGGCACGTCGAGGTCGGCGGGCGAAACCCGATTCAGCTTGTTGCCGGTGGCCATGTCGCTGGCGCCGAGCACGCCGATCTCACCCTTTGCCCCTTTCACGAGCACAGTGGCGTTGACAATCGTGATGCGGCCTTTCACGATATTGTTTTGGATCAAGTCCAGGACATTGTCAAGGCGATCATAATCCTGGAAGGCGATGGTGACGAGATCATAGGCTCTGCCTTCTGTGTGTGCTGCGTGTGTGTTCCGCACACCCCTCTGCTCAATTGCCTTGCGCCCCTGCTGGATCAGGTTGCGTACGCGGTCAAGCGTGAACTCGTTCTGTTCGGCTTGCCAGGCATAGACCACACACGTTCTGGCAAGTTTGTCGTGCCAGCCCTGACGGCGATCGTCGATCAGCACCCACAGATAGCCCAAGCCGACGGGGATAAGAGCTAGAATCATGCCAACGTAGCGCACAAAGCTTCCCCACACCGTCATGCGATGGCCGTCGAGGCGCACGACCCGCACCCCCATCAGGTAATGCCCGATCGTTTGCCCGGTAGCCGAGACAAAGAAAGTAAAATAGACGGGGGCAGCGCCGAGGGTAACGAGCAACCAGGCTATGTTGGCGGCGCCGCAGATCAGCGTGGAGGTCTGGCGCGTGTAGGCAGTCGTAATTCTGATTTGCCCCGTGAGACAGTTACTGGGTTCGATGCCCAAGAAGAAGATCAACGGCAGGCTGATCGTCCAGTATAGTACGAAAATTGTCACAATAACGACCAGGATGTCGACAATCAACCCCACGGCGCGCGTGACGAAGCCGGCATATTGGCCTACCAGTGTGCGGTTATTCATACCCACCGTTCCGGGTTGTCGTCAAGAAATCGGACGGCAGCCGGCTGACCTCGGCGCGACGTTGCACAGGTTCGGGCGGAGGCGGAAGCTGCTCGCGTGGCTTGCGGCGCAGAATGTTGCGCACGACCATTTCGACCACGGAGTCGGCGGTCACCGTGCGTTCGCGCACCTCGTCCATCACATCGCCGGCCAGGCTTATGCTTTGTCCTTGGATCAAGGTTTGCACGGAGTCCGGATGGGCATTGAGGTAGTCGATATAGGTGTCGCCCTGTTCCCGGATCAGCGTTTGCAGTGGGTCGGCGTTGGTGCGCAAGTAGTCAAGGTATTGGCCAGCCTGCGCACGGATCAGTTCCTGGATCGCCGCATCCTGAACCAATTGGGGTAAAATCTTGGTCACTTGGTCGCGTACCAGTCGTTCGACCGCCGGATTTACCGCTAGAATGGGCAGCAGTTTGTCGATCTTGGTGCGCAAGAAGGCGTCAACCGCCGGGCTGTCGGCCAGGTAGGCAAGGACGGCGTCGATGGTGCCACCAAATGACTGGACGGCGAGACTTTCGCCTTGCGCAATCCCCGTGCGCCCTTTCTCCTCCAACCGTAGGACGGTCTCCTCGACGCGTGTCGTCATGGCTGCCACCGGGCGACGTACGAGATCCGTGACGCCCATCTCATCCAGTGGTTTGAGGAGAGGCGCGGCCACTTGTTCGGCGCGGTCGAGGACGCGCTTATTGAAATTCCAGACCGCCGACAGACTGCCCAAGAACGCTTCTTGCACTTCGACGGCAACGCCGACGGCGCCGTTCGACACGCGCTCGATTGTCGTTCTGGGCTTCTCGATTGAATTTTCCAAAGTGCGTGCCTCTCTTTGTGACCATCCCGGTCTGCACAGTGTGCTGCCGTCCAGTTTCGCATAAAGCAGCGCCGGCGGCAGACCCCGGTGCGACGCACCCAGGTAGCGCCCCCGGATTAAGCGCTCCTACTGGCCACAGTTCAGCGCTGTGCTTGCCTGGGCAAAGGTCGTGTTCAACTTCTGCGCTCCGATCTGAATCTGGACCGCTGAGGTGCCGAGCGAATCGCCGGACATGCCGTCGATCTGCGTGGATAGATCGTCGTATGACGCCGTAAGTTGGTCGACTGCGGTCAGCTTCAGTAACTGGTTGGCGGTCTTGATGGCCTGAACGGCGCCATCTACCTTGGTCTTGATTTGCTTGAGATCAGCGACCTTGGTGTTGGCGTCTACGGCGGCAAACTGGGCCACGGTGGTCTGTAGGCTGGTAAGCCCTTCACAGACTCTTTGCCGAGCATCGGCAGGCAGCGCGCTTCCACCACATCCGGCCAGTGTAACGAGTATGATGGCCACGGTCAGCACACTACTGACGAATTTTGTCATTTGCGATTCCCCTCGGTTGAAACGTCCTGGTCGGTCAATACACTCACTGTTCAGACGCGCACAAAGTGTGAGGCATCCAGCACAAACACCGTCGCACCGTACATAGGGATCCCCTCTTCCGGCGGATTCGGCTCTGTGCGCGGCTGGCAACTCGCCTGGATCAGCGCAATCACCGCGTCGACCTGATCGGACTCAACCCCGATCAGCAGCGTGGCGTTGCCCCGGCGCAGAAAGCCTCCTGCCGTGTTGACGCGGGTCAGGCGATGACCGCCGGCCAGCAAATCACGGGTGACAGCGTCCGCGTCTTCCTTCTGCACGATGGCGATCACCATCGTCATCTGAATGGCTGCTTGTTTGCTTGCTGTAGGCGATGCACTCGTTGGCACGGTTGTTTCCTCCGTTTCCATGAAACGCTGATCGATGATCGGTGGCTCTGTTCCCCCCTGCAGACGCACAAAGCGCCTGACCGGGAAGCCGAAGATGACTGCACCTCCGATCGTCACCTCCATCGGCGCAACGAAGGCAACTGACCCATTGGCCAGAGCAGTCGTCCATGGCGCCGCATTGATATAGCGGGTGCGCGATCGGCAGGTGGCGCCGACGATCGCGATTACCTCTTCACACCGTTCATCGTCCACACCGATCAGGATCGCGGCGTTGCCAGCCGCCAGAAACCCACCGCTCGAGTTGATCCGTGTGACGCGATACGCGTGTTCCAGCAGTTTGCTTGTCACTTGAGCGGCATCTTCGCTTTGCACGATGGCGATCAGTAGTATCATCGTTGCCCCCTTTGATTGGCTTCGCCGGATGGTTGCTCTACCGTATGCGTGAATGAGTTTTCCGTGACCATAATGAGAGAGGAAACCTGTACACGCACAGAGTACACGAAGTTTGATGTCAGCGCAAGGATTATTTGAGTCGTCTTGGCTATATCTGGCACAGCCGCAACACTTCCACAAACTGCTCCACCTTCACCGGCTTGCTGATGTAGGCGTTCATGCCGGCGGCCAGACAGGCTCGTTTATCTTCAAGCATGGCTGCCGCCGTCATCGCCACGATGATCGGCTGTCGATCACTAGTGGGATGGCCGCGAATCAAGCGTGTCGCCTCCAGCCCGTCCATCACCGGCATTTGTACGTCCATCAAGATCAGATCATAGATTTGGCGTCCCGCCCTCTGCACGGCTTCCAACCCATTGACTGCCACATCGGCCTGGTAGCCCAAGCGTGAGAGCATCTGCAACGCAACCTTCTGGTTGACCACGTTGTCTTCGACCAGCAGAATGCGCAGTGGTTTCTTGTCGGCCAACGTGCCGTCAAATGGGGACGCTGCCAGCGACGGTTGTGCGGCGGACAGCGCCGAAAAGAGATCGGGACTCTGTTGGCCGCTTGGAGCGGGCGCCGCCAAGATCGTGAAGTGGAACGTGGAACCCTTGCCCACTTCGCTTTCGACCCACATCGTGCCACCCATCATTTCCGCCAACCGCTTGCTGATCGCCAGACCCAGCCCCGTGCCGCCATACTTACGCGTGGTCGACGCGTCCACTTGCGAAAACGACTGGAAGAGGCGACCCATGCGATCCGCAGGAATCCCAATGCCCGTGTCACGCACGGCGAAGTGGAGTTGAATCGGGGAAGATTCTGCTGTTGTCTGCTGCTTGTTGTCCTGCCACAGTTCCACGACGACTGCACCGTGCTCGGTGAACTTGACGGCATTGCTCACCAGATTGACCAGAATCTGGCGCAACCGCGCCATGTCGCCAAGGATCACACGGGGTGCGGCAGGATCCACGCTGTAACTCACCCGGATGTCTTGTTCGGCTGCCTTGCGGACAAAGAGATCCAGCGACCCCTCGATGCACGCCGTCAGCAAGAAAGGTTCGATTTCGAGGTCGAATTTGCCCGACTCAATCTTGGAGAAGTCCAAAATGTCGTTGATGATGGTCAGCAGTGCATTGCCGCTGCCGCGAATCGTTTCGACGTAGTCCTGCTGTTCGTCGGATAGAGGGGTGTCCAGCAGCAGGGTGGTCATGCCAATCACCGCATTCATCGGCGTGCGAATCTCGTGGCTCATATTGGCCAGAAAAGCCGACTTGGCGCGATTGGCAGCCTCAGCCGCTGTACGCGCCTGCTGCGCCTCGGCAAAGAGTTGTGCGTTTTCGATGGCGATCGCCGCCTGATCGGCAAAGGCCAACAGGCGTTCGGCATGGGTTGGCGTGAAAAAGCCAGGCGCCGCACTGTCCATGGCCAGGATGCCCAAGACGCGGCCTCTGCTCCGGATCGGCACCCCTAAATAGGAGCGAATCCATGCCGACTCGGGCAGGTCGACCCACCCGGTGTAGTTCCTGGTGTCGACGATAATGGTCGGTGCGTGCGTGCGCAGGATCTCCTGAATGTTGGGTGTGTCACTGATGCGAAATGGAATCGTCAGAATGCGCTCGGGGTTTGGTACAAAGCGTTCATAGCCGGCCGCACGTACGATGCGGGCGGTCGTACGCGTGGGATCGAGCAGCATCACGTTGACGGCATCATGCGGCACTACACGGCTGGCGTTGGTCAAGATGCGGTCAAACACATCTTCGAGATTGAGCGTGCTGTTCAGCGCATTGGCCGTGTCGCGCAATGCTTCGGCAAAGGTACGTTGTTCGCGCTCTGCTTCTTCTGCCTGCTTGCGCACCGTCAACTCGTGCTGCGTCGCGGAGTAGAGACGCGCATTGTCCAGCGCCTGGCCGACCGCCATCGCCACATTTTGCGCCACGGCAATTTCTGCTGTCGAATGCTCGCGGCGTGTGTAAGAATCCAACCCAATCGTGCCGACGATCTCGTCGCGGATAAACAACGGCACGAGCAGAATCGATGCAACGTTGCGTTCGCGCATCAGGTCACGCACCGGCGCCATTCGCTCATCGGTAGAGACGTCGGCAATGGCCAGGGAATGACGGTGGGTTAGCACATATTCGGTCGCGGGGTTGCCCCGGATGGGAATACGCGCACCAAGGACACTGGGCTGGCGCGACGGGTGGTAGTCGGCAACGATTTCCAAAGCCTCGCCGGTTGCGTCTAGGATCGCGATGCCGCCTTGCGGCGCCCCAAAATAGTCGGCCAGGTCGGCGCAGATGGTTTGCAGCGCTGTGTTGAGATCGCGAGACGCTGAATGCACAATGACGCGGTGGAGGAGAGCCGTCTCGCGCATCTGATGCGCCAACGCCACTTCGGCGCGCGTGCGCTCTGCGATTACCTGCTGCATCGCTGCAATCAAACGGGCGTTTTCGGTCGAGGCGTACGGATCTTGCGCTGCATCGATGGCCGCAGCGGGCAGCGCCTCTGATACCCAAGGTTCTAAGTTCGTGGGCTGCTCCGGCGTATTCATGCGCACTCCTCAGGCAAACGATGACTTTTCGGCGCCGCTTTCGGGCGGCAACCTACCGACCACCCTAGTGTGCAACAAAATCTCCCAATTCCGCAATCTCCGATTAGTCAGAGATCGCAGGATTGGGAGATTCGACGCGTGCGCGTTGGAAGGGGTAGACGACTAGAAGCTGCGTTGCATGTACGTGCGTTCTTCAATCACATAGGTCGTCGTGGAACGCATCTGCCAAAAGACGCCGGCGGCGCCGAGCACGAGCCAGAAGATCATCCATAACCAGGAGTCACTGATGGCCAATTGCACGGCACTGCGTCCCAATTCCTCCAGCGGGATGCGACCAAACATGAGGAGGATCGCGCCAATGATGCTGGCCGCGCCACCAAAGGCCGTGAACGCAATGATGACATACTTCTGCAGATTGAACATGAAGGTGACCAGCACCGCAATCACCGCACAGACGATCCCTACCGGCACCACGATCCAGCCCGCGATGATGCCGATAAGGCCCAGCACACCGGCGCCCAGTGCGTAGCCGATCGATCCGGAGAAGATGGCCACACCGATGGCGTAGAAGAGATAGGCCAAAACCGCAAAGACCAACGCAACTACGAAGCCGACAATCCAACTAGTGGTCGTCGCCAAGAAGCCTTCGCCAAACCAGTTGGCGATGGCGCCAGCTCCCAGGGCAAAGCCGGCAAAGAAACCCCAGATCGGCAACAGAAAGAGGAAAAACCGATAGCCGGCGAAACAGACGACCAGCCCAAAAATCACACCCAGCACTGCCGTGCACAAGAGTTGTAACGCCATGAATGCCTCCTCAAACAAAAATTAGAAAGGATTGCCATGATCAAAAGCGGCGCGGCGCACGCCCTGAAGCCTGTGCCGCGACGAACCCTAGATGGTCAATGTGCCTTTGGTGCTCGGCACTCCCTGACGGCGCGGGTCGATTTGGGTTGCCGCGTCGAGCGCGCGCGCCAACGCCTTGAACAACGCCTCGACTTTATGATGGTCGTTACGGCCATAAAGCACGCGGGCGTGCAAGTTCAAGCGTCCGTGCACAGCCAGCGTCTCAAAGAGATGAAAGATGACGTCGGTGCCCAATTGACCGACACGCGGCGTGACGAAGTTCGCATCAAACACACAGTAGGGCCGGCCGCCCAGGTCGACGGCCACCATCGCCAACGCCTCATCCATCGGCACATAACTGTGGGCCGTGCGCACCAGGCCGGCACGGTCACCGAGCGCCTGGTCAAGGGCTTTCCCCAGGCAAATCGCCACATCTTCGGCGGTGTGATGGTCGTCTACATCCAGATCGCCGACCGCATGCACCGTCAGGTCAAACAAGCCATGGGCGGCCAGCAAGGTCAGCATGTGGTCAAGAAAACCGATACCGGTGTGAATGTCGGCGCGACCACTGCCATCTAGCGCGAGCGTCAAGGTGATCTGGGTTTCGCCGGTCCGGCGTTCGATGGTTGTCTGCCGCATAAAAAGACGAGTCGCTCCGCGTCAATAAGGTAGATGAACTGGT
>Ga0105047_10007050_pt1 | contig 18996 bp, 14 predicted proteins | sample MAT04_FD_78384 | JGI IMG/M metagenome (GOLD analysis project Ga0105047, IMG submission 78384) | Freshwater microbial communities from Lake Fryxell liftoff mats and glacier meltwater in Antarctica - MAT-04 (megahit assembly) | ecosystem: Environmental > Aquatic > Freshwater > Ice > Liftoff... | reverse complement strand
GGGTATTACCCCACGACTTCAGGTTATGACATGAATTCCGAAGTGGAATTTTACGGCGGGACGTTCAACACTGGACACTATCTGAATCACGGTGCAACGGATCTGACAACGCTGAATCAGGCATTCGCAGATCAGTCAAATGGTGGTTACGACCCGGCTCTGGCCGCCCAGGATACTCAAGGCCCATTTACACCTGGTTTCCTGCGCGTCATTCCGGGAACCTATGATTTCTACACGCAGTGGGTCTACAAAGACAACGATCCTGCCAACGGCGGCAACGATTCGATCACGTTCGTCAAGGACAAAGGACCGATCGTCCTGGGGATCGTGCAGCAGAAGGTCTCTGCGGACGGCCACGAACTTGAGATGGTTGTTCCGTACAAGGGCTTCCTCAAAGATCAAAATGGAAACCCGATTGTCGAGGTGGGCAAGGTTCTGGACCTGTCGTTCTCCCTTGAAGCCAGTGGCGAATTGGCACCCGGAAATCAGTGGGCCTCCGATACTGCGAATCCGCTGAACAGTTACACGTTGACGCCGTCTTCTGCCATTCCTGTGGATGTGATTCGAATTCCCAGGGGAGAAACAAGTGCCAGTGTCAAACTCACATCATCCAACAATTCCGTCGTCGCTCCAAACAAAACAGCGCTGATACAGATTGCAAGTGTTGTTGGCGCGGGCCAGAGCGGACCGCAGCAAGTGACCGTCAACATCCTCAATGACGATCCACCGAATCTTCAGACAACGCCGGGGACTTTGTCATACATCGTTGGCAGTCCTGCCGTTGTTATTGATTCCGCGCTGACCAGTGCGGTCCCTGCAGGTTCGGTGTATACCGGTGCGAAGGTTTCCGTCAGTTCTGGATATGTCGCGGGGGCAGACGTTCTGGAGTTCGTGAATCAGGGCAACATCACCGGCAACTTTGATCCAGCCACAGGGATTTTGACACTCACCGGCAACGCGACACCTGCGGAATATCAGAGTGCACTGCGAACGGTGACCTACAAGAACATTGGCGGCAGAACGACGCAGCTCGCTCGCACCGTCACATTCACCGCAAGCAGTGGAACACTCAGCGCCACCGCGACGCGATTGATTGGCCTGAGTATTGAAGAGGTTATCAACGTCGATGTGATCGCGACCAGCATCAGCGAAGCGGCAGGCCCCGCCGCAACGATGGTACGAGTCTCACGAACTGACACTGATGGTCCGTTTTCTCTGCCGTTGACACAATCTTTGAGCAATGCCGCGATCTACGAGATTCCGGATGCGGCGACAATTTACTCGCCAATCGTTGTTCCAGGTCAGGCGTCGAGGATAAACGATCTTGATGTCACTGTGAGTTTTCAGCACGATTTTCTGGCTGACCTGGATGTTTATCTGATCAGCCCAAGTGGCACTCGAGTGAAGCTGTTTACGGATCTCCTGTCTACTGGCACTCAGATGTCGGGGACGATTCTGGATGATCAGGCAGGAGTTTCGATTCTTGCCGGGACGGCTCCTTACACGGGACATTTTACGCCCGAAGTACCGCTGAGCACGTTCAATGACGAAGCTCCCGCCGGAACATGGCTGCTTGAAGTGACCGACGACAATACGTCTCACTTTGGCAGACTTCTCGGCTGGTCGATGACAATGAAAACGCTTGGATTGCAGGCGGCAACAGTCGTCATCAAATCGTCGGATGTGACGAAGGCTGCTTTCCAGGGCAGTGCGACAACAACCGTCGTCATTCCGGCCAACCAGGCGGAAATCCTTGTGCCTCTGGATGCCGTCGATAACAACATCCTGGACGGTGATGTTGTCGTGACGATTTCGGCAACCAGTGTCGATGTACCCGGCCTTGGTTTGGGCAAAGATATCGTCATTGTCACGGACAAAGAGACGTTAGCATTCACCACCGAAGTTTCATCGGTCTCCGAGGCCGTTTTGCCTGCGACAATTACCGGGACATTGACGCGCCGAAATACAGACATCAGGTTGCCGTACAAAGTTTTGATTTCCAGCAGCAACCCGTCCAGGTTGTCAGTTGCCGAAGCCTATGTTGAAATTCCTGCTGAGAAGCCATCGAAGGAATTTCTGATTCTTGTGCATGACAACAATATCGTTGATGGTGATGAAATCGTGACGCTGACCGCAACGGCTCCAGAATACGGAGTTCCGGTGACAGCCGCTGTCAATGTGCTGGACTACGAACCCGTTCTGGTCTTATCGACGTTGACGCCGATCGTTGCCGAGAACGGTGGAACCTTTATCGCAAAAGTGTCCCGTCAGGGAATCGGTGCAGTCGATCTGGCGACTGAATTGATTGTGAATCTGGTGGCCGGTGCGGGACTAACGGTTCCGGCGACAGTAACAATTCCTGCCGGGTTGAACGAACAAACATTTTTCGTTGGAATTGTCGATAACAATTTGCTCGACGGAAATCGCACTTCGAGTCTTTCCGCGTCCAAAAATCTTTATGAATCCGCCAGTCTGGGCGTCACTATCACCGACTACGAAGCCGTCACAATTACGCTGAATAAATCGTCGTTTCTGGAAAACGCAGGCAGCAAAGCAGCGATTGCAACCGTTCGTCGCACTGACACCGGAAATCTCGGACAGTCACTACTGGCGACGCTGGAAAGCAGCGATGCAACGGAACTTCGCGTTCCTGCAAGTGTCACAATCCCGGCTGGCCAGTCAAGTGTCGAGTTCTTTGTGGAAGCCGTGGATGATTCCGAGATCGATGGTCCGAAAAACGTCACGATCACAGCCACTGCGGGCGGATATGCGATCGGGACCGCCGCCGTTGTGGTTCTGGATCACGAACCGCCAGTCTTGACGGGACCGAACGCAACGACAACCAGTTCGCGTCCGGCAATTACCTGGAATGCCATCGCCGGGACACTGCGTTATGACGTTTGGATCGACAATCTCTCAACCGGCGTGACTCAGTTCCTTCGCAACTTTAACGTCCCTACCAATTCCTACGTGCCGCCCGAGAATCTTGGCATCGGCAGATATCGTGTTTGGGTGCGAGCCATCAACCAACTGGAACAGACGGGCTTCTGGAGTTCCGCGCGGGACTTCTACATAAATACTCGCCCGACGATCACCTCACCGCCACTGAGTCTTCCTGTTGCCGGCAGCAAGTTCCCGACGATCGTTTGGTCGGCAGTTCCGGATGCGACAAAGTACGAGGTCTGGGTCGATGATATTACGACTGGCCGTACGCGAGTCATCTATCGCGCTGGCAATACGGCTTTGAATACAACGTCCTATGTATCCACCGAGGGACTTGGATCAGGAACGTATCAGATCTGGGTACGTGCTCTGAACACGAAAAGCGAAGCCGGACTTTGGAGTACTCCAGTGACAACACGAGTTGTAGCGGCTCCGGTGATCCTGCAGCCGACTGACGAAGGCACGTTTGATCGCACTCCAACGTTCACCTGGACTTCAATCGCCGGTGCGACCAATTATGACGTATGGATCAGTAATTCGAGGACCAACGTGATCGTCTTCCGCGATAAGTTTGTCAGGACGACGTCCTTTACTGCGACCAAAGACATGGCGTTCGGGGAATATCGCATCTGGGTACGTGCCCAGAACGGTGACTCTTTCAGCGTCTGGTCTGTCGGCAAATCATTCTCAGTCGGGCTTCCTCCAAAGATTACCAGCGTGACGACCGTGGGCACGCCAGCAAAACCTCAGTTCAACTGGACTGGAATTGCCGACACTGAACGCTACGAACTGTGGGTCAATAACCAGGCCAACACTCGCGTGATCTACAAGACAAATCTGACCGACACGACGTACACATCGCCAACAACATTGGCCGCAGGGACATATCGCGTTTGGGTGCGGGCTGTGAGCACGATGGGCGAGGTGACAAACTGGAGTACGCCGATGGACTTACCCGTCTCGTCGGCAATTCCACAAAAGAACGCATTTTCTCCGGGGCAATTGAGCAGCTTCGCGTCAGTCATAGCAAGTGATGCTCGGCTGACAATCGGCGACGATTCGATCGAACAACTGCCAACGCCCACTTTCGAAGCAGAGTTTGAAAACACTGTGCTCGACGCACCGCAGGCAGTACTGTCCGCAGACATCATTGCGGCATCCGCCAATCCCGTCAAATCACCTCCGTCTGTGGCAATCGAGCACGACGCAGTCATGGCCGAATTGCCTCTGGCCAACTGGTGGGCCGAGACAACTGACCGTGAGCGACAGGACGACGTTTCTTCGGCTGCGGCATTGGCAGCAAGCGCAGGAATTCTGGTGCGCCGCAATCCTGCTTCAGAAGACCGCCGAAAGCGAAATCGAATTTAAAGGCTTAAACCCGGTGCTGCCTCGTGCCTTTTCAGAATCGCTGTTGACCGATGACGTTGTCCTGGGTGATACAGAATCGCATCATCTGCTGCATGTATTGCGGTTAAAAGCGGGCGACCCTTTGTGCCTGTTTGATGGCTGCGGGATCGAAGCGGACGCTGTCATCACGCGCCAGACGCGGCGTGAAGTGTTTTGTGCAGTGACAGCACGTCGCAAGTCACCTCCTGTGACCGGTGCTCGTGTCACGGTGATTGCCGCGCCTCCGAAAGCTGACCGGCTGAAATGGATGATCGAAAAGCTGACGGAAATCGGAGTCGAACGATTGATTCTGCTGCAGACAGATCGGACGGTCGTCTCGCCAGGAGAATCACGCATCGACAAACTTCGTGCGAGCGTGATCAGCGCCTGCAAGCAGTGCCGGCGCAATGATTTTATGGAATTGTCACCGCTGCAACCGCTGGCGTCCGTGCTGGAAGACGTTGCGACCCAACGACTTCCTGGTAAACTCTGGATAGCCCATCCCGCGCAGGAAGGTTTGGCGCAGGAATCTGACCCCGTCGAGACTTCGGACAAATCTCAACTGTTGTTGATTGGACCGGAAGGCGGATTCACGGAAGATGAGGTCGCTGCTGCGTTGAAAGCCGGGGCAAAAATTATCTCCTGGCCGCGAACGATTTTGCGTATTGAAACGGCTGCTCTTGTCTTCGCTGCACACTTGCAGTCGCTGGATGACTGAATAACAATCGCCGCATTCATGGTTTTCACAGGCACAAACACGATCACAAGGCGTCACGATGAAACTGGGATTGATCAACAGTGCGTGGGCTCAGGCTGGGCGAGATACGACGTGGGGAATTCAGAAAACACGGGAGATCGGCTTTGACTGTATCGATATCTTCACGGACCCCCTTGACATCGACGTTCGTGAACGGCAGTTGATCCGACGTGAGTGTCACAAAGCTGGCCTTCCGATTATTTCTGTTTGCTGTGTTGCCACGGGACTGATTGATTTCAACCCCTCCGTGCAGCGGTTTCATATCTCACGCTGCGAGAAATTTCTGGATTTGTGCTACGAGCTGGAAGCAGAAAATCTTTTGCTGGTACTGGGGGAATACATCTGGAATCAGGAAGTCATTCCACCACAGGAACAATGGAAAACGGGTGTTGAAAATTGTCGTCGGCTTGCCGACTACGCAGAAGGACTTGGCCTGCGTATTGCGTTGGAACTGGAACCGTTTCATTTGTCTCTGGTGAATAACGTGGACAACATGGTCCGTTTTCTGGACGATGCCGAACATCCGGCATTGTGTGCAAATATTGATGTGTCGCACTTGCAGCTTGCTGCAGTCAAACCCGAAGAAATCGCTCGGCTGAAAAATCGTGCGATCCATGCTCATATTTCAGACTGTGACGGAAAACGACATGGTGACCTGCCTCCTGGCCGAGGTGTCGTGGACTTTCCGGGCTACCTTCAGCAGATCGAAAAGCTCGACATGGGTGGTACGATGTCGATTGAACTTGAGTATTCACCGGAACCGGATCGAGTCGAAGAGTGGGTTCGAGAAGCGTTTGTCGCCACAGCAAAGTTGATGAAAAATGCCGGTCTGCGGGGATAAGAACCTAAACTGTTCACAGCGGAGACGGTTGAAGAGACAGACTTTGGTGTCATACTTGAGTGCTGGTGGCAGGTGATTTTGACCCTGCCAGTGTTTTCCGGATTGTGGTACTCAGCAGAAGGTCTATCGTGTCTACTGGTCAAAAACTGTCTCATGTTGTGTTGTTCAAGCTCAAGGATTCTACGCCAGCGAATATTCAAGCACTTGTCGATGCCTGTCACAAGTACCTGAAGAATCATCCGGGCGTCGCTTTCTTTGCGGCGGGCACTTTGGCTAAGGAGTACGCTCGACCTGTCAACGATCACGCATTTGACGTCTGCCTGAACCTGGTCTTTGATTCACGCGCTGCCCATGATGCCTATCAGACGATCGACGAACATTTGACGTTTATTGCGGACAACAAAGAGTCCTGGGAGACGGTTCGTGTTTTCGATGCTGATGTGACATGAACAGGATCATTCCGCAGCAGACACTTGCTTCGACAAGTTGCGTCAGCAGATCGGACTGGCTCATCGCAATCCTGTTTGGCTGCGCGCTGTCGCTGGGGATTTGGCACGAACTGCTGCTCGGCGGCGGGATCGTCGGTGGGGACACTTATCCGTATTTCTTTCCACAAAAGCAGATCATGGCAGAGGGATTTGCTCATGGCGAACTGCCTCTGTGGCACGATCGAACCGGACTGGGTTATCCGCTGCACGCTGAAAGCCAGGCCGGGATTTTTTATCCGCCGAATCAGTTCCTGTATCGCGTGTTTGACATCAACGCGGCGTACAACTCAAGTATTCTGTTGCATTACGTAATGGCGTTCGTCTTTGCCTGGCGATTTTGCCGCAGTCAGAGGTTAAGTCAATTGTCGGCGCTGCTGGCGGGTATGGTGTTTGTGTACGGATGGTTTCCCGCACGATTGTCGCTGGAATGGAGTATCATCGGAGGTGTCTGGTTTCCGTGCTGCCTGTGGTTGACGGAACGACTCATCGATCGTCCGAGCCGATCCGCAGGATGCCTGCTGGCCGTCGCTTTCGGAATTCATTTGCTGGCCGGACATTTTACGCTGGCCTTTATCACGCAACTGTGTTGTCTGGGATATGCAGTGCTGACTGCGGGGCGATTGACGAACACGGATTTGAACGTTGTCCCGATCAGGCGTCTACGCGCGGGCGTGTTTGTAACTGCCGCCATTGCTGTCGGCGTCTGCCTCGCCGCAGTGCAGCTCGTGCCCACTCTGGAACTGCGACAGCTCAGTCAGCGTGATGGCAGCAACACGGTTTTCAATCCTGCGTACGGCCATATGCCCCCGGTTTATCTCAGTCAATTGTTGGCAGGTTGGTGGTACTGGCATTCGCCGGAAATCGTACAGTCGCGGCAGATTCTTCAATTTCCGTTCTTGATGACTGCCGCTGACACGAATCAAGTCGAAGCGCATCTTTATGTCGGGCTGATCCCTCTGGGGTTAGTTGTCTGCCTGCTGCAGCATTCCGTGCGGCAGCGATTACGAACGACGAACTGGAAGATCTGGCTATTGCTGTCCGGTATGGCGATCATTTATGCATTCGGCTGGCTGATTCCTGTGACAAGACATTTGCCGGGCTTCGGTTTCTTTATGGGACCGGGGCGATACACAATCATCACGACGATGGGACTGGCGGTCGTCTCCGGACTGGTGCTCGATACGTTACTGCGACGACGATCCCTCACGCCTCGAATTCTGGTAACGAGCCTTGTCGCGGCAATCACACTGAGTGACATCCTGGCGTCTGGAGATGCACCGGTTTGTGACGCTCAGATCGTGTCAACTCCACCAGTTTCCGCGATCCCCGAGAGTTGGATTGCAAAAACGCTGGCTAGTACACCATCTGCGAGACTGCTTGCACCGGGGCCGAATGTCGGCAATCTGTTTGGTGTCAGTTGTATTCCACAGTATCTGGGTCTTGGTCCGGCTGAATACTTTCAGGACGACGCATTGTTCGACACAACGCCACGTGATCCAGAAACCGAGTTCCCCTCTGCATCCGATGTTGCCCGATTGCGGGAGCGTGGTGTAACGCATCTGCTGACTCAGGAAAAAATTCAGACACTTTCACCAGCATTGCAACTTGTTCACGCCGCTCCTGACAATTTTCTCAATCGTGTCTGGGCGCGAGGCAGTGATCCGTGTTATTTGTACCGAATGAAGGAAGCAATCGGGCGTGTCGTCGCAGAACCTGCATACGCACTCAACGAAATCTCATGGATGGATCTGCGTCCATCACTTCAGACGTTTCAGGTGACACTGGCGAGCGACGCGCTCGTGTCCGTCAACGACCTGATGTTTCCCGGATGGCATGTCACTGTCGATAACATTAAAACAGTCGCTGCGACGACTGGTGGATTTCGGCGAAGTGTGAAGGTCGCTGCCGGAGAGCATGTGATTTCATGGAAATATCGGCCCTGGAGTTTTACTCTTGGAGCTGCAGTCAGTGTCATCACGTTGTTGGCGATCTGCATCGTGAATCTTGTCAGACACAGGCAGAGCACTGGAGCGAATTTATGAAAGCAGCGTTGATCAGAACAACCGGATCTCCCGATGTGATTCAATGGGCAGACATCGAATCGCCGGTGCCGGGCAACGGCCAGGTTCTTGTCCGCACGGAGGCGGTTGCTGTGAACCCGATCGACACGTATATCCGTTCGGGCATGGTGAAAGTGCCGTTGCCGAATCCTTATATCATTGGCTGCGATCTTGCGGGCGTCGTCGAATCTGTTGGACCAGGTGTCAAACTCTTCTCAGTTGGTGATCGCGTTTGGGGCAGTAACCAGGGATTGTCCGGACGCCAGGGAACCTTCGCCGAATTCTCGGCAATCAACGAACAATGGCTGTATCCTATTCCAGAACAAGTCAGCAGCGAATCGGCTGCCGCCGGTGCGCTTGTTGGCATCACGGCTCATCTGGGACTCTTTCTTCACGGTGGACTGAAATCTGGTGAAGTGGTCTTCGTGAATGGCGGGACCGGCGGTGTCGGGTCGGCCGTTGTGCAGATCGCCAGAGCCGCCGGAGCGACTGTGATTACCACGGCCGGTTCACCTGGAAAAGCAGCGGAATGTCTGAAGCTCGGTGCAGCCCATGTGATCGAATACAAATCACATGGTATCGAACAGCGATTCTCCGAAATCACTGCATCGACAGGCCCAATTCATCTGTGGTTCGAAAACGTACGAACCCCGACGCTGGACCGCACGATTTCCCTGATGGCACCGCGCGGCAGAATCATTCTGATGGCAGGCCGCGATTCACGCCCTGAGTTTCCCGTTGGGCCGTTTTATGTCAAGGATCTGAGAGCCATCGGATTCGCGATGTTTAATGCCTCACTCGCAGAACAACGAGTAGCTGCTGCGGAACTGAACACGCTGCTGGCCAGTGGGAAATTCAGGCCACTTGTGGGATTGACGCTTCCGCTTTCCGAAGCGGCGAAAGCTCATCAACTTCAGGAAGACAATACGCTCCGTTCCGCCGGAACTCTGACCGGGAAGATTGTGTTGAAGCCATGATCTCGATCAGTCAACTCACTTTCACCTACGGCGACGGAACGTTTCGACTGCGAATCCCGCAACTGGCACTGCAATCTGGTGAGTCCGCCGTGATCGTCGGGCCTAGTGGTTCCGGCAAAACGACACTGCTGAACCTGATCGCCGGAATCCTGTCCGGTTGCAAAGGGGAAATCACTGTCGGCAGTACAAACGTGCATCGCCTGAATGACAATGAACGTCGATTGTTTCGCCTTCAAAACGTGGGGCAGGTCTTTCAGGATTTTCAACTGATTGATTATTTGAGTGTTCTCGACAACGTCCTGCTGCCGTGTCGCATTCATCCGTCGGTGTCCGTAACGAAACCACTTCGTGAACGAGCCTGCCTGCTGCTGAACAGTTTGGAAATGTCACAATTTAAGCGACGCTCGGTCACGCGGCTCTCGCAAGGTGAACGCCAGCGAGTCGCGATCTGTCGGGCACTTTTGCTGTCGCCTCAGATTGTGCTGGCGGACGAGCCAACAGGGAATCTCGATCCCGCCAATGCCGAGCGTATAGTCCAACTATTGCTGACGGAAACTGAACGTTCCGGTGCGACGTTGATGATGGTGACGCACGATCACTCGCTGCTGCGGCACTTTGATCATGTCATTCCTTTTGATCAATTTCTGGAACGCACATTGAATGCAGATTCTCCAGAGGGCGACGCATGAAGAATGCTCTCTATCTGGCGTGTATGTCGCTGTTATGGCATCGAGGTCGTTCGATCACGATCCTGCTGAGCCTTGCGATCACGATCTGGATGCCGATCACCGTTCGTATGGTACTTGATCAGTTCCGCCGAGAGATTTCTGAACGAGCCAACGCGACTCCGCTTGTGCTGGGGGCACGAGGCAGTCGCATCGACCTGGCACTGCACGCCTTGTATTTCGAAACTCTGCCGCCTGCTGACACATCCATGAAAGAAATTGAAACGATCGATGAACTTGCGGTGTCGAATGCTGCGGCAATTTCCATCCCGCTGCATATTCGCTATCGCACGCAATCACGGCCGGGAATCGAAGGTGCAGTGATCGTGGGGACATCGCCCGAGTATTTTGATTTCCGCCGACTGCAACTGGCGGACGGTCGGATGATCTCATTGTTGGGCGAATGTGTCGCAGGCAGCAACGTCGCTCAGCGAATGCAGCTTCGTCCAGGCGATTCGTTGCTGTCAGCACCTCGAAACGCATTCAATCTGGCTGGCGACTATCCTTTGAAAATGAATGTCGTTGGCATTTTGAAATCATCACATTCCCCGGATGACGATGCCGTTTTCACGGACGTGCAAACAACGTGGGTGATCGACGGGATCGGGCATGGACATCAGGAATTGAATTCACAGACCGATCCTTCATTGCTGCTGAAGAACAATACGGAAACCGGTTCCATCACAACCAGTGCCGCTGTGTTGCCGTACACAGAGATTACACCAGAAAATATCGACTCGTTCCATTTCCACGGCGAACCGTCAACGTTCCCATTAACCGGCATCATTGTTGTGCCGGAAACTGACAAGGCTCGAACGCAGATCCTTGGCCGCTACAGTTCGTCTCAAGCAACAGCGCAATGTCTGAAGCCCCCGGAAGTGATTGACGAATTGCTGAGTCTCGTATTTCGTATCGAACAACTTGCGTGGGTCTGCTCGATCGCCGCAGCCGTTGTAACGCTTTTGTTGCTGGGCCTCGTCGTCAACTTGTCGATGCAACTTCGAGCCACCGAAATGCAGACAATGTTTCGCCTGGGCTGCAGCCGCGCGACGATCGCCATGCTGCATGGATCTGAGATTCTGCTGCTGCTTTGCGGAGCCTCGATTCTAGCCACAGCAGCGGCACTTCTGTCACTTCGCTTCGCCGCCAGCGTGTTGAGGTCGCTGCTGTTCTGAATTTTGGGCACGCCTCGTTTCGTTTCTGATTCAACCAGGGTACAAGGTGACTGTATCAGTCGTGCTGCAGAACGAATATGTGAATGAATGGCGTAATGTCGAATTCTGATTCTATCTGGAATCCGGTCGATGATGCCAGTTTCGTCCATTCAGACGAATCGTCATCGAGAGGAAGTGCGTCAGGCTTGGCCTGTAACGAATTTGAAGTATCGGTTGCCTGTCATGAATCAATCATTGCAAATACTAAACATCGCCGCTTAGTCGTTATGCGGTCCTCGGTGCCTACTCCGTACCCGAGGAGGAAAACATTATCATCAGTGAATCCAGTTCTTTGCGGAACTGCGCCATCGGAATTTCGTTGTGCGCTGCGTCGGAAATCTCAATGAACCGTGCATGCACCGAAGCCTGTGCCAAAGCCCTTCCGTGCGTCACCGGCACCATCTTATCATCTGTACCGTGGAAGACGATGATCGGCACCTGCACTCGGCCGATCCTGTCGATGGACGGCCAGCGATCAAGCAACAGAAACTGGAACGGGAACAACGGATAGTGCCATCGGACAGTTTGCGGCATGGACGCGAAAGTCGAGCTGAGAATCAATGCGGCGGGTTGGGGAGGATTTGGATTTGTCTTAGCCCACATTGAAAGCGCGACTGCGCCACCGATTGACTCGCCGAAAACTGTGATTCGTCGTTCGTCGTACCCAAGGGTCTCGCGGGCGTACTGCCAGACAAGCAGAGCGTCATTCGAGAGCGCGGATTCGGTTGGCGAGCCTGTGCTGTCACCGAAACCGCGGTAGTCGAATATCAGCACGTCGAACCCACGTGACGCAACTTCGCGAAGATCGCTAATGCGTTCGTAGCGGTTAAGTGAATTGCCCGGAAAATAGAGCACCAGCGGATGTCTGCCGTCATTCGCGTGACGTTCGTCGTTGCCCTTCACCAACCAGCCGCGTATCGTGTTGCCATCCGCTGTCGTTAGCTCGACGTCGACACCGAAGTGGTCGTCTAAGCCGACGTTGCGGACTGAGAGGTTGTCGGCGATCGTCGGTCTATACATGAGTCGCCGCTGCAGAACTGCGAAGATCACAGTTATACCAAGATACGGGACGATGACGTAGAGCAGGAATGCGCGGCAAACCCGTTGCCGCAAAGTTCGCGGTTTTTGTGAAGGCTTCAGGTCGTGCTCTGCGGTTTCCATTTGCTCCTGCCACATAGCGACTGCGGTCGTATCGCCACAAGCTAACTTCGCTCTACCCCGACCGCTAATCATCGCCATTCGTCCGCACTCGTTAGAACGATACGCGCCGCGAAACTGTTAGGGGGCGGTACCGACTGTCTCGGCAACGCGTTCTGCGTCGCGTTTCGACAGACCGAATGTAGATAGAAACGTCAATACCTCTTTCATCTTTGGCGTGAAAATTCGATTGTCGTTAAGTGCAAGGAACGGAACGATTGCACCACCAACAGTTCCTCGCGCTGCGACGAATGTGTGAACGACGTTGCCAAGGCTGTCAGGTCTCAACCACACGCACGGCTGATTCCTGCCGCCCGACATATTTGATTTGAGAATTTGAACGAGGCCACCATGTTCCAAATAATCGACTATTCTGTCGCCGGAAATTGCCTCGACGCTATTGTTTGCGAGAGAAAGGTCGTCCTCCGGCATTTCAATGACGTCTTCGTCATACGGGTCGTTGGGTATGAGAACCCTGAATATGCGAACGCTGTTAGCGCCGATTGGGCCACGGTCGTCAACTACGACGCCCTGAACTGGCGTGGTTCCTAGAGTGAAACTTACGTTGTCACCAACTGAAATGGTCTTCAATGCTACCATGGGAGTGTACCTGTAATTTGACCGATGTGGTCGCCAATCACTGAATCAAACACAAGAGCAAGTTGTTCGCAAGCGTTGCGCCATCGGCGAACCGTTTCCAACCGCAAGCTGATTGTACCACCGAGCGTAGCAAGGTCAAAGTCCTGATGGGCAATGGCGTTGCGCCAAATGTTGAGATCTTCCAAATGACCGATGCGGCCGTTGTTCCAGCGGCTATGTGCTCGTATTCGATCCCAAAATACCAAGCCAAGACGGTTGTAGTCGGAACCAATGTTGCCTGGATTCGGATTCCCTCGGTCGAGTTTTCGGTGAAGTGTAAATTCAGCGCGGAGAACGACTCGCAAAGACAACGGAGTGATGGAACGAGCAATGTGGTCAATGGCTTCGGAGTGCAGATCTCGGCAGAAACCTTGAAACTGTGAAGACACCAACATCGTGTAAGCATGGTTGATCTGTTGGGTTGCATAGCGCCGGCCGCGTGCGCCGCCACCAACCTGAAGGTGCGCGTCTGCAATTTCATCGAGGCTGGGAATCCTCGTTGTGATCCAATGCTGCAGAGAGTTCGAGGGCATGACGTGCTTGTCTCTCTTTCGTCATAACAACGAATTGCGATCTATGTGGCTGGCGAATGGCCGGACGAATAGACCGCACTTTAAACTTTTCCACTGCGACAGTTTTCCGTGACGAATGCGGAAACATTCAGCTTCACTTGGCGGGCAATGAGAGTCTACCGAGGAGCGTGCGAGTTGTCACCTCGATTCCGAACGGTTCGAAGGTTCTGCTCGGCGCGTTTGAATCGTCACAGGCCCACTCCGCTCAAACGCGACCGCTACTCCGCCCTCGCAACATCAAAGCATCAATGGTTATCCCGTTCGACTTGCAGATCCGTTTTTTCGTTTGAATCTGGAGATGGCTGTTTCGTGGGAATAAAGAACGAAGCCATTGCTCCAGAACAACACCCAACGAAAAGATAAAAACACATCGCACCCATCATGCCTTCTCCTTCGGTGCCGACAAGAACGGAGGCTAGCATTCCCAAAATTAATGGGATTGCAAGTGCCATGGTCCTTACGAGACACCCAAGCCGTACGCCTTTGTCAATTAGTGTCGCAATAATGTATGCAGTTGTGCCCACAAATCCAACCACTGCAGCAAATGGAGCAGTCTCCACATTGAGGCAGTACGCGAGAATGGTTGGGGCTCCAAATGCAACAATTAGTGCAAGTATCCATCGCATAAGGTGAGACCGAACAAGACGCGGATTAAAGCACACGCATGGACAATAAAAACGAAACCGACACCCGTGCGGCAGGATTTCGCCCGCGATAGATGCTAAGTCGTAGCAAATCGCGATCTATGCGGCAGCCGATTCGCCAGACGCACAGATCGCACGATAAACTTTCTCACTTCGTGAGTTGCCAGTGACGAGGCGGAATCAATCCGGTTCACTCGGCGGACAATGAGAGTTTACCGAAGAGCGACCGAGTTGTCACTTGGTTTCCGGACGGTGCGATGGTTCTGCTCGGCGGGTTCCTTTTGCGACAGACCCACTCCGCTCTTCCGTGATCGCCACTCCGCGCCATTCGTCGGCATTCGCGAAGTCAAATCCTTAGGAGTTATTTCACTCCTGTTCTGTACTGGAGGAGATTCCGCAAAGTAACCTGATATGCCTGCCGACCATCCAGTGCCCAAGCACGGCACCCGGCAATGCACTCGTCGTAGGCTTTTGTGAGTTGTGGCCAAGTCCGGATCGTCAAGCGTTGCGGCACGAGCTGCAAATTCGTCTGGGCTGTACTTCATGATGTCAGAGACCAGTCTGAGTTTTGCAAAATAGCGACCAGCGTAACGAATCCGCATACGAATGACATTCGACGTGAGAACCAGTCTTGTGCGGGCCTACGGTTCACGTATTCGTTGTGGACTTGAACTACCACCGCGACAGTTGAAGGCCATCCACATCGTCAAAGTGTCGATGTAGCAATCACGATATTGGAGTCAAGCAGGTACTTACTACTCATGCGCGGCAACCTGTTCGCAACCCGATTCGATCGCGTCGTTCATAGATTTCGCATCAGCTTCACTGAGTGAGCCCGTGAATCGTTTGAGGTCAGCACCCGACATCCCTTTCGGAGATTGCTTAAGGGTGCGAACGAATGCCAACACACGACTCTGCTTTTCCACATCAAGGCCGTCGAGTTCGGATTGAATCAGTGAAGGAAGTTCAATGCTCATGAAGTCCATTCTACACAATAAGGTAAGAAGCTGAAATGCTGCCCGATATATTCAATCGATTCTTTTCGCGAGCGGTCTCAGTCATTCTGAATTCGCATCGGGTCCGATGAAAAAGTTCATTTCTGAAAGGAACTGCGGTGCCATACCCGGCAGGCTGATGAGTTGCACCGTCATTTGGTGTCAGGCGAGCGGGGAACGTCAGTCCCCTGATAACACGATCTTACTTCGTTTGCCCCGTGGCCGCAGGCCAGCTTTGTCCTTGTGGCCGCCCAACGGCCTGGCCTGCGGCCACGGGTTAAACATTCAAGGTACACGCCAGGCGTTAAAAATAACAATGGCATCATTCGTTGCCGTCGCGTTCGCTATTTCAACAGTCGTCTGAATTCATTGAGTGGTTTTGTGTTCGCCACGTCGTCGGCTGTAAGCCCGGCACGGCGGGCCTGATCGACGCCGTATTCGAGTACTTCAAAGCCATTCACACTGTGGGAATCCGTGCTGATGACGATTGGAATGCCAAGATCCTTCGCCGCAGCAGCGTGAATGTCGTCCAGATCCAGACGACTCGGATGAGCGTTGATTTCCATCATCACCTTGTGATCAGCGGCAGCTTTGAGCAGTTCTGTGAAATTGATATCTGCCCCTTCGCGGCGTCCAATCATTCTGCCCGTGCAGTGTCCGATGATATCGACATGCGGATTTCTGACGGCAGTCATCAGCCGCTTCATAATCTGGTCGCCCGGCTGTTTCAGTCCATAGTGCAACACCGCAATCACCCAATCGGCTTCTGCCAAAACGTCGTCCGGCAGATCCATCGTCGCGTCTTCCAGAATATCGCATTCAATCCCGCACAGAATGTCGATACCGGAAATTCGTTTCTGCACTTCACGGATCGCGTCCCAGTGTTGTCGCAGGCGATCGGCATCCAAGCCGTTTGCCATTGAGACGCGTTTACTGTGGTCAGTAATCGCGATGTATTTCAGGCCGCGTGCTTTTGCGGCCAGTGCCATCTCCTCGATCGTCGCCGCGCCGTCGGAGGCCGTTGTGTGCATATGCAGATCGCCCTGAATATCGGCAACCGTCACAAGTTTTGGCAGAGTCCCCGTGTCCGCCCATTCAAATTCGCGACGATGCTCCCTTAGTTCCGGTGGAATCCATGGCAATCCGACCGCCGCATAAACATCCTCCTCGGTGCGACCGGCAATCTGCTCTTCACCACGGAACACACCGTATTCGTTGACCTTCAGATTGAGATCCTTCGCCCGCTGACGAACCACGATGTTGTGTTCTTTCGATCCCGTGAAATACTGCATCGCCGCTCCAAACGAAGCCTGTGGCACGACACGCAGGTCGAGTTCGATACCGGTCTTCAACCGCACTCGCTGCTTGGTATCACCGCGTTGCAGTACCGCTTCAACGAGCGGGTGAGCGGCCAGGCGGTCCATGGGTGGACCGGGATCAGAGCATGTGGCCAGTACATCCAGATCACCGCACGTTTCCCGACGGCGGCGGCAGCTTCCGGCGACCGAGACTTGCTCCACTTCCGGAAGTTGCTTCAAGTCTTCAACGATCGCTTCCGCAGCAGCCCGAGCTTCTGCAATGGAAACTCGTTCACTATGTTTCGCTGCCTGATCGATGTTCTGCAGAATGGACTGTTCCGTTTTCTTTCCGAATCCTTTCAGAGTCGCCAACTGTCCGGCTTCGCAGGCGGCTTTTAGTTCAGCCAAAGACTTCAGACCCAGTTCATTGAAGAACACCGAGACTTTCTTAGGCCCGACCCCGGGAATGCGGAGCATGTCCAGTACGCCGCTGGGAACTTCTTTGCGGAGTTGCTCCAATGCCGTATGGTTGCCGGTTGTTACAATTTCGACAACCTGGCGCGCGAGATCTTTGCCAATTCCGGACAGCTCGGTCAGATCCGTTTCCGATCGGACCATGTCGTCAAGGGATTCAGAAGTTGAGGAGATAGTTCGCGCACCGTTACGGTAGGCTCGAATACGAAACGGATTCGCCCCCTGTATCTCAAGCAGATCAGCCAGGAGTTCAAAATGAGACGCGATGACCTCGTTTTTCATGCTGATTCAATCTTCATTGCAGCTAACTGATCAATTCGTCAATGATTTTGGCATGAGTCACTTCCGCGTCGGTGAGACTCGTGTCACGGCCATCGTAGGGAACCGTCAATCGTACGTGATCAAGCCCCAAAGATGCGAGCAAGGTTGCGTGGAGATCCTGAACGTTGACAATGTTCTCTACCGACGCATAGCCGAATGAATCGGTTGCACCGTGAACATACCCTTTTTTGAAACCACCTCCAGCGATCCAGAGCGAAAATGCGTGACGATTGTGGTCACGGCCATCGGCTCCCTGAGAGATCGGCAGCCGACCAAATTCGCCCGTCCAGATCACGATTGTCGAATCCAGTAAACCTCGCTGCCCGAGATCTTTGACAAGCGCCGCAGAGGGCTGGTCGGTTCTCGCGCAGAGTCCCTTCAGACTTTCAGCGTTGCGACTGTGGGTGTCCCAGGGCTGGCCGTTCATGTAAACACCAACAAATCGAACGCCACGCTCAACCAGCTTGCGCGCCGTCAAACAGCGAGCTCCATACTCTTCGATCGCTGGGTTGTCGATACCGTACATCGCGCGAGTTTCCGCTGTCTCATCGGACAGATCCAGCAGCTTCGGAACGGATGTCTGCATCCGTGCCGCAGTTTCAAAATTGGCAATTCGAGCGGTCAGTTCGGTGTTCTCTGGATACCGTGAAGATTGTTGAAGATTGAGTTTCTTCAGGTAACGTAACTGATTCTGACGGGCTTCTGCAGAAACGCCATCGGGACTTTGCAAATTCAACACAGGTGACGGACCTGAACGAAATACTGTTCCCTGGTACACGGCCGGCAGCCAGCCGGAACTCCAGTTTTTTTCGCCATCAATCGGCAGTCCGCCGGGGTCAGATAAAACGACATACGACGGCAAATTCTGATTCTCCGTCCCGAGCGCGTAAGTGACCCACGAACCGAACGTCGGCATTCCGGCGAACAGTCGTCCCGAATGAATCATTCGCAGCGCCGCCTCGTGGTCTACGGAGCCCGTTTTCATCGAACGCACAAGCGTGATTTCATCGGCGATCGATCCGGTATGCGGAAGCAACTCACACAGGTCCAGGCCCGACTGTCCGTACTTTTGAAACCGGTACGGTGAGCCAAGGACATTGCCCTTTTGTTTGTCAAAATGTGTTTCCAGTTCACCACCGGGATAAGGCTTTCCGTGCCATTTGGAAAGCTCCGGCTTTGGATCAAACAGATCCATCTGACTCGGACCACCATTTTGAAACAGGCAGATGACCGACGTCGCGCGTGGCCGCGCAGTGGTTGCTGAGAAGCCCGATGCCTCAGATCCCAAACTCTGCTTCTGGTCATTCAGCATCGCTGCCAGAGCCAGCAAGCCCACGTTGCCCGCGTGCTGCCCCAGAAACGTTCGTCGTGTGGACTCTAACGATGCTGTGAAAGCTGACATAGATTTACTCGTTCACAAATAAATGACATTATCGCGGCAATCACAATCAGGGGACTGACGTCC
>Ga0105047_10007049_pt1 | contig 18996 bp, 16 predicted proteins | sample MAT04_FD_78384 | JGI IMG/M metagenome (GOLD analysis project Ga0105047, IMG submission 78384) | Freshwater microbial communities from Lake Fryxell liftoff mats and glacier meltwater in Antarctica - MAT-04 (megahit assembly) | ecosystem: Environmental > Aquatic > Freshwater > Ice > Liftoff... | reverse complement strand
TAGGAGGGGGATGGGGTAGATTTTCGGGTTTGCAGCAGCTAAAACCCATCCCCACCCTAACCCTCCCCTTGAAAGGGAGGGGATTTTAGACCAATGCAATTACAAAACTGGGCAACGCTGGTTAAATCTGATGAACGGAATATTTATGCAATTAAAGGACAAAAACATATTGGTAATGGGGTTGGCACGTACCGGCGTTGCTGTGGCGCGCTTTCTGGCAAAAGCCGGAGTACGTGTAACTGCAACAGATATGCGTGACGAAACTGCTTTGTCTGCTGTTGTGGCTGAACTGAATGGTCTTCAGATTAACTGGAAACTTGGGCGGCACGAAGATAGTGATTTTCTGGTGGCGGACCTGATTGTGGTTTCACCAGGCGTACCGATGCATCATCCCATGCTGTTGCTGGCAAAACAGGCGGGCAAAGAGATCGTCAGTGAGATTGAGCTGGCAGCACGTTTTATCAAGGTACCCATGGCGGCCATCACCGGCACAAATGGTAAGACGACAACCACTACGCTGCTTGGTGAAATTTTAAAAGCGAATGATTTAAAAACATATGTTGGTGGCAATATCGGAGATCCTCTGATTGAGCTGGTAGAAAGTGGTGAGCAGGTTGAGATGGTTGTTGCCGAGATCAGCTCCTTTCAGCTGGAGTGGATCAGCAGTTTTAGTCCCAAGGTTGCTGCTTTGCTGAATCTGAGTGAAGATCATCTTGATCGCTATGCAACATATCAGGATTATATCAATGCTAAGCTGCGTATCTTTGAAAATCAGACGGCAGAAGATTTTGCCTTGGTCAACCGTGATGATCAGCTTGTCTGGGGAAATCGCTCGAAACTGAAAGCCGGTCTATTCCCGTTCAGCCGAAAGCAGGAGTTGGAAGAAGGAATCTTCTGTTTGGGAAGCGAGATTGTTTACAGGCATAATGGTCAGGAAGAGCGCTTCCCAATAGCGAATTTCAGGTTGAAGGGGGTGCACAACCTGGAAAATATTATGGCTGCTATCGGGGCCGCGCTGTTGATGGGTTGTAATCCGACAAATACATTGTCAGCCGTTGAAGGTTTTGGCGCCTTGCACCACCGTATGGAATTTGTGCGGGAGTTTAACGGAGTCAGCTATTACGAAGACAGTAAAGCCACCAATGTGGGTAGCGTAGAAAAGGCGCTGGAAAGTTTTGAAAATATTACGCTGATTGCCGGTGGCAAAGACAAAGGTGGTTCATATGCACCGCTGGCTGATCTGGTAAAAGAACGGGTCCGTCATTTGGTGCTGATAGGTGAAGCGGCTGGCCGGATGCAGCAGGAACTTGGAAGTCTCACCGCAACTTGTCATGCAGCAACACTGGAAAAAGCGGTCCAACTGGCATCTGAACTGACTGAGCCGGGTGGTACGGTTCTGATGTCGCCGGCCTGCTCAAGCTTTGATATGTTTAAAGATTATGAAGAACGGGCTGAAAGATTTATCGCCGCAGTAAAAGCACTTTAGGACAAGGGAAACATGTTCAAGAAGCTGGAAGAATATGATTTGATCATTATGTTGATGGCGATTGCCCTGACCTGTTTCGGGGTGGTAATGGTCTATTCGGCCTCTTTTGTTATGGCAGATAAACGATTTCATGACGGATTCTTTTTTCTTAAGCGCCAGGGTCTATTTGCTATCTTGGGTTTTATAATCATGTTTATAGTGATGCGGGTCGACTACCATTTTTGGAAGAAGATGGCGGTGCCGGCATTGCTGCTCTGTCTGGTACTGCTGGTGATGGTGCTGATTCCTGGTATAGGCGGTAAAGCTGGCGGTTCATCACGCTGGATCAAACTGCCCGGTTTTAACCTGCAGCCGTCTGAAATGGCCAAGCTGGCGCTGATCATGTATATGGCCTATTCGCTGGATAAGAAACAGGATAAGGTCAAGGAATTTGCCACCGGCATTATTCCATATATGATCGTTTTGGCAATTCTGATCGGTTGTCTGGCCTTGCAGCCGGACCTGGGCGGAGCGCTGACGCTTGTGGGTGTTGCTTTTACAATGCTGTTTGCTGCCGGTACGCGGCTGGCGCATATCTTTTCCATGATTTTATTGGCATTGCCGTTGTTGGCCTATAAGCTGAGCAAGGGATACCACAAGGGGCGCATGGATGCCTGGTATGACCCGTGGAGAGATCCGGCTGGCAAGGGATTTCAGATTATTCAGTCCTGGTTGGCGCTGGGTGCTGGAGGTCTGTTTGGAGAAGGTCTGGGGGAAGGAAAACAGAAAATGTTTTATCTGCCCGAGGCTCATACCGACTTTATCCTTTCCGTGGTTGGCGAAGAGTTGGGTTTTGTGGGCGTTGCAGTTGTCGTTGCCATGTTTTTTCTATTGGTTCAGCGCGCCATGCGGATTGCCGTGGCAGCTCCGGATGCCTTTGGCAGGTATCTGGCTCTGGGAATTGCAGTTTTGTTTGGCATAGAGGCTACTGTAAATATGGGTGTAGTCACCGGCCTGCTGCCGACAAAAGGGTTGGCGCTCCCCTTTATCAGCTACGGTGGCAGTTCGCTATTGATCAGTTTGTTTGCAGTAGGAATTCTGCTAAATATCTCGTCCGGGCTGAAGATATCGAGTATCAGCCTGAAAGAGGAAAAATGAGACTGATCATTGCCGGTGGAGGCACCGGCGGACATCTCTTTCCCGGCATTGCCGTTGCCGAGGAATTTCTTGCCAGAGACAGGAATAATGAGGTGTTGTTCGTCGGTACAAGTAATGGTATCGAAGCCAGGGCCGTACCGGCTGCCGGATATAAGCTGGAACTGATCTCTGCTGCAGGTATTCGCGGTAAAGGGCTGATAAGCCAGATACGCGGCGGTGTGATGATGTTGAATGGTTTTAACCAGTCGCGCAAATTGATTAAATCTTTTAGACCGGATATGGTGCTGGGAGTTGGTGGTTATGCTTCATTGCCGATGCTGCTGGCGGCAAGACAGCTGAATAAAACCACATATATTCATGAACAAAATGCTATGCCAGGCAACACTAACAGGCTGTTGGGGCGTTTAGTCGACCAGATATTCATTACCGTAGAAGAGTCAGCAGGTTATTTCGATAAAACAAAAACCATGTTGACGGGTAATCCGCTCAGGCGGCAGATACTTGAAGGGCGGGGACTCGGAACTCGGAACCTGGAGCCCGGGACTCGGGACCCGGGACCAGTAAAAGACTTTTTTTGTTCCGGGTCCCGGGTCCCGAGTCCCGGCTTAAACTTGCTGGTCTTCGGCGGAAGTCAGGGGGCACGAGCAATCAACAAAGCGATGGTTGAAGCGCTGGATCAGCTGAAGAATTTTGACGGGAAACTGTCAATTGTCCACCAAACCGGTGCAAAAGAACTGGAAGAGGTCCGGCAAGGATATAGTGAAAGGGGTGTTGCTGCAGATGTGCGGGCTTTCATCGATGATATGGCCTCTGCCTATCAAAGTGCTGATCTGATTATTTGCCGGGCCGGTGCAACAACCATTGCTGAACTAACCGCCTGCGGCAAGGCTGCCATTTTTATCCCCTATCCATATGCAGTGGATGATCATCAGCGGCGCAATGCGGAAGCCCTGGTTAATAAAGCAGCCGGTTTCATGTTGCTGGAGAAGGAGCTCAGCGGCTCAAGGCTGGCGGAAAAAATCATACTGCTGGCTAATGATCGCCGGTTATTGGAAAATACAGGTAAATTGGCCTTTAGTATGGCCAGGCTGGATGCGGCAAAGATTATAGTTGATGAAATGACGGGAAAGACAGGTAAGGCAGGTTAAGGTTGAGGTTAAGGTTAAGAAAAAACTAAAACTAAACCTTAACCTCAACCTGCGACTGAAGGGAGCACAATATGTACGGTAAAATTGAAAAAATACATTTCGTCGGTATCGGCGGCATTGGTATGAGTGGCATCGCCGAAGTGCTGCTGAACCTGGGCTACAAAGTTTCCGGCTCCGACCTGCGCCAGTCTGATACTACGGATCGCCTTGTTGGAATCGGCGGTGAAATACAGATTGGCCACAAGGCTGAGAATGTAAAAAATACAGATGTTGTGGTGATTTCCTCTGCAGTACATGACGATAATCCTGAGGTTGTGGAAGCAAAAAGGATGCATATTCCGGTAATTCCAAGGGCTGAGATGTTGGCAGAACTGATGCGGATGAAGTTTGGTATCGCCATAGCTGGTACTCATGGCAAGACAACAACAACATCCATGGCAGCCTGTATTCTCGGTCATGCCGGAATCGATCCGACCATCGTCATCGGTGGCAAGCTGAATGCCATCGGCACCAATGCCAGACTCGGCCAGGGCAAGTTTCTGGTGGCAGAGGCCGATGAGTCGGACGGCTCATTTCTGTTTCTGTCTCCTACCATCGCCGTTGTGACAAACATCGATGCCGATCATCTTGATCATTATCTGGGCGGGATAGAAGAAATCAAGGACACTTTTGTAGAGTTCATCAACAAGGTGCCGTTTTATGGAATGGCTGTCCTTTGTCTGGATGATCAGAATATTCGGGAAATATTACCAAAGGTCAGAAAACGTTATACGACCTATGGCCTTTCCGCACAGGCCGATATACGTGCCACGCATGTTCGGCATGATGGTTTCAATACTTATTTTGTAGCCCATTACAATGGATATCGTCTGGGTGAAGTGTCGTTCCCTATGCCTGGCCCGCATAATGTACTGAATGCTCTGGCCTGCATCGCTGTTGCTTTGGAACTGGATGTGCCGTTCAACGCTATTCAGGAAGGTTTTGCCGGATTCAGCGGCGTTAGTCGCCGTTTTACAGTTAAAGGCGAACCGCAAGGTGTCATGGTAGTGGATGACTACGGTCATCATCCGGTTGAAATCAAGGCCACTTTGGCAGCTGCCCGACAGGGTTGGCCTGAGCGTCGGATTGTTGCCGCATTTCAACCGCACCGTTTTACACGTACACACGAGCTGTTCGATGATTTTGTAACAGCATTTTTCGATGCAGATGTCCTTGTTTTGACGGATGTTTATGCCGCCGGGGAACAGCCTGTTGAAGGTGCAACTGCAGATCGTTTGGCAAGTGAAGTCCTGCGCCACGGTCAAAAGGATGTGACTTATATCGGGGATCGTGAATTGATTCCGGAATACCTTGTTGGAATAGTAAAAGAAGGTGATATTGTCATCACGCTGGGTGCAGGAAATATCTGGCAGCAGGGTGAAGCATTGGTAAAACTGCTGGGAGGCGAAATCTGAAACGCGTACCCGGAGTCATACGCGGCACGTTGATGCTGGATGAGCCCATGAGTCGCCACACTTCTCTGAAAGTTGGCGGGCCGGCGGATATATTTGCCATCCCGGAGGATCAGGATGATCTGCAGGGATTGCTGGAGTGGCTGGCTGGACAGGGGATTTTCTGGATGGCAATCGGCAGGGGATATAACCTGCTGGTGCGGGACAAGGGAATCCGTGGAGCGGTCATATCTCTGGAGCGCTTCAACAGGATTGAGCGAGTAGGAGAATTACTGATCAGGGCAGAGGGCGGGGCGGAAAATCTGGCAGTAGTTCGCTTCGCACAAGCGCTAGGTTTGGGTGGAATTGATTTCATTTCCGGTATTCCGGGGACTGTCGGCGGGGCGATGAGGATGAACGCCGGGGCCTATGGTTCGGGAATACTGGAGCGTATCGAGTCGTTGAATCTGCTGAGGAATGGAATTGTGTCGGAAGTGCCGCTGAAGATGTTGGACTACGGTTATCGCCGACTGTCACTTGCTCCAGGAGATATCGTTCTAGGGGCTCTGTTCAGGCTGGAAGAGCGGGACCCGGCAGCAACCGAGGCAGAGATTCAGAAAGATCTGGAGCTGCGTCGCTCAAAACACAATGTGGGGCATCCCAGTGCCGGGTCGTTTTTCAAGAATCCGGCTGGTCAATCGTCCTGGAGATTGATTGATGCCGCCAATCTACGCGGAACACGCGTTGGTGGGGCGATGGTTTCTGAAGTGCACAGCAACTTTTTGGTGAACTGCGGCGGGGCTACTGCACAGAATTTTTTTGATCTGTCTGCTCTGGTCAAAGAGGCTGTCTTTAGCTCCTCTGGTGTGATGCTGAAAGAAGAAGTAAGAATTGTAGGCGAGGAATAGTTATGGGAAGTTTCAAAAACAAAAGAATTGGTGTTTTGATGGGCGGATTGTCGGCTGAGCGGGAAGTATCCCTGAAAAGCGGAACTGCTGTGCATCAGGCACTGTTGGCAAAAGGCTATGATGCCGTTGCAATAGATGTGGGGCGTGATCTGTCCGAAGTGCTGAAACGTGAAGGCGTACAGGCAGCATTTATTGCCCTGCATGGCCGCTATGGTGAGGATGGTTGTGTTCAGGGACTGCTGGAGTTGATGCAGATTCCATATACCGGTTCCGGGGTTTTGGCCAGTGCCCTGGCCATGCACAAGCTTTACAGTAAGCAGGCTTTTGCATCATCCGGAATCCAGACGGCACCATTTCATTGTTTCAGACGTGGTGAGAGTGTCTGTCTGGATGATTTAAAATTTGGTCTGCCGCTGGTTGTCAAGCCGGTTCAAGAAGGCTCTTCTGTCGGTATCTCCATTGTCAAACAGCAGTCAGAGCTTGAAGCCGCATTGGAGCTGGCTTTCAGATATGACGATGAAATACTGGTGGAACAGTTTGTCAAAGGACAGGAAATTCAGATCGGTATTCTGGACGAAAATCCGATCGGTGCAATTGAGATAGTTCCCAAAAATGAGTTTTATGATTTTGAAGCCAAGTATACTGACGGTATGGCCGAGCATATCTTTCCGGCCAGGCTCAATCAGGAGTTATATGAAATAGCCCAGCAGGTTGGTCTATCGGCCCACCGTGCACTTGGCTGCAGCGGCTACAGCCGTGTAGATCTTCTGGTTACCGAAGTTGGAGAATGTTTCGTGCTGGAAGTCAATACCCTGCCAGGCATGACAGCGTTGAGTCTGCTGCCGGAAATCGCTGCCAAAGGGGCAGGCCTCTGTTTTGAGGCGCTGGTGGAGAGAATAATAGAGTCCTCATCATTGAAGATAAAGGCGAACTAAGCGTATGCGAGATTTTGCAGCATCAAACCGACAACGCAAAAAGGTCCAGATTAATAAGGTCAAGGTACAGCGCAAGCCGCTTGATCTTAAAAAATACCTGCGACCTCTGAAAGTGTTGTTGCCGATGTTGCCCAAACTGGCAGGCGCCATTGCCATTTTTGCTCTGGTTTTAGTTGGATATCGCGCATTGGGTAAGCTGACTCTGTTCAAAATCAAAAATATTGAAGTTTCTGAATCAAAAAGATTGAGCAGGGACGAGATACTTGCCGTTGCCGGTGTTGATAAGGGCGGGGATTTGCTGCGAGTAAATCTGAAGCGGGTTGGTGAACAGCTGGCCCTTAACCCCTGGGTGGAAACAGTTCGGGTGCGTAGATATTTTCCGGACGGTCTTTCAATCTCCATTACAGAGCGCGAACCTCTGGCAGTGGTCAATATGGGGTATATCTATTATCTGGATAAAAAAGGTAAAATTTTTAAGGTGTTGAACAAGGGTGATCGACTGGATTATCCGGTTGTTACAGGGTTCAGTGAAGATGATTTGAAAGGTGATCCTGAAGCTACAAAAAAAGCCCTGGAATCAACCTGTGAGCTATTAAGACATTTACAGGAAAAAGGTGCGTTTATTCTTGCAGAGGTGTCGGAGATTCATTACGATAAGGGCTACGGTTTTACCCTGTTTACCGCCTCTGATGCACTAACGATAAAGATCGGTTCGGGAAATTTTGCTGAAAAGATAGGCCGACTGGCAAAAATATACCAGTCACTGATGGCGCAAAGGCCAACGCTTCAATATATTGATCTGGATTACAACGACAAGATAGTCGTAAAAAAAAGCTAACTAACTAGAATTCTGATACAGCAGGGGGGCACATGTCAGCAACGAAAAGGGATACTCTGATTGTCGGTCTTGATATCGGCACAACAAAGATCTGTGCCATTGTCGGCAATATCACCGAAGACGGCATCGACATTGTTGGTATAGGAACCAGTCCTTCAAGCGGTCTGCGCAAAGGTGTGGTGATCAACATTGAGAGCACGGTGGGAGCGATCCGCAAGGCGATCAATGAGGCCGAACTGATGGCCGGTTGCGAAATCAAGTCGGTTTACGCCGGTATTGCTGGCGGCCACATCAAGGGGAATAACTCCCAGGGCGTGATTGCCATCAAAAACCGTGAAGTCACACAGGATGATGTGCGTCGCGTAATTGATGCTGCCAAGGCGATTGCAATTCCCATGGATCGTGAAGTGATTCACATCCTTCCACAGGAGTTCATCATTGATGAACAGGACGGCATCCGCGAGCCTCTTGGGATGAGCGGAGTTCGTCTTGAAGCCAAAGTGCATATTGTTACCGGCGCGGTAGCCAGTGCCCAGAACATTGTCAAATCCTGTAATCGTACCGGTCTGGATGTGGCTGATATCGTGCTGGAACAGTTGGCCTCATCCGAGGCGGTGCTTTCAGCTGATGAAAAAGAACTAGGCGTCTGTCTGGTGGATATCGGCGGCGGCACAACCGATATTGCCATCTTTGCAGATGGCGCCATCAAATATACTTCCGTATTGTCGCTGGGTGGCAATCATCTGACCAATGATATCGCGGTCGGTTTACGTACACCCATGGCCGAGGCTGAAAAGATCAAGCAGAAGTATGGTTGCTGCCTCTCTTCGCTGGTGGGTAAGGAAGATAAAATCGAAGTGCCCAGCGTTGGTGGTCGCAAGTCACGTGAGCTGTCGCGAAATGTACTTTGCGAGATCCTTGGACCTCGCGTTGAGGAGCTTTTTACACTGGTAAACCGCGAAATTATCAAATCGGGCCTTGAAGACTCCATCGCTTCCGGTGTTGTATTGACCGGTGGATCCAGTATTCTGGAAGGTATGCCAGAACTGGCGGAACAGATCTTTAATCTGCCTGTCAGACGTGGTACCCCACAGAATATCGGAGGCCTGATAGATATTGTAAATTCTCCGGTCTACGCGACCGGTGTCGGCCTGGTGATTTATGGAAGCCGGAACTCCGGTGCCAGGGAGTTTCCGGCGACTAAATCGGAAAATGCAGTCTTTGGATCCGTTTTTGGAAGGATGAAGTCCTGGTTCCAGGAGTTTTTCTAATTAATCGTATGTTGCGGCGAATTATTAAAGCCGCAACAGCACGATTTATAATAGGTTTTTTTAGATGATTTTTTTCACATTTTTCCTTTGATTCTTGGATGAAATGCGGTTAAAGTCTATCCGCTTACAACGTAACACTGCCAATCCTGAAGGGGGTAAAAGGATGTTTGAATTCGATGAAACCATAGAGCAAGGTGCTATTATTAAGGTGATTGGAGTAGGCGGTGGCGGTGGTAATGCTGTCAACACCATGATAGCCGGCAATATACATAAAGTGGACTTCATCGTTGCAAATACCGATGCCCAATCCCTTAGGATTTCAAAGGCTCCAGTAAAAATTCAGCTTGGCCGGGAACTTACAAAAGGTCTTGGTGCCGGTTCTAAAGCCGAGGTTGGTAAAGAAGCCGCTCTGGAAGATCGTGAGAAGCTGCTTGAGTCAATCAAGGGTTCTGACCTTGTTTTTATTGCTGCCGGTATGGGTGGCGGGACAGGAACCGGTGCCGCTCCGGTAATCTCGGAAGTTGCCAGGGAAGCTGGAATACTGACAGTCGGTGTTGTAACCAAGCCTTTTACCTATGAAGGCAAAGCTCGTACAGAGCAGGCTGAAAAAGGTATTAACGAGCTGAAAAAACATGTGGACTCATTGATCATAATCCCCAATGATCGTCTGATCAGCATGGCCAGCAAAAACATGTCATTATTTGATGCCTTCAAACCTTCTGACGATGTATTGAGACAGGCGGTTCAGGGTATTGCAGAACTGATTACCTCCACCGGTATGATGAATCTGGATTTTGCTGATGTTAAAACTGTTATGAGTGTGCGCGGCATGGCCATGATGGGTATCGGTACCGGCGTTGGTGAAAATCGTGCTGCTGATGCGGTTAATAGCGCTATATCCAGTCCACTGCTGGAGGATAACGACATTTCCGGTGCCAAAGGTGTGTTGGTAAATATTACCGGTTCCGAGCAGATGACTATGGATGACTACAATACGGTTAACCGAATTGTTCATGAAAAAGTACATGCAGATGCCAATATCAAAATTGGTGTTGTTCGTGATGACGACCTAGGTGAGACCATCAAAGTTACAGTTATTGCAACCGGTTTCGGTGACCGCTTTGATTCAGAGAAAGGGCGCGAAATGAGAAGCAGCGTATTGCCGATTATTGAAAAGCATGTCCCGAGCAGGAACCTGCTTGATATCCCAACTTTCAAGCGTGATCGTCAGCAGGCGGAAAATACGGTTCGTGTCCGTCCTACATCAAGTTATTCCTCCTATTCAGAGGAAAATGAAGATCAGTATGATATCCCGACCTTTCTGAGAAAGTCGGTAGATTAGTCATTTTTGTTGATAAAGTAAAAAGCCTGGTTCCTGAAAGAATCGGGCTTTTTGCGTTCTATCGGAGGCGCGCAGTGTAAGTTGTATTGCTGTAACCGCTCGAAGCATCAACAGGAAAAACGGCCATGCCTGAAGCAGCCGCATTTTTTTCGATGGTCTGCTTTATATCATTGGCAAGCTGATATAGTTCTTTTGTGCTGAAACCCAGCCTCGACGGGGCTTCTTTTGCAAGTACCTCACCAACATAGTTAACACCTGGAAATCCGATCATGTATGCCAGTGCATCTGCAGCATTGATAACTGTAATCATATTTGTGTCTAAATCTTCAGATGCTTTTGTCAGTTCATGATGCCAGCGAGAGCAGTCTTGAATAGTTTTGGGCAGGTTCCACTTTACGGCGATTTCGTAGCCAACATCACAATGATTACATCCCAATAGAGCTCGTTCTTTTGCGGGCGTGTCGAATGTCCACCAGTTGGCGTCGGGCATGGCATGTCCAAGGAAATTACCGATTACAATCTGGCCGATATCATGAAGCAGTCCTGCTGTAAAAGCCAGATCGGCATTTTTAAGTTCAAGCTTTCTGGCCAGCTGATCTGCAATAGTGGCAACTGCAATGCTGTGAATCCAGTATTTTTCCGCTGAAATACCATATCCCGGGATTCTGGCAGGCAGGGAACGCCTAATTGTTGAACCTACGGCGACATCATATAGTTTCTGCATTCCAAATTGTTCGACAGCTTCTGTAACGTTGGTAAAGGACTTGGTTTCATCAGCAGAGAGTGTGTTTGCAGCGTGAAGCATACAGGCCGTTAGCACGGGATCCAGCTGAGTAACCTTAACAAAATCATCAGCACTGGCAGCGTTGTCTTTGATAATTAAGGATAATCTTGTCAGGGCTTCTGGCAGGATCGGTAGCAGTTCTATACCTTCTAGCATTATGTGTGCAGGAAACATTTTAACTCCTTAATTTAGCTTTAAGACACGTCTTGTTTAACATGTTTTTATCAGTAAGTTGTGCTGCTGTAACCGCCGATAGTACCAGTTTCCTTTGCTAAAACCATACCTGATGCGACAGCATTTTTGGCAATGGCCAGTTTGACGGTGCTGGCCAGCTCATAGAGCTCTTTTGTGCTGAAGCCGAATCTGGCAGGAGCCTCCTTGTCCAGAACTTCTCCGACATAACCGACACCTGGAAAGCCAATCATGTAAGCCAATTCATCGGCAGCATTAATAATTGTAAGCATCTCTGTGTCAAGATCATCGGTTGCTTTATTCGGCTCATGATGCCAGCGGCAGCAATCTCGAATTGTTTCAGGCAGATTCCACTTAACGGCAACTTCATAACCCACATCGCAATGATTGCAGCCGAGCAGGGCGCGTTCTTTATCTGGTGTGTCAAATGTCCACCAGGTTGCGGTGGGCATGACCTGGCCAAGGAAATTAGCGATAACAAATTGGCCTATATCATGAAGAAGTCCGGCAGTAAATGCCATATCGACATTTTTCAGTCCGACTTTTTTGGCAATAAGTTCGGCAATAGTAGCCACAGCAATACAGTGTATCCAGAACTTTTGAGCAGTGATGCCGTAGCCATGTATTCTTAACGGAAAAGGGCGTCTGATTGTAGTGCCAACAGCTGCATCAAACAGACGTTGAAGGCCGAATAGATCTGCTGCCTCTTTGACAGAGGTTGTCAGGGGAGATAATGTGTTTATAGAGTGGAGCAGGCAGGCGGTAAGTACAGGATCAAGCAGTGCCGCTTGTTCAAAATCATATGCGCTGCCATTCTTACTGTTTAAAATGTCTGACATTCTGGTAAGAGCCCCCGGAAAAAAAGGAAGAGTCTCAATACCTTCTAACATAATGTGTGCAGGGAACATTACAACTCCTTGTTCCAATTCCAAATGCCGCCTTGGTTTCATCTTTGATTTGGAATTGGAGTTAAATCAGCTTTGTGGCAGATACTGTTCGAACTGTTTTTTATCAGTTGAGCATCGATAGGCCTCTTCCGGATTGACTCTCTTTGTCTTGAGCAGATCCAGCAAATGCTGGTCCATCAGTTGCATACCGTCTTTTTTAGCCGTTTGGATGATGGATGGAATCTGGAAAGTCTTGCCTTCTCTTATCAGGTTGGCAATGGCGGGTGTACCGATCAGAATTTCCAGTGCTGCAACGCGACCTTTTCCATCGGCTGTTTTAAGGAGTTGCTGACAGACAACTCCCTTGAGGGATTCGGACAGCATGGCCCTGACCTGCTCCTGCTGGTCGGTCGGGAACACGTCAATGATACGGTCAATAGTTTTGGCTGCTGTATTAGTATGCAAAGTTCCGAAAACCAGGTGTCCGGTTTCGGCAGCACTCATGGCCAGTTGGATGGTGATCAGGTCTCGCATCTCACCAATTAGAATGATATCAGGGTCTTCGCGCAAAGCCGCTCTCAATGCTGATGAAAAACTCTCCGTATGCTCGCCAATTTGTCGTTGGTTTAGCAGTGAGAGCTTGTTCTCGTGGATGAACTCCAGTGGGTCTTCCAGCGTCAGGATGTGCTCCTTGCGGGTGGAGTTGATCAAATCAATCATGGCTGCCAGGGTGGTGGACTTGCCGGAGCCGGTGGGGCCGGTTACCAAAACAAGACCTTTTTTGAAGTTGGTCATCTTCAAAACCCCTTCAGGCAGTGACAGCTCTTCAGCAGACAGTATCTTGCTGGGAATGATGCGGAAAACGGCAGCTATGCCGCGATGCTGCATCAGAATGTTCCCACGAAAACGGGCCAGTTCTGGCACGGAATAGGCAAAATCCAGATCTTTGGTCGTTTCGAAATGTTCCTGTTGTTTTTCTGTCAGAATTTCGAAAAGAATCGACTTCAGCTCGTCATGCCCCAGCGATTTAAAATTGAGGCGCACCATTTCACCATGCAGGCGAAAGATCGGCGGGTTGCCGGTTGAAAGGTGCAGATCCGAAGCACCCTGCTCTTTCATCATTCTGAAAAGTGCATCTATCTTGGCCATATGTGTACTCCGTTAAAAAAAACGTCAGGTAATTTTTTCAGTCTTTCTGTAATAAAAACTAAAGTACCACCGAGGCAATATACTCTTCAGGTGAGATCTTGCCGGCACGCAAAAGAGCAAGTCCCTGCTGCTTTATTCCAAGGTAGTCGATCGATTTCAGATACCCTTTCAGTGGTTTTAGTTCGGTCGATTGTTCAAAAATATCAAGAAAATCCGGATCAAATTCTATTGCATCCATCAGAAAGTGTCGTTCAGTAAAACCACTATGCCCACAGGTGTCACAGCCGTTGGTGCGGTAGAATTTATTCAATGATTCATCCACTCCCATGGCGGTGATCTCCTCAAGTGGCGGACGGTAATCAATGCGACAATCAGGGCAAAGGATCTGAATCCCTTTGAAAGAAATCAGTCCATTAACAAATATGGGCAGGAAGTAATTCTTTTGCTGATAGATCAACAGATGCTGCAGAACATTAGAAGTCCCGCGAATTTCCAGGCCTGCCAGGACCCGTTTGCCACGCATGGCGGCACGACAGGCAGCGGTAAATGGCATGGCTTCTGTGGCATCCTCAATTACAAGTATGTCAGGATCATGTTCCAGGGCCTCCATGATAGTGTTTGCCCGCTCTGCTTCGGAACGCGGCAGGATGATTCGGGGGAAGTGCTTTGTCATGCGTCCGGGACCCTCGCCAAGGATGATGACCTGTTTGCCGCTGGTATTGGCTTCCTCAAGCATCAGATCCATGAAGCGGCATCGCTCATGCGGGTTTCTGGATGCAAAAAAAGTAACACCCTGTTTTGCTGAGGCCAGTCGCATAAAAGCAGACCCCTGATCTGGGGGTAGATTCAGCTCAGCCAGACGAGAGGGTATGTGGGAGCTGACATGCAGTTTAAGTGTTATGTAATCGCCTTCAGGGCCCGGAAGAAAGGCAGCCTGAAAAGAGACCGGCATATTATGATACGAGAAGGAGAGCATGCCGCCCGTTGCAAGTATGTCCAGGTGGTCGGTATTGCAAGACTGTCTCAGGAGTTTTGATAGCGCTGGATAGTGTCTGGGAGAAAGGCTGCCGATACTTTTTGTTGCCCCACTGCGTTTACCGCTGACAATAATAGCAGAGCCCTGGGGGTAGATGGAAAGTGAAGAAAGGCGGTTTTGAATAATGAAAATGAGTAGATAGCTGAGTAGAGAACGGCCTGTAATATCGGTGTTAATCTCTTCCAGTGCTTTTTCAGAAAAGGCTGTCGAAGTGAACCCGATGCTGTCCAGTCCCGCGTCCCCATAAAAAAAGTTGATCATGGACTTGATTTCACTGATCAAGGCTACGGAGATATTTACTGTCAAACCGGTATGATGCTCAATTTCATCAATAGCGACGCGATTTAGTGGGTCGGCAATAGCAATATTTAGCTCGCCGCCGGCCTGGATAAGTGGAATAAAGCAGTGCTTGCGAGTCAGTAACGAGGGGATGAGTCTTAGTGCCTCCGAGTCGATTAGTTCCTTCTTGAGCCGGATATAGGGAATATCCAGCTGATTTGAAAGTGCCCAGTCGATATCTTCCTGGGTGACAATACCCAGGTTGATCAAAGCCTCTCCAAAACGGCAGCCGGTTTTTTTCTGCTCCTCAACCGCATTGTTAATATCTGTTTCGGTAATAATTTGTGATGCGGAAAGGATACTGCCTATGGTGCCTTTATTGGCATGCTCTGACATGGTTCTCCTCCGAATAAAACTTTGAGGGAAAATCCTGAAACGGATTATTTAGGTCATCCTTCGCGATCGCTGAGATTTTCAAAGCGCGTATGTTCGCCAAAGAAAGCCAGGTTTACTGTGCCTAATGCGCCGTTACGCTGCTTGCCGATAATAACTTCGGCATTGCGGTCATGGTTCTGAGTACAGCTGCCATCACGCTTGCGACACTGATCGCAGTAAACCGATTCACGATAAACGAACATGATAATATCTGCATCCTGTTCAATAGCACCGGATTCGCGAAGGTCACTCATCATCGGGCGCTTGTCGGCGCGTTTTTCAAGTTCGCGGTTCAGCTGAGAAAGGGCAACTACTGGTACGTTCAGCTCTTTGGCCAGGGCCTTTAGTGAGCGGGAAATATCTGAGATTTCCTGCTGGCGAGACTCGGAGTTGGCGCCACCGCGCATCAACTGCAGGTAGTCGACGATGATCAGTCCTATATCGTGTTCACTTTTAAGGCGTCTGGCCTTGGAGCGTAACTCAAGTACCGTGATGGCCGGTGTGTCGTCGATGAATATTTTGGCGTCATGGAGAATACCGGCAGCCCTGGTCAGACGTGGCCAGTCCGAATCCTGGAAATGCCCGGTACGCATCTTGCCGAAATCAATCTTGGCGATGGAGGCGAACAGACGCATGACCAGCTGTTCTTTACCCATCTCCAACGAGAATACTACAGACGGAACCTTGTTTTTGTTGCGTGGATCAGCGCTGGCATACTCGGCAATATTAAGTGCCAGCGTAGTTTTACCCATGGAAGGTCGTGCGGCAATGATGATCAGGTCTCCCGGCTGGAAACCGGCAGTCATATGGTCCAGATCCACATAGCCTGTCGGTGTTCCTGTAATCAGCTCCTTCTTGGCATGCAGTGACTGCAGGATTTTAAAGGTTTCCTTGATGACATCTTTGACCTGGACATACTGTGGGCGCAGTTTGTTCTCGGAAATTTCATAAATATTTTTCTGAGCCATATCCAGAAGTTCATCCACGTTGGACTGTTCATCGTAGCCCATGGTGACGATATCGGTGGCAACGGTGATCAGTTTTCGATTGAGAGCTTTCTCTTTTACGATCTTACAGTAATATGTGATATTTGCGGCCGTAGGAACGTAATCTACGAGAGTCATCAGATAAGACGCACCACCAATTTCATCCAATTCCCCTTGTTTTCTAAGCATGTCAGTCATGGTGATCAGGTCAGTCGGTTCACGCAGTTCCGACAGTTTCATCATGGCCGTAAAAATCTTACGATGACTTTCTCTGTAGAAATCTTCGGCCGTCAGGATTTCCAAAACCCGGTTGATGGCATCATTGTCAATCAGGATGCCGCCCAAAATCGACATTTCGGCTTCGAGGCTCTGGGGTGGCAGTTTACGCAGGTCGGAATTGCTCATAAAGTGGTACTATCTCCTGTGTAGTGCAATAACTGATTAAATATCACTAGCACTGTGAATAAGATTCTTTTGGTATTCAGTTTTTCTGGCGTCTGATCAAGTCAAAAGGTGCTGTTGTAAAAGGCAAAGTCATAATTATGCGTTGATTCGGGTTAACTGAATCAACGGAAACGGTTTTTGTGGCTGTTTCCAGTAACTGTAACTGATCTACGCGGACGATATTTGATTTCATGCCCGGGCCGATGAATTCAATCTCATCATCTACCCTGATCCGGTTGCGTACTTCAATGATAACTGTGCCGTCAGTATTGATGTTTTCCACCATGCCCACAAATTCATGGCTGCGGATATAGGCGGAATGGTATTCCTGGCCCACATTGCGTGGCTCACCGAACAGAAAACCGGTTGTGTAGCCGCGATGACTCAGTTTTGAAAGTTCTTCCATCCATTCCGGCCGGAAGTTGTACCCTGCCGGATCAGCCATGTATTCATCCAGCGCCTGGCGGTAAACCCTCAACACTGAGGCCACATAATTAATCCCCTTCATGCGTCCTTCAATTTTCAATGAGGCTGCGCCGCTTGAGATGATTTGGGGCAGATGCTCCAGCAGGCAGAGGTCACGGGAGTTGAAGATGAATGTGCCGTTTTCATCTTCGTGAACAGGGAAGTATTCCCCCGGGCGTTTTTCTTCAACCAGATGATAATTCCATCGGCAAGGGTGGGAACATTCACCCTGATTGGCATCGCGACCTGACATGGCGCTGGAAAGCAGGCAACGTCCTGAATAAGAGATGCAGAGGGCACCATGCACGAACACCTCCACATCCACTGCAGTTTTGTTGACGGTTTCTGTAATTGCTTCCAGTGTTGTTTCACGTGCCAGATTGACTCTTTGGATCCCCTGTTTATGCCAGAAGCTGGCGCTGCGCCAGTTGATGGTGTTTGCTTGTGTGGAAAGGTGCAGCTCTCTTTGGGGCGATATCTCCCTGGCCAGATCAATCACGCCGGGGTCCGCTACAATATATGCATCAAATGGCAGTTCAGACACTTCTCTGAGGTACTTTTCCAACTGTGGCAGTGCGGCATTATGAGGGTAGCTGTTTACGGTCAGATAGGCTTTGACGCCGTGTGCGTGGCAGTAGTCAAGGGCTGTGCCCATTTCAGAGATGGAAAAATTGTCAGCAAGATTACGTAAACCAAAAGCTCTGCCGCCCATATAGACGGCATCAGCTCCGTAATGAACAGCAATTTTCAGTTTTTCCATATTGCCGGCTGGAGCCAGCAGTTCAGGTTTTTTCATGAATTGTTCCGATGATAGTTGAAGAAGGGAATATGGCGAAAAATATTAACATATTCGCTACCCTATTTAAACTGAAAAGGCGACTTTCTCTTGACAAACTGGCATATAACGCTTTAATTGTAAGAAATATTTGATAAATGGAGGCGTTATGGTGTCCGGCATCAGTCGAATAGCCTGTCTTGTATCCTGTCTGGTTTTAGTTAGCTGTGCTTCCAATGATCTGATGGTTAAACGTCAGTCAGAGGCAGATGCAAAGATTGAACGATTAAACCAGGTTGAAAATGTCAACATGTTGCGAATGAATGAACTTTCAGGTCAGGTTCAGGCTCTGGATGACCAGTCTAAAAATAGCGCTGCCCTGATTAAGCAGCTCCAGTCTGCAATTCAGGAATTACGTGTGTCGCAGGATGAACTGAAATCGCTGATTGCAGCCTCTTCTGTCCCACCTGATGTGCAAGCCGTACATAAAATTGAGGTTGTAAATCAAGATCCAACTCCAAAGGGTAAAGAGAGCGGACCTCCTGCAGACTATCTCAAGGCTTTTGGTTTTTATAGTGCCAATAATTTTCCGGCGGCAATAGATGGTTTTGAGGCTTTTCTCAAGCGTAATCCCAAAAGTGAATTTGCTGCCAACGCCTCATATTGGATCGGTGAGTGTTATTATAGCCAGTCCGATCTTGCCAAGGCCCGGGCCAGTTTTCAAAGAACGGTAGATAACTATCCTAAAAGTTCTAAAATGCCGGATGCAATGCTTAAGCTTGGTTACACACTGGCCGCCATGAAAGAAAAAGATAAAGCCCAATCCGTGTTCGAAAGTCTGATTAAATCATACCCCGGAAGTCCTGCAGCAATTAAAGCCAGGGAACGGCTGTCGGTAAACTGACAACAAGGTGTTTGACTACACATCAGAAATCACTGAGGTGCACTCCATGAAAAAGAAACTGATCGTAACATTTTTACTGGCGCTGACATTTGTTCTTCCCACCCTGTTAATGGCAGCTGATCAGGATGAGCCAACCATTTATGTGGTCAAGCGCGGAGACACCCT
>Ga0105047_10007048_pt1 | contig 18996 bp, 18 predicted proteins | sample MAT04_FD_78384 | JGI IMG/M metagenome (GOLD analysis project Ga0105047, IMG submission 78384) | Freshwater microbial communities from Lake Fryxell liftoff mats and glacier meltwater in Antarctica - MAT-04 (megahit assembly) | ecosystem: Environmental > Aquatic > Freshwater > Ice > Liftoff... | reverse complement strand
CACATAACTCGCACTGAGAATGCCAACCGGTGTTGCCGCATTTCGTGTACCAATCCTGTGCGAAATGCGATGGTCAAACGAATGCACGGCCGTTTTCGTTCCTGCGTGCCGATTGAGACACGCACTTACTTCTGCCTCAATTCCAATTCCCTTCACCTCGACGTACACCGTCGCTCTGCCGGCGGCGAGGTGCAGCACTTCGTCAAGCGCGGGAAGCGATTCGCCGTTTCGCAGCCGGACCTCGGCCAAGGTGGTGTAATCCACCGCATTGATGGTTAACCTGCGACCGTTCAGTGATTTTACATCGTCGGGATTGACCGGCACCTCGGGGTCGTGATGCACCACCACTACCCCATCCCGGGTGGCGTGAACGTCCAGCTCGATGGCGTCGGCCCCTTGTTCGAGGGCGGCGGCAAACGCCGCCATGGTGTTCTCCAGCTGGTCGCGGGAGGCGCCGCGGTGCGCGATTATTTCAACGGGGGCCGAGACTCGCATGGTGGGATTGGCAGGTTGTTGAGAGAGCAAACGATCTGGGACGTTCCAACTCGATGGGCGCACTGCACGGACTCTGGGGCAGCACGGCACAGGGTGCGGGGCTATGACCAATAATCAGCGCGCTGACGCGAACGCTCGGCGGCGTGATCGACATCACGTCGAGCGGGAGGATGGCCGCGCGTCAAGGCTTGGTTCGTGTTTCAAAGCAGGCTGTCTTAACAAAGCTTGAACGGCTGCGTCCAATTTTTCACAGGGGATGATGGAAACTGATCGACAAGCGGACGCGCTGCTTGACCAGGGGTTGGTTGAGCGTTGGCAGGCAGGCGACGAACGAGCGGCTTCGGCCATCGTGGAGCGTCATGCGCCTGCCTTGAAGCGTTTCGCGGTCAGTCTGGGTGTCCGTGAAGAGGTAGACGAGTTGGTGCAGGATACGTTCGTGCGGGCGTTTGGCGCGTTGCATTCGTTTCGGTCAGAAAGTTCGTTGCGCACGTGGTTGTTCACGATCGAGCGACGGTTGGTACTTGATCGACGGCGAACCGAACTGCGACGACGAAACGAAGTGGAAGTAAACGACAGCGATGTGGTGACGGGGTACGATGCACTCGACACGATTGTCGCCGACGAAGTTCGAGAAAGAGTTTCGCGAGCGCTGGAGAAGCTCTCGCGAATGCAACGAGAGGTGTTCGTGTTGAGAGTTCAGGAAGGTCGGTCGTACAAGGAAATCGCCGACATTCTTGGAAGTTCAGAGGGAGCCGCTCGGGTGCACTATCACAATGCCATGCGCGCAGTAAAGGAGTACCTCGATGACTGACTGTTCTAACGCTGAGATCCGCGACCTGTTGCCCGACTATGTGCACGATCAGTTGTCCATCACTGATCTGGCGCGCATCGAGCAGCACGTGGCGTCGTGCGCCGATTGCGCCGAAGAGCTAGCGCTGTTGCAGACGGTCCTCGCGATACGTCCGCAGTTCCGTACGCTCAATATCGCCGACATTGTCGCGAGTTTGCCAAAGCCTGGTCAGTTCACGACCGTCACGTTGCCTGATGATGTGCACGTTGCGGCGGTCGATGGCGTGCGCGATATCGCATCGGTCAGGAGTGTAGCGCGCAAGAGCCGCACATTCGGCAGCTGGCGTGCCGTCGCTGCGGTCGCGGTGATGACGGTCGGCGCGCTGTCGGTCACGATTGCGCGTCAGGGTTTCATGGGCAACGGGGTGGCCCCGCTTACTGATTCGGCAACGGTGGCTGAGTTGCAGTCGCGTGGCGACGCAGTGGGTGATGGCAATCTGTTACAGGATTCCGCGAAGGCTGGCGCTAACCAGAGGCGCGTTTCGCTTTCGGTGGGAGATCCGTCGGAGTATACGGCGGAAGAGTTGGACGCCCTGATGGCTCGTATGGATAAGTGGGATGGCTCGGCGTCGGCCGATCCTCTGCCAGGCGTGCCGATTTTGCCTCCCGGTTCATGAGGAGCATTGCCATGTGGTCGCGACATTTGGTGCGCGGGGGTTCAGCATGGAGGTTAGCGGCAGCTGTCGCCACGGCCGTGATTTTTTTATCGGTCGAATCGGCAGCCGCCCAGGGCAGCGCTGACACGGGTTCGGTGCGCGCCGGTCGCGGGGCCAGCGGCGGTGGTGCCGGACGTGGTGGCAACCGCCAACCGGGATCGCCTAACGGGTTCGGTGGCGCGTCGCCGGAGATGTTTGAGAAGTTCGTTGAGCGAGTACTGCGCGGCGATCGCGTGATGCTGAATGACGAACAAATCGTGAAGTGGCACGCCTGGAACAAGCGCTTCGATCCAGAGCGGCGCGCTTTGGGCAGGGAAGAAAACGACTCACGTCGTCAGCTGCGCCAGCAACTGTTATCCGGCACCGCACCCGACGACGCCAAAGCAGCCGAAATCCTGGATCGTTTGTTAAAGCTCGAGCGCAAATGGGTAGATCTGCACGAGCGCGAGAACAGAGACTTGGGAACGTTTATCAAGCAGCCGATGCAACGTCTGCGCTTCTATGCGTTCCAGGATCAACTCAAGCGAGAGTTTCAGGAGATGCAGACCCGCCGTAACGGCGACATGAATCGCGATGGCCGCGGTGGGCCGATGCGTGGCGACTCCACGAAGTATCGTCAAGGCATGCGCGGCGATTCGGCTAGTGGAAGCTTTCCGCGCGACGGGATGCGTCCGCCTGGAAAAGTCGACACACTTTCGTCGGGCAAGTCGATCAAGAACTAGCGCGGCAACATCGCGCGATTGGTGAAGCAAGTGTCAACCGCTGGGCCGAGTGTTCGGTCCAGCGTTTTTTCCTTCGAGGGTAGTGACTACCATGCGTGCGTGGCACCCACTACCTTGGTTGTTCGCGCCTGCTGACCGCTCACTGAGCGCGTCGCAAATCGTGGTAGCGCCCGGATGGCGGAACTGGTAGACGCAGCGGACTCAAAATCCGCCGATCGCAAGGTCATGGGAGTTCGATTCTCCCTCTGGGCATGCCCGCGGTACTGAACCGCAACGAAGGGTCGGTGTAACCGTGGCGGCGAAGCGCACCAGCGCGACGCACCAGCGGGGCCAAGAAGGCCAACGTACGACCGCAGGTGTAACCGCACGTGCCGTGATGGGGTGTAGCTCAATGGCAGAGCACTCGACTGTTAATCGAGCGGTTGGTGGTTCGACTCCACCCGCCCCAGTACGGTCCAGAAAGCCAACACCTACTAGCGCCTGATGAGGTTCGTCAGAGTAAAATGTGCTGCCCCAGACGAATCACGAGATAGAGAAAACATCCGGTTGCGTTCAACTGACAAGAGCGTAGGGCCGCGGAGCGGCGCAGATGCGAATTCCAGCGTAGTCGCCGTGCCTCGAATGACGTCGTATGCAGTCCACCGATCGATTCTAGATCCGAAAGGATGGTAGTCCTGCACCCAAAGCAATCCGTCCCGGCTGATCCGCGTGTCACTGAACATTGGATAATGCTTGGGCAGGCTGGCGCGCTCGGGATTCTTGCTAGGCGGTGCATCAAGTACCAGTGACCCGCTGTTCGAGAGCTCTTGCTTCGGACTTGACAACTGGTACTCTGCTTCGAGGTTGCCCAATTGGTTGTAGCGCCACACGTGCCCGTCTCGAGAATCGGCGACCCAGAGTGAGGTTCCAATGGCGCCATAGTTTAGCTGGAACTGCACACCACCCTGCGTAAATGTGAGCGGAAACGTTCCGACCTCGTTCAGGAGCTTCCCGAAGAGGTCATAACGCTTGATGGTTACCATGTCGTATCCATTCCGTTTGGGCGCCAGGTTTGAAAGGATAAACGTGCCGTCGTCAAAGCAACCCTGAGCGGGCATGGAACCTGCAATGGTGCTGACTTCGCGAACGCGTGTCCCCGTAGGAGTGAGCACGGAGAATCGATGTGTCGCAGGATCAGAGGCTACGATGGTATCTCCTCGGGTCTGACAAACACCCGAAAGATTGATGAATTCGCCCGGACCGCGACCGCGTCGCCCAATTACCAATGATTGTTTTCCGGCTGCGGTGAAGAAGCGGATCCTGTAAGTGTCAACAACGATTGCGGCTCCGTTGAACGTGAGTAGCGCCGTCAAAGCTCCGTTATTATGAAGGAACTCGTCGTCTTCGTTCTCCTTGAGCCCACCAATGTCCCAGACGCTCTTCGAGTCCAAGAGGTAGACAGTTGTCGCCTTCGCGGGAGAGGGGATCACTTTTAACGGTATTTTTCGGCTTTGCTGCGCATGCAGCTGAAGGCAATCGCCGCATCGCCCTCCAATTGCAGCGAAGATCGCAAAAAATGCCACGAGGTGCTTCCGGAATGCAATTTTGGGCCTGCTGATTCGTGTCACAGTTCACCTCACCTTTCCGCGGGATTTGAGGACGGAATCAATTACTTCAGAACTCGGTGGATTCGGGTATAACCAACCATCGAGCAGTACCGAAGGCGTGCCACCGATTTTCAACTTGTTCCCGTACTTCACTCCGGCGGTGATATTTGCCACCTCAGACGATGACGCCGCGCAACTGTTCAGACTCAGTGTGTCGGATACTCCCGCTTCTGCCGCGAACGATCCCCATGACTTCAGCCCGAGTGAATCTTGTTTTTGATACACGACGTCAATCCATTTGCTGAGTGCGCCGAGATTCGCAACGCACTCTGTAACTCTCGCGGCAGGCATTGCAAATCGATGCATAGACAATGGAAAATGCGCAAACTCAATACTTAAATCTTGAGCGTGGGAGGCAATTGCTCGTTTTACGACTGTGGAATGATACCCCCGGCATGCTGGACACTCAAGATCGCCGAACACGATCATGATGACTGGTGCCGTGCTAGACCCGGCTAAATGATGGGTCGAGGGAAGAAATTCTCGCCAATCATCAACCTGCGAAACCTTACCGGGATTTTGTCTACTCCGGCCGCCCCGACCGCTGATGCTGGTAAAGATAAAACTCCCAGCCATGCCCAACGCGGCCGTGGCGATCACCAGCGACAACAGGTTATCAAGCCGATTGTTCACAATTGCCTCCGTTTTATGCGCGCTCAGGGATAGGCATCCCTGTCAACTCGCAGTTAATTTGCCCCGCCGCGGCACCGTATTGTCGAACCCCATGGGCCGCCACCCTGTGCAGTGCACTGCTCGCCGTAACTGCACGTCGGAGTGGGGAATAAACATCCTGCATCGTTGATGCAGATTGAGTTCATGGTCTCCTCGCTTGGGCACACCTGCGTGCACTGAATTTCCGCGCACGCATCCGCAGCAACTGCCAGCTGCGGTTGACCGACCAAACCGACACCGCCGATCACCAAAATCGCAGTGAGTTGTACCTTCCTTATTCTTGTTAACATGATTCCCTCCTCGAAACGTTGCATGATGCGATTGGGAATTCCTTCGGATCACGCGCAGGTGACTTCCGCAGCTGACTCAATTCAGCGTGTGGGATGCGGTTCATCCAAAGACCAACGATTTCTGGTGCACCTCCGCGATAATTGAAGGAAGCGTCACGAGCCAGAGTGCCATGTGATTGGTGACCATGGCTGGCTGTGAAGCTCACGATACTAGCTTTCCCGCATCGACGGCAGTGATTCCTGTCACTTACACGTGAAAGTCTCTAGTGAGCATCTCGCATTCTTGCAAGTGTCGAATGGCTCGTAAGAGAAAAAGATGCAGTACTCGATTTGCTCAGGCGCCGCTTTTCCGTTCAAAAGGGAAGGTCGTCTACCGCGGATGCGCCAATTCGCAGCATCCGGACCTTAGGAACTGCTTTCCAGCTTTGGAGCAACGCCGCGCGCTTGCTCCCATTTTGCGGCCCGCCTACCTTCCCAGTCCCGCACCATCCCCGTTCCCAGCCGCCGCCGCATGCCGCTCTCCCTCCTTGCCAGTCATGACGCTCCGGCGTCTGTCGATACCGCGCTGCTCGTCGTCATCCTGGGCGCCGACCCCGCTCTCACCCCCGCGATGGTTGCGATTGACGGGTCCGTGGGTGGCGCGCTGTCACGCACGGTTTCGCGACGCGACTTCCGAGGCGGCAAAGACGAAACACTGCTGCTGGTGGGCCCCGACGCGGGCATCCGTCGCGTGTTGTTGGTGGGACGCGGTGCAGGCGCCCCGACTCGCGGGACCGCCCGTCGCGCGGCCGCCGTCGCCACACGACAAGCCCGGAAACTTGGGCTGGCCAGCATGCACGTGCTGCTTGAAGACGCGAGTGCCGTTGCCATTGAAGGCATCGTTACCGGAATTGCCGCCGGCGCATGGGAATACGCCGAACTCAAAAAAGAAGTACCGGCGAACGAACAACGCGACGCACTCGCGACGGCCACCGTCTTCACCGCCGACACGGACGACGCACGCAAAGCGTTTGTCTTTGGTGTCGCATTGAGCGAAGGGCAGGCGCTCGCGAAACGGTTGGGCATGATGCCAGGCAACCTGTGCACGCCCGATTACCTCGCACAAATCGGTCGCGAGATTGGCGCGCGTCACGACATGAAGGTGCTGGTGATGGGGCGCGAAGAAATGTTGCACGAAGGCATGGGTTCGTTCATGGCCGTCGCGCAAGGCACACCGCAGGAGCCACGTCTCGTCGCCATCGAATACAAAGGCGGTGGCTCGTTTGATGATCCCGTTGTGCTGATGGGCAAGGGCGTGTGTTTCGACACCGGCGGCATCTCCATCAAACCCGCGCCTGAAATGGAGTGGATGAAGTTTGACATGTGCGGAGCCGCGGGCGTGTTGGGGGCCATGGAAACCATTGCGCGCCTCAAACTCAAGATCAACGTTGTTGGCATCATTGGCGCCGTCACGAACATGCCGTCGGGCACTGCCGTGAATCCCGGTGATGTGGTCCGTGCGATGAATGGCAAGACAATCGAGATCATCAACACGGATGCCGAGGGACGTTTGGTACTGGCCGACTTGCTGGTGTTTGCGAAACGTTTCCGTCCGTCGATTGTGGTCGATGCGGCGACATTGACCGGTGCGATCGTGGTCGGACTGGGGCACAACGCGATGGGCATTTTTGGCCCGGACGCCGCCGTGGTGGAAGAAGTCCGGCAAGCCGGCGAGCGTGCCGCGGAACCCGGCTGGCCCATGCCGGTATGGGATGACTACAAGGAGCAAATCCGCTCCGACGTCGCTGACGTCAAGAACACGGGTGGCCGAGCCGCTGGTTCGATTACCGCCGCGCTGTTCCTCCAGGAATTTGTGGACGGGTTTCCGTGGGTGCACCTCGACATCGCTGGCACAGCCTATTCACAGACGGATCTGGGCTGGATTCCGAAAGGCCCAACCGGCGTGCCGGTGGGAACGTTTGTCGAGTTTGTGCGGGGACGCGCCGGCTGAGTACACATCGCGCCACCGCATGGCTGTTGACGTTGATGCTGCTGGTTGGCGTGCTCCCAAGCATGCTGTCGGCGCAGGTCAGAACCGATACCACGCGACGCAGGCCAGGCACAGTCGTGCCAGCCACTGGCGTGGACAGTGCGCAACCTCCGGTTACGCTGCTGGATACTGTCGCGCAAAGGCTAGCGCAACGCCGGATTGACAGTATCGCGGCATTCAGAAAGGGCGACACGATTAAAGCGCCACTCGCGCAATTCGAGAAGCCGTTATCCTTCGAAATAGACGATCGGTTGCGTTTCAATCGCAACCAGATTCTGACGTCGGAAGCCACAAATTTATCTGAATTACTGGCGATGGTGCCCGGCGTGACACACTACGCTTCGGGTTGGCTGGCGAGTGCGCACCTGGCGGCCTACGGTGGCGATTTTACGCGCGTACGGGTGTTCATGGATGGCATCGAAATGGACGCCAATGACCCACGGTCGAACGGCATTCCCGATCTCATTGACGTCCATCTCTGGCTGCTCGATGAAGTCGTCATTGAGCGAACGGCGGGCGAAGTGCGTGTGTGGTGTCGCACCGCTTCGACGACCCGTATGACACCATACACGCGGACCGATGTCTTCACCGGTGATCTCAATACCAACGGTTTTCGAGCACTGTTTGGCCGTCGATTCATGAACGGCATGCTGCTGCAGGTGAACGGAGAACAGTTTGCCACGCAGCAGGGACGGCAAACCCAGTTTGGAACAACAGCCGCTGTGGGCCGTGGTGACGGTGGAAGTCAGACTCTCAACGCGCGCCTGGGGTACGCGCACAAGAAATGGAGTGCGGACGTGTACGGCCGGGTCACCACGCGTGATCGTGACGCACAAGCCGGGACCGACAGCACCCCCCCGATCATCGCGTACCGGGGCGCGCGGCGCGAGGTGTCCACACGAGTGGCGTACGGTGACACTACGAGCGGTTTGTGGTCGCAGGTGGTATTCAACTCGTTGCGCACCCGACTGGAAGGATTGCGCGCGAAAGCGGATACCGATACCACGAATCACAGCGACACCACGCGCTCGCGCGACCAGAAGCTGTTTGCGATCGGCTATCGCACGAACAGCCTGCAACTCTCGTTCACTGAACGGTTGCGCACGCTGAACGGCCGCGCCTGGAGCTCGCCGGCCATTCGCGGCGGCTACACATCGAACTGGTTGTCGGCGGGAGTGTTCGCGGAACGACAGGCCCTGGACTCGTCACAACACGTCGATGCGTCGGTGCGGTGGTCACCGCTCCGATGGGCGGCACTGTCACTGAGTCAATCCGTGCGCGCGTTTGACGATGGCACTGCCTTTGACAGCACTCGTCGAAAGAATGAAACGCAAACACGCCTTGAGGGTGGCGTGTTGTGGCATGACAAATGGTTGACCGTGGGCACGATTCGACAAAGTCGGTTTTTGCAAAGTCCGCCCACGCTGGTCACAGGATCGAACACTTCGCGATTTGTCGCACCCGCTTCACTGGGACTCACGTTTGGCGCACGCGGCAAGTTGTACCGCGACATCGGGTTGGACGTGCAGGGCGTTCGATGGGATAAAGCCGCCTTGTATCGCCCGCAGTTCTCGACGCGTACCGATTTGTCGCTCGTCAGCAACTGGCTCAGTCGGTTTCCGCGCGGCGAATTTGGAATCAATGCGCACATCGTTCACGAACTGCGCGATCCGATCACGTTTTCGTACACGAACGCGACGACGAAGAAACAAGTCACGGTAACGTCGTTGCGTACTCAGATCTTCACTACGTTGTTTGAAATCCGCATTCAGCGGGCGGTCATTTTTTACCACTTTCACAACATGTCGGGCCAGAAATATGAACTTCTGCCGGGCATCATCATGCCTCGTCAAGTGCAGATGTACGGTGTGCGGTGGGACTTCTGGAACTGATCCCGCTTTGGTGTTTCGATTGACGACACCGCGGGGACAGGTTTAGTTGCGCGCCATGGTGCGCTCGATGACCGGCTTCGGCCACGCGGATGGTTTGGTTGGCACGCTGCACGTCAGCGTGGAAGTTCGCACCGTCAATCATCGGTTCTTTTCGCCCAGCATCAAACTTCCCAGCGCCTTTTCGGCGTGGGAAACCGAAGTGCGTGAAACGATGCGCGCTCGCGTCAGCCGCGGGCACGTCACGCTGACCGCTCGCTCCGAGCGCGCGACGGTTTCTCCGAACGAGGGTATCGACGCCGCGAAGTTTCGAGACGCGGTCCACACGCTGCGGGCACTAACCGAAGAGCATGGATTGGCCGGTGGCGTTGACCTGGCGTCTGTTCTCCGCATGCCCGATGTGGTCACGCTGCATCGCGAACCCATCGAAGAGCCGACCGGCACGGCGCCGGAACTGATCGCGATCGTCGAACACGCGCTGGTCAGCCTGAACAAGGCGCGGGCAGAGGAGGGCGTTCGCCTCACGGTGGTTCTCCTTGAACGACTCGCGCTGGTTCGGGCCGCGGTCGAACGCATCGCCTTACGGGCACCCGAGCGAGTGGTGGCGCATCGCGACCGACTGCGACTGGCGGTGTCCGAACTCACGAACGGCATTCCGTTGGATGAGTCTCGGCTCATGCAGGAAATCGCGCTGCTGGCCGACCGCATTGATGTCAGCGAGGAAATGGACCGATTCCGGTCGCACCTTGCGGCATTTGCACAAACGCTGGAGCAGGCGCCCTCCGATGGCGTGGGAAAGCGCCTCGGATTTCTGCTGCAGGAACTTCTGCGCGAGGCCAATACCACCGGCAGCAAGGGGGCGGATCAGGCGGTGCTGGCCGACGTTGTCGCGATCAAGGAAGAGCTCGAGCGCATTCGCGAACAGGTCGAAAACCTCGAATGAAAGGGTTTCCGGTCATTTTGTCCGCGCCTTCGGGCGCCGGAAAGACCAGTATTCGCCTTCTGCTCCTGCAGCGAAGGGGAGACATAGGTTATTCTACAAGTTGCACTACGAGGGCCCCGCGAGTGGGCGAGGTGGACGGCCACGATTACCACTTCTACACGCGCGAAGCGTTTGAAGCGGCCCGTGACCGCGGCGAGTTTGCCGAGTGGGCCGAGGTGCATGGAAATCTCTACGGAACGCGGCGTTCGGAAATTGAGGGGACGCTTCGCACCGGCAAACACGTGTTGATGGATATCGACGTACAAGGCGCACGGCAGTTCGCTGCCGCGTTTCCGGAGAGTGTGTTGGTGTTCATTTTGCCGCCATCGGGAGAAATCCTGATGTCGCGGTTGTCAGGGCGCGGCAGTGAAGATCGTGAGCATCTGCTGACGAGACTTCGCAATGCCCGCGCCGAGATGAACGAGGTAGGGCGGTATCACTATGTGGTGGTGAACGACGATCTGGCGCGGGCGGTTGATCAAGTCAGTGCCATTATCGATGCAGAAGGACTGCGACACAGTCGCGTGCAGGCCTTGGAGCAGCAGGTAGAGGCGCTCATCGCGCAACTCGAAGCAGAAATCAGTCATTTTTCAAAGGGCGACTAACATGCAGGTTTTTACACCAGGCGAGATCACCGGCAAAGCCGCGAACAAATACCTGAGCGTTCTCATTGCGGCGAAGTTTGCGCGCGTGTTAAACGACGCTCCTCGCGAGCGCACGCCCAACGAAAAAAAACTCACTACGCGTGCGTTGGAAGAATTGACGGCGGGCGCCATTGAGTATCGCGTGCAGCCGCGGCGTCGTCCAAACGGCTGAGCACCGACGCCAGCGCCCGATTTCCGAAATGGCGTACTCGGCGAGCGCTTCGCTTGTGTAACACGCGCACGCCTTCGCATCGACATATCGCCTAAGCGCTCGCTCACTTCGTGCGCCCTTTTGACAATCAGCGCGTACTGCTGGGCGTAACCGGCGGCATTGCCGCGTACAAGTCTGCGTGGCTTGCACGGCTGCTCACACAGGCTGGTGCGGAAGTGGATGTGGTGCTCACCCGGGCCGCATCCGAATTTATTGGGGCCATCACGTTCGAAGCGTTGACGGGCCGACCGGTTCATACATCACTGATTGAACCCGGCCACGCGCTCGATCACATCAAGTTGGCGCGCGCGGCGCACGTCGTGGTGGTGGCGCCGGCCACGGCCGATTTCATGGCGCGCGCGGTTGGTGGCCATGCCGACGATTTGTTGAGCGCGTGTTTGTTGGCCGCGACAGCACCGGTGTTGATGGTGCCCGCCATGAATGATCGCATGTGGGCACACGCACAAACGCAGCGCAACGTTCAGTCGGCGCGGGAACTTGGATATCACATGCTGTTTCCCGACGAGGGCAATTTGGCCGTCGGCGAAGGGTATGGGCCCGGACGCATGCCCGAACCAGAAGCGATTGTTGCGCACGTTGGCCAATTGCTGGAAACTTCTAACGCCTTGCAAGGCAAACGCGTGCTCGTGACCGCTGGACCAACTCGCGAAATGGTTGATCCGGTGCGGTTCCTCTCGAACAGTTCCAGTGGTCGCATGGGGGTTGAGATTGCAGCGGCCGCGTGGCGTCGCGGCGCGAGCGTCACGCTGGTTGCTGGACCGCTTGAAGTTCCTGTGCCGGTTGGCGTCGACGTCGTAGACGTTGTGAGCACGAACGACATGCAACTTGCTGTGCAAGACGCGTTGCCCGAAGCCGATGTGTTGGTGATGGCGGCAGCGCCAGCAGACTTTGCGGCAGCTGCGCCCGCGACTCGCAAACTCAAGAAACACGAAGCGCCTGACACGCTGCAGCTGGTGCGCACGCCCGACATTCTGAAAACAACAATCGCGTCACGCAAGGCAGGTGCGGTCATTGTGGGTTTTGCGCTGGAAACAGGGAACGCGATTGCCGAAGGGCAGCGCAAGCTCAAAGAGAAAGCACTGGATATGGTTGTGGTGAACGACGCCACGGAAGCCGGTGCGGGATTCAGGCATGACACGAATCGGGTGACATTTGTTGATCGCACCGGTGAGCCACTCGCGTTACCGTTGATGTCAAAACGTGCGGTAGCCGAAGCGATTATCGATCGCGTTGAACTGTTGCTGAAAGGTGCGGGCCAATGAACGCGCACGATCGGTTGCGACTGTATCTCGAGCAGCGGCGCGAGTTGGGCGAAAGCGAACTTGTGCTGGACACACTGCCGGTTGATTCCGTGCTCAAGATGATTGGTGCGCCTCCGGGTAAAGGAACCGCAACGCGTAGTCCAAGCGGCACACCCTCCGCTGCGACACCTCACGCGCAACGGGCGAATGCCGAAGCCGATGCTGAAGCGCCAACCTCGGGCGCGCTGCCGATCGTTGCGAGTGCCGTCACACCGTCGGATCCGCGGCCGCGTTTCGATAACACTGTCGCGACTGATTGGCGCGCGGCGCTGAGCGGGCTTAAACCCGGCGCGCCGCAAAAGCCCGTGGAGAACGTGAATGTTGAGCCAAAGGCACCTGCCGCTCTGATACCGAAGGCACCTGACGCTCCGATCACGATGGCACCTGACGCTCCGATAACGAAGGCACCTGGCGCTCCGATCACGAAGGCACCTGACGCTCCGAAGTCGAAAGCATCTGACGCTTCGATACCGAGCGTAAACGCGGGCGCAGCAGCTGTAGCAGAATTTCCACTGTGGCTGGCCAATCTCGGACTGCCTGTTGGATTGACTGCCAGTCCATCTCCTGGTTTGATAACAACCGCTGACGCGGCAAACGCCGCAGGTTCGATTGCTGAACTTGCGACCGTGATTGCATCGTGCCGCGCCTGTGTGCTCGGTGCTCTCGCCACAAATGCTGTTCCAGGCGAGGGCAACATCAATGCCGATTTTGTGTGTGTGGGTGAAGCACCGGGACAAACGGAAGACGAAGCAGGGCGCCCCTTTGTTGGAGCGGCCGGGCAGTTGCTGACGAAAATTCTTTCCGCCATTCAGTTGGAGCGGGAAGACGTGTTCATTTGTAATGTGCTGAAGCATCGGCCACCGGGAAATCGCAATCCGTTGCCGGACGAAATCCACGCGTGCACGCCGTACCTCACGCGCCAACTCGCTCTCACCAAACCGAAAGTGATTCTGGCGCTGGGCACATTTGCAGCGCAAACTCTTCTGAATACAACAACGGCGCTGGGCAAGTTGCGTGGCCAGGTGCATCAGTACCAAGGCGTGCCGCTGGTTGTGACGTACCATCCATCGGCACTACTTCGCAACGAAGCGTGGAAACGTCCCGCGTGGGATGATGTCAAACTCGCGCGCCGCATTCTGGATGCAGCGCGTTCGAACGATTCTGTATCGCCAGCTTCCTGACCAACTACAAAAGATGACTGTTTCTGGCGACGCAAATTCGTCGGCGCGGGATCCGTACAAGGATCGCCGCCCCCCGTGGTCGGAAGAAGCGGAGCAAGCTGTGTTGGGTGCGATGCTGCTCGACGCGGATGCGTTCATGCGCGCGGCCGAACATGTGGACGACACGATGTTCTATCTCGAAGGCCATCGTCGGTTGTACCGCGCGATGGTTTCGATTACCGAACGCAATCAAGCGGTTGATACGGTTACGCTGGCGAATGAACTCGACCGTCGCGGCGAACTGGAGTCGTCCGGCGGGCGCGAATATCTGAGCTATCTGCTGGAAGCGGTTCCGACCACTGCCAATGTTGAGTATCATGCGCGCATCGTCAAAGAAAAGTCGTTGCTGCGGCGGCTGATTGAGGTATCCACTGAAATTGTTGGAGAAGCTTTCGAAGGTCGTGAAGACGCCGAGAAGTTGTTGGACAAGGCGGAGTCGCAGATTTTCCAGTTAGGGCAGAGCAAGGAACGCACAGGATTCTCGCGCATTAAAGAATTGCTGTGGCCGGCCATGGAAAAGCTCGAACTGCTGGCGCAGAAAGAGTCGGCCATTACCGGGGTCGCCAGCGGTTTCCGCGATCTCGATTTCATGACGACCGGGTTTCAGCCCGCGGATCTGATTATTGTGGCGGCGCGTCCCTCGATGGGAAAAACGGCGTTCGTGCTGAATATCGCGCAGTACGCGGCCATCGAAACCAAAAACAAACCCGCCGTACCCGTTGCATTCTTCTCGCTGGAAATGAGCAAACAACAGTTGGTGCAGCGTATGCTGTCCAGCGAAGCGCTCATTGATGCGGGACACTTGCGTAAAGGTGGTAGGGCGCTGGACGAATCGATGCCGCGTTTGGCGCAGGCCGCAGGTATTCTGGCTCATGCACCTATTTTCATCGACGACACGCCGGGTCTTGGTTTGCTGGAGATGCGCGCAAAAGCGCGCCGTCTGCACGCGGAGCACAACCTCGGCATGATCATCGTCGACTACCTGCAACTCATGACCGGCCCGGCCAGCTCCGAAAATCGCCAGCAGGAAGTGTCGCAGATTTCGCGCGGGCTCAAGGCGCTGGCCAAAGAACTCAGCGTGCCGGTCGTGGCGTTGTCCCAGTTGTCGCGCGCGCCAGAACAGCGCACGGGTGACGACAAAGGGCGTCCGCAGCTGTCCGATCTTCGCGAATCAGGAGCCATCGAGCAAGACGCCGACGTCATCATGTTCATCTTTCGTCAGGAAGTGTACGGAGAGCGTGATGAAACGGGTCGTCTCAAAGATCCCGGGCTCGAGGGCAAAGCGGAAATCATCATTGGCAAGCAGCGCAACGGTCCTATTGGCAGTGTGCGTTTGTTCTTTCACAAACACTACACGCGGTTTGACAACTATTCGCCGCGCAGCGACGGGCCGCAGACATTGCCCGGTTCACAAAGTGGACCGAAACTGGTGCGTGGGCCCGATGACTATTAACACGTCGTGGTTACTGCCACCGGTGTACGCGGCGTCGCGAACTATTCAGGCTTCGTGATGGCACGCGCGAAGTCACTCTATCGCTGCAACGAATGCAACACGGAATTCCCGAAATGGGCCGGCCGGTGCGACTCTTGCGAGGCGTGGAATTCGCTCATTGAAGTGGTGGCATCCAACGCAGTACCGCAAAGCAAACGCAGCGCGGCGCGCGCGCTTCCGGGAATTGCTGTCAGCACGGTGACTCTGGCGAATGTGAGCGGTACCGATACAAAGCGCTGGCGCACGGGGCTCGACGAATTTGATTTCGTGCTGGGCGGCGGCATTGTGCCGGGATCGATGGTGTTGGTGGGCGGCGAACCTGGCATCGGCAAATCAACGTTGCTTTTGCAAATCGCAGCGCGACTGGAGCTGGCGGGGCATCGCACCCTGTACGTGAGCGGCGAAGAATCCGCGCTGCAGGTGAAGTTGCGCGCCGAACGTCTGGCCGAAGATGCATCACAGTGTGCGTTGCTGACAGAAACTTCTCTCGAGACAATTCTGGCAACAGCCAGTGCGACGTCGAGCGACGGCGACGGCGAACTGCGCGCGCTGATTGTCGACTCTATCCAAACCGTACACACCGAATTGTTGGAAGGTGCGCCGGGTAATGTTGGGCAAGTGCGCGAATGCGCGGCGCGGCTCATGCGTTTTGCGAAAGACACGGGCACAGCGGTGTTCGTCATTGGTCACGTGACAAAAGACGGTGGGATCGCCGGTCCGAAAACGCTCGAGCATATTGTGGACACGGTGCTGTATTTCGAAGGCGACGGTACGCTGGACCATCGCATTTTGCGCGCCACGAAAAATCGGTTCGGTTCTGTCGACGAAATCGGTGTATTTCGCATGGTGCCAGCCGGGCTTGTTCCGGTAGACAATCCGTCCGCGTTGTTTGTGGGTGATCGCACCGATGTTGCCAGCGGCAGTGCGGTGTGTGCGCTCATGGAAGGCACGCGACCGGTGCTGGTTGAAGTGCAGGCGCTAGCGGCGCGTGCCGGGTTTGGAACACCACAGCGCGTGGCATCGGGCATTGACGGGCGCCGGCTCGCGTTGTTGCTGGCCGTGCTCGACAAACGCGGGGGCATCTCTTGCGCACAACTGGATGTGTTCTGCAACATCGTTGGTGGCATGCGCGTGCAGGAACCCAGTGTCGATCTCGCGGTTGTGGCCGCGCTCGCGTCGAGTGTCGCGGATCGAGCGTTGCCTGCGCGTGCGATCTTTCTGGGTGAATTGGGATTGGGCGGCGAAGTGCGTCCCGTTTCGCAGGCGGAACGACGCCTGGCAGAGGCAGCGAAGTTGGGAATGACGCAGGCATTCATGTCGGAGCGCGCCATTCCGCGCCGCATTCCGGATGACATGGAAGTGATCGGAGTGCGCACTATCTCCGACGTGCTCAAACGCACGGTCGGAGCTGCTGTCGAGTCGCCAAAAGCGAACAAGCAAAATCGCGACAGCGAAGGCAGCGGCGCCCACGGCGGTAGTGAACGTAGCGGTGAACGTGGCGGTGAACGCGACAACGATCGCAGCGGCGACCGCCGCAGTAGTGAACGTAGCGGTGAACGCAACAATGATCGCGGCAGCGGCTGGCCTGATGACCTGAGCCTCAGCGGCGGCCAATGACTACGCGCGATGTTGGCGTAATTATCGTGGCGGGCGGATCAGGCTCGCGCACCGGCAGCAGTGAACTCAAGCAGTTTCGTTGGGTTGCGGGCAAACCCGCGCTCCTGCACAGCGTGCAAGCGTTCATGGCGCGTACGGACGTCGCAATCGTCGTAGCCGTGTTGCCCAAAGCGTACGCAGCCGATCCACCACCGTGGTTGTTTCAGTGCGATGTCGATCGCCTGCTTGTTTCCGTTGGCGGACGCGAGCGCCAGGAAAGCGTGTGGAACGGCCTCGAAGACATGCCGGAAGAAGTACGTATTGTCGTCGTGCACGACGCGGCGCGCCCGCTGGTGACGGACGAAACGATTGAGCGGGTGATCGCCAGGGCGCGTGAGGGCGTTGGCGCAATCGCTGCGCTGCCGGTCGTTGATACGCTCAAAGAAGTTGACGATGCGGGCAACATTGTACGCACCGTACCGCGCGCTGGATTGTGGCGCGCACAAACTCCGCAGGCATTTCCACGCGAGCAACTCGAACGCGCGCACATCGATGCAAAACGCGCGGGTGAATCCGCAACGGACGACGCGGCGCTCCTGGAACGACTCGGCCTGCCAGTGGTAGTGGTGCGGGGAAGTGAACGTGCTCTCAAAATTACCGACGAAAGTGATTTTCTTCGCGCCGAGGCGCTGTCGATGTTGCGCGATGCGTAATCACCGAGTGAGGTGCTCGTGAGCGTCGCGCCGCTATCGGTACCATTCTGGTCGCCAGCCGAAATCGAGGGTGCGTTGCGGAATGTGATTCTGCATTTGTCGGAACGTGGTGTGCTGGCGTATCCCACCGAAACCGTGTACGGTTTTGGCACGGCGGTTGACCACGAGTCGGTCGAAACACTGGTGAAGTTGAAAAGGCGCCCGCCGGGGAAACCGTTCCTGCTTCTCATTGCAAACGCGAGCATGATTACGCGCCTTGGTCTGCACCTGACGCCGGCCGCCGCCAATCTTGCCGCGCGCTTTTGGCCCGGGCCGCTCACACTCGTGTTGCCGGGTGGTGATCGACGCGTTCCCGCGCGGTTGCGTGGACCCGAAGGCGGAGTTGCCGTGCGATTCACGCCGCATCCCGGACTACAGCGGCTCTTGCTGGCGTATGGCGAACCCATCACCAGCACGAGTGCGAATCGTCCTGGGGTTCCGCCCGCGATGGCGGCATCCGAGATTGAGGAGCAGTGGCCCGATGCCATCCATCGCGGCGTGTTGCAAGTGCTGGACGGCGGCCGACTGTCACCATCGCAACCCTCAACTGTGGTGGATTGCACGGGCCGCCGCCCTCGCGTCATTCGCCCTGGCGTATACTCGGCAGCACAACTGCGCGATTGCGTGCCCGACCTCGTCGGCGATACCTAGTCGGCGCTACCTGATTATCTCAACGACCCTTGAACATTCTTTTCGTTTGCACGGGTAACACGTGCCGCAGTCCCCTCGCCGAAGGCATCGCACGCGCACTCGTTGCGGAACGTGACTTAACCGGCGTGACCGTGCGCAGCGCTGGTACGAACGCGAACAACGGATCTCCGGCGTCCGACGGGTCACTGCTCGTGGGGCTGGAACAAGGCATTGATCTCAATGCCCATCGCGCGCAGCCGTTGACCCCGGAGTTGATGCACTGGTCCGATCTCGTTCTGGTCATGGGACCGCAACATCGCGATCGCGCCGAAGCGCTGGGCGGTGAAGGGAAGACGCATTTGCTTACGTCGTACGCATCACGCGGGGAAAATGCGCAACCGGTAGCCGATCCATTTGGTGGCGATCTGCCGGTGTATCGTGCAACGTTTGATGAACTCCTGCAAGAAATTGGTGACGTGCTCGATCGCGTCACCAGCGAACATAGCCAACCACCAGCGTGAAGATTGTGGTACCGCCGACTCGCTCCCCCGAACGCCCGACCCGACTCGTGTTGCTTGGCCATCCCGTTTCCCACTCGTTGTCGCCAGTCTTTCAGAACGCCGCGCTCAAAAGTGCCGGGTTGAGTGCAACGTATGACGCACTTGACGTGATACCCGAAGCACTTACCGGCGTGTTACGCGAACTTTCGCGCGCGGGTGTAGCGGGCAACGTCACCATCCCGCACAAAGAAGCGTTCGCGGCAGCGTGTGTGCGTACGACGGAAATGGCGGCGCGTGTAGGCGCCGTGAACACGTTCTGGCACGAGAAAGGGAAACTTGTTGGCGACAATACCGATGTAATTGGTGCGCGCATCGCCATTGCGGCGGTGCTGGAAGGCT
>Ga0105047_10007047_pt1 | contig 18998 bp, 14 predicted proteins | sample MAT04_FD_78384 | JGI IMG/M metagenome (GOLD analysis project Ga0105047, IMG submission 78384) | Freshwater microbial communities from Lake Fryxell liftoff mats and glacier meltwater in Antarctica - MAT-04 (megahit assembly) | ecosystem: Environmental > Aquatic > Freshwater > Ice > Liftoff... | reverse complement strand
TATCGCGGGCAGCCGACGGTGAAGCCGCCGTTCCCGGCGGTGAGCGGTCTATACGAGAGCCCGACGCTCGTCAACAACGTGGAGACGCTGGCCACGCTGCCGCGCATCCTCGCGATGGGTGGCGCGAAGTACGGAGAGCTCGGTATCGCGCGCACGGGAGCGGGCACCCGCATGATGTCGCTGTCTGGGCACATCAACAAGCCAGGCAACTACGAGATGGAGATCGGCGTCTCCATGCGCGTGCTCGTGGAGGAGCTCGGCGGCGGCATGCGCAACGGGAAGGCGCTCAAGGCGATCATTCCGGGCGGCTCGTCCACGCCCGTCCTTACCGCCGATCAGCTCGACACAGATCTGGACTACGATTCCATGGTCGCCGCCGGCACCATGTTCGGCTCTGGCTCAGTCATCGTCATTGACGAGGACACCTGTATGGCGCAGCTCGCATTGCGCGTCGCCGAGTTCTACCGCCACGAGAGCTGTGGCAAGTGCACCCCGTGCCGCGAGGGCACGAAGTGGGCGGTCGACATTCTCACGCGCATCGTGGGTGGAGCGGCCGCCGCAGGTGACATCGACCTGCTCTACACGATGGGCCAGCGGATCATCGGCAACTGCCTGTGCCCGCTCGGCGACTCGATGGCCATGGCCGTCAACAGCTACATCGACGCGTTCCGCAGTGACTTCGACCGGTACCTGAATCCCGATTTCATCCCACCGCAGAGCTCCTCGCTCAGCGACATCGCCGCGCGCACAGTCGCCGCAGCGGGCGTGAACAAGCCCGGTGTGACGTGGGCGGATGAGGGCCTTTCGCGTGGCTCATTCACGCCGCTGGCGCTCATCGCCGAACCGGAGGCGCCATCACATGGCTGATGTCAGGTTGACCATCGACGGGCGTGAGGTCACCGTGCCCGGCAACACCGGACTGGTGGAGGCCGCTGCGGCGTTGGGCGTCGAGATTCCCGTCTTCTGTTACGAGCCGCGAATCGGTCCTGCCGTGGGCGCGTGCCGCATGTGCCTCGTCGAGATCGAGGGCGTGCCCAAGCTCCAGGCTGCGTGTGCCACAGGCGTGCGCCAGGGCATGGTCGTCTCCACCGTGGGTGACAAGGCGCGTGAGGCGCAGGAGGCCGTGCTCGAGTTCCTCCTGCTCAACCACCCACTGGATTGTCCTGTGTGTGACAAGGGCGGCGAGTGCCCGCTCCAGGACCAGGCTTTTCGGTGGGGCGCCGGCGCGTCGCGATTCACCGAGAACAAGCGTGTCAACGACAAGCCGATCCCGGTGTCGCCGCTCATCGCGCTCGACCGCGAGCGGTGCATCCTGTGCTACCGCTGCACGCGGTTCAGCGACGAGGTGACCGGGGACCTGCAGCTCATCCCGCGCCAGCGTGGCGCATCGAGCGTGATCGCCACCTTCGAGGGGCGTCCGTACGAGGGGCACCACTCGGGCAACGTCATCGAGCTGTGCCCAGTTGGCGCGCTCACGTCGACGCAGTACCGGTTCACCGGGCGACCGTGGGAGACGACAGACCACCCGTCGATCTCGCCGTGGGATGTCACCGGTGCCAATGTCTTCAACACCGTGCGCGAAGGTCGCGTCGTGCGCGTGCTCGCGCGTGAGAACACCGACATCGATAACGGCTGGATCGACGACCGCACGCGCTTCGCGTACGCCGCGATGTACAGCCCTGCGCGCATCGCGATGCCGCAGACACGTCCTTTCCGTGATCGCCCTGTGGGCAACCGCCCCGTGCAGGAGCAGAGCTTGGAAGTCGCACTCGAGTGGCTGCACGCCGAGCTGCGCAAGCCGCTGGACTGGACGCCCGACGCAGAGCTTGAGGCGCGCGATGAGGAGCAGACTCCGCCCGCGCGTGAGCTGTGGGTGCTGTCCGGCGGCGAGACCCTCGAGGTCGTGTACGCCGTGCAGAAGCTGGCCGCGCAGACCGGTGGCCGCGTGGTCGCCGCTCCTGGCGCGAGCGCTGCGGTGCCCGCCAACAGCGCGACGATTGCCGATCTGCGCACCGCTCAGAACGTGCTCGTGCTGGGCGACGCCGACGTGCTCGACACGGCGCCCGGCCTGGATCTGTGGATCCGCCGCACCGCGCAGAACGGCGCGCGCGTTACCACCGTGGGCGCTGGAGGTACGCGTCTCGAGTCGATCTCGCACCACAACACGGTGGAGCCGGGTGGCCTCGACGCATTCGTAGCGAAGGCGTGCGCGCACATCCGCGAGAACGAGGGTGACGAGGCTCGCGAGAGCTCAGGCGTCGTGGTGTTCCGCGACGGTGAGCTCTCCGATGCGTCGCTCGCCGACCTGACCGCGACCTTCCAGTTCCCGCGCGCCGGCAGCGGCTTCCTTGCCATCCCGTCCGCACCCAACGCGCGCGGTCTCGCCTCGCTCGGGGTGGAGTGCATCATCACAGATGAGCTGTTCGCTCACACCGGTGGTGTCATCTATGTCGGCGTGGATCCGAGCCGCCTCGCCGACCGCTCCGTGTGGGGCCCGTCGGTCAAGCGCGCTGCGTTCGTGGTGGCCGTCGACACGCTCCCCACGCCGCTGCACGACGCCGCGGATCTCGTCATTCCAGGTGCTTGGGGCGGCGAGCAAGACGGCACGCTCGTCAACCTCGAAGGTCGTCTGCAGCGCATGACGGTCGGCGCCGAACCGCCGATGGGCACGCGCGCGCCGCTCGCTTGGATCTCCGGCCTGGCTCGCCGCCTCGGCGCAACTGACATCAGTGGCCACGCGGCCGGCGCGTTCCGCCAGCTCGCCGCGGGGCATGCGGGCCGCATGCCCGTCGCAACGCACGGTGACATCCACGAGCACGGCGTGCTCGGTGTGAACGGCGGCCCGGCTGCGATGCATACCCCGCACGCTGCGGCGGAGCGCTCGGGCGACGAGCTCGCGCTCTACGTGGCGCCATACCTGTACGACTCACTTGAGGTAGAGCACACGCACGACATGGCGTTTCTGCGGACCGACGCCAAGCTCATGCTCAACCGCCAGGACGCGCGTGCGCGTGATCTGTCGCGCGGCGACCGTGCCCGCCTGACCGTCGACGGGCGCGACGTGGACGTGACCATCGTCACCTCCACCCGCATCGCGCCCGGTCACGCGCGCATCCACGCAGGGACCGCCGGCATGCCCGGTGGCCACACCGGTTGGCGCGCCGCATCTGTGCTGGCGCTCGTGCCCGCAACGACCCAGACGAGCGAGGTCTAGGCCGTGGAACTCACCGAGATCATCGGCCTCTTTCTCAAGGCGTTCCTCATCGGGAACCTCATCATGTTGGTGTTCGCCCTCATGACGTGGATCGAGCGGCGCCTGCTGTCGTTCTTCCAGTACCGCCTGGGCCCGAACCGCGTGGGCCCGTTCGGACTGCTCCAGCCAATCGCCGACCTGCTCAAGCTCATCCGCAAGGAGAACTTTCAGCCGGACTCGGTCAGCTCGCTCATGCACCTGCTCGCCCCGCTCGCCACGCTCTTCTTTGCGCTCGCGGCATTCGCGGTAGTGCCGTTTGGCATCAGTGACTGGAATATCTTCGGCTGGCACACCGCTCCGGGCATGGCGCCAGATCTCGACGTCGGCGTGCTCTTCGCCATCGCGATGAGCGGTCTCGGCGGCTACGGCGTGATCGTCGGTGGCTGGGCCTCCAACTCCAAGTACGCCTTGCTCGGTGCCCTGCGCGCGTGCGCCCAGCTCATCTCCTACGAGGTGTCACTGACGCTCTCGATCCTCCCGATCATCATGATGACCAACTCGCTCTCGATGTCTGAGATCGCCACGGGGCACATCGGGTGGGAGATCGGCAGCTGGCATCCATGGTTCATCGTGTGGGCGCCCGCCGGATTCGTCATCTTCCTGCTGTCTGCGCTGGCCGAGGCCAACCGTGCGCCGTTCGATCACGCGGAGGCTGAGCAGGAGCTCGTCGGCGGATTCCACACTGAGTTCGGTGGCCTGCGCTACGCAGCGTTCGCCAACGCGGAGTACCTGCACCTGTTCGCGATCAGCGCGATCGGTGTGACGTTCTTCCTGGGCGGTCCTACCATCCCGTTCCTGAGTGATCCCAACTCGGTCGAGTTCTGGGGCCTCAGCTGGGGCGCGCTGCTCGGGCTCACCTCGTTCCTCGTCAAGATGGCGATGTTCCTCTTCCTGTTCATCTGGATCCGGGCCACTGTGCCGCGCCTGCGCTACGACCGCCTCATGCGGCTGGGCTGGAAGGCATTGCTACCCATCGCCACGGTGCAGGTGCTCGTCACCGCGCTGCTCGTCAGCCAAGGCTGGGGGAAGGTCTGATCATGCGACCCATCACGGGAACAGCACGCGGAATCAAGAACACGGGCGTCGGTCTCTCGACCACGCTCCGCTCGTTCCTGGGCCGCAACATCACCGAGCAGTACCCCGAGGTGAAGCACGCGGTCATGCCGCGCTTTCGCGGGCGGCACAAGCTGCATCTGCACGCCAACGGGCTGGAGAAGTGCGTCGGCTGCTCGCTGTGCGCCGCCGCCTGCCCGGCCGATTGCATCCGGGTGGTCGCGGCGGAGAACACCGACGAGCATCGCGTCTCTGCGGGCGAGCGCTACGCGCAGGTGTACGAGATCAACATGAGCCGCTGCATCTTCTGCGGCTACTGCGAGATGGCGTGTCCGTTCGATGCCATCACGCTGGGCAACGACTGGGAGCTCGCGGATCTCAACCGCGACCAGATGGTCTACACCAAGGACATGCTCCTCGCCGATCCGCCGATCAAGGACGCATACGGCATGAATCGTCGCGCCGTGACGCGACCCGAGCGAGACTTCGACAGCGCGCTGCCGGTGTGGCTTGAGGAGACGGTCAGCCGCGAGGCGGCACAGCGACGCGCCACTGACGGGGGCGGAAAGCGATGATCGACGTCCCCGGAGCACCCTTCGAGGTCCTGCTCTTCGGCCTGTTCGCGCTGCTCGCCATCTTCGGTGCCATTCGCGTGGTCACGGCGAGCGATCCGTTCATCTCTGCGCTGAGCCTGCTCTTCAACTTCGTGTCACTCGGCGTGCTGTACCTCATGCTCGATCAGCCGTTCGTGGCGCTCGCGCAGATCCTGGTCTACGCCGGCGCTGTGGTCGTGCTCTTCCTGTTCGTCATCGCCTACCTCGGTGATCGCCGCGAGCTCGCCGGTGACGCAGTGCGGGCGCGCATGCTCACGCCGTTCGCCATCGTGGGTTCACTCGCGCTCGGCGCGATGCTCATGGGCGTGATCATCGCCGCGAAGTTCCCCAGCACGCTCGACGAGCTCCCCAAGACCAAGGCCGGATTCACGTTCGGCTCGCCCCGCGCGATTGGCGAGATCTTCCTCACCGACTACGTGTTGGCGTTCGAGGTGACCAGCCTCGTGCTGCTCGTAGCGGTCATCGGCGGCATCGTTTTGGGCCTCACGGGGCGTGCGCGCCACGATCGCCTTCGCAAGCTCATGCAGACCCGCTCCGCCGACCAGCAGAAGAAGCTCGTCGAGCAGGAGGAGCGTGAGCTCAAGGACCGCCGCCGCGCCCAGCGCGCAGGTGGCGTGACGGGCTCGTCCACCGGTACGACCAAGGAGACAACCTCGTGACCGTGGATCCTGTGTGGTTCGTCGCGCTCAGCGCGGTGCTCTTCGCCATCGGCGCGGCGGGCGTGCTCGTGCGCCGCAACGCGCTGGTGGTGTTGCTCTCGATCGAGATCATGCTCAACGCCGGCAACCTGGCGCTCGTGGGCTTCTCACGCGTGCACGGTGCGCACGACGGTCAGGTTTTCGCCATCACCGTGATGGCCATCGCAGCGAGTGAGGTCGTCGTCGGCCTCGGCATCGTCGTGGCGCTCAGCCATATGCGTCGCGAGCTGGACACCGACGAGCTGGCGGAGCTGCACGGATGATGGACATCCAGACAGCAGCATGGATCGCATACCTCGCCCCGCTCGCCGGCGTGCTTATCATCGCGCTCGGTGGCTCGAAGCTCGCACCCAAGGTAGCGGGCCTCGTCTCCTGCCTGAGCGTGTTCGTGGCATTCGCCGCGTCGATCACGGCGCTCATCAAGTGGAACAGCGTTGACGAGCGCGAGCGCGGCGTGGTCTCCACGGCCTGGACGTGGCTCTCGACTGGCACGTTCAAGGTGCCGTTTGAGATCCTCATCGACCCGCTGTCGCTGTGGATGCTCATGATCGTCACGGGCGTGGGCTTGCTCATCCACATCTACTCGCTCGGCTACATGGCCGGTGATCCGCAGTTCCGCCGCTTCATGGCGTACCTCAATCTGTTCGTGTTCTCGATGCTCACGCTCGTGCTCGCGGGGAACTTCGTGTTCCTGCTCGTGGGCTGGGGCCTCGTAGGCATGGCGAGCTACCTGCTCATCGGGTTCTGGCACGACCGTCCCACGGCGGTCGAAGCAGCCAAGAAGGCGTTCATCGTCAACGCCATCGGCGACGTGTCAATCATGCTCGGCATCTTCCTTATCTTCCGCGAGACCAGCGAGCTGTCATTCGCGCGCGTGTTCGAGAAGCTTCCCGAGGTCGTTGGTGCCGGCTCGGGCACGGCGTTCATGATCAGCCTGCTGCTGCTCGGGGGCGCACTGGCCAAGAGCGCGCAGCTGCCGCTGCACACGTGGTTGCCAGATGCGATGGAAGGTCCGACGCCCGTCTCGGCGCTCATCCACGCGGCCACGATGGTGACGGCCGGCGTGTACGCCATCGCGCGCCTGCACCCGGTGTTCGACCTGTCGATCGAGGCGCAGAAGCTCATCTTCATCATCGGCGGCCTCACGCTCATCATGGCGGGCTTCACCGCGCTATCGCAGACTGACATCAAGCGCGTGATCGCCTACTCAACGATGTCGCAGATCGGCTACATGTTCGTGGCGGCAGGCATCGGTGCGTACGGCGCAGCGATGTTCCACCTCGCGACGCACGCGTTCTTCAAGGCGCTGCTGTTCCTTGGCGCGGGCATCGTCATCCACGCGTTGGGTGACGAGCAGGACATCCGCAAAATGGGTGGGCTGCGCAAGCACATGCCCAAGACATACGCGCTCTTCCTGATCGGCTCGCTCGCGCTGGCGGGAGTGATTCCGTTCGCCGGCTTCTTCTCCAAGGACGAGATCCTCGCGTTCACGCTCGCGGCGGGCGACGTCTACGGCGGGTGGGCGTATGCCGCGTACGGCCTAGCCGTGGCCGGGGCGATCCTCACCGGGCTCTACGGGTTCCGGCTCGTGTTCCTCGTGTTCCACGGCCCCGAGAGCGTCCTCGTGAAGCGCTATGCCAGGGGCGAGATCACCCATCACGGGCACGCCACGAACGAGCACGGCGAGGCGCCGCGAAGCATGTTCACCCCCGTGGCCATCCTTGGGCTGCTGACAACGGTCGCCGGATTCCTCGCGGTGCCGGGGCTCACCAATGTGCCGCACGAGTTCCTGCGCCAGGCGGAAGCCGCGCCCACACGCGAGGCGCTTGAGGCAGTGGAGCTCTCCACGTCTGAGGCATGGCTGCTGGCGCTCGTGGTCGTGTTGACCATCGCGGTGGTCGGCATCGGTCTGGCGTTCATCATGTGGGGCAAGGGTCCGCGCACGCGCTCCACCAAGGCGGGGGGGCGGATGATCGCCGCGCTCGAGCCGATCTCGCAGCACGCGTTCGGCTGGGACAAGCTCTACCACACCATCTTCGTGCGCCCGGCGCAGGGGGTCGCCATGTTCGTGCGTCGCACGGACGAGGTGGTCACGCTGCCACTGCTCGAAGAGGTCGAGGTCGCCGCGCGGCAGAGCTCGCAGGGCATCGGCAAGGCGCAGTCCGGTCTGGTGCGCGTCTACGCCTTCGGTACCGCGCTCGCCATGCTCGCAGTCATTGCGGCATTCGTCTGGATCAAGGGTTGATGACCAATGGGTGACAACGCCTTCTCACTGCCCACGCTCATGATCATCGTGCCCGCCGCTGGTGGGCTCATCGCCATGAGCATGATGACCCGTCGCGCCGCCGCGCTGACATCGCTCATCACCTTCCTCGCGCAGAGCGCGCTGCTCATCCTCGCGGGCGTGCAGCTGCATCGCTACGACACGAGCTCGGGGGGCGACGTCGTTCCGTCGTGCGCGCAGGCCGCCGCTTCCAACGGCGCCGATGTGGTGCTCGCACAGTGCAACAGCTGGTTCCCGCAGTGGGGGATCGAATACCACGTAGCGGTGAGTTGGGGTGCACTCGGCCTCATCGCGCTAACGACCCTCGTCACGGCATGCGCCACGGCGTTCACGTGGTGGGCCAAGCGCGATCGACCGGCGCCGCTGACCGGACTGTTGTGGCTCACGGCCGCTGCATTGACGGGGTTGTTCGTCTCGCGTGACCTCGTGCTCTTCTACGTGTTCTTCGAGCTCATGCTCGTGCCGCTGCTGGTGCTCGTCGGCGTGTGGGGAGGCGAACACCGCATCCGCGCGACGATGACGATGTTCATCTACACGCTGCTGGGGAGCCTGCCCATGCTCGTGTCGGTGATCGGCGTGGGGATGGCGGCTAACGACGCGTTCGCCAAGGCCGGCACGCAGTTCGCCGACGCAGGCACCTTCTCGCTCCCCGCCCTCGCGGAGCTGACGGCGAACGGCTCGCTGCACCTGTCCAACTGGATCCTTGTCGGGTTCCTGCTCGCCTTCGCGATCAAGGCGCCGCTCCTCCCATTCCACGGATGGCTGCCGCTCGCCTATCGCGAGGCGCCGGCCGAGGTCACCGCCGTGCTCTCGGGGCTCATCTCCAAGGCCGCGTTCTTCGGCTTCTTCATCGTGGTGCTGCCGCTGTTCCCCAGTGCGCTGGCGGGACACTGGGGCACGGCGCTGACATGGCTCGCGCTGGCGAGCCTCATCTACGGCTCGTTCGGTGCATTCCGCCAGCCGGACCCGCGCGGCGTGATCGCCTATTCGTCGCTCGCGCAGATGGGGCTGATCGTGCTCGGTCTCATGTCGTTCACGGGGGAGGGGAGCGCACAGGGGCTGGGCGGCGCATACCTCCAGACGCTCAACCACGGTTTGATCAGCGCGGGGCTGTTCCTCTACATCGGCGTGATCGAGTTGCGCTCGGGCGAGCGCACGTTCGCCAAGCTCGGCGGGCTCGGCGGTGGCCGTCCGCGTCTGGTGTCCATCGGTCTTCTGCTCACGCTCATCACGCTCGCCGTACCGGGCGCCTCGACGTTCGCGGGTGAAATCCTCATCCTGAGCGGCGTGTTCCGCGGCGACGTGAGTGGCCCACTCGTCGCGACCATCGGCAGCCTCGCCGTCGTGCTCGCCGCAATGTACGCGCTGCGCATGATCGCTGGGGTTGTGTTCAGCGAGCGGACGACCACCGCGGAGGATGGCAAGCCGGCGAACGAACGCTTCGGCACGGATCTCAGTGCGCGTGAGCTGCTCTTCATCGCACCGGTGATCATCGCGCTGGTCGCGCTGAGCGCGTATCCCAACCTCGCCAAGCGCGCCATGAATCAGCCACCGGTGGCGATCTCGGCTCGGGCCGACAAACTCGTCGCCACACCTGCACGTGCGGCAGATCAGCCGGCGAATCAGGACGGCGCCACGGCGGATTCGGAGACGACGGAATGATCGACACGCCTTCACTCGAATGGATGGCCATCGCGCCGGAGCTCATCACGGGCGTCGGTGCGATGCTTGCATTGCTCGTTGGCATGGGTCGTGGCATGCGCAGCCGCATCGCCACGATCAGCGTGTCAGTCATCGCGCTGCTCGCGTCGCTGACGATCTCGTTCATTGAGTTCAACACCACGCGCTACGGTGCATTCTCGGGTCAGATCGACTCGGATGAACTTGCCTACGTTGGTCGCATCATCGCTTCGATGTGCGCGCTCGCGGCGGTGGTGCTCGCCGTGCGCGGTCGCGCGGATGACAAGCGCCACGGTGAGTTCCACGCGCTGCTCCTGGCGTCGGTGTGCGGCATGGGACTGTTTGCGGCGGCGGGCTCGTTCGTCACGCTCTTCATCGGCCTCGAGCTGTTCTCGATCGCGCTCTACGTGATGTGCGCGCTCGACGCAGATCGCGCCACCTCGCTCGAATCCGGGCTCAAGTACCTCATCGTCGGCGGCTTCTCGAGCGCGGTGCTGCTCTACGGCACGGCGCTCGTGTACGGCGCCACGGGCTCGCTCGACCTGAGCGCCATCGGCGCCTCTGACACGCGCGGCATCCTGCTCTACGCCGGCGCGGCCATGGTGCTCGGCGGGCTCGCGTTCAAGGTGAGCGCCGCGCCCATGCACTGGTGGACACCGGACGTCTACGAAGGCGCAGCCACGCCCGTCACGGCTTTCATGTCGACGGCCACCAAGGCCGTGGCGTTCCTGGTCATGGCGCGCGTGCTCTCCGTGGCATTCGCGCTCGAGGCCGATCGCTGGATGCCCATCGTCGCGGGCTTGTCCGTGGCCAGCGTGCTCGTCGGAAACATCGGCGCGCTCGCGCAGTCGCATCTCAAGCGCATGCTCGCCTACTCCTCGATCGCCCAGGCCGGCTACCTGCTGTGTGGCGTGGTGGGCGCCGGTTCAACCGGCATCCCCGCGCTCGTATACGCGCTGTTCGTCTACGCGGCCATGACCCTCGGTGCGTTCGCCTACGTCATGGTGCTCGAGCGTGAGCTCGGCCGCGACACTACCTTCGCGGATCTCGCGGGCCGTGGCTGGATCGGTGAGGATCAGACGATCCTGCGCGCGCTTCCGGCATTCGGCATGGCCATCTGCGCCCTGTCACTCGCCGGCATCCCCCCGACGGCCGGCTTCTTCTCGAAGTTCGGGCTGTTCGATGCGGTCGTCGAGAGCGACTACGCCTGGCTCGCTGTCGTAGGCGCCGTGGGCTCGGTCATCAGCCTCGGCTACTACCTGCGCGTGCTCGTCGAGCTGTACATGCGCAAGCCCGACGAGGCCCGTGCTGCTGCCGCAGCTGCAACGGTGCCCGCCAACTCCACCGACCACAGCCGCCCGGCAGGCACGCGCATGCCGGTCACCGCGACGCTCGGTGTGGCGCTCGCCGCCACCACGCTCGTGCTCGCCTTCGTCCCGACCCAGGTGTTCGAGGCAGGCTGTGACGCGCGCGAGGAGCTGATGGGCGATTCAGCCGCATGCACCCAGGCCGATGCCCGCGACGCGAAAGCGAACCAGAGCGTTTCGACCGATTCGACCGCGCCGGCACCGGTGGTGGACGGGCAGCCCACCAACAGTGGCTCCGCCGACGCCCCCGCCGACGCGAACTGACCATCAGGTCGCGAGCAGCGTGCCGCGCGCCTCGCTGGTAACCGGCGCTCGTAGCGCCGGGGGCACGTAGGATCGAAGCTCCCCCGCCCGAACCACCCAGGTGCATCCGCATGACGATCTCGCAATTCACCGGCACGGCCCTTCCCACGCGCGTGGTCGCACATCGCGGGTTCCACGACAACGTGAACGGGCCGTACGAGAACTCCATGGGTGGGTTCGAGAAAGGCGTGGCCGCCGGTGTGGACGCCCTCGAGACCGACGTCTACCGCACGCGCGATGGCGTGCTCGTGCTGCACCACGACCCCACGCTCGCGAACAATGGGCCCAAGATCGCCGACCTGCTCTATGGAGAGCTCCCGCTGCTCCCCGACGGCCAGCGCATCCCCAGGCTCGCGGAGCTCGCCGAGCTCTCCAAGCGCACGGGCGCCAAGCTCGCCGTAGAGATCAAGGAAGGCGGTTACGAGCTGGAGATCGTGCGCGAGCTGCAGAGCCGCATCCCCAACGCCAACTTCGAGATCATCAGCTTTGTGCCCGCTTCGATCAGCGCCGTCGAGGCGCTCGACCCATCCATACGCACCGGCATGCTCGCCCCGCGCATCTACGAGTGGATGCGCCAGAGCGCGCTCTATCCCGCAGCGGTCTGGGTCTCGGACCTGCTCGGCTGGCACACCGCGCTCGACCGCGCGCAGAAGATCGGCGCTGACTACATCAGCGTCGACGCACGCCAGGCGACCGGATCGTTTCTCGCCGATGCAGCCAAGCGCGGCATCGGCGTAGACGTATGGACCGTCAATGACGTGGCTACCATGCGTCGCCTGCTCGCCGCCCATGTGCAGGGCATCGTCACCGACCATCCCAATGTTGCCATGCAGCTCCGCGACGCTGCGGTCGCTGGCGTCGCGCAACTCGCACAACTCGCGCAACTCGCGCAACTCGCGCAACTCGCGCAACTCGCGCCTGCGTCGTAGGTCTGGCTCGCGTTCAGAACGGGCCAACCCACGGCCCTGCGCCGAATTCCGGAACGAGGATCGAACGGCTTGCGATGCTCGGACATGGACGTTACGGGGGAAATACGGGGGGTCACCCGCGTGGTGGCGCACAGGGGATTCCATCTGCCGGGACCGGCGGAGAATTCCATGCAGGCATTCGTGCACGGCATCGACGCCGCAGTGGACGTGTTGGAGCTCGACGTGCGGCGCACGCTCGACGGCGTCCTCGTCGTCAACCACGACGCCAAGGTCGTGAAGGGTACGCCCAGCATCAAGCGGCTCCTGTTCGCCGATCTCCCCAAGCTCGCCGACGGTCAGGCGCTGGCAACGCTCGAGGGCGTGGCTGAACTCGCCAGGGCGCGCGGCGCCAAGCTCGCCGTGGAGATCAAGGAGCGGGGCTACGAACGCGAGATCGTGAACGCGCTCCAGAGCCACCTGGGCAACGATCAGTTCGAGGTCATCAGCTTTTACAACACGTCGCTCAAGCGAGTGGAAGCGATGGACGGCGGCATCCGCACCGGACTGCTCGCACCCCGTGTACCGGGGATGATCCGCGAATCCGGCGCCTATCGCGGCGTCGTCGCACTCATGGACAAGCTGGATTGGCAGCCGTCGCTCAACCGCGGTGCGCGCGTGGGCGCGGACTACGTGAGCGTCGACATCGGCATGGCCACACCGAGGTTCATCGCAGGCGCCGAGCGCCGCGGGATCCCGCTCGATGTTTGGACCGTCGACCAGGTCACAGACATGGAACGCCTGGTCACGTCGGGAGACCAGGGCATCGTCACCGATCATCCAGATGTGGCGATGAACGTCCGAGCATCCCTGCTCGCAGCGAGCGAGCGAGCACAGCGCTGCCGTCGTCAAGACCGCGTAGCGACGGACACCACACCGACACAGGGGACCAGCGGACATGGATATCACCAAGAAAGACATTGGCGTCGGCATCGGCGTGGCGGCAGGCGTGGCGGTCGTCGCCGCGAGCGCGCGCTTCGGCCTCGGTCTCAAGTCGGCCATCACCCAGGGCGGCTCGCCGTGGGGTGGCGCCGTCAACTGGTTCCTCGCGCGGCGCAGCGTCATCGGTTTCGGCGTGTCCGAGGCTGCGCACGGCAATGTCGGCGGCATAGCCAGGCGCTTCGGCACGACCCTGCAGATCAAGCGCGCCGAGGAAACGGTCCGCACGCTCGAGAACATCATGTTCTACGACAGCGCCAAACAGGTCGCCAAGAAGATGCTCATCGGGTACGATAACGGCCCCGATGCCTTCCGCCACACCGGCGCCTCAGCGCTCATCTCCTACCGGCTCATCCGAGGTGAGGGCAGTACCGCCAAGGCCGTGCTGACCCATCTGCGCGATGTCACGAAAGCCAAGGTGCAGGCCGGTGCGGTGGCGCAGGAGGTGCTCACGCGCGCGGTCACGCGCGGACGGACGGTCGACGTCACCGAAGCTCAACGCCTGCTCAAGCGCGTGGGCGACGCGCACGAGAAGGACTCGTTCCTCAACGCGTACGACTCCCTGCACTCGATCAACTCGAGCCTGCAGGACGTCACCAACAACGACATCGGCTCGAAGCTCGGCGCGCTGCTCGCAGGACGGCATGCCACGATGGGCACGGACGAGCTCGCGCACATGGCACACTCCGAGCTCGCGAAGATGCCCAAGGGTGTACAGGACGCGCTGCGTGCGTTGGATCCAGGCGAGCAGTTGGTGATGATGGCGACACTCGACAAGGTCGAGCAGGGCGTGTCCGTCTCCATGACCCCAGTGCCTGGCGTGCTCTACGGTGATCCCGCGGTTACTCAGGGTGCCATCAAAGGTATCCATCAGCGGCCGCATCCCGCCTTCAAGACTGACATTTTCACGTACGCGGAGGATGGCACGCGCCTGGATCTGCGCAAGATGGCGCCGCATGCCGCCGGCTACCCGCAGCCGTTCGCGGGCGGCGCGTACCTACCGCACGCCGATCGCGTAAAGATGGATATCGGCGCGTTCCTCAGGGTGCGCCGCGCTGCGGCCGCCGAGGCCGCCGAAGCGGCAGGCGCAGCGGGCAAGTCCGCCGCCTGACACTGCTCAGGCATGAACGTGGGGGCCGCCGAAGCAGCTCCCACGGGAATCACTGGTGCCATCCGCCGGCGCGTCGCGAGCGACTAGCGCTGCGTGCGTCGGGCGCGCATGAAGTGAACGGGATGCTTGAGTCCCGCCTTCCATGCCGCCTCGACCTCAGGCAGCTGCGTGAGCTCGAGCTCCACCTGCGCTGAGCGCACGCGGTCCATGCGGTCGGCCGAGCGCTCATCGCCCTCGTACTCCGCCGCGAGGAACGCGTTCGCTGCGGTGACTTCACCCATGCCGCCTACGATGCCGATCGTCTCGAGCAGCTCGCTCGCATCACCGCGCAGCCGCACAGCCTCGCGCCGCTGCTTGGTCGACAGCGCCCGCAGTCGGGCCAGCTCACGCATGGAGTTGCCGTCTGGCTCGCGGTCGTACGCCTCCGTGGCCACCTGGTACTCGCTCGTCGACTCGTTGTCGTCGATGCGGGCCAGCTGCGCCGTTGTCTGTGCGATAGAGAGCTCGAACAGCTTGCGCTCTGAGCGCACGGCCGCCAGCTCGTGGATGACCTGCTCAGTGCGTACGCCGTTGTCGACCAACGACGCCAACTCGCTCTCGCGAGCGTGCAGCGCGGGCGCCACGTCGGTGAAGTAGCGCATGGATGCGGAGAGCCAGGAGCGCTCTGCAGCGAACGATCCGAGCAGCTCGCGCCGCATGATTGCCAGCGCCACGAGATCCTTGCGGCGGGCTTCCTGCGCCTCGGCGAGTCGCTCCGAGGCCTGCATGAGCTTGCTCTCAGCCCAACGCAGCTCCTCATGCATATGCACGAGATCCTCCGCGCGCATCTCGCTCTCCGGGAGCGCGATCGGGGTGAGTGAGATCGCGTCCGCCGCGTTCTCGATCGTGGCGCCTGGTGCGCTGGCACCGGCGATGATCGCCTGGATATCGACATCCGATACCTCAGCGGTCAGCAGCGTCTCCCCGACCTCGCCGCGAGTTGCGGCGGCCGAGTTGAGTGCCTTGGCTGTGGCATGGAAGTGGCGTGCTCGTGAGCGCGTGGCCATTGCGATTCCCCTGTGTTCTCGGTCGACCCGGGCTCCCCGCCGCGAGTCATCTCCTCCTCGAAGGTACGACGACCGGGCGGATCTGGCAAGCCCCAAGTGACCGGGATCCGGCCACGAGGTGTCCGCACACTGCAATGGCGTGCAGACGTGGGTGGGGAGAGAGCGGCCGGGGGATGGCCGCGCGTCGCGTAGCTCAGACGGGTGCGAGCAGGCCTGCGTGCACGTCTTCCCAGGCGTACATCTCGGGCGTGAAGTACGACACGCGCGTCTTCTTGTACTCCTTGGTGGAGTACAGCACGATGTAGTCGTCGAGCTCGCACTCCTGGGCGATTGCCACGAGCACGTCCTCGCACTCCTGCTTGGTGCGCCCATGCGTCATGGAGAAGAGGTTGTACGGCCAGTCGGGGTAGGTGGGGCGCTCGTAGCAGTGCGACACGCCGCGATAGGCGGCCATCGCAAGACCGCACTCCTCGAGGCGCTCGACAGGCACCTTCCACACGCCCATGCCATTGAAGGCGAAGCCCGCCTTGCGGTGCGCGAGGACTGCCGCGTAGCGACGCATCTGTCCGGTGCGAATGAACTGCGCGCCGCGCTCGATGAGCTCCGCCTCGTCGAACCCGTGCTGCTCGGCTAGCTCCAAGAACGGGCGGGCACTCGCGGGCAGGTCGATCTGCAAGGCGCGGATGGCGTCCTTGTCGCGGTCAGTGAGGCTCTCGGGCGCAGGTGTGGGGAGCATGGGCTCCGGGCGCGCCTTCTTCGCGTTCGGGGCTCGGTCGCCCTTCACGTCGAGATCGACGCCGATCTTGAAGAAGCGCTTGGACGGCATGTGGCGGACGTTGTCCACGCCGGCGAGTTGGCCGAGCAGGTCGATCGACTGCTCGAGTCCGATCTGGGAATCCGGCGGCACGGCGAGCGTGAACCAGATGTTCATGTCGTGGTCGCGCAGATAGTTGTGGGTCACGCCCGGATGCCCGCTGAACACGGCGGCGGCGCGGTCGATCTCCTCCTGCGTGCCCTCGACCTTCACGGCGGCGAGCATCGACTTGTAGCCGAGGCGGCGCGTATCGAAGATCGCGCTGATCTGGCGGATCTGCCCGGCGGCGCGGAGCGCGGCGACTCGCTCGATCACGACAGCTTCATCCGTACCCAGCTTCTCGGCGAACGCCGCATACGGGCGCGCCACGAGCGGGAACTCGTTCTGGATGAGATCGAGCAGGTCGGCGTCGATCGCGTGGTCAGGGGAAACGGGGGCAGCGACGGGGGCATCCATGGAAGAGATTCTACCGCTGAGCGCGTGATCCGCGCGGCAGCCGGGTAGGCTCGCGCCCATGATGTCCTCACGCGCTCGAACCGTCCTGCGCTTCCTCGTCCTGTCAGTGCTCGTCGCCCTCGTTGCGGCCGGGTGTGGTGGCGGCGATGACGGCGGGGGTGGCGGTGAGGTCGATACCACGAAGGGCCGCTCCCTCTTCAAGAAGGCATGCGCCAGCTGCCACACGCTGGCTGATGCTGAGGCGAACGGGTCGTTCGGACCGAATCTCGATGATCTCGCGCCCGATGAAAGCCGTACGCGCGACCAGATTTCGGTCGGTGGCGGGGGCATGCCGGAGAATATCCTCGAGGGGGCCGATGCGGACACCGTTGCCGCATACGTCGCCCAGGTCGCGGGCAACGGCGGTGGCGGGAAGTAGCTCCCGCTGGGAGGCGCCACGACGGCGTCGAGGGGACATCCACGGCGTGAGCGGGTAGCCTACGCGCATGCTGGACATCCGCCTCATTCGCGAGACCCCCGAACTCCTCGAAGATTCGATCCGTCGCCGTGGCGCGTCGATCGATCTCACGCACGTGCGCGAGCTCGACGAAGCGCGTCGCGCGCTCACGACCTCCGTTGACGAGCTACGCACCGAGCGCAACGCTGCGTCCAAGGAGATCGGCGCCGCGAAGCAACGCGGCGACGACGCTGAGAGCGCCATGGCTGCGGTGCGCGAGCTGGGCGAGCGGCTGGGAGCACAGGAGGACGCGCTTCGGGAGGCGACCACCAAGGTGGACAACCTCCTGCTCAACCTGCCCAACATCGTGCAGCCGGACGTGCCGAGCGGCGGCGAGGATGAGGGCATCGAGCTGCGCCGCGTCGGATCGCCGCGCATCGTCGAAGGCGGCACGACCGATCACCTCGATCTGGGCACGGCGCTCGATGTGATCGACATGGAGCGGGGCGCACGCACGGCGGGAAGCCGATTTGCGTACCTCAAGGGTGACGCTGCTCGTCTGCAGTTCGCGCTCACCCAGTTCGCCATCGACCGCCTCGGCGCACACGGGTTCGAGCCCGTCGTGCCGCCAGTGCTCGTGCGTGAGGAGGCGATGTGGGGCACGGGCTTCTTTCCGGCCGACGCCAACCAGGTGTACCGCATCCCGGAGGAGAACCACGACCTCTACCTCGTCGGGACGAGTGAGGTGCCGCTCGCCGCGCTGCACATGGACGAGATCCTCCATGCGGACGAGTTGCCGCTGCGCTACGCCGGTGTGTCGAGCTGCTTCCGTCGCGAGGCTGGCTCGGCCGGCAAGGACACGCGCGGCATCATCCGCGTCCACCAGTTCGACAAGGTCGAGATGTTCTCGTTCGTCGAGCCGGACATGTCCCGCGACGAGCACGAGTTCATCCTCGCGCGTGAGGAGGAGCTCATCAGCGCGCTTGAGCTCCCCTACCGCGTGGTGAACATCGCTGCCGGCGACCTCGGCCCCTCGGCATCCAAGAAGTTCGATATTGAGGTGTGGCTCCCCGGTCAGCAGGCGTACCGCGAGCTCACCTCGTGCTCCAACTGCACCGACTACCAGGCGCGCCGTCTCAAGGCGCGTGTGCGGCGCGACAAGGGTACGGAGTTCGTGCACACGCTCAACGGCACGGCGCTCGCCATCGGCCGCACGCTGGTGGCGATCTTTGAGAACCATCAGCAGGAGGATGGGACCATTCGCGTGCCGGACGTCTTGCACGCGTACGGTGCCCCGAAGGTCGTTGGCAAGCTGCGCGCTGGCGTGCCGGTTTGAGCTGATGTCGTCCCCAGAGCGCAAGGTCTCCAACACGAAGATCGACGCGGCGGGCGCGCTCATACGGACGTCGTTGTTGGACGACGGGGCGCTCTCACCGCAGGTGGATGACGCGATCGAAGTGATCGGTGCGTTCCGAAGTTCGCATTCCACTGTGATGGACCTCGTCACGCAGCGGGTATCTGAATTCGGGACGACAGTCATTCCAGGCGTCCCCGCAGTATCCAACCGTCTCAAACGCTTTCGCCAGATGATGATGAAGTTGCTCGCGCGTGAGTCGATGCGGCTGAGCCAGATGAGCGACATTGCTGGGTGCAGATTGATTGGTGGTGCGGATGACCTCGCGCTGATCGCCGTGCAACTCAGACAGCACCTCGAGGTGATTGACGAAGACGACTATCGAGAAGCGCCGCGGTCGTCGGGGTACCGCGCGCATCACATCATCGTTCGGCAGGAGGGTTTCCGCGTCGAGGTCCAGTTACGAACTCCGGCCGAGCACGCGTGGGCGGCGTGGGTTGAGGATATTTCGCGCAGTGGAAGGTGGGGGTCCCCAAAAGACGATCGCGCTCACCCGGATCTTTTACGAGCGCTCCGGCGAGTATCTGATGCACTCGCGACGGGTACAATGGATGCAGACGATTTT
>Ga0105047_10007046_pt1 | contig 18998 bp, 18 predicted proteins | sample MAT04_FD_78384 | JGI IMG/M metagenome (GOLD analysis project Ga0105047, IMG submission 78384) | Freshwater microbial communities from Lake Fryxell liftoff mats and glacier meltwater in Antarctica - MAT-04 (megahit assembly) | ecosystem: Environmental > Aquatic > Freshwater > Ice > Liftoff... | reverse complement strand
GGGTAGATTCTGCGCTTCATCAATGATCCACAAAGGCGTGACCTGCTTGCTATCGGCCAGTTCGTGAATGCGCTCCTTGATGTCGCGCCACAACTGCGCGCGTCGGTAACTGGGTTCAACCCCGGTAGTCGTTGGCCTAAATGCCACCAGCGGCAGCAATCAGTATGAAGCGGCCCTTGGCTGCGATGTCGAGCATTTTTCGCATGAACGGCAGGTCCACACTGGAAGGAGCCTCTCAATTCTGAGGCGTGAATTTCAGCAACCGACCCTGAGCCAACGTTGATGACCGACTGCTCTCCGTCAGTGATTTTGCAATATTGACCTGCTCTTGTCGACATCCGCAATGCGCCTATTTCTTCGCTCCCAAGGAGTCAAAAAACCGCTCCTTGCCGAATTCGACACGCTCAAATCCGGCAACGTTCAAGGAAATACCTTCCTCCATACTTTCGGCGAAAACGCGATTCGTTGCGGCCGGCAAATATTGTGGATCTATCTCAAGGGCGCGATCAAATTCAGCCAAGGCTTGAGCCTTGTGGCCCAGGCTGGCAAGACATAGTCCCATGTTGCCGTGAATCGGGGCGTTGCGGTCATTCTTCGCCGCACTAGCGCGAAAACCAGCCAGAGCACCCGACCAATCCCGCTGTTCCATGAGCACAAAGGCGCGATCGAACTCGGACTGAGATTCAATATAGCTGTCCAAATCAATGCCATCGTTTTCGCGGATGGAAGCAGCCATACTGTCCAGAAACGATCTGGCCTGTTTGGCGGGCGTATCGCTGGGATCTCCTAATTCCAATACTTTGCGGTAGGCGCGAATTGCATTGCCTACATCGAATAGCTTCTGATGTGACACAGCCTTGTTGAAGAGAGCCTCGACGAAATATGGAAAGGTTGAAATGGCCTTATCGAACCAGTTGATGGATTGTTTGAAATCACCCGAGATAGCATGCAGAGTTCCCATTCCATAGCATACGAGATGATTATCGGGATGGGCACCGAGCACCCTAGTCAGCGCCGTCCACGCCTCATTTGTCTTGCCACGTTCGGCAAGTTCCATCGCGAAATTGACGGCTTCTTCCACATCTTGGTTTGACTTGGCAACAAAATAACCATCAGGCACTATCGCAGATGGGCTGCGGGTGGCACGATACTTCTGTGCAGCAGTATAGTACGAGCAGCCTGTGCATGTCTCAGTGCGAATCTGTCCGCAACAAAGACTGCAAATTTCCAAGTTATTTTGACGCAAGCAACGTCTCTGAGCTTTTCGCTTTCCACAGAGCGGACACGGATTTTTCATTGGATAAAAAGCTCTCTGTCTTACAAATTCTCTGGATAATTATTCGTAACCCAGTTGAAGTCAATGGATACTTCATCTACACAGTAAATTTTCATTTTACTTCGTCGTTCTGCAATTGGCCCAATGCCGCACGTTACGGACGGCTGCTTCTTCTATGTCGTGCATTTTAACCTTGAACGTCGCTTGCTAGCCGGCAGTTCCTATTTGCATTCAAAGCACGAACGACCGCTGACGATCACACACTTGCGCCGTTCAGACGCGAACCCGGAGCCAGCATCGCGAGTGGCCGCTTTCACCTCCCTTGCCCGAGCGGTGAATGCCTGCTCCCAATTCTCTCGAACGTCGCCTATGGGTCGGACGCAGACCTTCCCGCCAGAAAAATGAGCGGCGGTCGCAGTGCCCATTGCGCCCATCAGGCGGCATCATCAGAGTCTCCCTACGCTACTTCCAAACAGGCCGATGTTTAGCCGTTTTCGCCCCCACTGCGAGAATCTCTATCTTTTAACCTCATTTTGCAAATAGCCAAAAATGATGGGCGGCATATGCCGCCCGTCAAGGTCACGTCCGCCGGCGGACCGTCAGTCGGTAGCTGGCGGCCTTATCGCTTCGGAATACCGAATTTTGCCGGTGATTCCTTGCCGGCGCCGGCGTCGTAGATCAGCCAGGACATTTGCGAGCGCCAGGTGTTCATGAAGGCGCGCGCGTCCTGGCCGGTCAGAGCGAGGACGTCAAGACCGTTGTTCTTCGCGTAATCGACGAACTTGCTGTCGTTGAGCGCGTATTTGTAGGCGGTCGTCAGCTTGTCGATGATCGGTTGCGGCGTTCCCTTCTTCACATAGACGCCGTAGAAGAAGCCCGACGCTTTCATGATGTCGGTGAACGCCGGATTGAGCTTGGTGATATGGGGCACGTCGGGCAGCGACGAGTTCGGCGAGTTCTTCATGATCGCCAGCGCGCGCAGATCGCCGTTGCGGATGTATTGCGTCGCCGCGCCGACGGCCAGGCCGCTGACGTCGAGCTGCTTGCCGAGCATCGCCGTGACCAGCGGACCGTCGCCGTCGTAAGCGACCGGGTTGAAGGTCACGCCTTCGACTTTCTTGAGCAGCGTCGAGGTCACCCAGGGCTGGCCGCCGACGCCGCTGATGCCGATCGACAGCTTGCCCGGACTCGCTTTGGCGGCTCTGATCAGGTCGTCGTAGGACTTGAGCGGCGAGTCCTTGTGCACGACGATCACCGTCGAGCCCTGGACCGACAGGATGATCGGCTCAAAGTCATCGTAGCTCAGCGGCGAGAGGCCGAGCACCTGATACAACTGTGGATTTTCGGCGTGGAACATCAGCGTGTAGCCGTCGGCCTTTGCCGAATGGACGGCCTGCGCGGCAATCGCACCGGTGGCGCCGGTGCGGTTGGCAAGAACGACCGACTGCTTAAGAATTTTTTCGGCGATCGGCGTCATCAGGCGCGAAACGGTGTCGGTTCCGCCGCCGGCGCCCCAGGCGATGATGCCGGTGATCGGACGTTCAGGATAATCGGCGGCATTGACGAGGCCTGTCGCCAGAAGGCTCGCGGCCACAACGAGCGTTGTCCATTTGCTTGATCGCATGCGTTTTCTCCTTAGTTAAAAAGCCAATCGTCGGAAAATTACCCCGCGACTGGAGTGTGCACCTGCCAGTACCCTATACCACTCATCTTCCAACGCGCCGGCGGCGCGCCGGTGCCCTTCGCATCGCTGTGTTGGCTGTCGGTATTGCCTATCTTCCCTAGCGCACCCGGCCGAGGAGCAGGGCATGCAGATAACGTGCGGCTTCGAACCGGTTGTGCTGACGCTCGATGGCCTTGGCGATGACGATGTCCGGGCCGAGCCGACTCGCTTCGATATCGTCGCGGACGCTGTCGACGACAGTCGTTTGTCGAGACGGATCGACGCCGTCAAGAAATACCTGCGGGTGGGCTTCGAGCAGTTCGTGGTAGTAGGCTTTTCGGCCGACGCCGAGCACGGGAGCGAGTTCAGCGGCGCCGCGCTCGCCAAACAGCGACACGGCGAGTTGCCGACACGGAACACCAACGTCGAACGCGCGGTTTTCGCGCTGGGCGGCGTCGTATTCGGCCAGTGCGAGTTTGCCGTAGGTGATCATCGCGCGGCCGTGCACACGGCGCCAGCGCTGCGTATTGAAGGTGCGCAGGCGGATCGACAGGTGCACGCCGAGGAGCACGAAAGGGACGTACAAGGCCCAGCGTAGCCAGCCGTCGTCGACCAGGTTTATCGCCACGCCGCAGGCGATGAAGGCGGCGATCGCGCCCCAGCCAAAGCCGAGATACCAGGCGATACGCAGCGTGGATTTCAATGGGTCGGCACCTTTCTGCTGAGCCGGCGCTTGATCGCGCTCATGATGCGCGGATTCGAAGCGATCGCCGTGACCAGCATCAGCGCCAGCAGCACCAGCGGAATCGTGTTCGAAACCATAGCCGTGAAGAAACCGACGAGGCTACCGTGCTCCATCTGCACGCCGCGCCGGAAATTGGCGTCGATGATCGGGCTGAGGATGACGCCGAGGACCAGCGGCGCAACCGGGTAGGCATAGCGCTTCATGAAGTAACCGACGACCCCGAAGCCGATCATCCAGTAGATGTCGGCAATGCTGTTCTGGATCGAATAGCCGCCGACGAAAGTGAGCACGACGATGATCGGAATGATGATCGGCTTGGGGATCTCGACGATCTTGCTGAACAGGCGGATCCCGGTCATTCCCCAGATGTAGAGGAAGACGTTGGCCAGCACCAGCGAGCCGACGACAAACCAGAAGAACTCGGGCTGTTCGCGCATCAGCATCGGCCCGGGACGCAGACCGTGGATGATCAGCGCGCCGATAAGCACGGCGGTGACCGAATCGCCGGGGATGCCGAGCGTCATCATCGGCACGAAGGCGCCGCCGATCGCCGCGTTGCACGCTGCTTCGGGGGCGATCAGCCCCTGGTAGGCACCCTGGCCGAAGGGCATCGGATAGGGATTCTTGACGGTGCGCCGGGCGTGGTCGTAAGCCATCAGCGCCGCGATGTCGCCGCCGGTCCCGGGCAGCGCGCCGATGATTACGCCGATCGTCGAGGCGCGCAGGGTCAGCCACATATTGTCCCAGATGACGTCCCATTTGGGCGTCACGCGCGTGATCTTCTGCTTGACCGGGACGACCTTGGTCTGCAACTGGACGAGCGCCTCGGAGATGCCGAAGGTGCCGATCATGACGATGACGAAATGGATGCCGCCGAGCATCGGCAGCGAACCGAAGGTCATGCGCCCCTGGCCGGTTTCCGGGTCCATGCCGATGAGGCCGATGAGGATGCCGAAAAAGGCCGTGATCAGCGCCTTGAGCATATTGCCTTCGGACAGGCTGCCAACCAGGAAGAGGCCCATGAAGGCGAGCAGGAAATAATCGCGCGGCATGAAGACGAGCGCGAGCTGGGCGATCAGCGGGGCGAACAGCGCGAGGATGATGATGCCGAAAAAGTCGCCGATCACCGATTGCGTCGTCGACAGTCCCATGGCCTCGCCGGCGAGGCCCATCTTGGCCAGCGGGTAACCGTCGAAGGCCGAGGCGACGGCCGCCGGAGCGCCCGGAATGTTGAGCAGGATGCCCGAACGCGCGCCGCCGTAGACGCCACCGGTGTAAATGCCGACCATGATCGCCAGCGCCGGGTAGACATCCCAGGTAAAGGTGAACGAGATCAGCAGCGAGACGGCCATGGTCACCGACAGGCCCGGGATGGCGCCGACGTAGAGGCCGACAAAAGTGCCGACACCGATCCACCAGACGAGCGATAGGCTCATGAAGGGAACGAGGAAACCTTCGACACCTGTGTACATTGTTTTCTCGCTCGGCTTACGGCAGGACGACCTGAAACAACGTCGAAAAGATCAGATGCAGTGCGCCGACGGTGCCCGCCGAGACGGCTATCTTGAGCAGCAACTGGCGCCGGTCGAGCAGAACCATCGTCGACACGAGAAAGAGAAAGGTCGCCGGTATAAAGTGCAGCGTTTCGACGACGAGTCCGTAAATCGAGACGTTGACCAGCAGAATGACGACGTCCTTGTCGAAGAGATAATGTGCGCATTCCCTGAGCGAGCCTTCGCGGTAGCCGCGGCGGATGCCCTGGACGGCGAGGGCGAGAACCATCAACACGAGCGCGCCGGCAACGAGCTGCGGGATGCTGCCCGGGCCGCTGCTGACACCCTGAAAGAGCCCCGGGCTGCGCAGTGAATCGATGAATAGCGCCAGGCCGATGATCAGCAAGAGCGCGAGCATCTTGTATTCGCCCTTGGGCGCCGGTTTCTCTGTTGGCGGCTCTTCGCTTGTTTCGTCGAGCGCATTCCCGTCTCTGGCGTTTTCCGACATGTGCGTCTCCACTTTCTGATGAAATTGTTCGGCAACGAAATTCCCGCCCCGAGCTACCGCGCTTGATTTTTCGGCCCGGCGTGCGTCTGTTAGCCGGTCGACATTATTGCGCGATCTGCCGCTCTGTTGAAGCGTTGATCACCGGCAACGCCCGGTGGCGCCGGCCGCGCTGGGGTCCGGATAGGCTCGAGTCAGCGAGCCCGGGCGCGAGCGTCGTCCTGCCGTGCTGCACGCGGCGGATTGAAATGCCCGGTGGCCGGCTCGGCGCCGCGCGGATGGGCCGCGAAGTAGGCTTTTGCCGATTCGATGCAGCGGAAGGCGTGTTCGGCGGCGCCGAATTCGCGCGCCCGCGCGATGTTTGGCAGTTCGATCGAATAGACCATTTCGGGCAGCCGGTTGAGGATCGCGGCAACGTCGATACCGCCTTCGCCGACGTAGCTGCGCGCTTCGCGCAGGATACGCGTCATCTCGGCGAGGTCGGAGGGGATGGCGACCGGCGCATCGCACAGGTGGGCAAAATGAAACCACTGCCGCGGCAGGCCGTCAAGGTCCTCGGGCTTGTCGAGCGCGCGATGAAAGTGATGGATATCGATCATCAGGCCGGCGTTGGGCCGATCGGCCCTTTTTAGTACGTCGACGGCGCCGGCCAGCGTCCTGACGCCGGCGATCGGCACGTATTCGAGGTCGACGGTGAGGCCAAAGGGCTTCGCGAGGTCGCACAGTTCGCCGAATTTTTCGCTCGCGTACTGGCGCTGGTCAGTCCAGATGCTCGACAGGACGGCTTTGGCGCCGAGTTCGGCGGCCACTTCAATTGCCGGCAGGTATTTGGCGAGGTGCATGTCGTCGTGGATGCGGGCGAGCTCGATGTCGTGCACGCCAAGACCGGTATCGGCGAGCGCGCGCTTCATCTGACGCAACATCTCGGGGTTGTCGGCGAGCGCGTAATTGGGCTCGCCGGGCAGACCCATGTAGATCGGGCGCGGGCTGACAAAATCGTAACCGGCGCGTGCCGCGACATAGACCATCTCCGGTGGCGGGCAAGCGAGTACGGTCAAATGGGCCAATGAATACTGTTGTGCCATCGTGCCTCCCGTGATCTGCACGCCCGCTTGCGGGCGATCTGATGTTGTCGCGTCGCCGGTAAGCGGCGTGCGAAGCATCATGGTAGGCACTGCGCGCGCCGCTGCCGATTGACGCTGCGGTGCTTATGCGCGATATTCGCGCGTTGCGAGCGATTAGCGCGCATATTCAATCGCCCCGGAGAGCCCGTGACCGCTAAATTTGCACTCGACAAGCGCGACTGGATCGCCGGTCTCGATAAAGGCATCCGCATCATCGAAGCCTTCAACGACGCGCATCCGCGCCTCACCGCATCTACTGCCGCGCGGCGCACCGGCATCACGCGCACGGCGGCGCGCCGCTATCTGCGCACGCTGCAGCACCTCGGCTACGTCGATAGCGACGGACAACTGTTCTGGTTGACGCCGCGCGTCCTGCGTCTCGGCTGGTCGTACTTCGATTCGGCCAAGGTTCCACGCGCCGCGCAGCCGTATTTGCAGCGCATCAGCGTCGCGCTCGGCGGCGCGACCTACTTTGCCGTGCTCGACGAAGACGACGTCGTCTTTGTCGCGCGCGACGGCTCAAACCAGGTGCAGAACGTCGGTTTTGTCCTTGGCGCGCGCGTTTCGGCCAACCTTGCCGCTGCCGGTATTGCGATGCTGTCCTGTCACACGCCGGGCGAGGTCGATGCCTGGCTCGCCGGTCGCAAGTTCGTTCCTTACACGCCGCATACGGCGACGAGCGAAGCGTCGGTACGCGAGAACATCGACAATGCGCGCAGCCGCGGCTACGCGTTGCTCGAGCAGCAACTGACGCAATCGGTGCGCGGAATCGCCGTGCCGATCAGAAAGCGCGACGGCGAGATCGTCGGCGCGATCAGCGTCAGTCTGCCGATGGGCAACGAGACGCCGGAGCGCGCTGTCGCGCGCTCGCTGCCGCTGCTGCGCGAAGCCGAATACGCGCTGATGTCGGCGTTTTGAGGTGACCGAGGGAAAACCGGCACGGACAGAAGGACAAGTCTCACTGGGGAAGAAAAACAGACCCCACCGCAGAGGCGCAGAGGCGCAGATGCGCAGAGGATCGCAGAGGGAAGAAGCGAGTAGGGAGAGCTCCGAATGGGTGGTCTTCGTCTTGTCGAATTTCTCTGCGTAACCTCTGCGTCCTCTGCGCCTCTGCGTTGGGTTTTGACTTTGCTGCAAACGCCCGCAAGTCGCCGGCGCAGCGGCGGACAATGCGGATATAATTTCCGCATCTCACGGCACCCCGACGGACCGGTCGCGTCCCGCCCGGCGCCGATGAACCAGGAGCCACGATGAGTAACGCTACGGATCGCGAGTCGCTTCCCGAATCAACAAACCCGATTGGCATGGATGGGATCGAGTTCATCGAGATCACCACGTCGAAGCCGCAGGCGCTCGGCGGCGTGCTCGAGCGCATGGGTTTTCACCCGATCGCGCGCCACCGCTCGCGCGAAGTCGAACTTTACCGCCAGGGCGCGATGAACATCGTCGTGAATTCCCAGGCGGCCGACATCCCGCGTACCGTCGAGCCGATCGAGCGGCCGATCTTGAGCGCGCTGGCCTTTCGCGTGCGTGACGCCGACGCGGCCTTCCGCCGGGCGCTCGAACTGGGCGGCTGGGAAATCCCGATTCGCGCCCAGGCGCTCGAACTCAATATTCCGGGTATCCACGGCGTCGGCGAGAGCCTGATCTACTTCATCGATCGCTACGACGAATTTTCGATCTTCGACATCGACTTTCGCGCCATTCCCGGCGTCGATCCGAACCCGCCAGCGATCTGCGGGCTCGACTTTTTCGGCATCGTCCAGTACGTCGGCGTCGACCGCACCGGCGACTGGTCAGAATTTTATGCGCAGCTCTTTGGCTTTCAAGTCATTCCCGACGACGTGCGCTTTGGCATCATGCCGCGCGGTCTGCTGATGCGGAGCCCGTGTTGCAAGTTCTATCTGCAGCTCATTGAGCCCGACGGCGCGGCTCAGTTCGCGCCGATGGAGGAGCATTTGCAGCGCATTGGATTCGCAACGCCCGACGTGATCGGCGCGACCGGCGTCCTCGAAAAACGCGGCATCGAGTTTCTCGCCACCGAAAAAGTCCACACCAGCGAGCGCGGCGCGCTGACCAAGCCGCTACTCGGCGGCGTGATGTTCGAACTGGTGCACGCACCGGCCGACCACACCAGCGCCCGGCCATGAACTTCAACGACTTCGGGATTGATATCGCGTCGCTCGCCGGATCGCTCGAGACGCGCCTCGCGGCGGCGCGCCAGTCAGGGTTTACGCAGGTGATGATTTCAGCGAGCGATATCGTCGGCCATCCGTCGAGCACCGCAGCGGCCGTGCGCGCCATCCGCGAAAGCGGTCTGCGCGTCACCGGCATCGAAGCCTTGCGCGATTTCGAAGGTCTCTCGGGCAAGATGCACGACTACAAAATCGACGTCGCCAAATCGATGCTCGCGCTGTGCAGCCAGATTGGCGGACGCCTGCTGCTCGTCGAGGCGTCGGCGTCGGTGCACGCCGACGCCGACGCCGACAAGATCGCGCGCGACTTGCGCAAGCTCGCCATCCTGGCGCTGCCGATGGGCATCCGCATCGCCTTCAAGGGCTTGTCGTGGAGCCGGACCGTCAAGAACTTCACCGGCGCCGCCGAAATCGTTTCGCTCGCCAATTGTCCGAACCTGGGACTTGCGATCGACGCCTTCGACGTGATCGCCGCCGATACGCCGCTCGACGACCTCGACCTCATTTTTCCGCAACAGATCGTTCTCGTTCAGCTCTCCGACTTCATGCTCCAGGAAATCCGCTCGACCGAAGAGCAAGTCGCGACCGCCGCGCACTTTCGCGTTTTTCCGGGCGAGGGCGCGCACAGCGGTCAACTAGCCAAGTTCATCGTCAAGCTCGAGGGAATCGGCTATTTCGGCGACTACAGCTTCGACGTCTACAACAGCGATTACCTGCAGATGCCGGCCGAAGTGATTGCCGATCGTGCCCGGCGCGCCGCCGACTGGCTCGGCGAAACGGTGCTCCGGCGTACGCTGCCGGTGCCCAATATGGAACGTCTGACGATCCGTGGTGAACGCTGATGAGCAACCATATGGCATCGCCAGTTGTCTACTTTACCCACGTCAACACAAGGAGAAAACCATGGCTGTCACGATACTGATCAAGCGCAAGGTAACGCCGAACTCCGAGGCAGGGCTCGATTTGCTTCTCAGAAAACTGAGGTCGCTTACCGTCAATCAAAAGGGCTACATCTCGGGCCAGTCGTTCAGACGCATCGACCAGGACGGCGAGAGCCTCGTCATCAGCGTCTGGCAGGCGCTAGGCGACTGGAAACGGTGGACTGACAGCGCCGAGAGAATTGAACTACAAAATGAGATCGACCTGCTGGTCGGCGATCCGACACAGTACGAAATATTCGAAAACGTCTGATTCAACTAAGGTCTGATCGACAGTGACGGGGGCGCCGCAGATTTCGTTGTCATTATAGCTATGCGGTGCTACGCGTCCTGGAACAGGGCCGAAGATCGAATCGTCCGGCACCTCGGTAGGCGGATCAAACTGCCGCAGATAGCGCGTGAATGGTCGCAGCCGTTTCAAGCGGTGCGCCGAGGTCTGTCGATTACCTCGGCGCCTCTTGTCGTGTCGAGCCCACTCTGCCATGAGATCGACAATCAGGGTTCCTCGGTAACGTGCAGGCGCTCGGCGTCAGCAGGTGGCGTGGGTTCGTTCATGGGCGGCATGCTATCGCGCCGCGTCGTGTCGCGCTGCACGCAGTGCGGCGCGCCGGCCGCGCATCACCTTGACGCCGGTGAGCAGGTAGAGCCCGACGACAAAATAGCTGCCGGTCAGCAGCAGGGCGGTGCGGTGATCGCCGCCGCTGATCCAGGTGGTGAGGCCGTAAGTCATCGGGCCGACGATGGAGGCGAACTTCACCGACAAGCCCCAGAAGCCGTAGAACTCCGCCAGCCGCGTCGACGGTGTCAGCAGCCCTACCAGCGCGCGCCCGGCCGATTGTGCGGCGCCGAGGCAGAGGCCGGTTAGATTCGCCGCCGCCCAGAACAAACCAGGCAGTTCCGGCCAGCCCGGCGCTGCCCAGGCGAGCAGCACGGTGACAATCCAGCCGATCAGCGTCAGGGCGATGGCGCGCACATGGCCGATGCGATCCTGCACATAGCCGAACAGAAAGGCGCCGACCGCTGCCGTAATGTTGACCGCAAAGATCAGCAGCAGCGACTCACGCGTGCTGAAGCCCATCGCCTGCGAGGCATAGATCGCGGCGAGGGTGATGACGGTCTGGATACCTGCCTGATAAAACAGGTTGCAGAGTAAAAAGCGGCGCAGGTCGGCAAATTTCCGCAGTTGGTGCAGGGTTTGTCCCACCTCCCGCCAGGCACTGTGTATTGGGGAAATGGCCGCAGCCTGAACGGGTTGCGGCACACTACGTTCGCGTAGCAGCAGGAAGGTCGGCAGGCTGGCCAGCACGAAAATTCCGGCGGTGATCAGCATGGTCACCGGCACGTAAGCGCTGGCGTCATGGCCCTGCGTTTCGGCCCAGGTGACGTACACGAGGCAGAGGCCAAGGGAAAACAAGCCGCCGAGGTAACCGAGGCTCCAGCCCCAGCCCGACACGCGGCCGAGCGCACGGGTGTTGGCGAGTTCCGGCAAAAATGCCGCAATCAGGTTCTCACCGGTGCCAAAGAAATAATTGGAGACGATGATGCAGGCGATGGCGAGCCACAGCAGATCCGGCTGGGCGAACCAGAGCAGGGCGGTGAACGCAACACAACCCGCCGTAGTGAAGGCCAGCAGTTTCTTCTTGGCGGCGTGCTGGTCGGCAAAGGCCCCGATCAGCGGCGCGCTGACGATGATCAGAGCATAGGAAACGGACAGCGCCGCAGTCCAGGCGAGTGTCGCCCACGGGGCATTGCCGGCCACCACGGCGACGAAATAGGCGTTGAACAGCGCCGTGATGACCACGGTGGTGTAGCCGGAGTTGGCGAAGTCGTACATCGCCCAGGCGAATACTTCGCGGGGCCTGACATCGCCGTGCAGGGCATCCCTCATAGCGTGCGTCTCCGTTGCAGGTAGTGCGCCACCCAGAGCGCCGCCAGCGCGGCGATCGCATGCTTGAGCGTATGGCCGCTGACGAAGCCGCCGGTCAGAACATACACTAGACGGTCGGAAAGATCGAACAGTGCACGCGATGGATCAGGAACACGCGCGACTTGCCTGCCGCTGCAGCGGCGGCCAACGACAGGCTCTCGGGGTAGGGAATCAGATTGTCGTTTCTGACGTGCACCAGGATGAGTCTGGCCTGCGGGGCTTCAACTTGTGACGGGCGAAATCAAGGCGCGCCAGATAGATGCGCATGGCGGCGGTCCACGACATTGGATTCGAGAAACGCATCTGCGAGCGTTTCGCAATATTGTCGGACACCTTGATCTGCCACAGGTCCAACCGGCGCCGGACTATGCCGCGAAGCAAATCCCCTTGCGGGACGAGTTCGATCAGCGCATCGCGTGGTAGGGCAACATCCACAGCGGCGAGGAGAGCGTCTTTTGCTCGACCGCCTTGCTGCGCAGGGGCTTCATCACATGAACACACGTCGCGTGTCGGGGGCAACTCATGCCTTAGGCCACCTTGCGGCAAACTTCCACCTCCCAGGTGGCCTCAGGCGCGGACAACGGGTATGCAGAGGCGGGGTTTTGGGTTCGTCCGAGACAATTTCACAGACATAAACTCCCAGATTGACGATGACTGATACGCAAGAGATACTGCTGCAAAAGAGGCCTTGAATTTCCTGCCCTTTTTGAAAATTACACTTTAAAACCTTGCTTGGGGAAACTATGGATTTGCAGATGCTTGCACCGATTCTGGGTGTCGTGGGTTTCGCCATCGCACTGCTGATTTTCGGCATGGTCAAGGCCGAGCCGGAAGGCAACCAGATCATGAAGGACATCGCCGCTGAGATCCGTATCGGCGCCATGGCCTTTCTGCGCCGTGAATACACCGTGCTCGCGTACTTCATTGCCTTGGTTTTCGTGCTGATATTGATCGCCATGAATCTCGGCACCGCGCTGTCTTTTGTCGGCGGTGCACTCTGCTCCATGCTGTGCGGTTTCATCGGCATGCAGGCGGCCATCGCTGCCAACGTCCGTACCGCCGAGGCCGCCCGCGCCAGCGGTCAAGGCAAGGCGCTGATGGTTTCCTTCAATGGCGGCGCCGTCATGGGGCTGTCCGTTGCCTCCATGGGCCTGTTTGGTGTCGGCATCGCCTACAAGTTTTTCGGCGGCGATCTAGCCACTGTCGGCAATATCAACGGCTTCGCCCTGGGCGCATCTTCCATCGCCCTGTTCGCCCGCGTCGGTGGCGGCATCTACACCAAGGCCGCTGACGTTGGTTCAGACCTGGTCGGCAAGATTGAAGCCGGCATTCCCGAGGACGATCCCCGCAACCCTGGCGTCATCGCCGATAACGTAGGTGACTGTGTCGGCGATACCGCCGGTATGGGCGCCGACATCTTCGAATCCTACGTCGGCTCCATCATTGCTACCATTGCCATCGCCGCGGCCAGCAGCCAGGGTCTGCTGGCCCAGATCGCCACCGGTCCGGAAGCCCGCGAGACGGCCATGGCGCTGCCGATGATCCTGGCCATGATCGGCTTGGTGTTCTCCCTCCTCGGCGTCGGTTCGATGCGTTTCCTCAAGGGCATCGACCCGGCGGCTGCGTTGCGATACACCACCTTCATTGCGGCCGGCGGTTTCCTGGTGGCGGCTCTGATCGCCATCCTGGCGCTGGACATGCGCGTTGGTGTCTTTTTCGCCATCCTGGTGGGCTGCCTTGCCGGTATCGCCATCGGCCTGATTACCGAGTACTACACCTCCTCCGCCCCCGTCATGCGCATTGCCGAGGCCTCCAAAACCGGCCCGGCGACCAACATCATCCATGGTTTGGCGGTCGGCCTCGAGAGCTGTGCGGCACCGGTTCTGGTAATCTGTATCGGCATCTTCGTCGCCAACCACTTTGCCGGTCTTTACGGTATCAGTATCGCCGCAGTCGGCATGCTGGCGACCGTCGGCGTAACCATGACGGTGGATGCCTATGGCCCCATCGCCGACAACGCCGGCGGCATCTCCGAGATGGCAGGCCTCGGCCCAGATGTACGCAAGATCACTGACGGCCTCGACGCCATCGGCAATACCACTGCCGCGGTCGGCAAGGGCTTTGCCATTGGCTCCGCTGCCCTTACCGCGCTGGCCCTGTTCTCCGCCTACGCCACCACCGTGAAGCTGAACGCCATCGACCTGCTGCAGCCCACTACCGTCATCGGCATGCTTATCGGCGGTGCTCTGCCGTTCTTTATCGGCGCCCTGACGATGACCTCGGTGGGCCGCGCTGCCGGCAAGATGGTGGATGAAATCCGCCGTCAGTTCCGCGAGATTCCCGGCCTGCTGGAAGGCAAGCCAGGGGTGAAGCCGGAATCGGACAAGTGTGTCGACATCTCTGCCCGGGCGGCCCTGCGGGAGATGATTCTGCCGGGAATGGTAGCGGTCATCGCCCCGGTGCTGATCGGCTTTGTCCTCGGCAAGGAGGCGCTGGGCGGCATGCTGGCCGGTGCCACCGTCACGGGTGTTCTGCTGGCGCTGATGATGTCCAACGGCGGCGGCGCCTGGGATAACGCCAAGAAGCTTATCGAACGTGGCGAGCTGGCTGGCGAGAAAAAGGGTTCCGACGCCCACAAGGCCGCCGTTGTCGGCGATACCGTCGGCGACCCCTTCAAGGACACTTCCGGCCCGGCGATGAACATCCTCATCAAGCTGATGAGCGTCGTTGCGCTGGTGATCGCACCGCTGTTGGTATAACCACAGGTAACGGGACACAAAGACACAAACTCCCAGATTGACTATGACTTAAACGTAAGTGACACTGCAAAAATGGCCTTGAATTTCCTACCCTTGAACTCGAAGCCTTCGGTGCCCATGGAGTTGTCCCAAGGGGTGAATCGCATGCTGTCCGCCTCGTCGAGTGAGGTGGCCGGCTGTGCCACCTCGCACGCTTGCACTGTAAATATCCGCACGCAAGGTGTGGGTCTGAAGCTCGCGGCGTTCATCAACTTGCGCCTGTCTCAGCACACCGAGCACAGCCTGCGCAGCTCTGTGGACCACTTCACCGCCGCCGTGCAGGCTTGTCCCGAGGTGGTGGGATGTGCCGCGCTGACGGGTGAGATCGACTACTTGTGGCGCGTGCTGGTGCGCAACATGGCGCACTACAGCCGAACCATCATGGACAACCTGCTGCGTCACCGCGGCGTGCAGGACTGCAAAAGCAGCTTCGTTCTGCGGTGCTGGAAGGGCGCCACCGCAGTGGCCGTTTGATGCCTTCCGTCCATTCGGTTTTGAAGCCTGCACGCGATCCGCGGCGACCGCACGCTCAGCAGGCCTGAGAATCCGCCCCCATGTTCGAATGGATCAACACCCTGGCAGCCTGGCTGCAAAGCTGGATGAGCGCAGACGCGGGTCTGTGGGGCATGTTCGTTTCTGCTTTCCTGTCGGCCACCGTGCTGCCCGGCTCCAGCGAGCTGGTGATGTCTGCCCTGGTCACCGCCTACCCCGCTCTCGCCTGGCAGGCCTTCGGGGTGGCGCTGGCTGGCAATGTGCTGGGCTGCGTGCTCACCTATTGGATGGGCCACGCCGGGCGGCAGGGTTATGAACGCTTCCAGCGTGTCAATGTGGATTTGCAGAACCCGCGTATCCAGCGTCTGCGGCGTTGGGGGCCGCCGGCGCTGTTCCTCAGCTTCCTGCCCCTGGTGGGCGACGCGCTGGTGCTGGCCGCCGGCTGGCTGAAGATGCCCTTCTGGCAGAGCATGCTGTGGATCGCCGCTGGCAAGGGTGCCCGCTATCTGTTGTTGATGATGACGCTGCTGGGCGTGCTGAAGCTGGCCTGAGTTTCACGGGCTTGGGCAAGGCGCCAGAGCATGGAAACCCTTTCCGCGTTCAGCCAGCACGGGCCGCTTGAGCGGCCGGATGCTCAATCGCTGTCGATGTCCAGCAGCAAACGCTGCGTGGGTTCCGGCCCCAGCTGCAGCACTACGCTGCGCATGCATTATGCATTGGAGTCAGCGGAATCATTATAAGATCCATCAAGATCGCAACACTACACTCGTTGTTCCCAGACCGCGGGTCGGACTCGACCTGGTGCTTTGGCGGTCGGCATTTTTTTGGTGTCAAACCCAGCCTGGCTGCCGCTGGCGCATAAGCGTCTGGGCGTCGATCTCCAGCACAGGTCGCTGTTGTGCACTACGTCGCGTTGGCTTACGCGGCGGCCGCCGTTCACCACAGACATCCTCCGAGGCTGCGTCACCAACGCTTTGCTTCAACGGCGACCTCAACGGGTTCAATGTCGCTGACGCTGCGTGCGTATACACTGGACCAGGCGCTGATCGTAGCGTGTCCGTTCGAACCGGCGCGCGCACTGCGTCAGTATCGTCTCGAGCCTGGTCCGCAATGCCAATGATGGCAAAGGCTTACCTTACACTTGCATTCATTGTTTAACGAGGAGGCAACATGCCCAAAGCCATGTGGAACGGCGTAGTCATCGCCGAAGCAACGGACGAGGCAGTGGAACGCGTCGAAGGAAACGTGTATTTCCCCATGCATGCCGTGCATCAGGAATATTTGCAGTCGAGCGAAAAAATCACTCTATGCCACTGGAAGGGTTCCGCCAGCTATTACGACGTGGTGGTCAACGGGAAAACAAATCGCGATGCGGCTTGGACGTATCGCCAACCGTTGGAGGCGGCCAAACAGATTGCAGGGCACATCGCTTTCTGGCGCGGAATCGAGGTTGAAGGCTGAGTTTTTTCTGTCTGTCTTCTGTCTGTCTTTTCAAAGATAAATAGCTACTTCTGCTGGTGATCCGTTTGCCGAGATCGAGTGAATGCGAGCGAGATAACACCGCTCTGAGCTTTCGAATTCTTATGCAGAGCCTATCGACCAGTTGCGGCGCGCTGTTTTATCGGATTTGCACTTGCGCAAAATGCTGCTCGAAGAATGCCAGGCAGGCCGGCGACTTGGCCGAATTGGCCACGCGCGTCGGGTAGACCGCCCACGCGTTGGCACTCTGGCTGTCCGAATCACTGGAGAGAATCGATGCCCACGAATGTCAGCTCCTTGTTCCACGGCTTCGAGCTGATAAGCATCGAAGTCGAGCCGCAGGTTCGCATCAACGCCGTTGTCGGCGGTAGAGGCCCACCACTTTTGCTGCTGCACGGCCATCCGCAAACACTTGCGATCTGGCACAAGGTGGCGCCGGCGTTGGCCGAGCACTTCACCGTCGTCGCCACCGATTTGCGTGGTTACGGCGATTCGTCGAAGCCGGCTGGCGCACCGGATCATGCGAATTATTCGAAGCGCGTGCTGGCGCGGGATCAGGTCACGTTGATGCGCAGTCTCGGCTTCGAGCGCTTTGACCTGCTCGCGCATGACCGCGGCGCACGCGTCGCGCACCGGCTGGCGGTCGATCAGCCTTCGGCAGTGTCGCGGTTGATCCTGCTTGACGTGGCGCCGACCCTGTCGATGTACGAGCAGACCAATGAAGCGTTCGCGCGCGCCTACTGGCACTGGTTCTTCCTGATTCAGCCGGCGCCGCTGCCCGAGCGATTGATCGAAGCCGACCCTGCTGCCTACATCGTCGACGTGATGGGCCGGCGCAGCGCGGGGCTCGCGCCATTCGATCCGCGTGCGCTCGCCGAGTACAAACGCTGCATCGCGTTGGCAGGTACCGCGCACGGTATCTGCGAGGACTACCGCGCCGCAGCCGGCATCGACATGGCGCACGAACGCGCCGACCTCGAAGCTGGCCGCCTGATTGAGCCGCCGACGCTGGTGCTGTGGGGCGAACAGGGTGTGATCGAGCGCTGCTTCAAGCCGCTCGACGCTTGGCGGCGTTTGGCGCGCAATGTCGAGGGCGAGGCGCTGCCCTGCGGCCACTACATTGCCGAGGAAGCACCGGCTGCACTGCTCGCCAAGGTGCTGCCGTTTCTGGCGAAGGAAGTCTCATGAAAGCAAAGACCCTGTATCGCAAGCTCGTCGATTCGCATACCGTTGCGACGCTGGACGAACAGAACGTGCTGCTGTTCTGTGACCTGCATGTGATGAACGAGTACACCAGCCCGCAGGCCTTTGCCGGCTTGCATGAAAAAAACCGCGAGGTGGCGATGCCCGGCCAGAACGTTGCGGTCGTTAGTCACTTGCAGATCGGCCTGAAAATTCTGAGCTTACTCGATGCGGAGAAATCCCCCGCGCGGAGAGCGTCCTGAAACAAGCCTTCCACTAATCCTGGCGCCAACGTGGCATCCGGAAGTGCCCGTCTGTACATAGTGGAGGACGCGTTTTTCTCATCTTGGTTGGAACGTCGCTACCTCGTGCTTGGGTCTCCCTGTCGCTGCCACGCTGAGCTGGGTTGTTCAGAACTGAACGAATTACATTCGTCAGTTTAAACGACGGCCAATCTGTTGGTCAGAAGCTGCCGCTGAAGCCGAAATATACCTGGGCGATCCGATTTCAGTTGCAGGACGCGCATCGGGTACGCGGCAAAAACTCCTTGTCATCGTGCCGCTATGCTCCATGAGTTGAAGTGACAACACCTTGACACTTGCTCAACGATTCGCTGCTTCCAGCATCTTTACCATGTTGACGTATCCACGCTGCTTGGCGAGCATCAACGGCGTGTTCCCGTGGCGATCTGCCAATTGAAGATTGGCCCCGGCATCGATTAGCGCACGAAGCGTGAATTGGTGCCGCGGCCCGCCGTCGCCGAGCACAACGGCTTCGATAGCGGCCGTCCAGTGAAGGTTATTGACATGATCGAGCAAGGCGCCGGCAGCGATGAGCTGGCGTACCACGCCATCGTGGCCAAGGTGAGCGGCGGCAATCAGCGCGGTGCCGTCATAACGGCTGGTGACCAGTTTGGCGCTGGCCCCCAGCGAAAGGAGCACGCGCAGACTTTCTTCATCGTCGGCGACGGCGGCGATGGTCACGGCATCGTAGCGGTCATTTTCCAGCCGCCTGGAGTCGCTGCCTTTCTCGATCAATAGGCGGATAGCGTCGCGCTGCTTGGCAAAAGTCGCCACGTGCAAGGGCGTACGGCCGTAACTGTCGCTGGCGTTAAAGTCGGCTTTTTCAGTCCACAGCCTTTTGATGGTGGCCAGATCCCCCGTTTGAGCGGCAGCATGAAG
>Ga0105047_10007045_pt1 | contig 18999 bp, 17 predicted proteins | sample MAT04_FD_78384 | JGI IMG/M metagenome (GOLD analysis project Ga0105047, IMG submission 78384) | Freshwater microbial communities from Lake Fryxell liftoff mats and glacier meltwater in Antarctica - MAT-04 (megahit assembly) | ecosystem: Environmental > Aquatic > Freshwater > Ice > Liftoff... | reverse complement strand
TGGTCACGTTGGATTTACTACCTTTGGCGTCGATTCGTATTGGAATGAAACAAACGTATTAAATTTTTTCATGCAATATAGTTTGATTTAAGTAAGTTGAATATAATTTTGTAGCTTTATGGAGCTTTGTTATTATTTTTCCGGATTTTGTATCATACCGACGAGAAATACTTTTACATAGGCCATGCTTGTCATGTTTTTATTTGCAACAAAATAATTCTTTTGATATTAAAAAGTCCATTATAAAACAAAATTTTTAGTTTAAGATCAATGTCAAGAAACCGAATTAAAATACAACCACAAAAACTAATGTATTCTTTAATCTTAATCAGACTATTGAATTGAAAAAAACCATTTTTAACAAAATTTTACTGTTAACCATCTGCCTATTCAGTTTTAAAGTTTATTCGCAGATATCAGGCACCATAACGGATGTAAATGGGGTCCCTTTACCTTATGCGACGGTATATTTAGAGGGTACATCTATTGGCACAATAAGCAATGAAGAAGGCAAATATATATTGGAATTGACTCGGAAAGATGATTATAATATTGCTTACCAATATGTAGGCTACAAAAAAGAAATTTTCAATATATTTTACACAGGGACAGCTATTCTAAAAGATATCGTGCTTCGGATAGACGATAATATATTAAGTGAACTGACTATATCAGCTGATCGAGAAGATCCGGCATATGAAATAATCAGAAAAGCCATAAAAAAAAGGAGTTATTATAAAAATCAGGTAAAAAAATATGAAGCTGATTTATATGTGAAAGGAGTTGCGAAAATAACCGATGCCCCAAAAAAAATTTTAGGAGAAGATATCGGAGATATGGATGGAATCTTGGACACATCTCGACAAGGTATAGTTTACCTATCTGAATCCAAATCCAAATTTTATTTTCAGTATCCTGATCAAACAAAAGAAGTCATGGTTTCTTCCATAAAATCAGGTGACAATAGTCTTTTTACGGCCAATCAGTTCTCCTGGGCATCATTCGACATCTACACTGAATACCTTAATTTCAGCAGATCGATTGTGTCGCCAATAGCTGACAATGCATTAGCACATTATAATTTCAGGCTTGACCAGGTCACCATAGATCAGAATGGATATACCATTAACAAAATAAAAATCATCCCAAAATCCAATTCATCCCCATTGCTCAATGGTTATATATATATTACAGATGAATTTTGGAATGTGTACAGTACAGACATATCATTGTATGGGGCTGCCCTAAAAAACACTTTTCTGGACACCATAAATATAAAACAAGTATATGTACCTGTATTAAAACCGGATGTCTGGAGATTGTTTAGTCAGGTAACTTCATTTAAAGCTGGGTTGTTCGGATTTAAAATGGCCGGCAATTTTTCGTATATATTTTCTGATTATCATCTGAATATAGATGTATCATCGCATTTTAAGACCAATGAAACATTTAGAGTAGAACAAAGTGCTTTAAAAAAAGACTCCTTATTCTGGAAAGAAATTAGACCTATACCTCTGACTGAAGAAGAGCAAAAAGATTATATAAAAAAAGATTCTCTTCAAAAATTGTGGAATACGAAAACCTATATGGACTCTATGGACAGGGTAAATAACAAATTCTCTTTACTAAAATTATTGACCGGTTACACCTATGAAAAATCCTTTAAAAAAACTACTATTTCATTTCCAAGCCCATTGTCCACGATACGTTTTAATGCTGTAGAAGGATTTAAAATCAGCATTAATTCTATTTGGGAAAAAAAAGATTCTACTTTTAGGAAATGGACGATTCATCCTGTAATAGAATATGGTTTTGCAGATAAAATTTTAAAACCACGCATATCTGCTGGATACAAATTTGACAATTATAATCAGGGTATTATTTCATTTAAAGCTGGAAGACAGAATCAACAATACGATACTAGAGAGCCCATCACTGAAAGAAATAATACATGGAATTCCTTATGGAACAAAATCAATAATATTCGTCTTTTTCAAAATGATTTTGTAACGTTGGGTTATAGTAAAGAAATATATAATGGCTTATATATCAATCTATCTACATCTTACACTTTCAGAAAGCCTGTATTTGTCAATACCCAGTATAGTCTAAGGAGAAAAGATATTCTCTATGATGAAAATATACCTAGAGTAGATCTGGATTCAAAGGTTTATCAGGAAAACAGCTATTGGAAAAATAATCTTTCCATATTGATATGCCCTGCTCAGAAGTTCAGCAGTTACCCCTATGTTAAAATCAGAGATGTCTCAAACTGGCCAAATATCACTATAGATTATGAGTCAGGAATCCCAACCTCTACCAATGCTTCTTTATTCCACAAATTAAAGTTTAAAATAAAAGACAATTATGTAAATGCCAGATTGATCGGATATTTCAGTTATAATGTAGAAGCTAATACTTTCATTGAAAGTGTGCCATCCTATTTTGGAGATTTCCTCCACCCGGTGGGCAATCAGTTGCAGACGCCTATTGGGGCTGACTTCAGTAATTTTAACCTGCTCCCATATTATGAATTCAGTACGGATAAGTATTATGTTCAGTTCAACTTCAGGCACCATTTTAACGGATTTATTTTTGATAAAATTCCGCTTATCAATAAAACCAGTTTAAAGATGGTAGTGGGCTGCTCAGGGCTGTATGAACATTATAAGGGCCAATATGTAGAACCCTTCGTGGGTATTGAAAATTTCAGAATTGGTCCTATCCAATTGTTTGATGTAGACTATACATGGTCATTTGACCGAAATGGATATCGAGATCAGGGTATTACAATCAGATTGACACAACTTCTAAATAATTGAGCGTTTACCTACTCTTCATCGGCACTGGTTCTTGCCACATATAAAATTATCATACCTCCAAATAAAAAAATTAATTGGATGATCAGGGTAATTACCCCATGGTTATATAAAAAATTCAGAAAAGTAAATTTTAACCCAACAAGAGCTAAAATGACAGAGAGAATCCCTATAGCAAACATAATAAATCCTACTATGGTCCAAATGGGTTTGTTCATTTTTAAATTTTTAATGCTACAAATTAACAGTCTATTAATCAAAAAGCCAGCAAATTTGTTTAAATTTACATAATAAATCACCTTCCACCCTTAAGAGATGTCTGAAAAAGGTTCTGAATATCATAAAAGTCCCTTGTCAAAACATATAAATGATATAATAAAAATCATAGAATGTCCGCGCGATGCCATGCAAGGTATCCATGAGTTTATATCTACAGATTTGAAAGTTGAATACATCAACCAATTACTCAAGGTGGGATATGATACCATTGACTTTGGTAGTTTTGTGTCGCCTAAAGCTATCCCCCAGATGAGAGATACCGCAGAAGTATTATCAAAACTTGATCTAACAAATACCCATTCAAAATTACTGGCCATCATTGCCAACTCCAGAGGAGCTGAAGATGCGGTGCAATTTGAAGAAATTACTTATCTGGGATATCCATTTTCTATATCAGAAACTTTTCAACTCAGAAACACCAATGCAACCATAGAAGAATCATTGATCCGAGTAGAAGAGATACAAAATTTAGCTTCAAAAAACAATAAAAAGACGGTTATTTATATCTCTATGGGGTTTGGAAATCCATATGGAGATATGTGGAGTGTTGAGATTTGTCAACGATGGGTAGATAGACTGGCTGACATGGATGTAAAGATCATGGCGCTTTCTGATACCATCGGAATTGCTACACCTGAAAGCATTTCATATCTGTTCAAATACCTGATTCCACCCTATCCTGATGTAGAGTTTGGGGCACATCTTCATACGCAGCCTCAACATTGGTTTCCTAAAATCGATGCAGCTTTTAAAAGTGGTTGCAGGAGATTTGATGTTGCCATAAAAGGATATGGAGGCTGCCCCATGGCCAAGGATGATCTGACGGGCAATATGGCTACAGAAAATTTACTACAATATTTTGATGATCAGAACATTGATTTGTCACTTAACAAAATTGAATTTATAGAAGCAATGAATGTAGCTTTAAAAGTTTTTAATTGATGACTGGGCTTTCAGGTTTTTGTTGAATAATGTTCTTAGAGAAACCAAATCATTTTTTTAGTTTTGTACTTTGATACCTTAAATCAGCAAATAATGATAAAAGAAAACAGTATTTCCTTTCAGTTTTTGGCTGAGCCTACAGATGTTAACTTCGGAGGAAATGTGCATGGTGGAGCGGTTATGAAATGGATTGATCAAGTATCATTTGCTTGCGCAACAAACTGGTCAGGTACTTATTGCGTAACCATTTATGTAGGCGGTATACGATTTCATCAGCCCATTAAAATTGGGGATCTTGTCAAACTGGATGCCAGAGTTATTTACACAGGGAAAACTAGTATGCATATAATGGTGGATGTCATGCGCAAAAATATAAGAAGTCAAAATAAGTTTGCAAAAACTACCCATTGTATTATTGTATTTGTTGCAGTGAATGAAGAAGGTTTACCTATAGAAATTCCTGTTTGGAAACCTACTACTCCGTATGAAATTAAACTGGAATCTTATGCTAAAAAACTAATGGATATGAGAAAAGACATAGAACAAGAAATGTCTCTGTTTACAGACGTTTAATTGATGGTTTACCAACAAAAATTTATTTTGCCATAACTTCTTTCGAGCATAAACCAAAAATACCATCATGTGATATTTTTGATTACCATTGTATTTAAGTCCAAAAAAAAAGCTGAACTCTCGTCCAGCTTTTTTTAACATTATTTACAACGATCACAGACGTTACTTTTATCTCTTTGAAAGGGGTCGAGTCCGGCGACCCGACCCTCTAACTATGAAAAAAACTACTGTCTCTTGTTGCAAATATTACTCGCGATTGACAACCCAAATCTCAAACGTTAATTTTAATTCTTTGAAAGGGGCCGAGTCCGGCGACCCGACCCTCTAACTATGAAAAAAACTACTGTCTCATTAGATAACAATCTTTATTTTACATTTGACACAAATCACAGACGTTAATACTTTTTTTGAAAGGGGTCGAGTCCGGCGACCCGACCCTCTAACTATGAAAAAAACTACTGTCTCCTTGTGTCAAAATGATTTTATTTTATAGGGATATCTTTATATCTCTTATTTTAAAAACATAAACTTTAAGATAAAGTTCTAAGACGTTAATTTTCTTTTCTTTTGAAAGGGGCCGAGTCCGGCGACCCGACCCTCTAACTATGAAAAAAACTACTGTCTCCTTTTGACTAAAGTCTATAATATCTTACACCATCCTTTGATGGATCTTTTTCGTTAATTAATAAAAAAATGTTTGAATAGAATTACATTTCTAACGCAAAAATAAAGTATTTTATTAAATTACAAACAATTCTTATTAATTTTTTTTTAATAATTTATGGCAACAGTAAGATCAAACTCGTCATATATGGTTTTGTCCCCTAAATTATCAAAGAATGAACCAGAACCATACCTTATGTCATAGTCTGATCTATCCAATTTTATGGAAGCACTTCCCACACCAGCATTAAGCGTTGCATTAAATTTTATCTCTTTTGTGGTATTTTTAATGGTTAAATTCGCTGTAATTTTATACTCACCAGCAATTCCTCTTGATGTTACTTTTATGAATTTTAAAGAAGAAGTGGCATAAGTGTTCACTCCAAAAAAATCATCAGATTTTAAATGTCCTTCCAATTTCCCTTTTCCGCCACCCTTAAGATCTGTAACATCGATTGAACTCATATCTACTAACAATTCTCCACCGATAAGCAGGTCTCCATCAAACTTTAAAGAGCCTGATTTAAATTTAATGTTGCCTTCATGCGTTCCGGTAACTTTAGATGCTTTCCAAACAATATTGGATGTGGCAACATTAATTGATTTTGTGATAGGCTCAACACCGGTAGCAAAACCAAACGCTGCTATTAAAAGAAAACTAAAAGAGAAAAAATAAGATTTCATGTTTAAAATTTAATTAGTTAATTAATATTTGTTGCAACAAATATAATGTGAATAAGTTTAACAAGGCTTCGTATTCCTAAAACTTTAAATAAAATTTAACTAAATTTAATCTGGACAACCTTACTCAAGAAAATGTTGCTCAATAAAATTATAGATTAAATCTTTATCAACAGGATTAAATGTAGTCCAGTTTCCATACTTCCGAAACCACGTCATTTGCCGTTTTGCATACCTACGGCTGTTTTGTTTGATTAATTCCAAAGCTTGGTTCATATCTATTTTACCATCAAAATAGTCAAACAGTTCCTGATATCCTACCGTCTCCAATGCTTGTTTTCCTTGATGTTGAAATAGATTATTTGCTTCTTTTACCAGTCCTTCTGCTATCATATTATCCACTCTTTTATTTATGCGGTCATACAGTAGTTCTCTGGGCAGATTCAACAATATAGGTATATGCAAATATGGATTGAGATTTACGCGTCTTTGGTTTAAAAAAGAAGTAAAAGTATTGTCCGTAAGCATAATAACCGATAATGCTCTCATGAGTCGCCGCGGATTACGGATATCTACTTTTTCAAAATATTCAGGATCTTTTGATCTCAATTCATTTTGCAATGAAATGATTCCGCCTACCTGAAAAACGTGATCATAATGATCGACCACCTGCTGTGGGATATCTGGAAACTCATCCAATCCATCCATAATAGCCTTTAGGTATAAACCAGTCCCGCCAGTAACGATAGCAATATCATTGTTTTTGAAGTATGATAGTAAAGCATCCGAGATTTCAGCATAATATTGACCTACGCTATATTTTTGAAAAATACTTATATGATCAATAAAATGATGTTTAACCATCTCCATTTCTGTTTTTTCAGGTTTGGCAGTGCCGATGTTCATTTCCTTAAATACCTGTCTGCTATCTGCAGAAAAAATTTCGGCATGATATCTTTTCGCCACATCAATAGCAAGACTTGTTTTGCCTACTGCTGTTGGACCTGCAATAATGATCAGAAATTTATTTAATGGGGAAGTTGTATTTGGCATTCAGCTTTTATTAGCTTTACACCGCAAAAATATATAAACCCTGACATGTTTTATAGTTTTCTTAAAGTACTTGTAAGATTTACCCTCAAGATATTCTTTAGAAAGATTTTCATCACTGGAATTGAACACATAAAAAGTGATACGCCTCAGCTTATTGCCAGTAATCACCCAAATGGATTTCTTGAACCTCTGCTAATGGCTTGTTTTTTTCCAAAACCATTGCATTTTCTGGTGCGCGGCGATGTTTTTGACAACCCCATACTCAGACCGATGCTAAAATCTACCCATCAGATTCCTATTTTCAGATTCAGAGACGGATTCTCAAAACTGCGGGAAAATAGCCAGAAAATGGATGAAAGTATTCAGGTTTTATTGGATAAAAAGAATCTGTTGATATTTGCCGAAGGAGGTACCGAAAGTATTAAAAAATTAAGACCCCTTCAAAAAGGTATTTCGAGAATTGCATTTCAGACGATGGAAAAAGATCCAGATCTAGATCTTGAAATATTACCAGTAGGCATAAATTTTACATTTCCTGCCATGTTTAATGAAGAAGTTATGCTAAACATTGGGAATCCTTTGAAAGTGAGTGATTATCTGAACCGTTTCAATCAGGACAATAAATCAGGACATGAAAGTCTTTTGAACGATCTTTTTTTAGCCATGAAAAAAAGTGTTATTCATATAGAAGATCAAAAAAGATTAAAAATATTTGAAAAGCTGGTAATCCTCTTAAGATCCCAAAAGACATACTTATATTTGCCGGTCTACCTGAATGAAGGTGCACCGCTCGTTTCTGAAAAAAATCTCGCTGAAAGTATTGACGCACTATCAGACGGTAAGCTTCTGGAAGTAAGAGCAGAAATCAGGGTGCTTGAGTCTGAAATGAAAAACGAAAAAGTCTCTTTGGAAGACCTCAGGAAAATTCCATATAATTTTACCAGAATTATTATTTTGACTGCAGGATTTTTACCAGCTTTGTTGGGCGCGGTTTTGCATTCACTGCCATTGGGAGTGGCCTTTTATTTTACCAAAACCAAAGTAAACCAAAAAGAATTTAAAGCATCCATTTTGATGGTGCTAAGTATGGTTTTATATGTATTGATGTATATAATTTATATTATTACCATAGCTATTACTGCCATTCCTTTTTTCTGGCTGCCCATTTGTATAGCGACAGGCCTTTGGTTGCGCTTCTATTATCAAATATGGATAAATACGACTTTTGTCTCTGTCATATTATTGGATAAATTCAAAAATCATGGATATCAGGTGTTAAAAAGTTTGTAAATATTTAATTGATGACGTGTATAAATATCCGTTTAATTTTATGTAAATCAAAACAAAAGGAATGAAACATCTTATATATTTTATCTGTTTTGTGTATGATTTTTTGTAAAAATACGGATGAGTACAGCGAAATATACACATCAAAAACCAATTGGGTAAACATCGAACGAAATCTTTATTCACTCGTTATCACAGCCAAACACGGCGACCCCATGCATCTATAGTTGTGCATCGCATGAAATCATCTGAACCGGGAGTGATGATGCCTGAACTAGGAAGGCGCACGGTACACGATGAAGGAATTGAGTTGGTTTCTGAGTGGATTCGATCAGTGGAAAAACTTTAACGTATAGCAAAAATAGAATGATTTGAAATATTACAAAGAAATACTCATTATCGAAGCCATAGCATTTACTGGCCTCTGGATAATCAATGAATATATAGCAACACTGCTTACTTTTATTGCCGTACCCATATTCGGAGGTATATTAATTATTTCATTAATTGCAGAAAAGATAGAAAGGTCAAGAATACCACGGGAATATTTTTTTATGATGGCAGGATTGACGATTATACCCATACTTATATTCCTTGGAATTTTTATATTTAACGGAGGTACCAGTTTTGATTGGGGATGGTAATATACATAAAAATATGTAATTTTAAATGACAAAGAACTAATTTTTCTTCTATTTTATACTAAATCATCAAAAACATATATATTTAAAATTGCTTAGAAATGCAGGTATTATTATGAGAAAATCTTCTAAAATATTGAATTTTTTGCCACTTTATGTATTAATTTTATCACTTGAAGTTAATACAACAAAATTGCTGCTCAGGTTTGTAATGTAGATCGATGTATCGATGTCATCCTAACCAAAGGACCTACATTCACAGACCCTAATTGTGGTGCTTTTCAAACAATCCATACTCAAGGTTGCATGATTGATGCTAATCCGAAAATGGAGTAACCCAATGTGGTGCAGTTGAATACCCTACTGTGTGGTTTAAAGTTGCGGTAGATAATGGAGCCGTTCAATTGGGTACAGCTGTACATGTCAGTGGTAGCTGGCATCCCGTTTGGGCTATTTATTCAGGTAGTTGTGATAGCCAGCCAGTGGAATGAATCCAGAAGTACCATGCAGTAATAGTGACCAAAATGCTAATGTTCACACTGTAGGAGTTCTGCAAAATATTAATATATATTATATTGCCGTGAGTGGTGCAGGAGTCATCGATAATCCCAACTTTACGCTGACAGTCTGGACCACTGCCAATTGTGTATCGTGTATTGGTGAAGACGGATGTGATCCTGATGCCACTTGGACTGTTCAGTCAAGAAGTAGTGACAGACATATGGATGATCCTAAATTCTGTCCAGATGAAGAAGTAACTATTTGTGTCAATTTTTTTATGATGCATCAATTTGTAATTTGTAATTCGTAATTCGTAATTCGTAATTCGTAATTCTACTTAATTATTTTTTTATAAAATAAATTTTTCCATAATGCTGTCGCTTGCCGGAAATAATCACCCAAAAGAAAATAAGATAGATCGGTCTCAGGAATGGTCTTTTTTCGTTTCTAGCATCGGTATCAGGATAAATAAAAAATAAATATCCATGTTAAGATTCAGTATATAAATTGTACTAACAAGTCCTTAGACCAACTATTCTCGCATATTTATATCTGTAAGACATTAATTACCCTTTTTTGGGTAGGGTATAAAATACAATTGGTTTACAGTGACCAGAGATGTATTCAGTGACATATCTTCTCACCTCAAAGGTTAATTATAGAGCTTCGGTAGAAAAAATATTTTTACTCATTACTTGTGGTTTCTGCACATTTACACATCAAGTATCTGAACTCACTCACTTTATAAGTCAGTGTTTTACTTCAAATACTCACTTTTTATGGCACTCCATACCGGCAATTTTTTGTAGTGCCATTTATGGAGCAAGACCCCATTTTTCCATAGGATCACACCGGGATTGGATCGCATAATTGTTTTCAGGAGTTTTTCGTCGGCAGTAAGATACTCTACATCCAATCCTGTTTCTTGTGCGAGCAATTTTGCTTTCTCCTCATCTATACCGCTGATCACCACCGACATGCTCACTTTATCTTTTGCCGCAGCCTCTTTGAGTGGTTTGATGACATTTACAAAAATGGCAATAAAGTCTTTATCCCAGATAATATCATAATACTCTTCTTCCTTCTGCTGTACTTCCTTAAATGACTTGACAATGTTAAAACTATCTTTAAAGCCAGCAATGGCCAAGGTATCTATATTAAAAATAGAATCCGCCACCATTCTTTTGCTAGATATGGCTTTATACTCAGCCTTAAATACAGGTACCATCAGGTGAGCTTCAGGATTGGTCAGATAAAAGTCTGTTTTTTCATTACCATCAAAATCAGTAATATCGAAATGACTTATTTTTGTCTCTTTAATCGCCGGTTCTGTTTTGATCTGTTCGACCGTTTCATATTCATCGGTCAGTGCTGAGAGATTTTTCAGATATTCTTCATAACTGAATTCTTTTAACTCGCCCGTATTTTTATTTTTCATTTTCATAGCGATCACTTTTACCGCATTGGACGCTTCGTTTTCTGATTTTTTGATTTCTGCTATATTGGCCCCATTTCTGAATGGTCTGAAATCCACATGTGGTTCGTTCCAGTAAAAATTGTAAACACAATACAAAACCAGAAAAAGAGTAGACACTACCAAGGTAACGTTCCTCGATTTGGAAGAAAATAACTGATGCATATCTTTCCATCTGAACAGAAAATAAATAGATGGGATCAAAAGAAACAAATCTTTATAAAATGAAATTCTGGGATCGAGCTTGATGAAATCACCAAAACAACCACAGTCCGTTACCCGCATATTGGTAGCTTTGTACTCGCCCCATGCAGAAAAGGAAAAGAAATTCTGATCCATGGGAACATAACCTGTCATAAAGGTAAACCCGGTGAGGAAGGTAAAAAAAACCACCAACAAAAAGAATAACCACGATGTCAGTTTTGGTCTGTCACCAATGATCAGCATGATACCCAATATGATCTCAAAAATAATCATAAATATAGCAAATGCTGTAGAATATTCCGAAAGAAGAGGAAATAATGGAGCAATAAAACCTATGGATGTGTCTGCGAATGTAGCCTGAAATTCTGCAAAGTAATCTTCCATCTTAAAGGCTGTACCCAACGGATCCACGGCTTTGACCCATCCTGAAAATAAAAATAAAATCCCTGTAAAATTCTGTAGGTAAGTCATCAACCAGGATTTCTGGACTTTATAAACTAGTGTCATAATTAATGTCACTGCCAAAGCCGCCAATCCAATATAAAACAACAAAGTAAATATGGTCATCTTCCGGAATATTTGAATAAAATGTAATAATACACCTATATAATGAAGGAACAAAAGTAATTGTTTTGAAATGGTATGACAAATAATGATAAATGAATATTTGTAAAGAATAAGTTAATCAATCAATAATGATAAAATATGCATTCAATCACCCATTGAAGAAAGAAAAAAAAGTGGATGGCCATAAAATAATTACTATTTCTGACAAATTATTAGAAAAGTTCTGCCTTAAGAAAAGCGCCAAAATGCATCGGAGAAGCGGCTTCATAATATCGCTGTGCAGCTGCATTGGTTCTAAAATTTGAGTACTTCATCAGATTAAATATATTGTTGCCCTGAACACCAATGGACAAGGTTTTGGATAGTTTTGAGCCTGAAGTGAGCACCATATTCAATTCGCCATAGGACTTGGCTTCTGCCAGATTAGCATCATCGAGCCACATGTTGCTGTTATATGCTGACAAAACTTGAATATTTACTACATTCTTTAGATTTAGAGTAAGGTTGATATTAAATTTATGGATAGGAATCAATGGTTGTCGATTGCCCGAAAAATCTCGATTTGCTGTTAAAAAAGTAGTGTATTTGTAATTGCTATAAGCATAATTGACATCAGCCTGTATCCACGATGCAGGTTTCCACTTTGCTGCTATTTCTATACCTGACCTTGATCCCGCTGCAGCATTCCTGTAATAGGTGCGTCCGGGAGTAGAAGCCAGTTCGTACCCTTGTATCTGATCTGAAATAGAAATAAAAAAAATTGCCCCTGAAAATTCGCATTGTTGTGATGGGCTTATTTTCAGACCAAGTTCTGATTGTAAAGACGACTCCGGATTCAAGTCAGTATTAAATCCTGTGGTGCCATCAGGATTGTTGGTTAGCTCATTCAGTGCAGGCATCTCAAAAGATGTGGAAATATTAGCATAAACTATTGCTAACTTGCTGAAATGATAACCAATACCCATCGCACCGTTCAGTCGGTTATATTTTTTCTGCCCATCCAGAGCGCCATCAGACAAAAAGTGGTCGATAAGCCGATAATAATTATAATCAAATCTGATCAACTGATGAAATGAAAATCTTGAAAGATTCAATTGCCATTGTTGATACAAGGCCAAATTTACGACACTTTCATTCTGATCCGCGGTACTGCTTCCTTTACTCCCACTGAGGTTTCTGTATAGCTTACGTCGGTCATCCTGATATTCTGCAGATTGCCCCAAAGTGAAAATGCTGTTTTTAAATCCGCGGTATTCAAAGGCATTATTAAACCCCAAAAAATCCCTGTTGAGATCTACCCATCCACCGGCTTCAAAAGGGAGCCTACCGGTAAATACCCTTTTGCGGTAAAACATTGTGGTGATCCAAGTAACATTTTCTGTAGGTGTGTAAATGGATTTGATGGCAGAAAGCATACCACCGACTAATTCTCCGGCTTTGAACAAAACATTTCTAGCGTTGGCCTGATATTTATTATTCAGAAATTCACCTTCGGTCAGTGCGCCAGGGTCATTGCCTTCCGGTGAATAATACAAACTATTGATGAAGTTCAGTTGCCATTGATTATTTACTGCCCATCTAGTTTTGTTGTACAATGTATTATTCTGTGCCTCTGCGTAGGCTCTTTTACTTTTAAAGGAGTGATGATGAATGGAAAGTACATTTTCCACTTTCCCTTTTGATAGGCCATATTTAAGTCCCGCATCAAATGAGCCAAGGCTGTTGACACGGGTATTTATAGTGAGTCCTTTTTTGAAAGCTGTGCTTTTCATGGAGATAGCGCCACCACTTGCATTGCCCAATCTTGCAGCCAGGCCGGATCGGACCACATCCAATTCCTGAATATCATAAATACTCAGTTCGTCCAGCTGTGAAGTACCGTCCGGCGATGTCAAGGGTATTCCATCCTGAAAAATACGGATGCCTCTGATGCCAAAAGCCGATCTGCTGCCATATCCTCTGATCGCGATGCGCACATCCTGAGCAAAATTTTCACCATTAAAACTTTGGATACCCGGTAGTCTGTCCATTAAGTTTCTTACACTATTTTGATAGGTATCTCCATTGGACACTGTATCTTTCCGGTAAGTCCATGGCAAATATTTTACAGGTCTCATATCAGAAAGTATTATTTCATCCAACGAGCTTGTGATCAATGAGTCTGTGGATTGCCCGTTGGACACTATAGGTATAAAAATAAGAAAAAGTATCCATTTGATCATAAGTAATAAAATATGTGTCAAAAATATAAAAATTTAGTAACTTCATAATTAAAGAATTTTCGATTAAATACCATCCAACCCTTTTGCCAAAGAAACCTTACCTTTGCCCTCACTTAAAATCAAAACAGATTCTGTTCCATTTATGAAACAAAAAATCGAGATTCTCGCTCCTGCCAAAAATCTAATCCAAGGTATCGCAGCCATCAATGCTGGTGCTGACGCTGTCTATATCGGTGCACCTTTGTTTGGCGCACGTACTAATGCGACCAATTCACTAGAAGATATCGCTGAGATGGTACGATATGCCCACCTATTTAAGGCGCAGGTTTTTGTCGTGATCAATACCATATTATATGACGAAGAGTTGGCGATGTGCAAAAAAATGATCTACCAACTTTATGATATCGGTGTGGATGCACTCATTATTCAGGATATGGCTATACTTGAGATGGATCTACCACCTATCGTCCTTCACGCTAGCACGCAAGCCAATAATCGAGATCCCAAACATGTCAAGTTTCTCAAAGATGCTGGTATAAAACGTGTTGTATTGGCTCGTGAACTCAATCTCGACCAAGTCAGAGAAATCCATGAGGCAACGGACGTAGAATTGGAGTTTTTTGTGTCGGGTGCACTTTGTGTGTCTTTCAGTGGCAATTGCTATATGAGTGTTGCCAATGGTGAGCGAAGTGCCAATCGTGGATCTTGTGCCCAAAACTGTCGTCTCCCATATGAACTTACCGATGGAACAGGCAAAACACTGATCCAAACTGCCCACCTATTATCCATCAAAGATCTCGACCTTAGCGATCAATTACCAAGTCTTATAGCATCCGGGATATGTTCATTCAAGATAGAAGGCCGACTCAAGGATATCGTTTATGTCAAAAATAATACTTCTTATTTGAGAAAAAGACTAGATGATTTCCTAGAAAACAATACAGATAAGTACCAAAAAGCATCATCCGGGCGGACCTTTTATAATTTCGAACCCAAGATGGACCGAAGTTTTAATCGTGGATATACCGATTATTTTGTCAACAAAAGAAAAGAAAAAATCGGCAGTTGGGATACACCGAAATCTCAGGGTCAGTACATCGGTAAGGTCATAGCAGCCAAAGCCAATGGCTACATCATAGAAAATAGTGAGATACTTAACAATGCTGACGGGCTATATTTTGTCAATGCGCAAGGAGAAGCTGATGGTGCACAAGTCAATATCATCGTCAACGGTGTTGTCGTCCTGAATAACATGAAGTCGATCGATGTTGGTACTTTGGTGTATAGAAATTCAGATGCAGAATTTATCAAAATGGTAGAGCAGGAAAAAAGTGCCATTCGAAAAATAGGTGTTCATTTACAGTTTACAGAAACATCGGAAGGTTTTCGATTGCTCGCTACGGATGAAGATGGTCACCAAAGTAAAATGACAATGGTGAGTGAAAAAACACTGGCCAACAGTACAGAATCAGTGATCCCAAATATCACAAAAAACCTGGCCAAAACAGGAAATACAGTATTTATAGTCGATGATATTCAGGTAGATTTTATGGAAAATTGGTTTCTACCTATATCAAAAGTCAATGAAATACGTAGAGAAGTCTTAGAGCAGTTGGTAGAAATTCGTATCGCTCAATACCATCGAGAAGCGTTTCAAATCACCAAAACAGATCATCCCTACCCTGTCGATAAGCTAGATTTCACCTTTAATGTTTCTAATCAATTGGCTAGGAATTTTTATAAACGTCACGGAGTCAAAGATATTGAAAAAGCCTTCGAACTCCAATGGGATCCTGGTAAGTCGCGCGTTATGGTCACCAAATATTGTGTGAAATACGAACTAGGCAAATGCGCTAGATTCCAACGAGCAACGATGGGCGAAAAACTCGTAGAGCCGCTCACCCTCAAGCATGGTGAAGTCGAGTACAAACTCAAATTTAACTGTAAGCCATGCGAGATGGAAATTTGGGAGAAAGATGCAGAACTGGAATTTATCGATGAAGATGAGCAAATGGGTTATGTGAAGCGGAAAGGTTAAATAATCTTTTGAGAAGATAAATCATCCATAAGACCAATTAACTTCAAATCATCATCATACACTGCACTAAAAACAAAAGGTTTTCCTTCATTTATGTATTGATAAATATACCAGTCAGTAGGTGGAGTATCCAGATCTTTCAGTTCATCAGCGTGAATCCAGTGCAAAACTCCTTCGTCACACTCAGGTGTGGGAATCCATGGTATCTCTACGGAATAAATAAAACTCACCCAATTATAATTAGTAGATGATGTCTCGGTCAGGACACCACAAAATTTAGGGTTTGTGATGGTTATTCCTGTTTCTTCCATTGTCTCACGAATGACAGCACTGAGAGGTGATTCGTAAGGTTCTATTTTGCCACCCACAGGGACAAACTTGCCTTGATTGGGCATTTTTGCACGTTTAAGTAAGAGATATTGGTCACCACTTTTTAAGATGCAAAATACAGCTGCGCGTTTTAGACCTTCGGGAGTCATAAGAGATAATTATTGGTTATTGGGGAGATAACATTAAGCCAATAAAATAGTTGAAAATAGAAAATAATAGAGACTTAAACATTTTATATTGTTGTCTGTTTGGTTTCAAAAAAAATAAGCTCATGCAAAATATTCCCCGATCTGTACCTATCACCACTGCTGTGTTTATGTTCTTTTTGTTCGTCTGTGGATTTGACGAAGCCACCGATATCATTTTATTCTTGTTTATTCTCCTCAATATTATGGTGATTTGGATGGTGTATTCAGTACTTCGATTTGAATATACGTCTGAATTCACTTTCAAAGAACGTTTTTACGAAGATGTTGATTATAAGAAGATACAAGATGGAGATGAGTGAGATTTTTGGGTAATTTGTTGAATCAATGTTTGACTATTGACTTTTTGTAAAAAGTATAGTACCTTTGTTAGTATTATTTATAGTACTAAATTTAGCACTATACCATGATCACTGCCAACGAACTGAAAACCAAAGGAATCAAAGCCATCGAAGAGCAATTGGCCCAATCATCTGAAGCGGCCATCACAGTACATGGAAAGGTTAAGTATGTGATAATGACCGTGGAGCAATTTGACAAAATGCGTTTGGCTGAATTGGAAGTAGCGTATATGCTTTGCAAAAAGGATATCGAGGATGGGAATTATACTACCTCATTAGAAGATCATTTTGATGAGTTAGAAAAAGTAAATTAGCATGGCTAAAGTAATATTAACTACATCATTTAAGAAAAAAGCAATGGCATTTCTGAAATTGCATCCTTCATTAAAAGCTAAATATAAAAAGACACTTCTTTTGCTTCAAGTAAACCCTTTCCACCCATCGCTTCGACTACTCAAACTCAAAGGAATTTTATCAGACATGCATTCCTTTTCTCTCAATATGAAATACCGGATTTTACTTGATTTTATTATCAAGGATGATCAGGTGATACTCATAGATATCGGCGATCATAATGGTCTTTATTGATTAAAAACCAAGTATAAATTCAATAGAAAATATTCTTTTAAAGTCGTTACTCCCCATATGAAATCGAGATATATCTAATTTTAGTAGTATGATTCACAGTGAAGTGATTTAAAAACATATTGTTAATTCATTTGCAACCCTTTTATTCCTAATATTTCAGTTATTTCTCAATCCATAGCATTTGATATATATTTCTGTAAGTGCTTTATTTTGAAAATAAAGCACTTACAACTCATTTTAACATACCTTCTTAAATCACTTCAATAATTAAACAGTGATGATGATAAACTATCATAGATTTTTTATTGTTTTACTTCTACCCCAAGATTCTATCAACAAGATTTATTCACATTAAATTATATAAATATGTCAGTAGTTAAAGTAATTGAAGTTATTTCTTCATCTGAAGTAAGTATTGAAGATGCTATGCAAAATGCAGTCAGCGAAGTGTCAAAGTCAGTCAGGAATATTGATTCTGTATATGTCAAAGATATTAAAGCACACGTGAAAGATGGGAAAATCTCTACTTATGGTGTAATTTGCAAGGTATCCTTCAGAGTGGACAAAGTAGAATGATCTACTCTAAAATTTGATTAATATTATGCTAATAAATGCCCTATCAACATGTTTTGATGGGGCTTTTTTTAGATCCGCCTTTTAAAACGCTCTAAGTACTCAGCAAAGAAATGGTAATCAATGGATCCTTGTTTCATTTATGTTTTAAAATAAATATCTTCGTCATCAACTATAAACTTTGCTTTCTTAAGCGCCATAAGGAATCCAAATATTTTTGATTTCAGTGGCATGTCTTAAAAACTCAGCACCTTCACCTTGTTCTGCATCCAACCAATTTCTATATTTTCCGTAATTCACCCAAGTTCTTTTGAGATTGTCCGTAGAAAGTGTTTCTACATCTTTACTACCTTGCGCTGTACCGAAATACCAAATACCATCAACATCATCATGTTTTGCCAATTCATTGGTCAATTCTTCTTTGTTTCCCGTAACGATATTGATTGTGCCAGCAGGAACATCTGAAGTTTCTAAGATTTGATAAAAATCTGTTGCACTCAATGGTGCTGTTTCAGATGGAACTACGATGACGCTATTTCCCATCGCAATCGCCGGAATCACTGTCGAAATAAATCCAAGCAATGGTGATTCATCAGGACAAATAACAGCCATCACACCTACTCTTTCTGGCATTGCCAAGGTTACATTTTTAACTGTCGTGTGGTGCACATGGCCGTCATATTTATCCGCAAATGCTGCGTAATAATAGATCCTTTGAATAGATGCTTCGACTTCTTTATTGGCGTCTTTTTTACTTTGATTGGTCATTTCAGAAATTCGATCTGCAAACTCTTCCGCTCTTGTAGCCAAGTTTTCAGCGATATAAAACAACACTTGTGCCCTCGCATGACCTGTCATTCCAGCCCATGAATTTCCACCGTGGGCAGCTTCTACTGCATTTCTGATGTCTTTACGATTTCCTTTGGGCACTTCACTGATATGGTTTCCAAAACTATCTTTGATATCATAACTATTTCCTCCATCTGGTCGAGCTTGTTTGCCGCCAATATATAATTT
>Ga0105047_10007043_pt1 | contig 19002 bp, 19 predicted proteins | sample MAT04_FD_78384 | JGI IMG/M metagenome (GOLD analysis project Ga0105047, IMG submission 78384) | Freshwater microbial communities from Lake Fryxell liftoff mats and glacier meltwater in Antarctica - MAT-04 (megahit assembly) | ecosystem: Environmental > Aquatic > Freshwater > Ice > Liftoff... | reverse complement strand
GCTGGGTTTGCAGGCGTCTGCCGCCGATTTCCGCAATCAAGCTGGTGCCGCCGGAGCCAGGGGTGTAATAAGAACCCTGGTCTCCAAAGGGACGGATCAGGATGGCTGCGCGCAGTCCCTCGCCTTCGGGAATCAGTTGTACACGGGGATGCGCATTCGCCTCAACTATCTCGGCGGTGGCAAGTTCCCCGCCGCCGATGTCTGAATGAATAGTCACCAGGGTGGATACCGTGCTTAGGCTGGCCAAAATGCGCTCCTGGGCAGAAGCCGGAACCACGATTCCCTTGCCGATAATTTGCGCAAGGCGGTGGTGCTCCGGCTTAAGTTCGACGATCTTGATGCGTGTCAGCCCATCTTCGGCCAGCACTATACTTTCCTCCTCATCGCACAGCGGCCAGAATTCTATTTTTACCTGCTTGCCGTTGGCCTTTTTATTGACCCGCAGTTCCGGCTCAGCGGCGACCAATTCCACGGCGACGCCGCTATCCTTCCAGAACACGACGGATGCACCCGCCAGCGCCAGCCAGCCGCGGCTGGGCAAGGAATAGCCGCCGGTAAAGCGGTCTGGGGCGATATGTGCGGCCACACGACGGTCCTGCGCGGAAAAATAGGACGCCGATTCCGCCATCTCGGAAAGCTTCTTCATCGAAAGTGGCTTACCTTTACTCCAGCCACCACTGGCATTGCGTTTCTGTTCCCGCGCTTCCAACGCAAAGCCCAGATAAGCGCGTTCGCGTGACAGCAGCCAAGCCAGACGATATTCGGCTGTTTCATCCTTACCCGCCACCGCACCGCGCACCACGGTATTCTTGATGGCATTCAGGGCACGCTCCCAAGGCTCCTGGTATTGACTACGCCTGACCAGAAGCCTTATATCTTCGGCACGCTCGAAAGCATCGGACGTGCTTTTCATGCCGGTCTGCTTCGGGGCGATCCGTGAGATTAGCGCCGCCAGCTCTGCCGCCAGCCATCCATATCCGCAATCGGTTGCCTGCTGCTGATAAGCCTTTGCCTGCAACAGATAGTGGGTTAATTGTGCAGCTGATTCATATTGATAGAGCAGCCACAAGGCGATCCAGAAATTCCAAGGGCTCATTAAGCCGGTTCGAGAGACCTGCGCCAGAAGCGCATTCAATTGTGCTAGGACGCCGGATTGATTCCGCTCCAGCGCCGGAACGAACCCCAACAAATGGAATATGGAACCAAAAGGATGATCTTCTGGAATCATTTCCAAAAGTTTCTTGGCCTCCTCCATATCGCCTGGTTGGTTGCGCTGAAACAGACCCAACACAAAGAAAAATCCCAAAACACCCGGAAAGAAAACCTTACGCTTGCCTTGCTCCTTACGTAATAAACTCAACCCTTCCCGATAATACTGCAGGGCATTGTCCTGGTCCCCTTTCAGCAGAAAGAGCAATCCCCGGCAGGCACGCTCCCGGTAACCGGCCTGGCAACTGGATAGCGCGGCCTGCGCGGCTTGCATCTCACCCCTTAAAATCGAAATCAGCGCCATGCAGAGTTGCCAATCTTCTGGGGCAGTTGATCCCTCGCACGCTTCGCGTAACAGATCAAAGGCCTCTGCATCTAATCTCCAACTTCCCGCCTGCTGCAACAGGATTAACGGCAGAGCCGGTTCTCTGATTTTTGCAGGCAAGCGCACGAACCATTCACGCTCGAAAGGATTGTCGCAAACCATTGCATAAATCGGCACGGGTTCTGGCCAGCGTTGCGGCAAGCCATTCCAGTAGAAATACTTCATCCGTTCCAGCATTGCGAATAAGCGCTCAATGTATAGCTCGTCCGCCCGGTAAATACCAATGCGCACTTCCCGGATCAGTTCGTCATCGTTGCGAAACTGGAAATCGCCTTTGGCGGTTTTCTGATAGCCTGCTTGCAAAGGCACGGCGAGGCGCACCAGTTCAACATAGCGTTCGAAAGTGCCTTTCGCGACGAGTTCGCGCGTCACCAGTTCGGCGATAAGCCTGTTACACCTTAGACCCTGACTACTCCACGACGATTTCTCGACTTCGATCAGGCCGCTACGCTGCAGCAACTCCAGCTTGATTTTGGCTGCTTCGTCAGCGCTCAGAATCTTGCGCAATGGTGTTGTGATTTGCGATTTGCTGAGTCCTCCCCAAGCTACAGCCAACAAATTGATTGCAGCCTGCTCTGCCGGAGTAGATTGCTGATAACGTTCAAGCAATTGACTGCGTTCTGCCTTGATCGAAACAGACATAGACTGAGCCTTAACAACTACGTACAGTATGGTTTGACATATTTAATAGGAATGCATAATCCCGGTCTTGCTAAACTTGAGAAATCACAATATTTAATGGCCAATTCAATAATTAATGTATCTTTCTTGCACCAATCAAATGCAGTGAATCTTCTTTACTTTGATTGAGTAGATGCCACTTTCTGATCAGCGCCATCATAACCGATACAAACAATCCAAAAGCGACGATAACCGTATAGATATGCACTTCCAGCAATATCAGCACGGCATACAGTGACAGCATCGTGAGGATACTTAAATTCTCATTAAAATTCTGTACTGCAATGGAATGTCCTGCACCCATCAGGATATGTCCGCGGTGTTGTAATAAAGCATTCATTGGCACAACGAAGAATCCGGCTAATCCGCCAATCAACATCAGCAAAACAATTGCGATCCACAAGTCTTTTACTAGAATCATAGCCATCACAACTACACCCATCGCAATACCCAGTGGAATCACTTTTACTGAATGCCTCAACGAAATCCATCGAGCCGCCATAATTGCGCCAATAGCTATTCCCACCGCAACCACACCCTGAAGTTGCGCGGCTTGGTTGAGGGGGTAGTTCAGTGCCACTTCCGCCCATTTCAATACAATAAACTGTAGCGTAGCGCCCGCTCCCCAGAACAAAGTCGTCACTGCAAGTGATATTTGCCCGAGTTTGTCTGTCCACAGCAACTTTATACAATGGGCAAACTCATGAATCAGATAAAATGGATTCTTCTTCGGAATACGGTGATCAACGCCTGTATTTGGAATGTACAGATTAAATGACGCCGCAATGGTATAAATTATAGCTATCAAAAGAATACTGCTTTCCAATGCGCTATTAATGCCCGTGTCAATAACAGGAAAGTCGAATTCCATTAATACACTTGCAACAGTCGGCGTAATCAGAATACCGCCCATTACAGTACCTAATACGATGGATGTCACCGTTAATCCTTCAATCCATCCATTCGCGATCACCAGTTTTTCCGGCGGCAATAATTCCGTCAATATGCCATATTTTGCTGGAGAATAAGCTGCTGCGCCTAAACCTACAACCGCATAGGCAGCCATAGCGAAATATTGATGCGCGGCGATAAATAATAATCCGCAGCCTAGGATTTTAATGGTATTGCTAATAAACATGACACGTCCTTTTGGCATAGAATCTGCAAATGCACCGACAAAAGGAGCAAGAATGACGTAGAACAACACAAAAACAAACTTCAGCATAGGTGTTAAATAGGCGGGCGCATGCAAGTCGATCAATAAAGCAATCGCCACAACCAGCAACGCATTATCTGCCAAAGAAGAGAAAAATTGCGCCGCCATAATGGTGTAAAAACCGCGTTCCAATCTAATTCCTCGCAAGTTTATATTTCAGAACATTTAGGTATAACTAAATTCTTTTTTTAAGCCACATCAGAAAAAACACTGATTGCTGTTTCCATTAATCAATAACTCGATTGAGAATGCAAGATTAGCATATCATGCCGACTAGAGAATTGAAGTATCTCTACACGAAAAGCACATGAAAATTAAATCAGCACACCGAATTTAGATTATTATAAAAAACCCTGCGAATCATACTCGCATCTGCTTACTCTAAACGTAAATTAATGCCACGCCCTACCCAAGCTTTTATAGATCTTTCTGCTTTAGCACATAACCTGACTATAGTACGTCAACATGCTCCACATGCACGGATCATGGCAGTTCTTAAGGCAAATGCCTATGGTCATGGATTACTCCACACTGCCGGCGCACTAAAAGATGTCGATGGGTTTGCGCTCCTCGAATTAGATGCTGCAATATGTTTACGCAATGCTGGCTATCAACAGCCTATCCTACTTCTGGAGGGCTTCTTCTCAATAGAAGAATTAGCGCTATTTAAACAATACCAACTCAGTGCTGTTATTCACCATACTGAGCAAATTGCTATGTTGTCTGATTCTAAGTATCCCGATCTAGATTTATTCATAAAAATCAATACTGGCATGAATCGTTTGGGATTAGCGCTTGAACAGTTTCCACAGACAATCAAAAAGCTGATCGGGAGTCAATATGCGAATCAAATCACATTGATGACACATTTTGCCTGCGCTGATGATCCTGCGGAGGAAGAAAATGTGATGCGGCAGCTGGAAAGCTTTCAGGCAGTTACTAAAGGGTGCGATTATCCGCGCTCGCTCGCAAACTCGGCAGCAATCATCCGCTACCCCCAAACCCATACCGACTGGGTGCGGCCCGGTATCATGCTGTACGGCGCTTCGCCATTCTCGGACAAAACGGCATTAGCGCTTAATCTGCAACCAGCCATGACACTGTCAAGTAAAATCATTGCGATACATGACTTAAAAGCCGGGGATAGAGTCGGTTATCACGGTCTTTTCCAGGCAGATCACCCAATGCGCATCGGTATTGTTGCATGCGGCTATGCGGATGGGTATCCTCGTCACGCGCCGACAAATACACCCGTGTTGGTAAATAATCAACGTAGCCGGTTATTAGGTAGGGTATCAATGGACATGCTGGCTGTAGACTTGACCGGCATTGAGAATGCGGGGCTTAATACTCCGGTTGTTCTCTGGGGTAAGGAAATACCTGTTGATGAAGTAGCTCAAAGTGCCGAAACAACCAGCTATGAACTACTTTGTGCATTGGCACCACGAGTAGAAAGGATTGTTTCGTTATAAAACAACCTTACAATCCAATCTAATCAGGGTATAAATGCAAAATGTGATAAGTAATTATTCTACTTTTGCTTTACTGCGTAGATCTTGTACAACCGTCGCGAATTCACGTTGCAATACCCGTTGCTGTATATTCTGTTTTACTTCCTCAAATGCAGGGACTTCCATTGCCCGTATATCCATTAACTGGATTACATGCCAGCCGAAAGAAGTCTGCACGGGTTGTTCTGTCAATCCCCCTTTCGATAACTTCACCAGTGCTTCAGAAAAAGGTCTGACATAAGCTGCTGGCGGGCTCCAGTTAAGTTCGCCGCCATTTTCCTTGCTACCATCATCTATAGATTTTTCCTCAGCGATTTTGGCAAAATTAGCGCCTTTCTTGAGACTAGCGATAATATCCCGCGCTACACTTTCGCTTTCCACTAGAATATGTCGCGCTTTATATTCTTTATCACCCATCTGTACTTTCAGAACTTCATATTCTTTACGTAAAGTATCATCATTGACTGCGTTATTCTTTATATAATCCGCCTGAAATGCTCTGACTAGTACTGCCTGGCGAGACAACTCAAGTTGCGCAATCACTTCTGGATCCTTATCCAGTTTCTTTTTGGTCGCTTCTTGTGCGAGAATTTCTTCTGCAATTAGATTCTCACGCAAAGCCTTTCTCATCTCCGGACCATCTGGCTGCCCCTGCGCAACGTTTGCTTTCACCATCAATTCCAGGCGCGATTGCGGAATCGCCACACCATTCACTTTAGCTACAACGCCTGTCGACTGAGCTTGGGCTGATAGGGCGACCAGGCCCAGAATACTAACTACCATTACTTGTGAAAATTTCGTCAAACGCATGGAATTTCCTTTTTTGAGATTTGGATAAAATTTATATTCGCCAGAATATATCGCCGAAAGAAAGTATACGCCTTAACTGAATAGACGTGAATCTTTACATACCACCATTTACATTGAAACAACTTGAAACTATTGAGAGAAGTACAATTACAAGCATCCTATGCAGGCAACACCTTTTTAAAAGGTTTAACGGTCACTTTTCGATAAACGCCTGAACTAACATAAGGATCTGCGTCCGCCCAAGCCTGTGCTGCCTCCAAGGATTCAAACTCTGCCACGATCAGACTGCCTGAGAAACCAGCTGGTCCAGGGTCTTGGCTATCGATAAACGGATAGGGGCCTGCAAGAATTAGACGTCCCGCCTCTTGTAATGCTTGAATTCTTTTTAAGTGTTCTGGACGCACCGCCATTCTTTTTTCCAGACTATTCGGAATGTCTTCACCATTTATGACGTATAGCATCATCTCTCTTTACTCGCTTTACTCGCTTTACTTTCTATTTTTTCCAGAATATCTAACTCATTGACAGTTACATTTTCAACTACTGCCGACGGCATATCTCTCAGATATTTCCCGATCATCATCATTTGCACTATTATAAAAACAAACATTAATCCTGTAGCACCAAATAACTTAAATGTAACCCATGTGTCTACCGAAAAACTGAATGCGACATAAAGATTGATACAGCCCATTGTTAGAAAGAAACTAACCCAACTCAGATTGAGTCTGCTCCAAACAAACGACGGCACAACAATCTGTTTTTCTAGCATTGTCTGAATTAAGTTTTTTCTGAAAACTAGATTCGATAACAGCAAAACAGTTGCAATGAGCCAATACAGTACTGTCGGTTTCCATTTAATAAATGTTTCATCTTGGGATATTAATGTAGCGCCACCAAAAACTACGATAATAGCCAGATTTATCCACATCATTTTATCCACTTGACGACGGCGAAACCAGAGCCAACCAATCTGCACAATCGCGGCCACGATAGCAACAGCGGTTGCAATAAAAATATCATACAGCTTAAAAGCCAAGAAAAATAAAATAACCGGGAAAAGATCAAATAGAAATTTCATCGTTGCAAATACACAGTATTTATATTAATCGCCAATTAAAAAACTGATTACCAAAAAGAAGAAATGTTTCTTACATCAATACAGGAGGTAACTGGGCGGTAAGGTTATTTTTTTCCTTAGTCGCCGCACCCAATAATGCATAACCTAATAAATTTCCGGTTTCATCCCGATAAAGTGCTTTTACACCATCTTTATCAGCATCTACATGCCACTCCCCCTGGATACTAAAATCCGGCGGCGAAACTACTGTTAAGCATGCCGGTGTTTTTACGATTACTGGCATTGCTGGATAAAAGACTGGGGTTGGATTACCTGACAGTGTTGCCGCTAAAGCTCGAGCTGCGTGCGTAATCGGCATCACAAAAGGTAATACTTTTCCTTCAACTTCCGCACAATCACCCAGAGCATAAATATTACTAAACTGAGTTTGCAGCAAGCGATTAACCAGAATACCCCTATCAACCGGAATACCCGCTGCTGCTGCAAGTTGCGTGCGTGGGCGCAATCCCACAGCTGACAAAACAATATCGGTTTCGATCGATGCATCATTTGCAAACGTTATGCATAAACGTTCGCGTACCTGATCAATCGATTGCGTTGAAGCATTTAAATGGAAAACCACACCCGATTCTTCCAGTTTCTGCCGTATAAAACTACCACCCTCAAACGGCAAAAGACGTCCTAGCGGCTGAGCGCTGATATCTATCACATCGACATGGTAGCCAGTAGTTGCCAGATCATTGGCAAATTCACAACCTATCAAACCTGCTCCAATAATGCTGACTCTTTTTTTCCCAGCCAGTGCATCACGAAACTTCTTATAATCATCGAGATCGTTAACAGTTAGTATTTTTGCCACACCATCTCCCGATAATGGCAAACTCACTTGATCAGCACCTAATGCTAGAACTAGTTGATCATAGAATATTTTTTCACCACCAACTAATATCACAGCACATCCAGGTTGATCAATAGCCGTCACACGGCAATGCGAGCGGATAGTAATCTTCAGTTGTGACGCCATCTGAACAGCATCGCCATTCAGAATAGATTCGGGAGTTTTTCCGGTTGATAAAGCATTTGACAACATTGGCTTGGAATAAAAACCACCGTGATCAGCAGATATCATAACGATGGGAATCTCCGCATTCAGTTTTCGCAGCTCTCTCGCCACCGCATAACCGGCCAATCCGCTTCCTACGATAATCACCGGATTACCCATTAGATTTCCACCATTTCAAAATCAATTCTACACACGCCACACTCGGGACAAGTCCAGCCTTCTGGAATATCTTCCCACCGTGTGCCCGCTTTAATACCGTGCTCTGGATCTCCAGTCGATTCATCATAAATAAGTCCGCATATATTACATTGGAATCTTTTCATCTATTCTCATTTTATTTATCTGAATTGATAAAAAAATATGCACATTGATTTAGGAAAATTTTCCATCAATCAATGTGCTTTATTTAATCCGCCTATAACAATGCCTATAATAAGGAACGCTATGCCAATTACTTCAAAGTTAGCAACAGTTGAAGACCAAAATCAGCTTCAGTATTTCTTATTTAGCCTCACTACTATTGTTCACTAAGCTAGTACGTCTTTGTAAATAGGCGTCACGCGTGAATTCGTACTTATCCAATGCAGCTTCTTCAAGAGTTTTATCGTCATCAAGAAACTGTGCCCGTGCATTGATCGTCCTTGCAGTAGCAACCGGCAAACGTAGAGCCACCGCATTAATATAATCAACATTTTTCATAAAAACCCCTGTTACCCCTTGTGTAACGGGATCCATAAAGAAACTATCAACTGCGAGTCCAAACGTATCACGCGCGGAACTTGGCCCCAACAAAGGCAGTACGATATATGGCCCACTGCCAATACCATAGTGTCCCAGTGTCTGACCGAAATCTTCATTACGCTTATTAAGATTAATATCGCTTGCTGCACTGAGATCACTGGCAATATCAATCAAGCCAAATATACCAAAGGTGGTATTAATCAATAATCGTGTGCTGCTGGCAAGTGCACTCTTATAATTCAATTGAAGAACAGAGTTAGTTATCACCACCACATCGTTTAGATTGGAGAAAAAATTTCCAACCACCAATTCGATAGGATCGGGAGTAACCTTCTTATAACCTCTGGCAACCGGATCAAAAACGTTGTCATACACCATTTCATTAAAATTAAAAACAGCGCGGTTCATGGGTTCCAGAGGATCATAAGGGCCATTCTGGTTATTCGTTTTCATTGAAGCACAACCAGTTAATAATAAACCTAATACCAGACAAGCAATAGCTTTGAAACGGATAATATTAATCATGTTCTTATTTATTCTAGTAAAAATTCAATGGATCTTGCCACATTTATAAAAATGGTTCAATACACGCAAAAATTAAAAAGCCTTTAATAAATCAAATATCAAGTCTTGAATATACGACAAATACTCTTACTACTTTATAAGAATATTTAGTCAGCAACACCATACAGTTCTTTCCACTCAGGTCAGGCTGTTTCCATCCCATTATGGCGCAGCAAAGCGTCTAACTCAGGCTCACGCCCCCGGAATGCGATAAACGACTCCAGTGCCGAACGGCTGCCCCCGACCGCAAGAATCTCTTCAAGAAAATGTGAACCGGTCGCTGCATTGACAACTCCATCGGCGGCGGTTTCTTCAAACATACTGTACGCATCTGCTGACAATACTTCTGCCCACTTATAACTGTAATAGCCCGCCGCATAACCTCCCGCAAAAATATGCGCAAAACTATTTGGAAAACGATTAAAGTCGGGTGGAATAATTACAGCAACATCTCTGCGAATATCATTCAATAACTGTAACACAGTCTTGCCACCATTTGGCTTAAAATCAAAATGCACATGCATATCAAAAAGCGCGAACTCAATCTGCCGTAGCATCTGCAACCCACTCTGAAAATTCTTGGCTCTCAGCATTTTATCAAATAAGGCTCTGGGTAGTGATTCGCCTGTATCAATATGTTTCGTCATCCCAGTCAACACATCCCATTCCCAGCAAAAATTCTCCATAAACTGGCTGGGCAACTCCACCGCATCCCATTCAACACCGTTGATGCCTGACACACCCAAATCTTCAACTTGTGTCAGCAGGTGATGCAAGCCATGACCAAATTCATGAAATAATACGATCACCTCATTATGCGTAAATAAAGCCGGGCGGATCTGTTGATTAATAGTTACAGGTGCTGAGAAATTACAAGTGAGGTATGCAACAGGTATCTGTATGGCATGGGCCCCTGTTTGCTGATTCTCAATTCGCCGGCGTGTAACGGCATCGTCCATCCAGGCACCACCCCGTTTTGTAGGTCGTGCATAGAGATCCAAATAAAATTGACCGATTAGTTGACCATTGGCGTCATGAATATCAAAAAACTTTACATCTGGGTGCCAGCACTGAATATTGCTTGAAGCCGCTGCGGAAACGATACGGATACCATATAGCTTTTCCACCACTTTAAACATGCCTGCGAGTACTTTATCCTCTGGGAAGTATTGTTTAATTTCCTGATCAGAAAAAGCATAGCGTTCTTCACGCAATTTTTCACTAACATAAGCTAAATCCCAAGCTTCCAGTTCCGGCAGATCCAGCTTCTCTGCTGCAAACTGCCGGAGCGCTTGCAAATCCCGCTCAGCATATGGCTTTGCTTTAACCGCTAACTTTCCAAGAAAATCCAGAACCTGCTGCGGAGAAGTCGCCATTTTTGTTGCTAATGAAACTTCAGCATAATTCCCGTAACCCAGAATTTGCGCCGCCTCTAGGCGCAACACCAATATCTTGTTAATGAGCGGCATATTATCCTTATCCGCTCCAACCTGATCATCCAACTCACTGGCACGGGTGGCATACGCACGGTACATTTTTCCCCGGAAATCCCGATTCTCTGCATATTGCAACACCGGAAGATACGATGGCATATGCAGGGTAAATTTCCAGCCAGCCTTGGAATCTGCTGCAGCCAATTCCTTAGCTGTCTGTAATACATCGGCAGGGATACCCGCTACAGTTTCTGCATCTTCAATGAATAATGAATAAGCATTCGTAGCATCCAATAAGTTGTCATTAAATTTTGAAGATAAGCTCGATAGCTCTTCTTGGATTTGCAAGAATCGCTGTTTTTTATCAGATGGCAATTCTGCCCCCCCTAAACGAAAATCTCTCAATTCATTTTCTATAATTCTTTTTCGCGTTGGAGTCAATTGATCGAATTCTCTACTTCCACGTAACTGCTTAAATTTTTCAAATAACAGCAAATCTTGAGACAATTCGGCATAAAACTGAGTAATAATCGGAAGATTCTCATTATAGATTTCCCGAAGCTGCGGGCTGTTCATCACCGAATTTAAATGCGATACCTGCCCCCAAGTGCGTGACAATCGTTCACTCGCATCTACCATTGGCTGTACAAAATTTTTCCAGGTAGGTGGACGATCATCGCCACGTACTTTTTCAACTACCGCACGATTTTCTTTCAGCAGCAAATCGATGGCTGGGGTAATATGCTCATCCTCTATTTCTGCAAAACGAGGCAGTCCAGAAAAATCAAGTAATGGGTTTGACATGTTGCTCCAATTAATCAGTTAAACAAATTGCGTCGTGTTATTTCTTATGGATAAACAAGTTATCCCGTCGTTCAGCGTTCATAAACAATATGACCATCCACCAGAGTATATTTAACATTCCCCGGCAACTCCATACCCATAAAAGGCGTATTTTTCCCTTGACTCAAAATAGCTGGTGCTGTTACTTTCCAATAATAATCAGGATCAAAAATACAGATATCTGCGGCACTTCCGACAGATAGATCCCCCGCATCAATTCCCAGGATTCCTGATGGATCGGATGTAATTTTTGCCAATACTTTAAGCAAAGGCAAGCGCAATTCATTACCCCATTTTAAAGTTAATGGCAGCAATAATTCCACGCCTGTTGCACCAATCTCAGACTGACCAAACGGCAGCAATTTAGCATCCTCATCTACCGGCGCATGATCAGAACAAACCGCATCAATCGTACCATCTAATAAACCATTGCGCAGCGCGTTCCGATCACTCAAACCACGTAGTGGCGGCATCAGATGACAATTCGAATCAAAAAAACCAATATCCATATCAGACAAATGCAGATGATTAATCGTCACATCACAAGTCATCGGCAAACCCTGTTGCTTAGCGGCGCGAACCATGGTTAATCCTTCCGCACTGGAAATCCGGCACAAATGCACTCTGACGCCTGTTTCTTTGGCCAACAAAATGATATTCGATATAGCAATTGTCTCCGCACAAACCGGTACTGTGGGCAGGCCCAGCCGTGTTGCCACTTCACCATCATGTGCAACCCCGTCATTAGTCAAGCTAATTTCTTGTGGACGTAGCCACACGCTAAAGCCAAAGGTAGAGGCATATCGCATCGCCTGCATGAGCACCCGTAAATTAGGTAACAAGCCATCCGGCTGGCCAAAAACAACACATCCCGCGTCGTTTAATTCGGCCATTTCGGTCAAACGTTCACCGCGTAGTCCTTGAGTGAGCGCACCGATGGGATAAACATGCGCCTGATTAAGATTCTTGGCACGATGTTTCAGCATTTCTACCAGACCCGGCTCATCTAACGGAGGATCCGTATCCGGCGGACAGGCAAAACTTGTTACCCCTCCGGCAACCGCCGCCTCCATTTCGGATTCAAGAGTCGCTTTATACTCCAGTCCAGGCTCACGCAAGCGCACAGATAGATCAACCAGACCCGGACACACGATTAACGATTTAGCATCAATAACACGACTGGGTTGAAATTCATTAGGAGCCGCACCTATTGCAATGATTTTACCTTTCGCAATAAAAATATCTTGAACAGCATCAACACCCTGCTTTGGGTCAATCAGCCGTCCATTTTTAATATGAATTTTCATTAATGACAGCCTTTAGACCTGATTGCCTGCCAGAATTGACATCACAGCCATCCGCACAGCTATACCGAATGTAACTTGAGGCAAAATTACCGACTGCTTGCCATCCGCAACTGCAGAGTCAATCTCCACACCGCGATTCATCGGACCAGGGTGCATGACGATCGCGTCACGCCGGGCGAGAGCTAATTTCTCCGAAGTAAGGCCATAGTATTTAAAGAATTCCTCCGGGCTTGGTAAGTTTGCGCCTTTCATCCGTTCATTTTGTAAACGCAGCATCATCACCACATCAACATCCTTCAATCCTTTAGCCATATCGTGATAAACGTGCACACCCAGACGCTCCACCATTCTTGGCAACAAAGTTTTAGGTGCAATTACACGTACTTCCGGTACGCCCAGTGTAGTCAGTGCATGAATCTGGGAGCGTGCTACTCTGGAATGCAGAATGTCGCCGACAATAGCCACGCGCAAGTTATGAAAATCATGCTTATAGCGCCGGATCGTAAACATATCCAGCAAAGCTTGTGTCGGGTGTGCATGACTCCCATCACCGGCATTAATCACATGAATATCTGACCGAACATGCTTGGCAATCAAATGAGCAGCGCCGCTCTGTGCATGCCGCACAATAAACATGTCCGCATTCATCGCGGAAAGATTGTTGACGGTATCCAGCAATGTCTCGCCCTTGGATTGTGCAGAAACTGCAATATTGAGATTGATGACATCTGCCGACAAACGTTTGGCAGCAATCTCAAATGTCGTTCGTGTGCGTGTACTGGGTTCAAAAAAAAGATTGAATATCGATTTTCCACGCAATAATGGGATTTTTTTGACATCTCGTTCAGTGACACCCACAAATGATTCGGCGGTATCCAATATATGCAACAAAATAGATGCTGGCAATCCTTCCGTTGTCAGCAAATGCTGCAGCACACCATTCTCATCCAGTTGCGGATTCCTATTGATCATTCTGGAAGGCGCTTATCATACAAATTTAAACTTAACTTTCCGTTCTCTTCCCTTTTCAATTCCAGCATTTTATCGACTGGCAATTCAAGCGCTATGCCGGTATATTGCGCAGCAATCGGCAACTCTCTACCGCCCCGGTCAACCAAAGTGGCCAAACTAATTGAAGCAGGACGACCATAATCAAATAACTCATTGATTGCCGCACGAATTGTTCTCCCGGTATACAGTACATCATCAACCAATATAATATGCGCCCCCTCCACTTCAAAAGGTATTTCCGAGGGTTTAACCTGTGAATGTAACCCGATTTTATCGAAATCATCGCGGTAAAAAGACACATCCAGTGTCCCTAGCGGCTGTGTAATCCCTAGTTCCTGATGCAGACGTTCCGCCAGCCATACTCCACCCGTATGGATACCCACAAGCACAAAATCCTTACCTCCTTCGGATCGTATTTTTTTTGCAAGACTTTTGAGTAAAATCTCAGCGTCAGGTAATTGCATGCTGTTCGTCAAAAAATGATTGGAGTATTTGTTGTGCCGCAACTTGGTCCAGCTCTGATTTTTGTTTTCTCCCGGTAATTCCCACTTCGCGCAACGCGGCACTGGCCGTTTGGCTAGTATAACGTTCATCTTGCAAGACGACTTTGATGTTAAAACGCCCCGCCAAACGTCGTGCAAAGCGTTGGCTTAGTTGTGTCATCTCATGCGCCGTCCCATCACTATTCATAGGCAAACCAACCACCAATAAAACCGGTTTCCAGGTTTCGATCAATTGAGCTATCACAACAAAACGCCGTTCTGTCACTTCGCTATCGATTGTCACAAGGGAACGTGCTATACCCAGCATATTATTGCCGATAGCTACGCCAATACGGCTCTTTCCAAAATCAAATGCTAATACAATCCCCTGTGGGGGCTGGTCTAGTAACTGATACTCCGGTTGCACATCCATGAAATTTTCTGTCATCCGCAATAATATCTACGCATGCCCAATTTCATTGGACAGATTCGCACTATTAGTAATGCCCAGTAATTGCATTGCAGCAGGTAATCTTTCTTCGGATGGCATATCAAATATCACATTTGCCGATGCTGGCACCGTTAACCATGCATTCTGTGCTAATTCATGTTCAATTTGACCCGCAGCCCAGCCAGCGTAACCCATCGCAATTAGCACTTGCTCAGGTCCCTCGGCATTTGCTATGGCTTTTAAGATATCCAGTGACGTGGTTAAGCCTACTTCTTTATTGACAACAAGGGTAGACTGCCATTTACCTACCGGATGATGCAACACAAATCCGCAGTCTAATTGCACAGGCCCACCAAAAAGCACAGGTATTGATTCTGCGAGAGAGTCCATCTGCGGGATATCAAGTTGTTTAAAAAGATTGAGCAAAGTCAGACCAGTGGGCCTGTTAATGACGATACCCAGCGCGCCCTGTTCATTGTGCTCACAAATATACGTCAGAGTCTTGGAAAACAAAGAGTCTGCTATTGTTGGCATAGCGATTAAAAAATGATGTGTCAGATTAACATTTTTCATTGCAGAAGTTTTTCTTCACTGATTAATTGCTTGCTTGATCGCTCTGATTTCTCTTTCTTGCCCAATACAGAACATAACAAATATCATACTTGTCACGCTCAAACCCAGTATGCTGTTTGAGTCATTACTTTTGAACCAAGCTTCATCGTGAACTTTACCGGTAGCGGCAATTCTGCGCCGCCATATGACAACGCCATAGTCGCATGACTGGCTTCATCAATTTTCATTTGTGCCACAATGGCGCGGCTTTTCTCGTCATTATGCGGCAGAAGCTGCAAATGACCGGCCAGATGCGCTCCGACTTGGTGTTCTGTCTCAGCCAGGAATCCTAAATTCCACTTATCTCCCAGCATTCCAGCCACAACGCCAATGGCAAACGATCCACCATACCAGAGTGGGTTGAGTAAGCTTTTACGTCCGCCTAGTTCAGCAATACGGCGCTCCGTCCAAGCCAAATGTTCTGTTTCTTCGCGTGCAGCCTGCATCAGTGTCTGTTGTACAGCCTCATTACGCGCCGTTAATCCCTGCCCTTGATACAGCGCTTGCGCACAGACTTCACCCACATGATTCACGCGCATTAATGCACACGATAGCCGTTTCTCTATATCCGTCAACTCAGCTTCTGGCAATTCACTACCGGGGACAGACCGCAAAGTTTGAGCTGGCGTCAGCAGAGTGCGTAAAGCACCGTCAAAGCCAATGATAAGCTTATCAATATTAATCATAGTCCTCACTTCGTCCCGATAGAATTGAGCGTACATTATAGGCCGATATGTACATATTCAGGTACACTTAAATTTCATCCTGCCTACACTCAAAAAAACTGGCTTCCATTATAATTCCAAACCCATTTGCCTTGCCAGCAATGTAACAGGGTGCAACACTTCTATGTCTATTCCTTTCTCATATAATCCATTGGCTATATGCATTGCGCAACCAATGTTTGAGGTCACCAGATATCGCGCGCCACTATCCATCGCGGCAGATAGCTTGGATTCCAGTAACCTACTCGCAATTTCCTGCTGATCTATGAAATAAGTCCCCGCAGCACCACAGCATTGATCATTACCTGGTAAAGACATTACTTGTACACCAGGAATACGTGCAATCAATTTATACGGATATACTTGATCTCTTAATACATTACGTAAGCTGCATGGATCATGCACCAAGATTTTTTGTGGCAATGACATTATTTCCACACTTTCCCATCCTTCAGCTGCAGTCAGAAACCGGCTGATATCTTCGATCTGAGTATGTTCATCCGCCACTCCGCACTCAAGCAACTGCACTCCACATCCTGATGCGGCACTGATAATTGTTTTTACCTTGAGTCCAGAAAAAACTGATTTATTTTGCTGCGCCAATGACGCTGCTTGCTTCATTGCACCACCATGCTGATACAGGGCACCACAGCAAGTTTGATCCGGCGGAACATGAACGGTATAGCCCAAGCGATTTAATACATAAATACTCGAATTCAATGTTGCAACATCCGTTATCCGCGCCACACACCCTAAAAACAAACCGACTTCACCTCGCCTTTCACCCTCCGCTGGATAGATTTCCCGCCAACGATCACCCGAAGCGCGCACCCCAGCCACAGACGCTGTATGGGGAAACTTAACCAATGGAAGCTGCACAACAAATTTAAATAATTTATTTTTCTCCAATTGACTCAGCTTTTGCAGCCATCGTAACCATCCACTTTTCTGTATGAAATAGAACAATCGACGCAAGCGATCTAAGCGTACAGGCCTGGTAAGCAATAGCCTTTCCAGCATACTACGCGCACCTGACTTTTGAGTAGCTACCAGAGATTTTGATTGATCAGCAATCAGCGCACGTGTTTTATCAATTAAATGACCATAGGGAACATTATTCGGACAAACAGCTTCGCAAGATCGGCACGTCAAACAACGATCCATATGCAGAATAAATCGCGCATTCAAAGGGATACGCTCATTAACCACCCCATTCATCAAAGCGATACGCCCACGCGGAGAATCTGCTTCTGATTTCAGCAATCGATAAGTTGGACAATGCGGCAAGCATAAGCCGCATGAAACACACTGGCTTGATTCATGGATAATAGAATCTTTGGAAATCTTTGAAAGCAATTTATCAATTCCACTGTAGACGCGTATATTTAACGCGTTTGTTAATTTCCGCTCGTTAAAGGCTTGTAGCCGCAATGACCATGGTTATTTTATCACTTGTCAGAATTACAGAAACTACTGTAAAATTAAAAGTTATTTCAATTCAAGCTTCATAATTATAGACAGGCTTATAGGCAAAAATATGGTTATTATCAGATTGGCAAGAGGTGGCGCAAAAAAACGTCCGTTCTTTAATATGGTTGTGGCAAATTCCCGCTACGCGCGCGATGGCCGGTTTATAGAGCGCGTTGGCTTTTATAACCCAAGAGCTACTGGTGGAGAAGAAACATTGCGCGTTCAACTAGATCGGGTCGCATATTGGCAATCCCAAGGTGCTCAGCTCTCAACAACAGCAACCCGGCTAATCAAACAATTTTCAGCCGCCAAAGCAGCACCAGCAAATAGCTAAGATAGAAAAATCAGCTATACCGATGGTAATAATGGGTCATATTATCGGCCCTTTTGGGATCTATGGCTGGGTAAAGATTAATCCCTACACTGAGTATATTGATGGATTACTGGAATATCCATCATGGTGGCTAAGAAAAGAAAATAATGCGTGGCAGGAAGTACAAGTTGTTGCTGGGCATATTAACGGCAATATCTTAAACGCACAGTTTAAGGAATGCACTGACCGCACACAAGCTTTGAAGCTCAAGGGAATGCAAATAGCGATTCCACGCAGCCAGTTGCCAGATTTACCAGAAGACGGAGACAGCGGCTACTATTGGTCAGATTTGGTAGGTACTGAAGTGATCAATTTAAAAGGCGAGGAGCTTGGCAAGGTCGTAGGTTTGTATGAAACGGGGGCGAATGATGTATTACGCCTACATCACATGGATCAAGAAGGAAAGGAAATGCTCATCCCTTTTATAGAAGGGATTATCATAAAAGTTGATTTGGAGCTTTCTCAGATCATAGTTGATTGGGATATAGACTATTAAGGTGACAGGCAATGGCGTTTGAGTGCGATGTCATCACACTATTTCCAGAAATGTTCAATGCCATTACGCAATATGGCGTAACAGGAAAGGCAAATAGGAACGATTTCTTTCGACTTAACACTTGGAATCCACGCGATTTTACCCACGACAAGATCGCACAGTAGACGACAGTCCTTATGGTGGAGGCCCTGGAATGGTCATGATGGCACAACCATTAGAAGATGCCATCACTCAGGCTAAAGCAAGGCAAAATGCTTTAGGTATTGAGAAAACTCAGACTCTCTATCTGACCCCCCAGGGCAAGCGGCTTGATCACGAAATGGTCAAAGAGCTCAGCACACTTCCGGGTTTAATATTGCTCTGCGGGCGGTATGAAGGTATAGATGAACGCCTAATCATGAGTGAAGTGGATATGGAAATTTCTATTGGCGACTATGTTGTTTCAGGCGGTGAGTTGGCTGCAATGATATTAATTGATTGTATCGTTAGACAAATTCCAGGTACACTGGGTCATCCGGAATCAGCAAATCAGGACTCG
>Ga0105047_10007042_pt1 | contig 19003 bp, 14 predicted proteins | sample MAT04_FD_78384 | JGI IMG/M metagenome (GOLD analysis project Ga0105047, IMG submission 78384) | Freshwater microbial communities from Lake Fryxell liftoff mats and glacier meltwater in Antarctica - MAT-04 (megahit assembly) | ecosystem: Environmental > Aquatic > Freshwater > Ice > Liftoff... | reverse complement strand
CAGTGTTTCGTCCAGCGTACCACCGTAGTCGAACTGGCTGTTGTCCGGGAAGTGGAACCGGTACCAGGGCGTCAAGGGCACCAGCTTCACGTGGTCACTGAACTTCTCCCCGAACAAGGCGAACAGCTCTTCGAACAGAAACGGCGCGGTGATCACGGTGGGTCCCGCGTCGTGCCTGAAGCCACCGCGTTCGAAGACCTGCGCCCGCCCACCGAGACCGGCGCAGCGGTCGATGATCGACACCTCGTAGCCTTTGGCGCGCAGCCGCAGCGCTGACGCGATACCGCCGAAACCGGCGCCGATTACAAGAGCTTTCATTTTGTGGGTCGCGTCAGGCAAGGCCGATCATGCGACCGGCCCTGTCTTTGACGTTCAGGCCTTGGCCAGCTTCGCTTCCCTGTCGGATTCGCTCACGGCGACTGCCCAGATGATCAACCCGAATGCGATCTTGTTCAACACGTCGGCTGCGTTGTAGATGATGTTGAGCGCGTTCGCACTGTCGGCTGGATTGGCGTTCGTCAGGTAACCGAAGAAGTATCCGACCGGGTAGATCGCCCAGCCGAACGTCACGATCCACCGCATCGTGCTGAAGGCAGACTGGACCGCGGGCGGTGCACTGGCTGCATTGACCTTGCCAGCCTCACCCAGGAAGATCTCATACAGGATGTAGGCCCAGCCCGCCATGCCGATGATGAACGCCGGCCAGACCGACAGGTAGCCTGCTTCGCCCAGATAACCGCCGATCAGCATCACCAGCGTACCGATCATCAGACGCCAGAAAATTCCGACGCTGACCTTGGTGATGGCAGCCAGGATCAGGTAGAACTCGATCATCAGCAGCGGCACCGTGATCAACCAGTCGATATAGCGAAACACCGTGGGCGTCGAACCCGTGGCCACCCAGACATCGCGCATGTAAAAGTAATGTACGGCCGCCACCAGTGTCACCAGTCCCGACACCGTGAGTGAGGTTTTCCATTTCTGCGACACCCGGTCCCGTTCGAGGAAGAAAAACACCGTGGCAGCGATCAGCGCCATCGAGATGATCCAGAACGAGATGCCGACAAAGTCGTTTTGTTCCAGTGTTGCGGTCGTGGCTGCATGCGCAGTGGCCGATGCGAAGGCTGCTCCGATCAAGGGGACGGTCATGATGGCCAACCGTGTCTTGGTCCAGAAGCGCTCAGGGGTCGTCGTTGCAATGGTCATTGATGCTCTTTCAGTGGGTAAGCGAACGTGCTCGAAAAATTCTGATTGGGGTACGGTGTCAACACTTGATTGCGCAGGCCTGCGTCGGAGTATAGGGACTGGTAGGCAAATGAAACGATATCGAATCAGTGTCAATGGCATAAATATGGATATTTACGTTTCAATATCGTTACAACGTGCGGTGTCACAATCGAAACAGCCCAGTCACCTACGTAGAAAACCGCCCTATGAACGTGCCAACAACCCAGGACGAGCCTGGTGACAAAACCCTGTTGCGCACCGGCACTGCCGCACGCCTGGCGGGCCTGTCGCCTTCAACGCTGCGAATCTGGGAGCATCGTTACGGCGTGGTGGCGCCGCCCAAGTCTCCGGCTGGCCAGCGCACCTACTCGATGAAAGACATCGAGCGCCTGCGGCTCATCAAACGGCTGACCCTCGAAGGGCACGCCATCGGCACGGTGGCCCATCTCGATGTGGACGCGTTGATCGCGCTATCGACCGGGAGCCAAGTCGCATCGGTGGGCGTGCAGCGGGTTCTCGTCATCGGCCAGGCGGCCGCGCGCAAACTTGCGAGTCGCATGCGGCCCCCGCCGGCAATGGTCTTCGACGACCTGAGCCATGCGGAGCGCGAAATCGCTCGCGCCGGCGCTGCCGACGTGCTTGTCGTTCATGCCTCGTCACTGGACGCATCGATGACCGAGCGCGTGATGGCACTTCGAAACACCCTGCCGACGCAAAACGTCATCCTGGTCTATTCGTTCGGCGCGGAAGCGGTCGCGGAAAGTCTTCGGGCGAGCGGGGTCACGGTGCGCCGCGAGCCCGTCTCCGGCAAGGAATTGGCCCGTTTGATCGTTGCATCGCGCCCGGTCACGGCTGCGGTCGCGACACAACCTCAGACGAGTCACAGGCTCTATAGCGATGCGGAATTGATCGCTCTGACCGAAATGCCGTCGATGGTTGCCTGCGAGTGCCCCAGACATCTGGCCGAAATCGTGACGCTACTGGTGGGGTTTGAGCACTACAGCGCGAAATGTGCCGCGCAAAACGAGGCCGACGCTGCGCTGCATCGCCATCTCCACGAGGTGACCAGCGTGGTCAGAACGATGCTCGAGCATGCAATGGCGCGGGTGGTGGTCGAGGAAGGGTTGGTTTTCGAGATCCGAGCGTGAAGATGCCCTGCAATCGGTTCTAAGTCGATATTGCGGGCGCGGTAATGAGCCCCCCTTGAGCCGTCCAAAGCCACCCGCCGTGCCTCCGCTCGAACCGCTGCCCATGCTCCGCGACCCGCAGCTACGCCGCTTGTGGGCAGTCGGCATGCTGATGTCGCTGATTCGCGGGGTCGAGATGCTGGCCTTCGCGGTGTACACCTACGAGCGCACGCAGTCCGCGTTGTGGGTGGCCAGTCTGATGATGCTGCGCCTGCTGCCGTTGTCGCTGTTTGGTCTGGTGCTCGGTGCGCTGGCTACGCGCCGGTCGCGTCGAGGCGTGTTGTTCGTGACTCATGCACTCTTGCTGGCCACCAGCTTGATGCTGCTCATACTCTCCGTGCTGGGTGTGGTCGAGGTCTGGCACCTGGCATTGGCCAGCTTCATCAATGGCATTGTCTGGGCCAGCGACATGCCGATGCGCCGCAGCCTGATGGGCGACATCGCAGGGCACGCACGACTCCTGCGGGCCATGTCGCTGGATGCCGTGGCCTCCAACGCCTGCCGGCTGATCGGACCTGGTCTGGGCGGCCTGTTGCTGGCGCGCGGCGGGCTCACAGCAGTGTTGGTTTTCACAACCGTCTTCTATCTGCCGGTGCTGGCCGCGCTGGCCGGTCTGTCACACCAGGCAGTGACGCCGGATACCGCCAGGCCCGCGCTGCGCGAACTGCTGGTCCGCGGTTTCCAGGCCGCACGCGAATCGCCCGCGCTGCGAGCGGCCTTGTGGATCACGATCCTGTTCAACCTGTTTGCCTGGCCGGTGCTGAGCATGATTCCCGTCATCGGCCAGGTCCGGCTGCAGCTCGACGCGCAGGGCGTCGGCCTGCTGGCCAGTGTCGATGGCGTCGGCGCATTGCTCGGCGCGCTCGTGCTGACCTCGTTTGCCGGTCGCTTGCGTCAGGGGCAGTTGTATGTCGGAGGGCTCCTGCTCTTCCTTGTCCTGCAGATCGCCTTCGGCTGGAGCTGGAACACCTGGCTGAGCGCTGCGCTACTGCTGGCGATCGGCGTCGCGCAATCGGGCGTTGCCGTGATGCAGGCAACCCTGGTCTACGCAGCGGCGCCCGCGGACCGACGACCGGAGGCCCTGGGGCTATTGACCATGTGCATTGGCGTGGCGCCGCTGGGCTTCCTGGCGATGGGATGGATCGCGGAGCGGTTGGGCGCTCCGATGGCAGCCACGGTCACGGGGCTGTGCGGCCTTGCCGCCGCTGGCGTGACCTGGCGGCTGTGTCGTGCATGCTTTGAGGCGACATCCAGATCTGCGCGGGGATAGGTCGCGTCATCACCGCGCAGGGCCGGCAAAGGCCCGCATATGGAACGCCGCATGCGCCGGTTGATACCGCAGCTCGGCTGCCACCGGGCAGGCACGCCGCGCCAGGCAACCGCCCGACATGCAATCACGCCCCCGAGGCTGGTGTAGATGACCGATGCAGGCGTTGGCGTCGTAACCACCGTCGCTGAACGCACCGACCGGACACCGCCGCAGGCAGGGCTGACCATCGCAGGACAGGCAGATGTCGGTCGCAGCCCCGTCCGATGCGCCAGCTGCAGCCCGCAGGGTCTGCGCATCCGCTGCTGGCAGGTCGGGCAAGACCAGTGCAAACCGGTACGCATGCCAGAGCCCCCACCGTGGATGAATCTGCAGCAGCAAGGGACTGGCCTGCAGCGGCTCGGCGCGCCGGGCCCATTGCTGGAACGGTGCATACGGCGGGCCGTCGGACGGATAGACCGCGATGCCGCCATGCGCTTGTGCCAGTGCATCTCCGATGGACTTGCTCCAGCGGTCCATCGGATCCGGCAAGCCGTCCGCGAAAAACCGGGAGTTGGAAAAGGCGGCCCAGCATTCCGAACCGACCTGCCCCACCATCCAGACCACCGCCGCGCCGGCCCCTGCCGGCAAATCCGCCAGCGTATCGGGTGGCGCAGGGATCCAGCCGCCACGCAGGCGCAGTCCGTGCGGTGCCAGTGCGCTCTCAAGCGCGCTGCGCGATGCGTTCGTCGACATGGTCCTGAGCCCGCCTTTGCGCGAGTTCTTTACGCCCCAACGGAGGACCGGAGGCGGTGGCAGTGACCCGGGCCTCGAAAAACATGTTGCCGTCGATATCGTTGAACACCTGGTTGTCGCGCTGGCTGAGCACAACCTGGGCATGGGCTGCGCCGGCATCCAGGGCCCGCGCCAGCGCCTCGACGCTGCCCAATTGCTGCGCATGGGCGATGGCTGGCGCCAGCGTGTCGAAGTCGCGCGGACCGGCCGCCGTGAACACCCGGAACACGCCACGCACCGGTTGTGTCACCGTCATATGCACCCGCTGCGAAACCCGGCCCAGCACCGCGCCCACTGCGTTGGCCACCGCGGCAAATGGCGGCAACTCCAGCGCCATGCCCAGGCCTTGCGCCACCGCGGGGTAATAGATGGACGCTGGCGCGCCGACCGCCACCAGCGGCATCTGCGGCGCGAAGCGCAGGCTGAACACCGAGCCTGCCGCAGACCCGCCGGCATCGGCCTTCGCACCCTGCATCGCCATCGTCGCCAGCAGCGATGCGACCTTGCCGGCGTTGGCCTCGTTCATCTGGCCGGCGTCGTTCAGACCGGCCTCGATCAGCTTCTGGTGGATGGTGGCGATCACCTTGTCCACCACCTGGCGCGCGGGCGCGACGGCGTCGCCCTGAACCCAGGTGCCCAGCCCGTACAGGTGGCGCATCTGGCGCGCCCAGATGCGCGCTCCCAGCACCGCCGCCTCGCTGTTCCAGTGCGTGGAAAGGCCCAGCACGTGGGCCGCATCACTGGGCGTGAAGCCGCTGTAGATCGCCAGCCCCTTGCGCTCGAGCCGGGCGATGGCCTTGGCCAGCACCCGGTCTTCCATGTTGGCGCGCTCCAGGTCCACCGGGCCCTCGGCCAGGCGCTGCCAGGCCGAGGCCTCGTCTGGCAACAGGCGCGACACCATCGCCGCATCCCCCTGCAATCGCTGCGCGAAACGGATCTGGCTGGCATGCGGCGACTCGCCCTGCTGGCGCTCGAGCACCGGCAGCACCCAGCGATGCTCGTGCGCCAGCAGACTCAGCGGCAACACCCGGCGCGGCCCGATCACCAGGCCCTCGCCGCCACCGAAACGCACCTCGCTGTCGCCGCCCAGCCCGATCGCGTAGACCTTGACCGCCTCGACCATCGGGCGCCACTGGCCGACCATCGCACCGTCGAAACTCAATTCGGGCTGGCCGCCACGCACCACCGCGATGTCGGTCGTGGTACCACCCATGTCGGCGACGATCGCGTCGGAGCAGCCACTCAGCGCACAGGCGCCCAGCACACTGGCTGCGGGGCCCGACAACACCGTGCCGACCGGGCGCCGCAGCGCGCGCGCAACATTGACCAGCGTGCCGTCGCCCTGGACCATCATCAGCGGCGCATCGACGGCGTGCCGCGCCAGCGTACGGCGCACCGCGTCGATCAGCGCCTTCACGTGCGAGACCATGCGGGCATTGAGCGCCGCCGTCAACGCGCGACGCGGCGCACCCAGGCTGGACGCAAGTTCATGGCCGCAGGTCACCGGCTTGTCGCACAGATCCTCGACCAGCGCACGCAATTGCAACTCGTGTTCGGGGTTGCGTACGCCAAAGCTGGCCGAGATCGCGAACGCCGACACCCGCGGCGCCTGGCGCGCTATCGCCTCGCGGCTGGCGGCCAGGTCGATCGGCGCCAGCGCAAAACCACCGGCATCATGGCCGCCGGGCAGCGATACGATCGCATCCATGCCCACCAACTCGACCAGGCCGCTGGACTTGATCTGCGCGGCGTCGTAACCGGCCAGCAACACGCACACCGGAGCGCCCTTGCCTTCGACCACGGAATTCGTCGTCAGCGTCGTGGACAGCGATACCAGATCGACCTCGGCCAGCAGCAGCTGCGGCAACTGGTCCAATGCCCCGCCGATACCGATGGACAGATCGAACGGCGTGGTCAGGCTCTTGGACGACGCGATGACCTGGCGGTCGATGCCCAGCAGCACCGCGTCGGTGAAGGTGCCACCGGTGTCGATACCCAGACTACAGGTCATGGCAGGCAGGCCCTGTAGCAGACCCGGGTTTCACTGTCCCGCTTCACACAACCAGCGCACCAGGTAGTCGGCAAAACTGCGTCGCACCGTGATTTCGTACTGGATGCCCGCGTACAGGCACAGCACCGTGGCGCCGGCCTTCGCGATGTGGCTCTGCGCCAGTGCGCCGGTCGGAAAGGCACGCGGGTGCAGGTCCAGCGGACATCCCCGCGCCAGCAGGTCGATGCTGCCCGGGCCCTGCAGCAGCAGCGTCGTGAAGCCATGGCCCACGTCGACCACCGCACTGTGCACGCCGGTCAAGGCCTGCTGCAGCGCAGTCGCCACGGCCTCGCCCTGGCGGTCGCGCAGCTTGAGCAGCCACTCGTCGGGGCCGAGCCACAACAACTGGCGTTGTGGGTCGATGCTGGCGGTGTTCGGCGTGGTCGGCAGGTGCATGCCGGCGACGTCCAGGACCGCCTTGGCAAACCGCGCATCACCTGCGTCGCCACGCAGGTTCAGCATGTCGACAAACGCAATTTCGGCCAGGCTGCAGGCACGCCCGTCCACCTGCAGGTCGCGTGCCTGGCGGCCCAGCAAGCCGGCCAGCGGGCTGTTCAATACGGCGTCATGCATGGAGACGTGTCCCTTGCGGATCGTGGAATACCGGGCTGCAGACGGTGGCCGCCACATAACGCCCGTCGGCCAGTGCCGCGTAAATCTTCTCACCCATGCGCTGCTGGCCCGAGCGCACCACGGCCATCGCGATCGAGCGGCCCAGCGTCGGGCTGAAATAACTCGAGGTCACGTGGCCGATCATCGGCACCGGCGGCGGCATCGCCTTGGACTGCCCGGTCAGCTGCGTGCCTTCGGGCAACACCAGTTTTTCCTCGTCGGTCAGCAGGCCGACCAGCTGTTTGCGGTCGCCGCGGGCGGTATCGCTGCGCGACAACGAGCGCCGGCCCAGGAAGTCCTTGGTCTTGGACACCATGGCGCCCATGCCCAAATCGTAGGGCGAGATCGAGCCGTCGGTATCCTGGCCCACGATGATGTAACCCTTCTCGGCCCGCAATACATGCATGGTCTCGGTTCCATACGGTGTGATGCCGAACTCCTGGCCGGCCTGCATCAGCGCCTTCCAGACATGGGCCCCGGCATTGGACGGCACGTTGACCTCGAACGACGCCTCGCCCGAGAAGCTGATGCGCATCACCCGCGCCGGAACGCCGGCAGCCCTGGCCGTGCGCCAGCTCATGAACGGAAACGCCGCGTTCGACAGGTCGACCTCGGTCAGCACCTTCTGCACCACGGCGCGGCTGTTCGGCCCCGCAACGGCAAAGGTCGACCAGTGGTCGGTGACCGAGGTCATGTAGACCTGCATGTCAGGCCATTCAGTCTGTACCCAGCGTTCCAGCCAGCCCAGCACCCGGGCTGCGCCGCCGGTGGTGGTGGTCATCATGAAATGGTTCTCGCCCAGCCGGGCGGTTACGCCGTCGTCGAACACCATGCCGTTCTCATCCAGCATCAGGCCGTAGCGGCACTTGCCGACCTCGAGCTTGAGCCAGGGGTTGGTGTACACCCAGTTCAGCAGCTTGGCCGCGTCCGGGCCCTGGATGTCGATCTTGCCCAGCGTAGAGCCGTCCATGATGCCCACGCTGTTGCGCACCGCCAGCACCTCGCGGGCCACCGCCTGGTGCAGGTCTTCGTCGCCCTGCGGAAAATACCAGGGGCGCTTCCACTGGCCGACGTCCTCGAACAGGCAGCCCGCGGCGACATGGGCTGCGTGCGGACTGGTCTTGCGCGCCGGATCGAACAGTTCGCCGCGCTCCAGGCCAGCCAGCGTGCCGAACGAGATCGGCAGGTAATTGGGGCGGAAGGTCGTGGTGCCGACCTTGTCGATCGGTTTGCCCATGGCCCGGGCGGCCAGCGCCATGCCGTTGATGTTGCCCAGCTTGCCCTGGTCGGTGCCGAAACCCATCGCGGTGTAGCGCTTGATGTGTTCGATCGACTCGAAGCCCTCGCGAATTGCCAGCTCGATGTCGCTGGCCGAGACATCGTTCTGGTAGTCGACGAAGGCCTTGGGGCGGCGCGACAAGGGCTCGCCGGTCTCGGCGACCCAGAACACGCCGGTGTCCTCGATCGCCATTTCGTCCACCGCATAGGCCTCGGCGCGCGCCTCGAAACCGGCTTGCCGGGCCGCCTCGGCGCCGGCCAGGCTGCCTTCGTCCAGGCCCGAGCCCAGGCTCCAGGTCGCGTTGCAGGCGCCCACACTGGCCTGGTCGGGCATCGCCGCACCGGGCTTGAAACACACCAGCTCGTCGTCCCAGCGCGCCTTGCCGCCGGAATGCGAATACAGGTGGATGGCCGGATTCCAGCCACCGGCCATGCCGATCGCGTCGCACGGCAACGTACGCGTCTCGCCACTGGCCTTGTCACCGTTCACCTGGCGCAGCACCAGGGCCGAGACCGCCATCGAGCCCTTGGCCTGCACCGGCACGAAGCCGCGCAACACCGCGATACCGTCGGTTTGCGCCTGGTGGGCACGGCTGCCACCTTCGGGTTCACCCGTGCGGCTGTCGACGACCGTGACCTTGGCACCGGCCGCCACCAGGATCCGCGCATCGGCATAAGCGCTGTCGCAGCTGGTCGCAATGACGATCTGCTGCCCGACCCGTACCCCATACAACTCGGCGTAGTCGGCCAGCGCCGATGACAACATCACGCCCGGCAGATCGTTATTGCCAAACACCATCGGGCGCTCATGCGCGCCAGTGGCCAGGATCACCTGCCGGGCGCGCACCCGCCACAGCCGCTCGCGAAAACCCTTGCGCTCGGACAGCGGCAGGTGGTCGGTCAAGGATTCGCGGATGGTCACGAAATTATGGTCGTGGTGGCCGAATGCGACGCCACGGCGGATGATGTGCAGCTCGGGCAGCTTCGCCAGTTCGCGCTCGGCGTCAAGCACCCAGGCACGGGCCGACTTGCCGTTGATCGTGCCGCTCACCCGGTGCGCGCTGCCGCCCAGATGAGCACCCAGGTCCGTCAGCAGGACCCGCGCGCCGCTGCGCCCGGCTGCCAGCGCTGCGGCCAGCCCTGCGACGCCGCCGCCCACGACCAGCACATCGCAGTGGATGTTCTGATGTACGTACCGGTCCTGGTCCTCCAGCTCGGGCGCCGCGCCCAGGCCACCGGCCTTGCGGATGAAACGCTCGTACCACATCCAGGCCTTGGCCGGCCACATGAAAGTCTTGTAGTAGAAGCCGGCCGGAAACAGCGGCGTGAACCAGCGGTTGATGCTCAGCAGGTGTTTGGCCGCGCTCGGCCAGGGCAATGCACTTTCCGCCTGCAGGCCGTCGTACAACTCGACCTCGGGCATCTTGGCGTTCGGGATCGTGTGCGCGCCGGTCTCCATCTGCACCAGTGCCGCCGGCTCCTCGACGCCACAGGTCAGGACGCCGCGCGGACGATGGTATTTCCAGGACCGGGACAACACGGTGTCGCCGGTGGCCAGCACCGCCGACGCCAGCGTGTCGCCGGCAAAACCCTGGTAACTGCGGCCGTTGAAGCGAAACTGGACCGTGCGTTTGCGGTCGAGCCGGATGCCGGCCTTGTCGATGCGGGCACCGCTCATGCCCGGCTCTCCTGCGCGACCACGGGCCCGACCGCATCGGCCGGTGCCGAAGACGCGGGCGCGCCCCCAACCATCTCCGCGGCGGCGGCATCGACGGTCGCCGCCGCAGCAACGCCTTGCGGCTGCTCACCCGGCTTGTAGAACTGCTTGAAACGGTAGCTCACGGTGTCCCGTTCCGCGTTGAACCAGCGCCGGCAACCCTGGCTGTGGTGCCATTGCTCGAAGTGTTGTCCCTTCGGATTCTTGCGCATGAACAGGTAGTCGCCCCACTGTTTGTCGTCAAGCGCGTCGGTGTCGAGCGGGCGCGCGATGTGCGCCTCGCCACCACAGCTGAACTCGCTTTCGCCGCGCGGGCCGCACCAGGGGCATGTGATTAGCAGCATCGTCTTGTCAATCCAGGGAGGCGCCAGCCGCCTTCAGTGCGCGACACCGGCAGCGCCGTGTTCGTCGATCAGGTGGCCGGTATAAAAGCGGTCGAGCGCAAACGCCGCATTGAGCTCATGCGGGCGGTCCTGCGCCATCGTGTGCGCCATCACCCAGCCCGAGCCCGGCGTCGCCTTGAAGCCGCCGGTGCCCCAGCCGCAGTTGAAATACAAGCCCTGGATATCGGTCTTGGAGATGATCGGGCAGGCGTCGGGCGACACGTCGACGATACCGCCCCACTGCCGGTTCATGCGCACCCGGCGAAAGATCGGGAACATCTCGCAGATCGCCTGCAGCGTGTGCTCGATGACCGGGAAACTGCCGCGCTGGCCATACCCGAGGTAACTGTCGATGCCGGCTCCGATCACCAGGTCGCCCTTGTCGGACTGGCTGACGTAGGCGTGAATGGCGTTGGACATCACCACCGTGTGCAGGATCGGCTTGAGCGGCTCGCTCACCAGCGCCTGCAGCGGATGGCTCTCCAGCGGCAGCCGGATACCGGCCATGTCGGCCAGCACCGTGCTGTGACCAGCCGACACAATGCCGATCTTCTTTGAGGCGATCACGCCACGCGTGGTCTCGATGCCGGTCACCTGGCCACCGTCACGCCGGATGCCGATGACTTCGCAGTTCTGGATGATGTCCACACCCAGCGCGTCGGCGGCACGCGCAAAACCCCAGGCGATCGCGTCGTGGCGCGCCACGCCCGCACGCGGCTGGAACGAGGCGCCCATGACCGGATACCGCAGCGAGGACGAGGTGTTCATGATCGGCACCATGGCCTTGATCTCTTCGGGGCTGAGCACGACACCATCGACACCGTTGAGCCGGTTCGCATTCACACGCCGGTGGATATCGCGCATGTCCTGCAGCGAGTGGCCGACGTTCATGACGCCGCGCTGGCTGAACATGGTGTTGTAATTCAACTCCTGCGACAGACCTTCCCACAACTTCAGCGACTTCTCGTACAGGTGCGTCGCGTCGTCCCACAGATAGTTGGAACGCACGATCGTGGTGTTGCGCGCGGTATTGCCGCCGCCCAGCCAGCCACGCTCGACCACGGCGATGTTGCGCATGCCGTGTTCCTTGGCCAGGTAATACGCCGTGGCCAGGCCATGCCCACCGCCACCGACGACGATCGCGTCGTACTCCCGCTTGGGTGCAGGGCTGCGCCACTGCTTCTGCCAGTTCTCGTGATACGACATGGCATTGCGGGCAATGCTGAAGATGGAAAATCGGTTCACGGCGTGTCAGGTCGTTGAGTCAGAAAAAAGCACCGCATTTGCGTGCAGGCACACGGCCAACCGCGGCAGTGGCCCGCAGTGCGCAATCGGCAAGCCGGGCCTGACTTGCCCATTGCGCACCGCTACCGATTTGTCCTGCGATGCCGCATGCCAGCCCTTCGGCCTTGGCCATCGCCAACCCAGCGTGCTTGACACAGACTTCCTCCATCTCAGCACTCGATGACATTGACAGCCAACCCGCCACGGCTGGTTTCCTTGTACTTGGTCATCATGTCGCGCCCGGTGTCGCGCATGGTCTTGATCACCTTGTCGAGCGACACGTAATGCGTGCCGTCGCCGCGCATTGCGATGCGCGCCGCGTTCAGCGCCTTGACTGCACCCATGGCGTTGCGCTCGATGCATGGAATCTGCACCCGCCCGCCGACCGGGTCGCAGGTCAGGCCCAGGTTGTGCTCCATGCCGATCTCGGCCGCGTTCTCGACCTGCTCGGGCGTGCCGCCCATGACGGCTGCCAGCGCGCCGGCAGCCATCGAGCAGGCTACACCGACCTCGCCCTGGCAACCGACCTCGGCGCCGCTGATGGACGCGTTTTCCTTGTACAAGAGGCCAATCGCGCCGGCGGTCAGCAGGAAATCGCGGATACCCTGGTCGGACGAACCGGGAACGAAGTGCATGTAGTAGTGCAGCACCGCCGGCACGATGCCGGCCGCGCCGTTGGTCGGCGCGGTCACGACACGGCCGCCGGCCGCGTTTTCCTCATTGACCGCCATCGCATACAGATTGACGAAATCGAGAATCGAGAGCTGGTCCTTGAGCGCCTGCTCGGGACGCGAGCTGAGCCGGCGGTGCAGCTCGGCCGCCCGGCGCTTGACCTGCATCCCGCCCGGCAGATGACCCTCGGTACGGCAGCCGCGCGCCACGCAGCCCTTCATCACATCCCAGATATGGTCCAGACCGGCGTCGAGTTCGGCATTGGTGCGCCAGGCGTGCTCGTTCACCCGCATGATCTGCGCAATCGACAATCCGGTTTCCCGGGTGAGAGCCAGCAGCGCATCGCCGCTGCTGAAGGGATGCGTCAGAACGGTGGCGTCGGCAACCAGGTGCGGGTCGCAGGCGGCCTTGTCCGCCTCTTCCTGGGACACGACGAATCCGCCGCCGACCGAGAAATAACGCCGCTCCTCGAGCACACTGCCATCAGCAGCAAACGCGCTGAAACGCAAGCCGTTGGAGTGGAACGGCAGGGTTTCACGACGCAGGAACAACAGATCCTTGCGTTCGTTGAACGCAATGCCATGCACGCCATCGATGGTCAACCGGGCATCCGAGCGCATCGCCTGGATCCGCGCATCGATGCTTTCAGGGTCGATGGCGTCGGGCATCTCGCCTTCAAGTCCGAGCATGACCGCGGTGTCCGTACCGTGGCCCTTGCCGGTCGCGCCCAGCGAACCATACAGCCTGGCCTCGATACGCACGACCTGCGGCAGTAGCACGGCCTTGTTTAGCCGGCGCGCGAACATCGCGGCCGCCTTCATCGGTCCCACCGTGTGTGACGACGACGGGCCAATGCCGATCTTGAACAGATCGAAGACGCTCAGGGCCATGGCGGGCTTCCAGTGGACGGGTGGTTCGTGCCGGGGATGCGGATCAGGCCGGCACCGGATGGCGGCGACACAGGGCCACCACTTTCTCGGCCACTGCCTTCTCGACTGCAGCGTCGCCGAGCTTGTCCAGCACATCACACATCAGGGTGGCCACCTCACGACACTCGGCCTCCATGAAACCACGCGTCGTGATGGCCGGTGTTCCAACCCGGATGCCGCTCGTGACAAACGGCGACTGCGGGTCGTTGGGCACCGAGTTCTTGTTCACCGTGATGTGGGCCCGGCCCAGAGCGGCGTCCGCTTCCTTGCCGGTCAGGCCCTTCGGAATCAGGCTCACCAGCATCAGGTGGTTGTCGGTGCCGCCGGAGACGATGTCGAATCCGCGTTGCATGAACACCGCGGCCATGGCCTTGGCATTGACGATGACCTGCTGCTGGTAAGTCTTGAATTCGGGCTCCAGCGCCTCCTTGAAAGCCACCGCCTTGGCCGCAATCACGTGCATCAGCGGGCCGCCCTGGGTGCCGGGAAAGACCATGGAGTTGAGCTTCTTCTCGATCTCCGGGTTGGCCCGGCACAGGATCAGGCCACCGCGCGGGCCGCGCAGTGTCTTGTGCGTGGTGGTGGTGACCACATCGGCGAACGGGATCGGGTTCGGATACACGCCAGCGGCCACCAGGCCTGCCACGTGCGCCATGTCGACAAACAGCAATGCGCCGACCTTGTCGCAGATGGCGCGGAAACGCGCAAAATCGAGATGCCGGCTGTAAGCGGAGAAGCCGGCGATGATCATCTTGGGTTTGCAGGCGACGGCCTGGGCTTCGATCGCGTCGTAGTCGATCAGGCCGGTCGAGGTATCGATGCCGTATTGCTCGGCGTGGTAGATCTTGCCGGAAAAGCTGACCTTGGAGCCGTGCGTCAGGTGCCCGCCATGGGCCAGGCTCATGCCCAGGATCGTGTCACCCGGCTGCAGCAGCGCCATGTAGACCGCCGCGTTGGCGCTGGAGCCCGAATGCGGCTGCACATTGGCCCATGCGGCACCGAACAACTGCTTGGCGCGCTCGATGGCCAGCGTTTCCGCCACGTCGACGAATTCGCACCCGCCGTAATACCGTTTGCCAGGATACCCTTCCGCGTATTTATTCGTCAGCACGCTGCCCTGCGCCTCCATGACACGCGGGCTGGTGTAGTTTTCGGAGGCGATCAGCTCCAGATGATCCTTCTGGCGCTGCGCCTCGGCGGCCATTGCGGCGCCCAGTTCAGGGTCGAATTCCTGGATCGAAGACATCAATGCCATTGCTGTGGTCCTAAAAAGTGATGAAGCGCGCTGGCCCGGCGCCAAGAAGGGGCGACTCACGCGCCGGCCGCAAACCCGCCATTATCCTGCCCCCGGATTGTCGAGACGGCCCACCGCGGCAGTGTCCACATTACGACATGGCACGACCCGAACGCGACGTTCCATGCCGGGGTAGGGGTCTGCACGTCGGTAGCACCGCCTTCGCAAAGGACCCGCACCCCGCTGGCGCGCAACCTGCATTCGCTCTGTCGCGCCTAAGGGTTTCACCCGATGGGCACACCCATTAATTAATGAAACATTAAAGACCGCAGCTGGCATGGTGCCAGTCTGGCCAACACAAGCCGCCGGCCTGTCGGTCCGTGGCATCCATTGATCGGAGACATGATGCTGAATTTGTCGAAAATTGCGACCGCGGTGACGCTGGTCGTGGCTGCTGGTGCCACAACCGCCGGCGAGGTGGAAGTGCTGCACTGGTGGACCTCGGGCGGCGAGGCCAAATCGGTCGGTGAACTCAAGAAGATCATGGAGGGCAAGGGTCACACCTGGAAGGACTTTGCCGTGGCCGGAGGTGGTGGCGACGCCGCGATGACAGTGCTCAAGAGCCGGGTAGTGGCTGGCAACCCGCCGGCCGCCGCCCAGATCAAGGGGCCAGCCATCCAGGAGTGGGCACGGGAAGGCGTGCTGGCCAATCTCGACGCAACCGCCAAGGCCGAGAAGTGGGACAGCCTGCTGCCCAAGGGCGTGGCCGATGTCATGAAATACAAGGGCAACTACGTGGCCGCGCCGGTCAATGTGCACCGTGTCAACTGGATGTGGGCCAATGCCGAGGTATTGAAGAAAGCCGGCGTGGCCGGCGCTCCGAAGACCTGGGACGAGTTTTTTGCCGCGGCCGAGAAGGTCAAGAAAACCGGCCTGATTGCGGTCGCGCATGGCGGCCAGAACTGGCAGGATTTCACGACCTTCGAGAATGTAGTGCTGGGCGTCGGGGGTGCGAAATTCTACGAAGACGCCATGATGAAGCTCGACCAGAAGGCGCTCACCAGTGCGACGATGACCAAGGTGCTGGAGACCTTTCGCAAGATCAAAAGCTACACCGACCCAGCCGCGCCAGGCCGCGACTGGAACCTGGCTACGGCCATGGTGATCGACGGGCGCGCTGCGTTCCAGTTCATGGGCGACTGGGCCAAGGGTGAATTCACCGCGGCCAAGAAGGTACCGAGCAAGGACTACCTCTGCGCCGCCGCACCGGGCACCGGCAACGCCTACACTTTCAACGTCGACTCCTTCGCCATGTTCAAGCTCAAGGATGCTGGAGCGCAGAAGGCACAGGCCGACCTGGCGGCGTCGATCATGGACACACCGTTCCAGGAAGTCTTCAACCTGAACAAGGGCTCCATCCCGGTGCGGCTGAACATGGACATGGCCAAGTTCGACGACTGCGCCAAGATGTCGTCCAAGGACTTCGTCGCAACCTCCAAGACGGGCGGGTTGGTGCCGTCGATAGCGCACGGCATGGCGGTCAGCCCGGCTGCCGAAGGCGCGATCAAGGACGCGGTCAGCCAGTTCTGGAACGACGACAAGATCTCGGTCGCCGACGGCGTGAAGAACATCGCCAAGGCTGCAGCCACCAAGTAAGCGCCGTGCGCTGCACGCCCATCCGGCCCGCGCCGGACGGGCGTGCCTGAAGGTATCCATGAAAAGCGCCGAGAACCTACTTCCCAAGCTGGTGATTGCGCCGGGCTTCGTGCTCGGATTTGCCTTCATCTACGGCTTCATGATCTGGAACGGCGTGCTGTCGGTCACCGGCTCGCGCATGCTGCCCAACTACGACGAGTTCGTGGGCCTGGAGCAATACGTCGAACTCTGGCAGATGGACCGCTGGTACGTGGCGCTGACCAACCTGGGCATCTTCAGCGTGCTGTATGTGGGTGTCTCGATGGGGCTGGGCATGGTGCTGGCCATCTTGCTGGACCAGAAGGTGCGCGCGGAAGGTCTGCTGCGCACCGTCTACCTGTATCCGATGGCCTTGTCGTTCATCGTGACCGGCACCGCCTGGAAATGGATTCTCAACCCCAGCCTGGGCCTGGAAAAACTGATGCACGATCTGGGCTGGGGCAGTTTCAGTTTCGACTGGCTGGTGCAGTCCGACATGGCCATCTACTGCGTGGTGCTGGCCGGCGTCTGGCAGTCGGCGGGTTTCGCGATGGCGCTGTTCCTGGCCGGCCTGCGCGGCATCGACGACAGCATCATCAAGGCGGCGCAGATCGACGGTGCGTCGCTGCCGCTGATCTACTGGCGCATCATCCTGCCGATCCTGCGCCCGGTGGTGTTCTCCACCATCCTGGTGCTGTCGCACTTGTCGATCAAGAGTTTCGACCTGGTGATGGCACTGACCTCCGGCGGCCCGGGTTATGCCACCGACGTTCCGGCCACCTTCATGTATGTGATGAGTTTCACCCGCGGGCAGATCGGCCTGGGCGCCGCCAGCGCGACGATGATGCTGGCGACCGTGGCCGCGATCGTGGTGCCCTACCTTTACAGCGAACTTCGCGCCAAGCCCCATGATCGCTAAAGTCCTTCCCCGCGCCGCGCTGTACGGCTTGTTGCTGGTGGCCGCGTTCTTCTTTCTGGCACCCCTGTATGTGATGCTGGCCACGTCGCTCAAGGACGCCGATGAGATCCGCTCCGGCAATCTGCTCAGCCTGCCTGGGGCGCTGAACCTCGAGGCCTGGACCCTGGCATGGTCGTCTGCCTGCACCGGCGTCGACTGCCGGGGACTGAAGCCCTACTTCATGAACTCGGTGATCATGGCCGTGCCTGCCGTGCTGATATCCACCGCCTGGGGCGCCATCAACGGCTACGTGCTGAGCATGTGGCGGTTCCGGGGCAGCGAGGTCCTGTTCGGTTTCCTGCTGTTTGGTGTTTTCATGCCGTTTCAGGTGGTGCTGCTGCCGATGAGCCAGGTCCTCGGGTACCTGGGTATTTCGAGTTCCATCGTCGGCCTGATCCTGGTGCATTGCCTGGCGGGCTTGGCAGGCACCACATTGTTCTTCCGCAATTACTACACCGCGATCCCGCGCGAACTGGTCAACGCCGCACGGATCGACGGCGCAGGTTTCTGGCGCATCTTCCTGCGTATCGTGGTGCCGATGTCCACCCCGATCTTGATGGTCACGCTGATCTGGCAGTTCACCAACATCTGGAACGACTTCCTGTTCGGTGTCGCATTCAGCGGCGCCGACAGCAAGCCGGTGACAGTGGGCCTGAACAACATGGCCAACACCACCAGCAGCGTCAAGAACTACAACGTCGACATGGCTGCGGCCGTCATCGCGGGCCTGCCCACCATGCTGGTCTACGTGCTGGCAGGCCAATATTTCGTCAAAGGACTCACGGCCGGCGCCGTGAAAGGTTGAACCGCATGGCTTCTTCATTGCAGATCGCGGGTATCCGCAAGACCTTTGGCAAGGGCGCCAAGGCCGTCGAGATACTCAAGCGCATCGATATCGCGGTTGCGCCGGGAGAATTCCTGATTCTGGTCGGACCCTCGGGTTGTGGCAAGTCCACGCTGCTCAACATCATTGCCGGGCTCGAGGAGCCGACCGAAGGCGAACTGCGCATCGCAGGCAAGAACGTCATCGGCGTGCCGCCGGCGCAACGCGACATCGCGATGGTGTTCCAGAGTTATGCGTTGTATCCGACCATGACGGTGGCCGACAACATCGGCTTCGCGCTGGAGATGCGCAAGGTGCCCAAGGAGCAGCGCAAGAAGCGAATCCAGGAGGTGGCCGCCATGCTGCAGATCGACCAGCTGCTGGACCGCCGCCCGGCGCAGCTCTCGGGTGGCCAGCGCCAGCGGGTCGCCATGGGCCGCGCGCTGGCGCGCAACCCGCAGCTGTTCCTGTTCGACGAGCCGCTGTCCAACCTGGACGCCAAGCTGCGGGTGGAGATGCGCGCCGAGATCAAGCGCCTGCATCTGCAGAGCGGCATCACCACGGTCTACGTGACACACGACCAGATCGAGGCCATGACGCTGGGCAGCCGTATCGCGGTGATGAAGGGCGGCGTGCTGCAGCAGATCGGCACGCCCGACGAGATCTACCGCAACCCGGTCAACACCTACGTGGCCGGATTCATCGGTTCACCGACCATGAATTTCATCGATGGCCGCGTCGAACGCCAGGGCGAGCAGACCCGTTTCGTGTTCGCCGGCGGAGCCCTCGACCTGCCGTGCCCGGATACCGGTGAAGCAACGCTGGGCCAGCGCCCCGAACACATTTACCTGAGCGCCGACGCACCCTGGCGCGGCGAGGTGGTGCTGGTCGAACCCACGGGGGCGGACACCTACGTGGTGCTGAAAACCGGGGT
>Ga0105047_10007040_pt1 | contig 19008 bp, 17 predicted proteins | sample MAT04_FD_78384 | JGI IMG/M metagenome (GOLD analysis project Ga0105047, IMG submission 78384) | Freshwater microbial communities from Lake Fryxell liftoff mats and glacier meltwater in Antarctica - MAT-04 (megahit assembly) | ecosystem: Environmental > Aquatic > Freshwater > Ice > Liftoff... | reverse complement strand
GTTGTCTTCTTATAACAATGAATTGAGAAACTAAAATTTAACCTTTAACAGTCAAGTTGCTGCGGCAGCAAATCTCGAAAAAAATCACCAGCATTTGGACAGAATTGATGAATGAAAGCATAAGTTAACATCACCTGTTTCAATGTTTATGGGAGTTGCTAACTTTGCCGCGTTTAACAACCAATTTGAATGAAATTACTCGAAGGAAAAGTTGCCCTGATTACAGGTGCCTCACGCGGTATTGGCAAGGCTATTGCTCAGACCTTTGCCAATCAAGGCGCCAGCGTTTGTTTCACCTATGTAAGTTCCGACGAAAAAGCCAGGGCCCTTGAAGCTGAGCTCAGCGCCGATGGCCAGAAAATCCGCGGTTTCAAATCCAACGCTGGAGAATTTGCCGCAGCCCAAAGCCTTGTCGACGAGGTGGTCAAAGAATTTGGAACCATCGATATTCTTGTAAACAATGCGGGCATTACCCGCGACAACTTGCTCATGCGCATGAGCGAAGAGCAGTGGGACGAGGTGATATCTGTGAATCTGAAATCAGTCTTCAACCTGACAAAAGCGGTAATGAAAACCATGCTGAAAGCGCGCAGCGGATCGATAATCAATATGAGTTCTGTAGTCGGTGTAAAAGGCAATGCCGGGCAAGCGAACTACGCAGCTTCGAAGGCAGGCATATTGGGTTTCACCAAATCTGTTGCGTTGGAACTTGGCTCAAGAAATATCCGGTGCAACGCTGTGGCTCCGGGTTTTATTGAAACAGAAATGACCGGCGCCCTGGACGAAGCCACGGTGCAGGGCTGGCGAGATGCCATCCCATTAAAACGAGGCGGTACGGCCAATGATGTGGCAAACCTTTGCCTGTTTCTGGGCAGTGATATGAGCGCTTACATTACGGGTCAAACGATCAATGTGGATGGAGGAATGCTTACGTGATTGTGAATAACCTCATCACTTCATATCCCACCTGGACCCTGATCCTCTGCCCGCTTATCGGGCTGGCTTATGCGCTTTTGCTATACTTTCGTGAAAAGAAATCGGCCGAATATCACCGCTTCTTGCGCTATGGTCTGTTCAGCCTGCGTTTTGCCGCAGTGGCTTTTCTCGTTTTTCTTCTGTTGGGTCCGTTGATCAGAAATCTGGAAAGTCAGATCGAACCACCCATTGTTGTAATCGCATCTGACAATTCCTCATCGCTCATTCTTGGTGCTGATTCAACCCGTTTTCGCGAAAGCTATCCCGACGCTTTAAATAAACTGATAAGCGATCTGGGAGAGCAATACGAAATTGCGACCTATAGTTTTGGTCAAGATGTTTCAGAAGGCCTGGCACATACGTACGATCAGCCTGTAACGGACTTATCCGAACTTTTTCAATCGATTAAAAACCGCTATGCGAACAGGAACCTCGGGGCCATTGTGCTCGCGTCTGATGGCATTTACAACCGCGGTTCGAATCCGCGCTATGCCACGGGCGGATTGGGCGCACCGGTTTACACTATCGCTTTGGGCGATACTGTCGTAAAAAGGGACGCCAAAATTGCTGAAGTTGCTCTGAACAGAATTGCTTTTTTAGGAAATCAGTTTCCGATTGAAGTGGAACTGAATGCCACGCGTCTCGCTGGGAAAAACATGACTTTCCTTGTCGACAAAGATGGTGTCGAACTTAGCCGTGAGACCATTCAAATCGAATCGGATGATTTTACCAAAACACTTCGAATTCTTCTCGATGCCAAAAAACCCGGACGACAGCAATACAACCTGCGCATCATACCGATCGACGGGGAAGCCATCCTGGCCAACAATACCCGAACCGTTTTTATCGATGTCATCGACAGCCGGCAGAAGGTATTGATCCTGGCCAACTCACCCCATCCGGATATTCAGGCATTGCACAGTGCCATTGCCTCCAACGAGAATTATCAGGTCGATGTGCGATTAAATTCAGATTTTGGTGGAGACCTCGGCCAATACAACCTGGTTATCTTACACCAGATACCATCAAATAGCGGCGCAACCGAACAGATTCGCACGGCGTTGCTTCAGTCTGCCATTCCCACTTTCGCCGTGGTTGGCAGTCAAACTGCCTACCCGTTGTTACAGCGATTTGGTCTGGGTGTGGACCTGTTTTCTACCAAAAACACCTTTAACGATGTGAGCGGATATGTAAACACATCTTTTTCCGCTTTCAGATTGGATGATGATTTTGCCGCTTTTGTTAAAGATGCGCCGCCATTGCAGACGCCTTTCGGCGAATGGAAGGTGGCCAATTCTTCGGAAGTGATTATTCGCCAGGCAGTGGGAAGTATCCGGACCGAAGCACCACTCCTGCTCATCAACCGGATGGGAGAACGCAAAACAGCTGTTTTGCTTGGTGAAGGGATTTGGCGCTGGAGATTGTATGATTTTGCGACTGAAGGTAACCACCAGCGATTCGATCAGTTTATTGGCAGCCTCGTGCAGTATCTTTCATTAAAAGCGGATCAGCGTCCATTCCGGTTGCAGCATGCAGACCGGTTTATGGAAACAGAGCGGGTCGTCTTTACAGCCGAATTATACAATCAGGCTTTTGAAGCGGTGAACGATGGGGAAGTGAACATCATCTTCACGGATGGGGACGGCAAGGCTTATCCGTTTACGTTTTCAAGGACAGACAATGCGTATAGGCTCGATGCAGGCATCTTACCTGTGGGAAGTTACACATATCACGCAAAAGTAAATCGCGGTGGAGAATTGTTTGAAGACCGGGGACGATTTTCCATAGAGCCATTTGCACTGGAGGCCGGTAATCTTACCGCCAACCACAATTTACTCTATACCATCTCTGCCAACACCGGCGGATCGATGTATTATACGGACCAACTGGTCGATTTATCTTCTACTCTACTGAACGACAGGCCACTGAAACCCGTAAGCTATAGCACAGAAGTCCTCAGCTCAGTTTTGAATCTGCGCTGGCCTTTTGTTTTACTCTTGCTCCTGCTCTCCGTTGAATGGTTTTTGAGAAAGCGGTCCGGATCGTATTAGGTCAGTTCAGCCACAAATTGATTCTGTATCATTTTGTTCTGATCATTTCGACACAACCCAAATATTATCTGGCAATAAATAATTTACCCGACAAATTGCCGCGATCGGTTTGTACAGAAACAATGTAGATTCCCGGTGCAAAATCAACGGTTGAAATTTGAAAAATTTCAGTTCCTTTTATATCGGAACGCGATTGCCATACAATTTTGCCAATGGCATCGTAAATCTGGATACGCTGAAAATTTCCTGAGACTTCACCGGTGTCAAGCATTACAAAATCGCCCGCGGGATTGGGATAAAGCTGAAGATGTCCACCCAATGCTTCGGATGTGCCTGAAATGCCGGATAGACAAAATGAGGTGCTTTCAGAAGTTCCAAAATCTCCGCCTTCTGCCAGCATCTCTCCTGTTGCATCGGTTAGTTGGTAAGATCCTTGCCCAAAGCCACAACAGATGCCATCATTTGCAGAATCGAAAATGGTGAATTCGTAACAAGCATTTGGTTCCAGACAAAAAGATTGGTTGACGGGATCGTCGCCCGATGTGTATGAGCCACCTGAATAAAGAATATCTGTGTCAGCAGTGATTTGCCAGGTCGTTTCATTTGGATAATTATCTAAATCTATGAACAGCCCAACTTCAGCAGCATTCTCGAGAGCGATAAAGGCCAGGGAAGCTGCATTGCCCTGCGTATTGAGATCCGTTCCTCCGTTCACTGTATTTACGTAAACAGCGATGCTGTTTTCTCCAGGTTCAGGCATGATGGTCCCAATTTCTAAGGTAATTGCCTGCTGCGGTGCGATGGTCCCTTCCCAGGTATATGTCTGAACGTCGCCCTCATTGATGGAATAATCGAGCAAAATCGACGTTACCGGCAATAAACCAACATTAAAGACATTGAGCGTAACAGGAAGAGGATCCGTATTACATTGTATAGTTGAAATATTTTGAATTGGTCCGAGCGAAATATCATTGTCAATCAGGCTGGCGGAGCATGAATTACTCACCACCAAAGTGCCTGTATTCGCAGGATCCAACCAATCGCGAAGACGCGATGAAGCCGAATTGCCAAAATCCCATGCCACACCGAAGCGACCATAAAAATCATACTGTCCATTATTGACCGTGCCAGCACAAGCCGCTGCTCCTCCGGATAACATTCCTATAACCCGGCCGCTTTGATTGAACAAGGGTGAACCTGATGAACCACCTTCGGTCACGCCCAATTCCCACTGATCAATGTACCAGGTTTGATTTACAAACGATCCAATGGACTGATGATAAGGCGCATCTTCCTCAAAACAAATCTTTTTTACATTTCCGCCAGGATGATGGATGCCGTATGCCGAAAGGACTGATGCCTCATTGTCAGTGGCATCCCAGCCGTTGTAACAGACATTAAAACTTGCCGGCGGGGGATTGTTTAACAACAGCAATCCAAAGTCGCTCTCCTGACTGCTCGCAACGAGCGTGGCTCCCGATACACTTTGACTGGTAGGCCCGGTATTTCCTACACATTCAGGAGCTTCATGGTTAAAGTAAAATATCCAGTTTCCCACGTTTCCGAGGCAATGATTGGCGGTGAGAAAATAAGGGGTGCCGTCTTGTAGAACGGTGTTTACGAGAGAACCCGTACAAGAACCATTGTTATTTACAACAATAATTGCTACTGACCTGATCTGATCGCCATAAGGGTCTCCTTGCGGGCAATTGACATTGATGTTGCAAGGGCCTGAATTTCCGAAAGGGCCTGACTTTTCTTCCGTCAGACCTTGCACTGAACGATAGCCGTGGGTGACATTGTTGATATGCAGGTATCCCTGTCCTGCAAAGGCTGCGGGTTCATGATATTCGATGACGACGTTTTCACCCATGACAAAGCCGACACCGAGAGAATTGTTGTGATCTGCATTTTCATTTGTGAAACTACCTTTCAATTGTTTTCTGTCCGCGTCATACACGAACACTTTTCCGCCTTCCGGCAAAATATACTGATCAAACACGAAGTTGATACTTATAGCACCAGCCGCATGTATACCCATTCGCCAGATGCGATCTCCATTTTCCAAAACGGACCAGTCGCCATTGTTGTTGATATCCAAATCGGTGGGAATATTGACGCCAAACCGGTAGGGTATTTCCTTTTGCAGATCATTGACGGCATCTTCGCGCTGATAAGCGGCCACATCCACAGCAGGCATCGCACGGAATGATACTTGAGGAGCAATTTTGGAATTCCAGTTGTGTGGTTGACCGCCGTGATCAATTTGGGCGGAGATTTGAAAAGTGAGGACGGACAGAGCCAGGCAGGTAGCAAATTTTTTCATGAAGCGTTTAATAATTATATTCCAGCGTTTTGTTTGTATTTGTCAATACGAGCAGCACTTTGTTTGTACCCGCATACTGCACAGGGCGGAGATCAAAATAGCGCTTTTCGTCAATGATCGACCGACAATCGTCGGCTTTTCGGTCATGAACCAAAGTAATTTTCAACTCGGGTGGATAAGTGGCGGTGTAATCTCCTTTGGTGACAACTTGAAAATCATGCTCGCCACATCCACCTTCGTATGATACATCGATTACGAGAAAATCCCCATGTTGTTCGGCAAACATGACTTGAATGCGTGACTCGGGAGAAGTCATTCTCACAGTGGGACTAAAGATTACCGGAGGCGCGTAATCAGGCAGACTGGCCTGTGCACGTTCCATGGAGCCACATGCCAACCAACATAAAGTAGAAACAAGGCAAATCCCTAAGAATTGAATTCTCATGCCCGTAAAAATAAGAAGTATAAGTTGATTGAGCGTGCTAAAAGTATTTTGAGGAGTTGGATTCTCAACTTAGATGCAATATTGATCGGAGAAAATAAAAAAAACCGCCACACGCTTAAATGTGGCGGTTGTGATACTTTAGTTTTATTGAATGCTCAATTTTTTCTCAAGGTCTTCGAGGTATTTTCGAAATTGCTTGTCTGTTTCCTGGAGATTATTCACGGTACGGCATGCGTGAAGAACTGTAGCATGGTCTTTTCCACCGCAGTGCATGCCAATGTTGGCAAGGCTGCTCTTGGTCATTTTCTTGGCAAAGTACATGGCAATTTGACGGGCTTGAACCACTTCGCGTTTACGGGTTTTTGACTTGAGCAATTCGATAGGCAGATCAAAATAATCGCAAACAACTTTTTGGATGTAATCGATGGAAACTTCGCGGGCCGTGTTTTTTACAAACTTATCGATCATCTGCTTGGCGAGATCGAGGGTCACCGGCTTTTTGTTCAGCGATGAATGGGCAATCAGTGAGATAAGCGCTCCTTCAAGCTCGCGAATATTGGTAGTAACGCTGTAAGCGAGGTATTCCGTTACTTCCTTTGGAAGTTCGATTCCATCCGCATACATTTTTTTCTCGAGGATTGCGATGCGTGTTTCAAGGCTGGGCGTTTGCAAATCGGCGGAAAGGCCCCACTTGAAGCGTGATAAGAGTCGTTGTTCAACCCCTTGCATTTCCACGGGTGCCTTGTCGCTGGTGAGAACGATTTGTTTTCCTGTTTGGTGCAGGTGATTGAAGATATGGAAAAACATGTCCTGGGTCTTTTCTTTTCCCGCAAGAAATTGCACATCGTCAATAATCAGCACATCGATCATTTGGTAAAAATGACTGAAATCGTTCACATTGTTGTTCTTTACCGCATCGATAAACTGATGGATAAATTTTTCCGATTCTACATACAACACCGTTTTGTTTGGGAAACGATTTTTAATCTCGATTCCGATAGATTGGGCAAGGTGTGTTTTGCCAAGTCCCACTCCACCGTAAATAAGCAGTGGATTAAAAGCCGTTCCACCTGGATTTTTTGCGACAGCAAAACCCGCAGATCGCGCCAATCTGTTGCAATCTCCTTCCACCAGATTGTCAAAAGAATAATTGGGCTTCAGGTTGGAGTCGACATTGATCTTTCGCAAACCTGGAATCACAAATGGATTTTTGATCTGTTTGCTGCCAAAATCCATGGGAGCGGAAAGCGAGGGATTTTTGATTGCCCGCTTGTTGGATGTTGGAATCTTGACCGTATAAGGACTGGAGCCATTGTAGCTGTTTTCCATGATGATGCTGTATTCCAGCCTTCCTTCATCACCCAATTCTTTCCGAATAATTTTCTTCAGCAGATGGATGTAGTGTTCTTCCAACCACTCATAAAAGAATTGAGATGGAACTTGAATGGTTAAAACCTGGTTGTCCAGTTTGATCGGTTTGATGGGCTCAAACCAGGTCTTGAATCCCTGAAGACTCACATTGTCTTTAATCAGGGCAAGACAACTGTCCCACACTTCTTCGTGTTTGTTATTCATTGGTTAATACGTCTAAAATTAATTGCTATTCCTTGATATCCAAAGAAGCAAATTACCCATGCATGAATGCTTCTTTGCGGGACAAATATTTGGAGAAAAAAGTTAAAAAAAAAGCCTCGAAGGTATTGCCAGAATTAAAAGTTTTACAGTTGTCAATTTTTTTCGAAAGCCTCGCCAATCCTCGTTTTCTGGCATAATTTTTACTATTGCGCATTCCGGAAATAACCGTAACTTGCCTCAGAAAAATGGTTTTTCTGATCGTAATCATTTAGACATCACTTCCGTGTCAACCAACACTTGCACCTTTGGTTTCCTATCCGCGATTTAGCGCTTTGCTGGCTAACAAAAAATCTTCTTGGCAGAGACTATTTTAAACTTTTTATGCCACCTATAATCCGAATTCAATTTTCTGTTGTAAGGTATAAATTTTCTTGTCGTAACCAAATCAAAGTTTTCCAAAATGACAATCTCCTTTTCCCGGTAGGGCTGATGTATATTTGTATGCATGATATCAAACAAAACGAAAATAAGGGTGCGCTATGCAGAAACAGATCAAATGGGTTATGTCTATTACGGCAATTATGCCCAATATTTTGAGGTAGGTCGTGTGGAACTGTTGAGAAGTTTGGGTATCAGTTACCGGCAGTTGGAAGAATCGGGTGTGATACTTCCGGTGCTGGATTTCAACATTAAATACCACAAACCGGCGCGTTACGATGAAGAACTTACCATCATTACCTCTATGCCATCGCTCCCGTCAGTAAGAATTTCATTTGACTACCAAACCTTGAATGCCCAGGGTGACCTGCTCAATGAAGGACATACCACCCTCGTTTTTGTAAACAAAGAAACAAATAAGCCAAGGCCATGCCCGGCCAGCATTATTGAAAATATACGGGCCAAACAACACCCCATTTGAAAAATATACTTTGCTTGTTTTGCGCGGTTGTGCTGTTTTATGCCTGTGCGGATAAACCACAATCAGCACGCACATTTAAACCTGAAGATTTTCAACCCCGGTTTGAATCTCAGGTAAGTTCCGTTCCCTTTCCATTGCATATCTCTTTTGTGGAATTGGAAGAACTAATTAATCGCGCCTTGCCATTGATGGTGCTCGACGATAGCCTTTATGATGGTGGGCAGGTAGAAAATGTTAAAATTCAGCTGAAAAGGACAGGGGATGTCAAGCTGAAGCGAAAAGGCAACCGCCTGCATCTGCGCGTACCGCTGGAGGCAGATGTGCAACCGCGTTTGTCCAGGTCTATTCTGGGAATCAACTTTTCTGCTTCGCCAAAAGTGAAAGCGTCATTCTTCCTGAATATGACTACTACTGTGGACTTTAGTGAAAAATATGAAATCATTACAGATCTGAAAGTGGAAGAAATTGAATGGATTGAATCTCCAAGTCTTCGGGTGGCTTTGTTGGACATCTCGATTACCAAAGCTGTGGAGCGATTGCTTGAGGAGCGTGGATCTCAATTGGAAAAAGGTTTGAATGCAGCGGTGAAGCAAAGCGTAAATCTGACAAAGCCGATAGCCAAGATCTGGAAAGACATGCACAAGCCCGTGCGGATCAATAAAAAATTTCAGGAGGCCTATCTGATTTCCCAGCCCGTTGGTTTGCAGTTGGGAAGCGTGGAAATCGAAAATGATGGTTTACTGGCGTGGCTCGAGCTTGAAGCTTATATTACTACATTTGTTGGGGCTGATACGACGCATGCCGAAGCGGCCCCGCTTCCACCGCTTCTGCATGCAGATTCCATGAGAACTGATTTTGATATCCACTTTTATGTCTCTATTCCACTGGGCGAAGTAGGAGAAATTTTAAGAGAAGAATTTGCTGGAAAGGATATCGACGTTTCAGGAACGATCCTGCACATCAAACACCTCGAGTTTCACACAACACCCGATAAACTTTTGGTTGAAGCAGACATTACCAGTCCGGCGACGGCCGCCCTTCTTTTTGAGGGTTCAGTTCTTTTTGATCCTTTTGATACAGCGGTGGCCGCGACTGATTTTGAGTTTCTTTTGCTGGAAGGCAATGACATGGCTTACGCAGCGGATGCTGTATTACATCAGATTGTGCTCGATGCCATCGGGCACGAATTCAGATTGCCTCTCGGAAATCTTATTCATCAGTTGGCTCCTTTGGTGGAAAATGCCATAGAAAAAGGCAAACTTGGGGAAAAGATTTATCTGGGCCTGGATTCCGTCCACCTCGAACCGACCATAATCATTCTCCGACCGGATACCATCCTTCTCAATGTTCACGGAACAGGCAAGGCAAGGCTTCATATTCTGGACCTGAAACCCCAGGAAAAAGCGACGTCAAAACTCCAGGCTTCGGGAAATAAAAATTAAAGTTCTTTCAGTAATATTTCATAAAGCGCAATCATCGCTTCAATATCCCCTTTGGCAACTTTTTCACCTGGCTGGTGATAATTGTCTTCTGGTGGCCCAATGAAACACCAATCCCAGGAATAACTGCTCATTTGAAGCGAGATGCCGTCGCTTCCACCGGCATTTTCAACTTCAAGTTGATGCGGAATTTCATGGGCTTTGGCAATGTCTATGATTCTTCGCACAAAAGTCTGTCGCGGAATGCCGCGATCGCGCATGGAAATAGCCACACCTTTGTGATGCCTGATATGTGTTGCCAGCAATGTAACATCCGAAATCAAAGCCTGCTGAATACTGAAATTTTCCTGCAAAAATCTTCCTGCAAATTGCGCGCCTCCTCCTCCAACCTCCTCATAAGTAGAAAATACCAATGCGCCATGTTCCATGGTATGTGCCTGCGACAAAGCATTGAATACGCCCAGGCGATTGTCCAAATAGGAGCTTTTTATAAAATTTCTGGATTCTTTCCAATCCGGCGCGTAGGTCAGTGTGGTTCCGGGATCAATACTTCTCTTTGACTTATAAAAATACTTCTCGGCCGGTAAAGCCTCGTTTTTGATCTTTTTGGGCTTTTCAATTTCCAATGTGCAGGTAAAAGATCCCCGACTGTCTTCCCCCACCAATACAGACCCAGCGTGCGCTTTTGGGTTTCCGATTTTCACCAATTCCTTTTTGTAAGCGACACAATATCCCACCGAATCGAGGTGCGCAAACACGGCAGTTCGGGGTTCTCCAAATACAGCGATTACCATATCCTGAAAGCCCGGCCCGGAAAACACCTGTGGCACAGTCTTAAAATGTTTGTTGTTTACAGCCAGATATTGGAGGATGAAGTTTTGCATTCTCCCTTCATCACCAGCAGTGGCAGGTATACTGCACATCTGCTGCAAAATTTCGTAATTCATCAGTAAATTCCTAAAAAGTTGACGCGAATATCGATAAAAGGCTGGAATGCTTCCTGAAATACCTGCGTCATCTCCGGATTTATCTGAACCTTCACATTACAATCTTCGCGAAAATCGGTATCGTAAAGTTCCCATCCATTGATCCGCATGATCAACATGACATCACCAGACAATTCATATCCAAAATGCAAATGATAATGCGCATACAAATGCTGTTGGATAATGATGGCTTGTTCGACGGCTTGCTGCGCCGCAGTGCGGTAGGCATCGATGAGACCTCCAACCCCCAGTTTTGTACCGCCAAAATAGCGCACCACCGCAATCAACACGTTGGTGAGATCGTATTTTTCAATTTGTCCAAGAATAGGCATTCCGGCAGAATTGTTGGGTTCACCATCGTCATTGGCGCGAAAGAGCGCCTTATCGGCTCCGAGGCGCCAGGCATAACACACATGTCGGCTGGCGTGGTGTGCTTTTCGCAAATCTCTGAGCTTCAAAGCAATTTCTGATTCATCTTCGACATGCCATGCAAACCCAAAATGTTTGCTCCCTTTCACTTTGTAGAGACTTTCGCCTGGCGTCTGAATGGTCTTAAAGGAATATTTCATTGATTCGACAAGGTTAAGAAACCAATCGCCACAAGGGAAAGTATGATTCCCCATCGGTTTTTCGCCGAAAGGCGCTCCTGAAAAAACGCATAACCGACCAATGCCGAAAGTGCCACCACGCCCATATTGTTGGCAGGAATGGCACTTGATGTATCAAAAGTATCACTTCCCAACACCTTTAACAGAAAATAGATAGAGCCATAGTTGACCATGCCGAGCAGGGCTCCTGCCAAAATGGATCTGCCGTGGAATTTTTCCTTACCGGAAAACAACCGAAAGAGCAGTACAACACTGCCGAGGATGGCCGCCAGTGCGAATGGTACGGGGATGAATTGTTGGTAAGCACTGTCCGATTGTAAGTGGGTTTTTTCAGCTATTGCCAAAAGCAGGTCCAAAAGCCCGCTACCAACAAACAGGATGATGGGCAGCCATATCACCCCGGCTATTTTCTGCCTTGGTCCTGACCTGGCGGAAGCCAATACCACTGCCAGCACTCCAATCAAAATACCGGAAACTTTCAATACACCGGCGGTTTCTGCGGGATCGGTAAGGATAAAGAACAAGGCGGGTATGACCATCGACATTTTACTGGCAATCGATGTGACAGAAACGCCGTGCGACTGACTGGTGAGCGCCATGATATAAAACAGGGAGATGAAAAGAACGCCCACTACAGCTGCGATTCCCAACCATGGAACACCCAAATCGAAGGTGCCATACCCGTTTACATTTGCATACCAAAATCCAAACCCAGCCGCGACAAAATAATTGAATACAATGGCCTGAAAAGTATGGATATGGAATCGCTTGAACAGCTTAAAAATGGCATAGATAGCCGTGGAACAAACAATGCTCAGCGCGAGGAAAATCATATCCGAAAATATTGGAATATCTGATCGCGGCCATAATTTTGCCGGGAAGTGGCACTGACAGACAGAAGCGGGGCATTTAAACCGGAGCGGAATGTAACGTCAGAAACGATTACACGCGCTTCGTCCCAAAGGCCTGCTTCGATGAAAGATTGCAAAGTTTGAGCCCCACCTTCTACGAGTACAGAAGTAAGACCCCGTTCGTATAGAACGCGCGCTGCTGTTTCGGGCAGTGTTTCGTTGTTTTTACCCATCATCCATTCTTCCTTTCCGGAAATTTTTTCATGCACATTATTTATGATCCAGATGGGCTGGCTGTCGCCAAAAACAGCGGAAGATTGGGGCAATTCACCTTTTTGCGAAAGGGCAACCCGCATGGGAGATTTTCCGAACCAACCGCGAACGGTCAGCTCCGGATCATCATTGCGAATGGTTCCAGCACCGACAATGATCGCTTCTTCTTCGCTGCGCCATTTGTGAACCATCTTCTTGGTAAAAGGATGTGAAATCCAGTTGATGCCCGTTTGGAAATCCTCCCGTGATTGATCCATGAATCCATTGGCAGTTTGTGCCCATTTGAGCACGATGTAAGGCCGGTTTTGGCTGTGATAGGTATTGAATCTCCGGTTCAGAAAAAGAGCATCCTCTTCAAAGACTCCGGTGGTAACATCCACACCGGCCTGACGCAATTTTAAAATCCCCTTCCCCCCCACTATCGGATTGGGATCCACTTGTGCCACCACGACTTTTGGAATACCGGATGCAATAATCAGATCGGCACATGGGGGTGTTTTACCGACATGCGCGCACGGTTCCAGATTGACGTAAAGCGTACTTTCTGGAAGCAAATCTCGATCGCGCACATTGCGAATGGCATTCACCTCGGCATGGGGACCGCCGAATACCCGATGAAAACCTTCACCAATTATCTGGTCGCGGTGCACCAACACTGCGCCCACCATCGGATTGGGTGCAACCCTGCCCTGCCCTGCCCGGGCAATTTGCAAGCATCGCTGCATGTATTTGTCATGGTCTGTCACGGCTGGCAAAGTAAAGATTCTCAACGAAACTTTCTGCTTTCCAGAATTAGATTTCCGGCAATAAAAACCATGTCCCGGACTAAATATTCCTAATTTTACCCGACTTATCCCGCTTTATGACGCAATCAACATTGAACGTCTCATCTGTAGTTCAACGTTACCGAAGTGAATTGTTTTCTATTTATCCCGTTCGGGAAATTGAGCAATTCATCGCGCTTGTTTTCGATGATGTGATGCATTTCAGCAAAATCGAAATTTTTATAAATGGAGATACGCTTGTTTCAACCGTTCATTTGGCTTTGTTTGAAACGGTGCTGGAAGGATTAAAAGAACAGCAACCCATTCAATATTTGCTCGGGCAAACGGTGTTTTATGGTTTGCCCATGCGCGTAAATCCCGATGTATTGATTCCCCGACCGGAAACCGAAGAACTCGTTCACTGGATTCTCAAGGATGAATTAAAAAAATATCCCCGCGTGATAGACCTCGGAACTGGTTCCGGATGCATTGCGCTGGCACTTAAAGACCAATTGAAAGAGGCAACGGTCTATGGCGTAGATAACAGTGTGGCAGCACTCAATATCGCAATGGAGAATGCCAGGCGAAACGAACTGGAAGTAGAATTCTTTCATTTTGATATCCTGTTGAAAGAGAGTCTGGAATTTATGAATTTTGACCTCATGGTCAGCAACCCGCCTTATGTGACGCAGCAGGATCGCCGGTTTATGTCGCCAAACGTGCTGGACAATGAGCCGCACAGCGCTTTATTCGTATACCACGACGATCCGTTAATTTTCTATCGAAAAATCGTTGATCTCGCAGAAGGCCATCTCAACAGGTCTGGCAAGCTCTATTTTGAAATCAACGAAGCATTTGGAAATGAGATCCTACAGTTTTTAAAAGATCGGGGATTTGTTCATGTGGAGATGAAAAAAGATTTTAATGGCCGCGACCGGATGATACGCGGAACCAAGCCTTGAAAGTGTTTTTTGCCATATATCTCTTTTGTCTTTCGGCGGCCGTGCATGCGCAGTTTGGGCAAGACAATGATGTGAATCTGATCAATGGAAAACGAGAGCTTTTACCCTATCAGAATTCCATTAAAGCTGATATCAAGTTTGATGCCCGACGCACGTTCTTTCAAAAACAATGGATTGGCGTTGGCGGTCTCAGGCTGGGTGTTGAGTACCGACGTATTCATCGCATAGGGATGGGTTTTTACTTTCTGAATACGCGCATTTTTGATTCGGAATTTGATTACGACATAGTTGCCGAATCGATTGAATACGATTTTTCCTACAATTCAATTTACTACGAAAGAGCGCTATATTTTGATCGTAAATGGGAATTTGGAAGTGGAATTCATCTCGGCGGTGGAAGAATCAATGTACTATACAACCCAGACGGTGGGAATAACCGGGTAATTATTGATGAAATACCTTTTAATACCGGAGAATTTTCTCTTTACGGCGAATACAATATTTTCTATTGGCTTGGCATTGGAACGGGACTAGGATATCGCCATGTCTGGGGTCTTGATAAAACCCTTCGACAATCTTTTAGTAGTCCCATATTTTCGGCTACCCTTCAAGTGAAATTTATTAAGCTCGCAAAGAGTTTTTTTAATGAGGCAGTAAAAGATGAATTCTAAAGAAATAGCGGCGCGAATTCTGAAATTGCGTGACGAGCTGCACCGTCACAATCATTTATATTACGTGGAAAATAAACCCGTGATTGATGATTATGAATTTGACATGATGCTCAAAGAGCTCCAAAAACTGGAACTTGAATATCCGGAGTTTGATGATCTCAACTCACCCACCAAAAGGGTTGGAGGCGACATCACCAGCAAGTTTGCTAAAGTGAAACACCGCTACCCCATGCTTTCGCTGGGCAATACCTACAATCTGGATGAAATCCGCGAATGGGAGGCCAAAATCAAACGCATCACCGAAGATGAAATAGAATTCGTTTGCGAACTAAAATACGATGGGGTGGCCATCGGCATTACGTACACGGATGGTCAGCTTGTAAGAGCTGTCACAAGGGGCGATGGAGAACAGGGCGAAGACGTAACCAACAATATCAAGACGATAACCACAATTCCACTGCGATTGCACGGCGCAAATTTTCCTGATGATTTCGAGATTCGCGGTGAAATTTTTCTGCCTCTGGCTACTTTTGCGCGAATGAATGTTGCGCGGGTGGAAGCAGGTGAAGAAGCCTATATGAATCCCAGAAACACGGCATCAGGCACCCTGAAACTTCAGGATTCGTCGGTCGTTGCGGGCAGGGGTTTGGATTGTTTTTTATATGGACTTTATGGCGAAGAATTACCCGCAGAGTCTCATTATGAAAATTTGCAAGCTGCTAAAAAATGGGGGTTTAAGGTGCCCGGTATGGAGAATCGTCAGATAGAAATTTGCAAATCAATGGAGCAGATTGAGTCTTACATCAATTATTGGAGTGAAAACCGTTACCTGCTTCCATTCGAAATTGATGGAGTGGTGATAAAAGTCAATAGCTACTCCACCCAAGAAACGCTCGGCTTCACTGCAAAATCACCACGTTGGGCTACATCTTATAAATTCAAAGCGCAGGAAGTAAGCACATTACTTGAAAAAATAACCTATCAGGTGGGACGCACAGGGGCCATCACCCCCGTAGCGAATCTCAAACCGGTGTTGCTGGCAGGCACCACTGTGAAACGGGCATCACTGCACAATGCCGATCAGATTGCCAAGCTCGATGTCCGGGAAGGTGACACTGTTTTTGTCGAAAAAGGGGGCGAAATTATTCCAAAGATTACCGGTGTGAATTTTAATTTGCGGCCACCGGGTCTTGAACCACATATTTATATAGACAGGTGCCCGGAGTGTAACACGTTGTTGATTCGCCAACAATCAGAAGCACAGCATTACTGTCCCAATTCCGCCTCTTGTCCACCGCAGGTTACAGGAAGAATACAGCATTTCATTTCCCGAAAGGCCATGAACATCGACGGACTGGGAGCTGAAACGGTGGAACAACTCTACGATGCCGGATTGATAAAGAACATGGCGGACCTTTATGATCTTGAAAAAGCTCAATTATTGCCGCTGGAGCGCCTGGCAGAGAAATCTGTAAACAATTTGCTGGAAGGAATCGAAATCTCCAGGCAGATTCCATTTGAAAGAGTTTTGTATGGGCTCGGAATAAGATACGTCGGCGAAACAGTGGCCCGAAAACTTGCACGACATTTTAAAAATCTGGACGCTATTGAGTCGGCTTCTTTGGAAGAATTAACGGACGTGGATGAGATTGGAGAGCGCATCGCGCAATCGGTTGTTGCCTTTTTTGGTAACGAAGTCAACCAGATCATCATACAAAGATTAAAAAATCGTGGATTGCAATTTTCCGTCCCAGAACCGAAATTTCAATCGGAAACAAGTACATCTTTAGAGGGAAAGAGTTTCGTAGTGAGTGGCGTTTTTACCATATCGCGCGATGAGTTGAAGGCACTTATTGAAAACAATGGAGGAAAAGTAAATGGATCGGTTTCCGGCAATACACACTACCTTGTGGCTGGAGAAAATATGGGGCCGGCCAAACGTCAAAAAGCTGATTTGCTTGGCGTGCCGGTAATTAATGAGAAGGAATTTTTCAGCATGATACAATGACCATGGAATTTATAGACAATTTCAGAAAGATTTTTGGCAGAAATTATTTAAAAAAGATCAGCCACACGAACCGTCAGAAAGCTGTCAGCAATTTTAACGAAGCGAAAAGTGTCGCATTGATTTACAAAGAAAAAGATGAGAGTTTTTTCATTTTGGTAAAACAATATGTGAAATTTCTCAAGGCGGAATACGGTATTCGTGAGGTAATGGCCATGGCTTATATCGACAATAAAAAACCATTGCCTCATTACCATTTACACCGATTGAAGTTTGACTATTTTACGAGGGCTGAACTCGATTGGCGATTGGACCCGAAATGCGATCAGGTAGCCAACTTTACAAATATGGAATTTGACATACTCATTGACCTCGACAGAGAAACCACACTCCCACTTCAATTGGTTTTGGCGAAAAGCAAGGCAAAGTTTAAGGTTGGTTACCACAATACAAAAAACGAAGTATTGTACGACATGATGTTGAAAACCGATGCCCATACTACCTTTGACACCTATATTGCACAGGTAAATCATTACCTCAACTTAATCAACACACGTCATGAAAGAGCTTAAAGGTCTTGGCGTAGCCATGATAACTCCCTTCACGGCAGAGGGAAAAACCGATTTCAGTGCCCTTGAAAAACTGGTACGCCACTTACACCGGGGAGTTGATTATCTGGTGGTAATGGGTACAACGGGAGAAGCTGTCACGCTTTCGGAGAAAGAGCAGCTCACCATTCTCGATTTTGTATTGGAAATTAATGCCGGAAAACTGCCCGTCGTTTTCGGCTTGGGTGGTAACAATACCGCAGAGATTGTTTTTCGGATGCGGAATTTTGATCGGAAAGGTGTTGCGGCATTTCTCTCCGCGAGCCCGGGGTACAACAAGCCCACCCAGGAAGGAATCTATCGGCATTACCTGGCCCTTTCAGAGGCATCGGCTTTGCCCATTATCATATACAACGTTCCAGGACGGACGGCGAGCAACATTCTTCCTGAGACCATTCTCAGAATTGCAGACAATGCAGAAAAAGTGATTGGTATCAAGGAAGCAGCCGGCAGTATCGAGCAGGTCATGGAGTTGGCCCGCATCCTTCCGGAAAAATTTCTGTTGTTATCCGGCGATGACGCATTGGCCTTGCCTCACATCGCATGTGGCGGTCATGGGATCATATCAGTCCTTGCAAATGCTTATCCTGTAAGATTTGGCAAGGTGCTAAAGGCTGCACTTGCAGGCGATTTTGACGAGGCAAGAAAAATGCATTACAAGTTGTTGCCGATCATTGCAGACCTTTTTCGCGAAGGCAACCCAGGGGGCGTGAAGGAAGTGATGAAACATCTGCTTCTTTGTGAAAACCATATGCGATTACCACTCTGCCCTGTTTCATCCGCCCTGAGTCAAAAATTATATCGCCATATTGCTGATATAGGGGAAATGTAAACAAATTATAAGACAAAACTCTTTTAAAGAGTAAGTATTACACCAATGGCTCTTTATAGATTTGAACATACTCAAATTATTCCTTTAACCCTCGAAGATTCGTGGCGTTTTTTTACCAACCCGCGTAATTTGTCGGAACTGACACCGGCAGCTATGAATTTCCGGCACCGGTTTGAGCCTGATGCAGAGCGGGTGTATCCAGGAATGATATTGGCATATAGCCTGTCACCCATGGCCGGGATACCGGTAAATTGGGTGACTGAAATTACCCATGTCGAGCCATGGGTCCGATTTATAGATGAACAAAAAAGCGGGCCTTTTTCTATGTGGCATCACATTCATGAATTTTCGGAAGTTCCGGGGGGTACCAAAATACATGATACATTATATTATGCCCTTCCCTTCTCCTTTTTGGGACAGTTTGCTCACTCTCTCTTCGTAAGGAATCAGATTGAAAATATTTTCCGCTATCGTTCAAGTAGAATGAAGGAGATTTTTCAAATCCGATAGAAGTCGCACATTTTTTTTCCCTTTTACTTGTAGCTAAAATCTTATTGAGCTACCTTGCATGGCGTTTCAACGAAATATTATCGTTGTTCGTCACAAACTAACCATTTCATTAACCAATTATTTAAATTATGAAAAAGCTTCTATTAGCCGCTTCGGTCGTATTGTTTTCGGCCGGTGCTTACAGCCAGTGTACCACCTGGTTAAATCC